>JAAUYI010118011.1_pt1 | contig 24082 bp, 20 predicted proteins | sample 7278041 | NCBI WGS metagenome assembly JAAUYI01 (sample SAMN14350216, study PRJNA611818) | marine sediment metagenome | isolation source: surface marine sediment (0.6m) | place: French Polynesia: Moorea | collected 2018-08
GTCAAGAATGTAGAGAACTCCTGCCAGACGAGAACCTATTTGCGAGGCCAGGCGAATACGTTGTGCTTCACCTCCGGAGAGGGTCCCGGCACGTCTATCCAAACTGAGATAGCCTAGGCCTACATCCTCAAGAAATGATAATCGATCTATGATTTCCTTGAGTATGGGTTCGCCTATTGTACGCTCTTGCTCACTAAATGGCAGGGAAGGAATCTCAATAAATAGCTTGTTGATTGAAAGCTGGGTTAATTGATGAATGTTCCAGTCGCCAATTTTAACAGCCAGAGCTTCATCTTTGAGCCTTGCACCTTTGCAGGATGGGCATGGTTGCTCATTCATGAATTTTGCCAACTCTTCCCGGATCATACCGGATTGGGTTTCATGAAACCGTCTGTCAAGTTGGGGGATGACACCTTCAAATGATCGCTCAGAGGTCATAACGCGTCGGCCTTTTTCGTAGTGAAAAAGGATTTCTTCATTACCTGAACCGTAGAGCACTACTTTCTGCTGTTTTTCGGAAAGCTTCTTGAACGGGGTTTTGAAAGAAAACTTAAAGTGCTTAGCCACGGCAGCCAGCATTTGGCCAGTATAGGTGTTTTCATTTCGCCATCCCCAGGGGGCGATGGCTCCTTCAAGGATGCTTTTTTCGGGATCGGGTACAATGAGTGCTGGGGAAAGATATTGCTTCACCCCCAGGCCACTGCATTCGTCACATGCTCCCTGCGGGTTGTTAAAAGAGAAAAGCTGAGTGGTGAGTTTTGGCATGGATATCCCACAACTGTGGCAGGCAGCTAGCTCACTGAAAAGCTCTTCTTTTCCTGAATCCACATAGGAAACCAGCAGAAAACCCTCGGTCAAAGAAACGGCCGTGGAAATTGAGTCGCTTAACCGTCGCCTAATGGACGGCTTGACCACCAGACGGTCAATGACAATTTCGATGGTGTGACGCTTGTTTTTATCAAGTTGTTCGACGTCATCGGCGTGGACGACGTCTCCATCAACTCGTATGCGCACAAAGCCCTCTTTACGAATTCGGGCCAGAAGTTGTTCATGGCGCCCTTTCCGCTCAGTTACCATCGGGGCAAGAAGAAGAATTTTCGTTCCTTCAGGAGCAGCCAGGATGTTATTGACCATATCCTCGATTGATTGCGAACGGATTTCATTACCACACTTAGGGCAGCTGGGGTGACCGCAGCGAGCGAAGAGCAGACGGAGGTGGTCGTATATTTCCGTTACAGTGCCGACGGTGGACCGGGGATTTTTGCTAGTTGTCTTTTGTTCAATGGAGACAGCCGGCGATAAACCCTCGAGTGAATCGACATCGGGTTTATCCATTTGTCCAAGAAATTGCCTGGCGTAGGTGGACAGGGATTCGACATAGCGACGCTGTCCCTCGGCATATAGAGTGTCAAAGGCAAGAGTTGATTTCCCCGAACCCGATAATCCCGTAAAAACAACAAGGCGGTTTCGCGGAAGATCCACACTGATATTTTTTAAATTGTGCATCCGGGCTCCCCGGATGCTGAGAATTTGCGGTTCCATAGAAAAAGAAATTGTTAATTCGGATATATAAATGCAGTGTGATCGACTTTAATGCAGCGATCCATGATCACAGTCTTGCTATTTTTCCTGGCAAGTTCTGCTGCATCATGGTTGACGATACCCTGTTGCATCCAGATACACTTGCAGTCAAGTTGAACAGCCTGTTCCACGATCGGGCTGACGTCTTCAGCTTTCCTAAATATATTGACAATATCTATATGATCAGGAATATCCAAGAGTGAGGGGTAGCATTTTTCCCCAAGGATTTCTTCCTGTCCGGGGTTTACCGGATAAATGGTATAGCCCGCATCAATGAGGTATCGAGCTACCATATTACTGGGCCTTTCTCTATTTGGAGATAGGCCAACGATAGCGATAGTTGTTGCATCCCTGAGAAGCTTGGGAATTTCGTCAAGGTTATTAAAGTTAATCATTTTGATTTCCTTGCAAACTGGCTTCTATGTGATGATTTCAATGCAAATTTAAGTGCATTTATACTTAGATCGTAAATTTAGTATTGGGATATAATGATGACCTTGGGTAGGCTTGTCAAGCTAGTCGATTGGTTATAACTTAAGGTGGTGTCTGCTAGTTTTTTGTTAGGGCAGGCACCGACAAATTTTTGCTGGCAAAGCTTTTAAGAGCTTTTAGGTGGTAAAGGCAGATTCTACTTGATTAGTTCCAACAAGTTCTGCTACTGTTTCGCTCGACCGTCTGATTGGTTTTTCCGACCTATTTTTATCTGCTCTTGGAGTAGAGTTAAAGGGGATATCTGTAATTAGGGTGGGTTGTGTCCCGCTATGGAATTATAAGACGGTGAGTTTTCTATCGTGATATTTTACTACATCTTGGACCGAAACTTATCGCAAGGAAAGAGGAAAACACATGTATTTTCAAGATATAATCTTCGAGTTGGGTAAATTCTGGTCTGAACACGGTTGTGTGGTCCAGCAGCCTTACGACATGGAAGTCGGGGCAGGTACTTTCCATCCGGCCACGGTACTTCGAGCACTTGGACCGGAGCCTTGGCGCTCGGCCTATCCGCAACCCTCAAGAAGACCAACCGACGGGAGATACGGTGAAAATCCCAATCGACTACAACACTATTATCAATATCAAGTGGTGATCAAACCATCGCCACTGGATATCCAGGAGCTGTTTCTCGAGAGCTTGAAGCGTTTTGGTCTTGATCTTCTGGAACATGACATCCGCTTTGTGGAAGATGACTGGGAGTCACCGACTCTTGGTGCTTCCGGCCTTGGTTGGGAAGTATGGCTTGATGGTATGGAGATTACTCAGTTTACTTATTTTCAACAGGCAGGGTCAATTGATCTGCATCCGGTGACAGTGGAGATTACCTATGGTCTCGAACGCATAGCCATGTATTTGCAAGGTGTAGAGAGTGTATATGATATTGCCTGGAATGACACCATCAGCTATGGTGAGCTTTTCCACCGGGCTGAGGTGGAATTTTCAACGTTCAACTTTGAAGAGGCAAATGTCGAAAAACTCATCGCCCATTTTGAGGCATGTGAGGAGGATGCTCACAGGATCGTTGAGAAAGGGTTGATTTTGCCGGCATACGATTATTGCCTCAAGTGTTCTCATACTTTTAACCTACTTGATGCTCGTAAGGCAATCAGCGTTGCTGAGCGGACGCGCTACATCGGCAGGATACGCAATATTGCCCGCAAGGTTGCGGAGGGATATGTGGCTCAACGCGCCGAAATGGGACACCCGCTGCTTAAAGGATAAAACTCTAAAAGGGGTACAGCCAGTCATACTATAAGGCTGTCAGACGAGAAACTTTAATAGCCTGTCAATCCAACTGTTCCAACCGTGATTCAGTGCTCATTTCTTTTTTGTCCGATACTCCGTGGGAGCCGGATTCAGTGAGAAGCGACATAATATAGAGAATTGCGACAAGGAAGGCACAGAAGCCGAAAAATTTAACCGCTTCAACCGGTTTTTTATAAGCAAATATCAGCACAGCTATGGCGATGCCGATAGCCAGCAGTTGGTGCGTTGCTAAGAAATTGTAAACCAGGGACCAATAATTATTAAAATCTAGCATGCATTTACCCCGCTGATTAACTGCCCAGCTTCATGGTTTCATAATCTCCCATATAATGTACACCAAGATAGAGATCATGAGAATTCTGCGAAAGAGAATGTAGGGAGTTTCTTCTTCTCTATGCTCAATTTCAAAGGGCAGATCTTTCTTCCAGAAGTCTGAATATTTAATGCCAAAAAAATGCTTACCTGCAGTTGTCTCAAGAGCCAAGATGCCATATTCGAAGAAAAACGCAGATTTGTAGATATGTAGAGTCGCTTTTTCAATCTCGGAATAAGGGGTAAAAATAGTTCCGTATGCCAGACCTTTTTCTTCGAAGGTCAATGTATATTTTTTAGCGCGAGTCCATTGTCTACTGGAGCTTGGCATTTCCTCTTTGTCAAGAATGGCTTTGCAGGCAAACGATGTCCCGACATAACTTTCTGTTTCGTTTGTTGTGCTGTTCACTCTATTCTTCTGGTAATTCATTACAAATGCAATAAATCAGTCCACCTGTTGTTTACTTGTAGGATAATCTTTACTGGTCAGAATTTCTTACCTGAGAATACTTCATATATTTGCTTTAATACAGATAAAAGTAGCTCTGTGTATCATGTTATGAATGTCTATCAGTTTAATTCTGCAACGCTTATGGGTTTAATAATCTGCCTTTGAATTAATCGGGCATTTATACTACCTATCTACAACATGTGGTATTATCCACCTTCTTAGAACACGGCTGAGCTCATTATCTCATTGTTATATCTTTATTTTCTTGCAATTGAGGGTAGGATGTGTAAAGTCAAAAAAGATGCTGAGCAACAAATGCAAAATGATTCGAGGGAGCTATGGGTTTTACGCCAGTTATTGGCAAATCAATTAAAAAACAGCTTGAAGAGCGGGAAGAGCATATTCTCTCCCGTCATGCCACCTTAAATCTTAACTCAAAAGGCCGACTTCATCCGGAAGAGGAGTTTACCGGAGACCTGCGCCTGCCTTTTCAAAGAGATAGAGACAGGATTATTCACTCGAAAACTTTTCGAAGATTGAAACATAAAACCCAAGTCTTTCTTGCACCGACCGGTGATCATTACCGAACCAGGCTAACCCATGTCCTGGAAGTATCTCAAATCGCCAGAACCATTGCTTCAGCACTTTGTCTTAACGAGGCCTTAACTGAAGCCATCGCTTTGGCTCATGATCTCGGCCACACTCCATTCGGACATGCTGGTGAGGCAACGTTGAACGAGTTGCATCCTTCAGGATTTCGTCATTATATTCATAGCTTACGGGTTGTTGATTTCCTGGAGAACGATGGCAAGGGTCTGAACCTCACCTTTGAAGTGCGTAACGGTATCGTTCGTCACTCCAAGGGCAGAAACGACATTCTGCCTAGAGGTACCTCAGAGTTGGCAATGACTCTGGAAGGTCAGGTCGTCCGTCTTGCCGATATTATTGCCTACCTCAACCACGATATGGATGATGCCCTTCGAGCCGGGATACTCAAAAGTGCCGATATTCCAAATAATATTAGTAAAGTTGTTGGCAATCGGCATTCCCAGCGAATATCAGCAATGGTAAGAGACCTCATAGTGGAAACATTAAGCGCTGATGATGGCCATCTCCATATCAGTGAAAGGATGCTTGAAGCCATCACCGATCTAAGATCCTTTCTTTTTGAGAATGTGTATAGATATCCCAGAGTGCACAATGAGTTTGAAAAAGCACAACGCATAATTAGAGAGCTTTATGCCTATTGTTTGGAAAATGGTTTGGTCAAACGCCAAGGCTATAGCTGGAATACCGTGAAAAAGAAAGGTGAATGGCCAGATGAAAAAAGTGCCCATCGCCAGGTTTGTGATTTTATTGCCGGGATGACCGATAGATATGCACTGGAACTCTATGAACATCTTTTTATGCCAAAACCTTGGACCGTTCAGTGATTTTCAGAGATATTGTTCTGAGCAGAAGATCCTAACTTTTAAAAAGTGCTAATCCTTCATCATGACCTTTAAACCATTGTGGTCGTACAAAAAAGATTGAATTTCCGTGGCGTCACAGGTAGTTTCCTACCTTAATCTCATTGTGCCTCCTCTTTTTATAATATTCGTCAAGAAGCGATGATTAGATTTGAGACTATTGATTGCAATGAGCCAAGAGCGAGCATGTCTGAAAATTTTATAATATTATTGAATTACTATGAAAAACAATCTGTTAAGCAAAGGTTATGATTTTTCCGAAGTGGAGTCGAAGTGGCTGCAGCACTGGTCGGATAACAACTGCTATGAAGCTACCATCGAGGAAGGTCGCCCTTCCTTTTCAATTGTTATTCCTCCGCCGAATGTCACAGGCGTCCTTCATGTGGGTCACGCCCTTAACAACACCATGCAGGATGTGCTGACCCGCTATCACCGAATGTGTGGTGACAATACTCTCTGGATTCCTGGCACTGATCATGCCGGCATCGCCACACAGAACGTTGTAGAGCGTCAGCTTGCCAGCGAGGGTTTGGACCGGCACGATCTCGGCAGGGACAAATTCATCGAGAAGGTCTGGGAATGGCGCGAGGAGAAGGGTGGCACTATCATAAATCAGTTGAAAAAACTTGGCAGCTCCTGTGACTGGTCGCGTGAACGGTTCACCATGGACGAGGGGCTCTCTGCTGCCGTTCGTGAGGTTTTCGTAAGACTGTACAAAGAGGATCTCATCTATAAAGGTGATTATATCGTCAACTGGTGTGTGCGTTGTCACACTGCTCTGGCCGATGACGAGGTAGAGCACGATGAGACGAAGGGTAAACTCTATCACATTCGATACCCTTACGCGGATGGCTCCGGTCATGTTGTCGTTGCCACCACCCGTCCCGAAACAATGCTTGGCGATACGGGTGTTGCTGTCCACCCTGACGATAAGCGATATAGCCATCTGGGAGACATTGGCATACGACTGCCCTTGACCAATCGAGTGGTGCCCGTTGTATTTGACAAACATGTACAGCAAGAGTTTGGCACCGGTGCCCTGAAGGTAACACCATCGCACGACCGGGATGACTATGAGATAGGATTGCGGCATGGGCTTGATCTCCTCAAAGTGATGGATGATAAGGGTATCATGAATGAGGCTGCCGGAGCATATGCCGGTCTGGATCGCTTCACCTGTCGACAAAAGGTGGTTGAAGACCTTGAAAACCAAGGGTTTCTTGAAAAGATTGAAGAGTATGATCATGCTGTTGGCAAATGCTACCGCTGCAAAACGGTAATTGAGCCGACGACCTCCCTGCAGTGGTTTGTCTCTGTCAAACCGCTGGCCGCCAAAGCTGTGGAGGCGGTGAAGGAGGAGAGGATAAAGATCTATCCCAAGTCCTGGTATAATACTTTTTACAGCTGGATGGACAATATACGCGACTGGTGTATTTCCCGACAGATTTGGTGGGGACACCGAATACCTGCCTGGACCTGCCAGGAGTGTGCTGAAATGATTGTTGAAACCTATGATCCGGAAGCATGCCCAAAATGTGGATCGGCAAAATTGACCCAGGAATCCGACGTCTTGGATACCTGGTTCTCTTCCGCTCTCTGGCCTTTTTCCACCATGGATTGGCCCCAAAATTCCAAGGAACTCCAAACCTTCTATCCTACCTCCGTGCTCATCACCAGTTTTGATATTCTCTTCTTCTGGGTTGCCAGAATGATGATGATGGGCCTGCATTTCATGGACGAGGTGCCCTTCAGAGATGTGTATCTTCATGCTCTTGTTCGCGATAAACATGGCAAGAAAATGTCCAAGTCGACCGGTAATGTCATCGACCCGCTTGAGGTGATGGGGCAATACGGTACCGATGCTATGCGCTTCACCCTGGTTGCTTTTGCAGCACAAGGCCGTGAGATAAAACTCGATGAGGAACGTATCCAAGGGTATCGGCATTTTATCAATAAATTGTGGAACGCAGCCAGATTTGCCCTGATGCACGTTGATAAAGTAGATAAAAAGACCATGGCCGTTGTCGATCATCCTGCTGATCTTACCTTGGCGCATCGTTGGATTATGAGTCGTACAGCTGCTACTGTAAAAGATGTTCGCAAAGGACTTGATGAGTATTATTTCAATGAGGTTGCTTCTGCAAACTATCAATTCATCTGGCATGAATTCTGTGACTGGTATCTTGAGTTGATCAAAGCTGATCTGTTTGGTGATGATGCCCTGGCGAAGCAGCAGGCTCAAGGTGTCTTGCTGGTAGTGCTGGAAACGATCCTGAAATTGATGCATCCGCTCACCCCGTTTGTCACTGAAGAAATATGGAGTGTTTTGCCGGGTGAGCGAGCAAGCCTGATGAACAGCAGTTTCCCGGAAGTCCACGGGGAATGGCTAGACCCAACGGCTGAAACCGATATGGAATTGTTAATGGGAGTTATTACCGGTATTCGGAACATTCGCTCCGAGTCAGAAATTCACCCATCAACGAAGATAGATGCGCATGTGATATGTGATGATCCGGTGAAGCGCGAGTTTCTCTCCTCTTTCAGCAAGACCATCGGGGATATGACCCGACTGAGTAGTCTTGAGGTTCAAGCATCCGGTGAGAAACCTGCCGATGCAGCCACATATATTTATCATGATCTGGAGATCTATGTTCCTCTCAAGGGATTGGTTGATGTTGACAATGAATTGGAAAAGTTGGCAAGGGAAAGAACGAAAATAGAAACAAAGCTGCAACAGGTAAACGGAAAATTGAGCAATAACAAGTTTCTCGCTAACGCGCCCGAGCAGGTAGTAAATAAAGAAAAGGAAAAGAAACAGACGCTCGGCGGGAAGCTTGAGAAAATTGCGGAAGAGGAAAAAAGACTCCAGGCAATCAGTAATCAGACAACAAATGGATAAGAATACCATACATCGGAGAATTCTGGCTTTTCTACAAGAAGATATCGGCAGAGGGGATCTTACCAGCGAATCTATATTTACCAAGGGAGAAGTGGGACGTGCCAATATGGTGGCTCGCCAGCCATTTCTTGTTGCTGGTGCGGCCAGTGTGGCAGCTGAAGTCTTTAAAATACAAAATAAGACGATAGAGATAGTCGAGGTAGTTTCTGATGGAACCTGGGTAAAAAAAGGCGATACGGTTCTTGCAGTCGAAGGTCCGGTTGTTGATATGCTCAAAGCGGAACGCGTCGCCCTCAACCTGCTTCAGCGTTTGTGCTCCATTGCCACAATGACCCGCAGATTTGTTAATCGGGTGGTAAAGTATTCAGTGCGGATCGTCGATACTAGAAAAACAACACCTGGTTTGCGCGTGTTTGAGAAGTATGCTGTTCGTGTTGGCGGTGGGAGTAACCATCGTTTTAACCTTGCCGATGGAGTCCTCATTAAAGATAATCACATTGCTGCCTGTGGTTCAATAACCGAAGCGGTGAACAGAGTGCGCCAAAACATTCCGCATACTCTGCGTATAGAGGTGGAGGCTGACACCTTTGCCCAGGTTGAAGAATGTCTGCAATGCGGGGTTGACATTATCATGTTGGACAACATGGATCTTCACACCATGGAGCAGGCGGTACAAGCCATCAATGGCAGAGCTCTGGTCGAGGCATCCGGCGGGGTAACTATTGATAATGTTGAGAAAATAGCGAAAACAGGGGTTGATATCATCTCCGTCGGAGCGTTGACCCATTCCGTTGAGTCTTGTGATATTGGCATGGATTGGTTCGGTTGAAATTCTCAAACAGATGGGGAAAAGTCTCGTAACCATTCTAATTTAAAAAAAATCTTGATTATTGAAGAAGAAGTGTGCAATACTTGCTTTAGATGTTTGTTAATTACAAAATAATGGGCTGTTTATCCCTTATCTTGAGAACTTAGAAGGAATTGTTTTATGCGATGTCCGAAATGTGGGTATATCTCGTTTGATCATGTAGAGACCTGCCTGAAATGTAATAAAGATATATCAAAGGAAGGTTCGAAGGTCGAAGGTACTACCTATAATGTTGCTCCTCCGGCTTTTCTGAAGTTCACTAAGAGAACCGAAGATTTTTCAGAAGATGAAGATGAGATTCTGTTTGATGATGATCAAGATGATATCGGCATTGTAGATCCTGACCTCGACGTTCTTGCCGATGATCACGACGAGAATGACAGTAGTGAAGGGACAATTTCATTTGGGGATGACATGGAAGGTTTTGGTGCCTTCGAAGAGGAGGAAAGCTTCGAGGTTGCACCTACTGACGATGACAGTGAAGATGATGACATCGACCTAGGCCAGTTTGAAGACGCTTTTGACGAAGAAACACCCGATCAAGAAGATAGTGATGTTGCTCTGGATCTCCCCGATGAACTAAGTGATATTTCAGATCTCTCCAGCCCTGCCGAACAAGTAGAGGAAGTGCAAGAAGAGGCGATGCAAAGCGCTCCGGCAGTAACCCAGGATCCGGATGATTTCGGCGACTTGAATCTCGATTTGGATTTGAAGGATCTCAATGAGGATTTCAATTTGACCTCGGATGAAGAAGCTGGGCCAGAGGATTCCGAAAGTGACGATTTGGACGATCTCTCCTTAGACGATCTTGGCCTTGCCGAAGAAGATAAAAAGCAAGTTGCACCTCAACAGGCAAAACCGGAAAAAGCCCAAAAAGAAGAGCAGATGGATATGGATGCGGATCTTGATTTTGATCTGGATCTCGGTGGAATTTCTCTTGCGGACGAGGATTAGAAAAAGAAGCGAAGACAGCCATAAAAGCTATTGACATACGCTCAGCACTCATGTTAAAAAGCCTCTTCAATATGAGGTGCCGGGATAGCTCAGTCGGTAGAGCAACGGACTGAAAATCCGTGTGTCCCTGGTTCGATTCCTGGTCCCGGCACCACTTACCATATGCAATTAAAATCCCCTGACTCGATCTGAGTCAGGGGATTTTTTATTTGAGCCATCAGGAAAGATTCGTTAACCAGTTACCCGGTTTGGCTCCTAGTCGTTTTTTTAGATGGAGTAATGCATTTTAAAGAACCTCTTTCAAAAAAGCGGTGAAACGTTGCCAGGATTTTTTATCTGCATCCTCGCGATAGCGGGAAGAATCGAAGACGGTCCAGGCGTGTGGGGCACCGCCGTAGCTAATGAGCTCATGGGGGAGACCGTTTTCCTCAAGCTGTCTACCAAGTGCTGCCAGATCGTCAAGGGAAATCATCTTGTCACTGCTGCCGTGAAGGATGAGATAACTGCCGCGGGCCTTGGTATAATCCTGGCCTTCCGGAGTACTGAGGCCGCCATGGAAAGTAACGAATCCGTCGAGGTCGGCTCCCGAGCGGGCCAGTTCCAGCACCGCTGCTCCGCCAAAGCAGTAGCCAGCGGCGACAACATCATCGGTAGGCAGCCCGTTGGCTCTAGCCGCCTCGAGACCACCCTCAAGCAGTCGCCGCATTTTCATCCTATCCTTATACAATTCTCCGGTGTGTTGACGCTTGTCTTTGACTTCGGTTGGTCGTACTCCAGCGCCGAAAAGATCAACGGCAAACACATTATAGCCCAGCTCAGCCAGCATGGCCGCCCGTTTTTCCTCATATTCGGTGAGACCATCCCAGTCATGAATAAGCAAGACCAGTGGTGCTTCTGCAGAGACTTTTTCAAAAAAACCCTCGTAGGGCTGGCCGTCAATTTCATAAGTAACTGTTTTGCCGGCATTGGCTAAAGATGCTGAAAGCATCAAGCAGAAGAAAGTGATGAAATATTTCATGGTATATCTCCAAACAGTCTAGATTATAAGGAAAGTTAAAAGTTAAATGTGATATAAGGGTAAGGAGCCTTACCTCTTAACAAAATAACGGTATGTATGAATCATTTCTTTGCAAGGATACCCCTCTGTAAATCATTTTGATTCTATGCTTACTCCTTTGAGTGGTGAGAAAATGTGGGGTTGGGAATAACGCCAAGCATGAAAGGCACTATTAGTCATGACTGAAAAAGCAGCTGGGGTAAAGTCAACGAAGCTAGCCAACTGTAGAGGTATAGATTTCAGCAGCAGTCTTCCCCAGACCTTTCCTGCTCCTTGTCGTAAAAAAGATTCTTGCAGAGCTGAATGCTAGAAAATTCCAAAATCAACGCCTGCTGCCAGAGTCTGACCAAGTTCTGCCAATCTGTCCAGATCCTTTTGTGTTGGTGACCCCACAACCCGCAGATGCTCCTGCACCTTCTTCCATTTATAGCCTTCGGCAATACGCTCGATTTGACGAATAGCGCCACGGCCATCATTGCCTGCACAGACGAAAATAACAAAGGGTAATCCTATGGTTTTTTCTTCGGCGGCCACAAAGGTGCGGTCGAAAAAGTCTTTGATCATGCCGGCCATGGTACCAAAGTATTCAGGGGAGCCGATGCCTATAGCATGACACTGCAGTAAATCTTCTAGAGTAGCATCTTCAGCCTTTTTCAGGACCACAGTTATGCTTTCTTCTCTGGTTGCCCCGGCAGCAAAACATTGCGCCATGGTCTGCGTGGTGCCGCCCTGCGAATGATAGATAACCAAAATCTTTTTTTTGGGTCCTTGACCGCTTTGATCATCTGCCATCATCGTGGGGATAGAGTTCAGTTAAGTATTCTGTCTCGGCAATACGTTAGCGAGGGTTGCGATCGAGATCATTCTTTATGCCACATAGCGGTTTTTAAGATGTCTAAGAAATGCTTCGGCATTGGTTTTCTCACCTGTCGCCTGTTCAAGTATATCCTGAGAATCCATGGAGCTTGCTACACTCCAGATTTTCTTTTGGAGCCAATCACGTATAAAGGTTATGTTTCCCTCAGCCAGATGCTCTTGCCAGTCAGGATTTTGCTGTTTGATGGCTGCAAAAAGCTGGGCAGCATTTAAAGCTCCCAACGTATACGAGGGAAAATAACCGAAGGACCCATCTGTCCAGTGGATATCTTGCAAACAGCCATCGCGATCGTTGCCGGCCGTAGAAAGGCCCAGATATTTCCTCATTTTATCATCCCACAATTCCGGCACGTCCTTGGCTGCAGCCTTGCCGTTGATAAGATCCTTCTCTATCTCAAAGCGAAGAATGACATGCAGCGGATAGGTTACCTCATCGGCTTCCACACGTATGTAACTTGGATCGACCCGACAGCATACGTCTCTTAATTGATCCGCCGAGAACGTTTTGGTTTGCGGTAAAAATTGATGAATCGTTTCTGTAAATGAGTTAAAGAACGGCCGGGAAAGAAAGATCTGTTTTTCGAAGAGCAGGCTCTGGCTTTCATGGATACTCATGTTTCGGGCAGAGCCGATGGGCAGGTTGTCCCATTTTTCCGGTAGACCCGCTTCATAACTGGCGTGACCTGTCTCGTGAGCTGTTGCCATGAGGGCCTCAAAAAACTCTTCTGTGCGAAAACGAGTGGTAATGCGGTGGTCTCCGCGGGTTCCTGTGCTGAAAGGATGTGATGAGACATCGAGACGACCCTGCTGAAAGTCGAATTCCAGTTTTTCCATAAGTGCACGGTTGAGACGTTTTTGCTCATCGATCGGGTATGTGCCTGTCAGCTTAACTGTTTCCTCAGTTTGCTTATCCAGAACTGTTTCAATAATTACAGGTAGTTCTTTTTTGAGAGTGGCAAATATTTCAGCTATAAGCTCACTGCTGTCACCGGTGCAGTAGAGATCGAGAAGAGCATCGTAGGGAGAGGCTAGTGGCTGTTGTGCAGTACTATATCTTAACTGGGCTTCTTCACGGGCCAGTTTTACTACTTCTTCAAAGTTCACCAAAAAAGATTGCCAGTCATTGTCTATTCGCTGCTGCCGCCAGCCATGCTCGCACTTGGAGCCTGCCAGAGATTGTGCTTTTACGAGACTTGCCGGCAGGCAGGTGGCGTTGCGAATCTGCCGTTGCATTTCGGCAAGATCGCGGGTCATCTTCGGATCGTTATTATTACTAGCATTTTCCACAGCCTCCTGAAGGTCCTCCGCACACAGCATATCGTGGCGCATGGCCGAAAGCTCGGCAATTGCAGCGGCCCGGCCATCGCTGCCGCCAGGAGGCATCATTACCAGTTGGTCCCACTGAAGATAGGTTATGGCATGGTCTATTTGGGCAATTTTTAAAAAATACTCTTGAGCGTGTTGATAGTCGGTCATATTCTTCTCGCTGATTGCTTTAGTTGGCTAGAGATTTTGTATATGAGGGCAAGGATTTGGATATTATTGTAGCTGCTAGGTTTAAAATCATAATCATTTTTACCGGCCAATCTCTCAAGTTGTTTTTTAAGAGGTGGTAAGGTATACAACACATATGTTTCCTGGTCTTGCAACAATTTTTTTGTCTTCCTTTGTGATCGCTCTCTCCGGGGCTCTCATGCCCGGTCCTCTTTTGACGGTAACAATTGCCGAAAGTTCCGGGAGGGGAATGCTTACTGGACCCTTGCTCATTATTGGACATGGTTTGCTCGAGTTGACTGTGGTGATTGCCTTGCTATCCGGCTTTGCCCCTCTGTTGCTGCGTGATGACATATTTGTGACCGTTTCCCTGGTGGGCGGAGTAATTCTGCTGTGGATGGCATTCTCCATGTTGCGGGGAATTCCGCATCTTCGTCTTGATTATGATCAAAAGACACGTCGCTCGGAGAATATAATTATAACAGGTATTATCCTCAGTGCAGTAAATCCCTATTTCATTCTTTGGTGGGCCACTATCGGTCTTGGTTATATTATTTACTCGACAAAATTTGGTATTGCCGGTGTGATCGCCTTTTTTCTAGGCCATATCCTTGCCGATCTCGGCTGGTACTCCTGCGTTTCCTGGGCGATGGTGAAGGGGAGGAGGTTTATTTCAAACACAGGTTATCGTCGTCTTATAGCCGGATGTGCGGTCTTTCTCATCGTTTTCGCAGGGTATTTCTTTTACAGCGGCGTGGATCGCCTGGTTTGATAAGGAGTTGGCGATGGTGAAAGAAAATAGCGGAAAAAACAAATATACCTGCAATGAATATCGAGAGGAAATGATCCTTGCTGCATTACAAAGGAGACTACAGCAGAATAATCTTTCCGAGGAAGAGAAAACAAGGGTGTTGCAAGAGATCGCCGAACTGGAAAAGAAGATGGGGCTCTAGTTCGTTTTCGTTGAAAAGGTTGGATTTACTTTATTAAAAATGGCGAGACCAGCTCTGCATCAACCCATGGGATATTGTATTTCCTGGTGTACCTGGTCACATTGCTCAAGAACGTCTTCACTTAATTGAACATCCATGGCCGCCAGAGATTCGTTAAGCTGTTCCTCGGAATTTGCTCCGACAATGGTCGATGCCACAAAATCAAACTGCTTACTCCAGGCAATGGCCAAAGTTGCCGGAGCCATACCACCAGTCTCTGCTATTTCCATATATCTCTGTGTTGATTGCAAGGTCTTATCGTTGAGAAAACGCTTGGCCATCGCCTGCACCCGCGGTTCCTTTGACTGGGAATAGGTGGTGAATCGACCTGGAGCGTTTCGGTCCCTATTATATTTACCGCTCAGTACGCCACCTGCCATGGGGGAATAGGGTAAAAGTGACAAAGATTCCCCGCGGCACATATCAGCCAGTGTATCGAGAAACCGTCGGTTGAGCAGTGAAAAATTGTTCTGGATGGATTCAAAGCGCGCATATCCTTCATACCTGCTGATCATATTCGATTTAGTCGTCCCATAGGCGGAATCGTTTGAAGTACCAAGATAACGCACCTTGCCTTTGGTGATCAGGGCATCAAACGCCTTCATTGACTCCTCTCTGGGAACAATTGTATCGGGCCAGTGCATCTGGTAGAGGTCGATATAATCGGTTTGTAATCTTCGTAAAGTGCCTTCTATCGCTGTTTCAATATGAAACGCATCGACGGCTGTCAAGCCGTGTCTCACGGGTGGGACAAACCAGCCGGAGGCACCACCGGTTACTTTAGTCGCCAAAATAATGGCGTGGCGTGATTTGGTGCGCAACCATTGGCCGACAATCTCCTCGGTAATGCCGACAAGCTCTGCTTTTGGTGGCACAGGATAAATTTCCGCCGTATCATAAAAATTGACCCCGCGGTCATAGGCCATGTCCATCAGCTTAAACGCCGTTTCTTTAGAACATTGGTAACCAAAGGTCATTGTACCAAGACAAATTGGACTGACGCGTAATCCGGATTTGCCTATATAACGGTGTTCCATATAAAAACCTCTCTTGTGAATGTAGTGATATTCGGAAAACTAGATAGAAAATCATGCCATAGTCAGAAATGGTAATCATGCACATTCGTTTTTTCAGGAAATGATGAAAAACAAATGTATTTTTAACGTAGGCTTAATTCTTTGCGGTCAAAGTAGTGAGCGCTCAAGCTGTATAAAGAACCAGAATGTTGTGTTATCAATGCAGGATATCAACAGATCTTCCTTAAGCATTTGAGGGAACGAACAAAAAAATAGTTAATGACCCTAAAAAAACTTTACACGATGTTGTTTTGGTGGTAATATTTGCTGTTTTTACAGAAATGGTTCTGTTTTGTGGGGCCATGAACTGTCTGTTGCATTACATCCTGAATTTGTCATTTAAGGAGTTGCAGATAGCTGTAACTCCTTATTTTTTTTATTTTCCCGGATATTATCAAAGGGAGCCGGAACAATCCGGTTGTTAGATACTGGTAGAGGGCTAAAGCCATGAAGAAAGATTTAACAAAGGTTCGAAACATAGGAATAAGTGCTCATATCGACTCGGGGAAAACCACCCTGACGGAACGTATTCTGTTTTATACCAACCGGATACATGCAATACATGAAGTGCGCGGTAAAGATGGTGTCGGGGCCAAGATGGACTCCATGGAGCTCGAGAAAGAGCGGGGTATTACCATTCAATCCGCTGCAACCTATTGTCCCTGGAAAGATATCGATATAAATATCATCGACACACCGGGCCACGTTGACTTTACCGTCGAAGTGGAAAGAGCACTACGGGTTCTCGATGGGGCTATTCTCGTCCTCTGTTCAGTGGGCGGGGTACAATCCCAGTCCATCACGGTAAATCGGCAGATGTCGCGGTATAACGTTCCCAGGATAGCTTTTGTCAATAAATGTGATCGAACCGGAGCAAACCCCGACAAGGTTACCCGGCAGCTGCGTGAAAAGCTCGACCTTAACGCCCACATGATGCAGATGCCCATCGGTCTGGAAAGTGAGCTTCAAGGTATGGTTGATCTGGTAACCATGAAAGCCATATACTATGAGGGTGAGCATGGCGAAAAAATCCGTGAGGATGAGATACCCGCCGAGCTGAAAGACGAAGCTGAAGAGCGTCGCAGCGCTTTACTCGAAGAAGTATCCATGTTTTCCGAAGAACTTATGGAGGCTCTTCTGGAGGAAGGTGAAATATCCGCCGAGCTTATCCATGACGCCGTTCGAAAAGGCACGCTCTCTTTAGAGTTTACGCCGGTATTTATGGGTTCGGCCTATAAGAACAAGGGAGTCCAATCGCTCCTCGATGCCGTTCAAGTGTATATGCCTTGTCCTACAGACGTCGCCAATTATGCTCTGGATCTCAACAATGATGAACAGGAGTTTCCGGTAACCAACGATCCGGATGATCCATTAATCATGCTGGCATTTAAACTCGAAGATGGCCGCTATGGTCAGCTCACCTACGTAAGGACCTATCAGGGAACCTTGAATAAAGGTGACACCGTTTACAACAGCCGTACTGGTAAGAAGGTGAAGATCGGGCGCCTGGTGCGAATGCATTCAGATGAGATGGAGGAAATTGACTCTTGTACGGCAGGTGATATGGTTGCCCTTTTCGGTGTTGATTGTGCTTCTGGAGACACGTTTACCTCAGAGGGATTATCTTGCTCAATGACATCAATGCATATTCCGGAGCCGGTAATTTCTCTGGCGATTGTGCCGGCGGATAACAAAGCACAGGTGAATATGTCTAAGGCGCTCAATCGCTTCACTAAAGAGGATCCGACCTTCAGAACCTACGTCGATCATGAAACCAACGAGACCATCGTTTCCGGCATGGGAGAGCTGCATCTCGACGTTTATATCGAAAGGATGAAGAGGGAATACAAGGCAGAAGTTCAGGTTGGTGCACCTCAGGTCGCCTACCGCGAGACCGTTACCGAGAGGGCCGAGTTCAACTATACCCACAAAAAGCAAACCGGTGGTTCTGGTCAATTTGGCCGGGTGGCCGGCTATCTTGAACCCTGCGAGGAAGGCGAATACGAATTTGTCGATGAAATTGTTGGTGGCGCTATTCCTCGTGAATTTATCGGCTCATGTGATAAGGGCTTCAAAAAGAGTCTTGAAAAGGGATCCCTCTGCGGGGCACCTATTACCGGTGTTCGCTGTGTCATTAATGATGGCGCGGCACATGCCGTTGACTCATCCGATGTGGCCTTCCAGCTTGCCGCCGTTGGCGCTTTTAAGGATGGCTACCTCAAAGCCAAGCCGGTAATCATGGAGCCGATCATGAAGGTTGCCGCCGAAGGTCCGGCGGAGTTCCAGGGGGCGATCATGGGCTCGCTCAACCAGCGACGGGGTATGATAATAGGTACGATGGAAGAAGGTACCTATACCGTTATCGAGGCGGAAGTACCGCTTTCGGAGATGTTTGGTTATAGTACAACGCTGCGCTCCCTTACCCAGGGAAAGGCTGAGTTTACCATGGAATTTGCAACCTTCAAACAGGTTCCCAAAAGCGTCAGCGAAGAACTGGTAAAGAAGTACCAGGAAGAGAAAAAAGCTTAACAAATATAATAAATTGTAATTATCTCCGGAAACCTGCTTGTATATCTAAAGTAGTAATGATGGCGCTGACCATCCATCAGGTTCAGGAGTTTGTGAAATCGCATCAATACGTTGCAATCGAATGAGATTAAAGATATTTTTCTGCTGCTGCTCTGAGACCGTGCTGGCAGGAAAAGGCATAAGCCATATAAGGAAACGAAAAGAGGTAGTGCCATGACAAAAGAGGATTTAATACAAAGTAATCCACTTAGGGCCCTTGGTCTGGGTGAAAAAACAGATGGAAAAAATCAGGGAATGGGTCTTGTTATGGCCAGAGCAGGTCTGGGAAAGACCGCTATTCTTGTGCAGATCGCCTTGGATTTTATGATGCGCGGTGACAAGGTTTTGCATGTATCCATCGGTGAGTCCATCGACAAAGCACGGAGCTGGTATACGGACATCTTTTTGCTGACTACTGCGGATATGGCAGATGCTGAACGCAGGGAGATCGAGCCTGAAGTGATGCGCAACAGAATGATCATGACCTTTAAGGAGAGCGCTTTTGGGCTGGCAAAACTAGAAGAGCGGCTTGATGATCTGGTAAAGCAGGACGTCTATAAACCGAATTGTCTCATTGTGGATGGCTATGATTTTTCTGACAGCAAAGCCACCGACATGCAGGGTTTTATAGATCTCATGGAAAGCCGTGATCTCGACGCCATCTGGTTTTCGGCCGTAAGTCACCGTGGGGATAAACGAGTCAGCGAGACCGGTATTCCGGCACCGTGTCATGAGATGGATGAGATGTTTGCTTCGGTGTTATTTATTAATCCTGAAACAGAAGCCATCAAGCTTGACATTATTAAGTGTACTGCCTGTGAAATAGATGCAAGTGCAAAACTTGCCTTTGATCCATCGACCATGTTAATTAGCAAAACATGAACTAAGTGTTGGCAGACAAAAGAGTACTGATTTAAAAGCGGAAGGTTAAGCCTTCCGCTTTTTTTATTTGTGCTTTTGGGATTGGCTAGTATTATAAAACGCTGTTGCCTAGGACCACGAAAGGCAGTTAATTCATAGATGTCGTCAATATTAACCGGTGATCAATGAAGTTCAGACCGTGTATCGACCTACATGAAGGGAAAGTAAAACAAATAGTTGGATCGACTTTGCGTGACGGCAAGACTGAGCTTTTGCTGACCAACTTTGTTGCTGACTGCTCTTCGGCCGATTATGCCAGAATGTATCGTCAGGATAACCTGACCGGTGGTCACATTATCAAGCTTGGACCAGGAAATGACGAAGCTGCGCGTGAAGCTTTGCAAGCATGGCCTTCGGGCATGCAAGTTGGAGGTGGCATTACTCTGGAGAATGCCGAGGACTGGCTTGATAACGGTGCATCACACATCATCGTCACTTCCTGTGTTTTTAGAAATGGTAAAGTTGATCTGCCCTATCTGGAAAAACTCGTTCAAAAAGTCGGACGAAATCGTCTCGTTCTCGATCTAAGTTGCCGGAGAAAAGGGAGCGAGTACTATATCGTTACCGAAAGGTGGCAGAATTTTACGACAGTTGCCATTAGCCCAGAGAATCTTGAGTTTTTCGCTAAACACTGCGATGAGTTTCTCATTCATGCAGCGGATGTCGAAGGAAAATGCAGTGGTATCGAGGAAGATCTGGTTGAGTTACTCGGTAAATACATAATGCTGCCTACCACTTATGCCGGTGGAGTGCGAAGCCTTAATGATCTGCATCACATAAATAGTCTGGCCAAGGGACAACTCGATGCGACTGTGGGAAGTGCTTTGGATATATTTGGGGGTAGTGGACTGAAATACAAAGACGCAGTTACATTTAATCTAATGAATGATTCCTAACTGCTTGATTAAAAATGGAAATATCAATTTCTTCCGGTCTTGACCTTCGTCATAGCTTTCGCTACAATATTGCAGCTACATAGCGATGGTCCAGTTGTCTTAACAAATCCTTTTGGGAAAAAGGTCATGCAGCTTGATAAAGATCAGCAACGCCAAGATATAGAAAAATTCATCAGGAAAATGCCGAGTTTGTCAACAACGGTTGGCAAAGTACTGGAAATCTGTAGCCGAACAGATGCCTCCCCCAATGAGCTCAACAGGGTTATCTCTCTTGATCCGGTTTTAACCGGGCAGGTACTTAAGCTCATTAATTCGGCATATTACTCACTGGTAGCCAAAGTCACCTCGCTTACCCGGGCCATCACCATGCTGGGGATGAACACTGTGAAGAATATGGCCTTGAGTACCGCTGTTATTAAAACCGCTTCCAGCGTGAAGAAATCAAAAGTGCTGCCAACTTCCAAATTCTGGGCGCATTCCATCGGGGTAGGTGCATGTGCCAAGCTTCTTGCTATAGCTGGTGAGGTACCAGTGATGGAGCGAGAGGAATTCTTTGTTGCCGGTTTATTACATGACCTTGGCAAAGTGCCCTTCGGTGATGAGTATTCAGAAGTTCTCACCATCGCCAGGAAAGAGCAGGCACCTCTGGTAGAAGTTGAGCGTGAACTCATGGGAATAGATCATCAGCAGGTGGGGCTGATGATTGCTGAAAAATGGAAGCTCAATCCAAGTATAAAGGAATGCATTGGTGGTCATCACGATATCTCCGCTGCTGATTCGGAGTTTCAACGTCAGATAGCTATTGTGGCACTCGCCAATATCTATATTAATATTTTTGACATCGGTTATGCCGGCGATCTCTTTCCGACAGAAGAGGATGTCCATACATTCCTGCAATACAGTGGTTTGGAGTGGGAAGACTACGCTGGGGTTCGCGCCGATGTTGAAAGGGAAATTGAAAAAGCACAGATTTTTCTGCAGGTGTAACAAGGAGTACAATGAAAGTAAAATTTTGGGGTGTTCGAGGGTCCATACCCTGTCCGGGACCGACAACTCAGAAATATGGTGGTAACGGCGCATGCATCGAGTTGCGAGTAGGGAAAAAGCAAAGAATTGTCATTATTGATGCGGGATCTGGTATAAGGGAACTTGGCAATTCACTCATGCAAAATGATCTGCCAAATGGCCCTATATCGGCAGATATTTTTCTGTCACATACCCATTGGGACCATATAATGGGCTTTCCCTATTTTGTACCGATCTATGTGCCGGGTTCGAAACTGAATGTCTACGGTCCGGTTACCTTTGAGGAGGATCCGCTCGAAGAAGTGGTTGGCGGCCAGATGAAATACCGTTATTTCCCAGTGAATTTTGGTGAGTTGAGTTCCAACATCGACTATATCAGGTTGAGTGAAAATCCCGGTATGGATTTGGGCGACGGCCTGAAAGTAGTTACCAAATTCCTCAATCATCCGATTACTGCGCTTGGCTTTCGTTTTGAGTATGAAGGGAAAGTCTTTTGTACCTGCTATGATACCGAACCCTTTCGGAATCTTTTCATAACGGACCCGGAGCATCCCGATTATGATGAGGCCATGGCTGTTGAGGGTGAGGAAGTAGCCAATGAGCAAAATCAGTTGCTTGAACAATTTTTTCAAGGCGCCGATTTACTCGTCTATGATGCTCAATACATGGAAGAAGAATATTATGCCAACAGAGTAGGCTGGGGGCATACTCCCATAGAATATGCTATTGCAGCTGCCAACCGCGGTGGTGTAAAAAAACTAGCGCTGTTTCACCACGACCCTGACAGAACCGATGAGCAAATTGATGAGATGGCTAAATCCTATTGCGAACCCGGGCGTTTCGGAGAAACGGAAGTCTTTTTTGCTCGAGAAGGCAGCGAGGTACATCTCTGAATCTCGAACTAGAACGCAAGTGGATTACCAAAAAACCGTTTTTTAAGACGTTGGACACATTCCGGATCAGGCTGATGTTGAAGTGGTGGTGGCTCCGGAAATGGCAGTAAAAGTTCGGTGAATGGTGTTTGGAGAATGTTTCTATTCCAGGCCTCGACCATTAGCCGCTCAAGGTTCACTGTATCTTCGATGTTATATGCCAGAAGGGTTTCCAGGGCTTTGTCATCATTCTCACGTTCATAGAGATGCCAGAGAGCAACGGCGAAGGAACCATCCACGCCATCCAACTCACCCCTATTGATACCCAGATGTCTTTCACAACCCTTCAGGCCACCTTTGATGCCAAGCTTAGCCAGGACATAACGTAAGTCTATTTGCGCATGAGGGAGACTGGCTCTAAAAAAATGTTCGATGAAGGGGATATCAAAACTCTTTCCATTGTAGCTGATGAGTATTTTATAGCGCTGCACATCATCAAGGAATGCATCGAGGTTTATACCGTTGACATAGGTATGGACTTCATTGCCATCGTATAAGGCGATGGTGGTAATATCAGCACTATCTGCCAGTCCTGTCGTCTCTATGTCTATATAGGCAGTGGACGAGCGGAATTGAGAAAAAAGCCGCCATTGTTCACTACTTGTCAATCTATCGGCAAAGAAGTAGGGATTGTCATGTTTGAGTGCATCAAGTGATTTCTCAAAAATATCAGGAATCTCCATTCTGGAACGCGCTGATATAGGCACGGCGGCGGAATCCTGCCAATCCTGCCATTCGTTGATGCCCGCCTGCCAGAGACGTTGCTCCGTTTTGACTCCGATACCGTTAATGTGGCAGAAAGTATGCTGCAGCATAAAATACACCGGTGGGTGATGTTCAATATAAGATATTCTTCTAAAGGGCTACATGTACGAGAATCAGGGCAACGAATACAGCGGGAAGTAGATTGCCAATGGGCAGACGCTTGATGTCAAGCAGGTCGAGTGCGATCGCCAGGATAAGCAAGCCGCCCACGCCATTCATTTCCGCAATCGCGGTTGTGGTCATCACAGCACTTGCCTGATCTGCCAGCAAGGTAATTGCGCCCTGGTAAAGAAACAGTGGGAAAATGGAAAACACCACACCAATACCCAGCGTGGCTGTTAAAGCGACCGAGGCGATGCCATCGAGTGCTGCTTTAGCATAGAGAATTGTCGGCGTTTCCCCAACTCCGTCTTGCAGCGCACCCATGATAGCCATAGCTCCGACACAATAGAGTAGGCTGGCAGTGATAAAACCCTCAACAACACTGCCATGGGAACTGAATCTTTGTTGAAGGCGCTCGGCCATCGTTCTAAGGTGTTTTTCTATACCAATCAATTCGCCACCAATGCCCCCGATAATCAGACTGGCGATGATGATCATGATATGCTCGGCCTGCAATGCCAGTTGTATGCCGATGAGCAGAACAGCAAGGCCAAGACCTGACATTATGGTGCGACGAAGCTGAGTCGATAAATGCTGCCCAACAAAATAGCCGATGCTACAACCCACAGCAATTGCAGCTACATTAATAATAGTACCCTGGAGGAACATGTTTATACTCTCGTGTCCTTTTACAGCACTTTTTTACGCAGCTGCTTAACCTTGCCACGCCTGGTTTTCTGATCCATGCGCTTCTGTTTGGCGCTTTTGCTGGGCCTGGTCTGCTTGCGTTTTTTGCGAGTCTTAGCGGCACTGCGGATCATGTTGGCAAGACGAACCAGAGCATCCTCTTTATTTCGTTCATATGTTCGGAAATTTTGGGCTTTGATGATCACCACGCCGTCATTGGAAATGCGCTTGTCCGGCAATGCCAATAAGCTCTTTTTGACAGGCTCTGGTAGGCTCGACTCAATAATATCAAAGCGCAGCTGTACAGCTGAAGAGACCTTGTTGACATTTTGGCCACCAGCACCCTGGGCCCTGATCTGAGAGAAGGAAAGCTCTTTCTCAGTTATTTTTAAAGA
>JAAUYI010072621.1_pt1 | contig 24052 bp, 19 predicted proteins | sample 7278041 | NCBI WGS metagenome assembly JAAUYI01 (sample SAMN14350216, study PRJNA611818) | marine sediment metagenome | isolation source: surface marine sediment (0.6m) | place: French Polynesia: Moorea | collected 2018-08
ATGGAATCGTTAAAGCTCAAAAGAGAGGGTTTCTTTACAGGTGATTCTTATGTACTAACAAGTGTCATTTAATTCTAAAAATTCAGTCTCGTTTATCGCTAAAATTTACAATCATAGTAGTAAAGTTTTTGCGCCAAAAATTTTTGTTTCAAGCATACTACGATAAAATCGGTGTTCTTGGTAAGATGTACATTACTGTTACAGGTCAATAGTTAAGAGTAAAGTTATATTTCTCGTTCGTGGCGATCGCTTTGTTAAGATCGATTAAAAGCAGACACGAGATTAACAAAATTGAATTGACTTTTAATTTAGAACAGTACCGACAGGTTTGGCAGGAACTCGATCGCCATAAAATAATCACCCCGCCAAAAAAATCTATCGCGCCAATTCCTATTTATGTGTACGACTGCCTAACTTCAACCAATACTAAACTTTGGGAATTAATCGACAACGGAATAGAAACACCTTTGGGTACAGTTGCTCTAAAACAAACCGCAGGCAGAGGACAATGGGGAAAAAACTGGGTTTCTGCTGAGGGGGGACTGTATCTTTCCGTTGCTTTAGATCTTAATTTAGATATCGATAAAAACTCCCATTTAGTAATGGCGACAGCTTGGGGGATTGCTACCGTTTTACGACATTATCAATTGCCCGTAACTATTAAATGGTCAAACGATTTAATTTTAGCTCGACGTAAATTAGGGGGAATAAAAATTGAAACTCGCAATTATCAAAATAAACTAACAAGAGCTGTTGTCGGTGTCGGAATTAATTGGTGTAATCCCGTTCCCGAAGTAGGAATTAATCTTCAAGCCTATAGTCTAAAAACTAAGATAAAAATTAATTCCTTAGCGGAATTAACAGCAATTACTAGCTATGGAATTATCTTGGGATATCACTATTATCTATCAGTAGGAGTCGAGCAATTATTATCAAACTATTTAGCAATTCTTGATAGTCTCGGACAACAAGTAGTGATTAATAACTCCCCTGGGGAAGTAACGGGAGTCACTACCGATGGCAAACTAAACGTTAGGTTAAAATCGCCTGGCGCATCTACAGAGATCGCCTTTTCGCCTGGACAAATCAGTTTAGGATACGTATTTGAGGAATAAGATTGTTTCTTTACTTTTAATTGTTGTGTTTTAAATTTGAATTGGTGTATTTATTCCTCCCAAATTTGTAACTATCTTGATGCTGCTACAAAACAATTAATAAATTTTGGTGGATAAATAAAATAGTCGTAGGCTAATGCCATTTGTCTAGCAGCTTCGGTATAAGCAACTTGACCAATTCCTGTACCCAAACCTGGACAAACAACGCTTTTGATTGAATTAGGAAAATCTTTATTATATCGACGAATAGCTAGTAACATTGCCCACATCGCTACATAAGAAATATCTCTACCTTGAATTTTCATGGGTACTCTCATTGTTGGGGTATGAGCTAAAAAAGGGTGTCGTGGATGTCCAGTTTTGATAATTAAAGATGTTCCTATTGGTTGTTCGCCCAAATAGTCATCTAGAATACGTTTTTGAACTTTTTCTTCTAAAGAACGACCAAAGAATTTAGTAATGGCTGCATCCATACCTCCATCCATCATGCCAAAAGAATTTGCAGGACTAACTAAACAATCATATTCTTCTAGCTTCTGGAAGTAATTATTAACTATTTCAACACGAGGTAAATAGCTAAAATTTTCTTGAAATGCTTGATACAAAGAGTAATCTGGTGCTATGAGTATTAATTTAAACAATGTTTTTCTCCTCTTAGCTACAAATGTATCAAAAACAAAAGGCTATAGTCAATCAACAATACAGCCTTTTGCACGACTAATTAATACATCGGGCAACTAAACAAGGTGAGATCCGCGGGGGGTTCACGCGCGGATTTCACCTTCAATTTGTGGAAAAGCAGATTCATCTATCTGTGTCTATCTGTGTCTATCTGCAGACTTTATTTTATTTGTCTTAGAAAGAACAATGCAAACCGCTATAAAATCAAAAAATTATTAATAAATTGTTGAAGATAAAATTAAACCAATACTTAAATTTACTTGAGGCTTGTTTTGGCAACAACTCCCGAACCAATGACCTCTATTTTTTTTTGTCTTAAAGCTCTAGCTGATTCTTTAGCAGTAGTTCCCGTTGTATAAATGTCATCTAATAACAAAACAGGGTGTTTGGGTGCTTTTCCCAATCTAAATGCACCCTGCAAATTTTTAGTTCTCTCGTGAGGATCTAAAGCAAACATGGCTTGTGTTTCTCGCACCCGAATTAAAGCCCGATCGCTTAAACTATATCCCGTTAACTGACAAAAACCACAAGCAATTTTTTCTGCTTGATTAAAACCCCGATCCTTCATTTTATTGTGGTGCAAAGGTATAGGAACTACACTAACTTTTTCAAATTTAATTAAATTACTTTCTAACCAAGCTTTAGCCAACAATTGCCCTAAGACTATACCTATTTCGGGTTGATTGTTGTATTTCATTTCGGCGATCGCCCTTTTTAATTGACCGTCGTATCTACCCCAAGCAAATACTGGCAAATCTCCCCACCAACTACGGCGATCTTGTTTCTTTAACTGATGGCTGGTTAGTTTTCGCAAACAATATTGACAAATAGTTTCTGGGGTAGTGCGCTGACAAAATGGACAACGAGATTCCAGAAAAACCGAGAGTAGTTGTTTTAACATACTTTTAGTTTTCCCAGAGTTTACCCGATTGTTATCTCAAGTATCCAATCGAACTAGTTTCAGTTCCATCTGAATATTACAACCTTTATAAGCTGAAGGCTCTTGTATGAATCAAGCGATTACTTTTTGACGTTATACTGCCAAAAATATTCACTTTGCGATCGTTTCAGGCGTTTATGACGGACGTGGCGGTGTACTACTGACCATTTTTCACAGTTTTCTCAGAAGAACATTTTGGACAAGTCAGCATTGGTATGAGGTTGTTAACATCAACTCCTATTTTAAATTATTACTTCTATAGGACTACCCGACAATGATATCGTTTGCTGGGAAATGCAAAATTGATTTGTGTCGATCTATGTAGTCTTGGGGTCGATATTTTGTCCTAATTTATTATCTTTTAAAGAATCGAGTAATATTCGTTTTTCGGCTCTGGCGATCGCCCGATAGGTTCTAGTTACCGCTCCTGGTTCTACGGAAATGGCGGTAATGCCCCACTCAACTAGTTTATCAATCAAAGCAGGATATTCTACTGGAGCTTGACCGCAGATAGAGCAGTCCAGATGATGTTTTTTTGCCACAGCAATTAGTTGCGCGATCGCTTGCTGTACCGCAGGATGATTGGCATTTAAACCGCGAGTGCTAAACTGAGCCTGTTCTCGATCTACTCCTAAGACCAACTGCGTCAAATCATTTGTACCAATGGCAATGCCTCGAACTCCAGCGCGGATATATTCTGGTAACAACCAAATTACCGAAGGGACTTCTGCCATAATCCACACTTGAAAGGAATTTCTAGCAGCCAGACCAATATTTTCTAACTGACGGTAGCAAAACTTGAACTCCTCAACACTGCGAACAAAAGGTAAGATCAAATTCAAGTTACTATAACCTTCTGTAGCGATCGCCGATAGAGCTTCTAACTCTAAAGAAAACAAGCTAGGCTCGAAATAATAACTATAAGTGCCTCGATTACCTAAAATTGGATTGGTGGTTTCCTCAGTAGTCAGATCGATAGAGCGATAAAAAACTGGACGTGGAGCAAAAGCGGAGACAAACTGACGCAGAGATTCGGTTAACTTGGTTAAAAGCTCTTGCTTAAATGATTCCGATCGCCATTGTGCAGTAGACTGCTCGGTCAAAATATCTCCTAAGAGTAATTCTGAGCGCAACAGTCCTACTCCATCCACGGGTAAATTAAGACTGTGAGCGATACTTTCTGGTTGAGAGATATTGACCATTAATTTAGTAGCGATCGACGACTCATAACGAGACAATAAACGTTCCCCAGACAGGCGGGTGAGAGATAACTGCTTGGCTGCGTTGGCTGGATAAACCTTGCCCTCGTCCCCACTCAAAAAAACCTCAACATCATCTTGAAGAATTGTAGTCGCATCCACAGCATTAACTATTGCGGGAATATTTAATTCTCTGGCTATAATTGCTCCGTGGCTGGTTAATCCTCCAGTTTCAGTAATAATCCCCTTAACCTGTTTGATTAAAGCAAGATTTTGGGGAGTAATATTGTTAGTTACTAAAATAGAATTGGCAGGGATTGACTTAGAACTAGCAGCAAAGTCTTTAATTACGACCGTCTGAGCGGTAACTTCACCTGGAGCGGCCGATACCGCAGTCAACAAAGGTAGGATAGTTGTCGATGCTAATGAAACTGAAGTTACTTGTCTAGAAACTAAAGCGACTGAAGTAGTTAACTTCTGACTAAACTGAGTAAAGTAAAAATATGGATTTTGAGCCGATGACTCTATTTCTGGTGCAGTCCAAACTAAAGATTTAATCTCTGGTTGCTGTTGTAAGATCTTTTCAGTCAACTGGTGCAAAAGTGCGATCGCCTTTGCTTCTAGAACATAGCTTTCGGTCTGAGCTTCGCTAGGAATATAAGTCTCTAGACAATCTACCGACCATGTTTTTGAATCGATATTTGCCAGTCGATAGCCATAGTTTTTCTGACCCAAGTGACGCTCTAGTAGGTAACCTGTATGACGGTCTAAATAATACTCATCAGGCTCGACTTCACCCTGAAGCAAACTCTGTTCCAAACCCCAGGTAGCTCTGATTTTAATTATATTGGAGTCAATTTCAATTACGCCCGAAGCCAAAGTATTTTTTAAAGGTCTAATCAGAATTGCTAAATTGCTTCCTTCTCGACTCAATCCTAGTTTGTGCCGATACCATAGACTCTTAGCAGTAAATAATTCCGACCAGACTTGCTTTATCGCTTTACTCAAAGCCTGGGGATGCAGACTACAAGTATGCGATCGCCAAATTCCTCTGCTACTTAGATCTTGCCCGTAGGGTACAGTAAAAAAAGGCTGCAAGATTAAGCTATGAGAATTTAATTGCCGTGCAGCCTCGAATATCTCTGCTTGCCATTTGGCGGGAAATACAGCCCGTTCGATTATTCGACGGCTACGATTAGCAACTGACTGCAAAGTCAAATAGTCATCAGCATCTAAATGAAAAGAAGCAGCAGATAATTCCCTAATTAAAGACTTAAAATCATCTAAATTGGTCAAAAACTGACGCAATAAATTATTGCCCAAGACAAAACCAGGTAAGATGGGAATTTCATGCTGAAGTAATTGGCTGAGAATATATAATTTATCCCCAACCAATGATTGCTCTGAATATTTAATTTGTGAAAGCCAATAAATATAGTCCACTGTTTTAATTAACAGCAACTAATTCTTGGTCTTTAATTAAAGCCTTGGCCAAAAATTCGTCGCTTAGTTTCATAAACGCTTTTGAGCCTCCAGAGTTGGGCATTGCCAAAGAAACAGGAGTAAATAAATCAACTGCTTTTGTCACATTAACATCCATTGGAATCGAATTTTCAAATAATTGTTCGGGATGAAAGTCATCTCGAACTCTTTTCATTACCTGCTTATAGTATCTACCCATTAGACCCCCAGCAGAAAGAATAAACACAATTCCCAAAAGTTTGACATTTAAAGGTTGAATGTTTTGATGACTTTCTTTGAGTTTAGTAATTCTTCTTTCTAGTAGTTGAATCCCTACCAATGATAGGGGTTCGGGACGAGCAGGTAGAAGATATAAATTACTAGCAGCAATACCACTACGAGTTAAGAGATTGTACCCAGGAGCGCAGTCTAAAATAATGAAATCATAATTATTAATTACTGGTTCGAGAATTTGCTTAATCAAGATTCTTTCAAAGTTATCCCAAACTTTTTGAAATTCTTGTTCGCCATGCTCCATAGCTTGTTGATGCAGCTTTTGGGAGACTTGGAACTCATCGTAAAGCTCGATGTCTCCTGGAAGCAATTCTAAACCATCGATTTCGCAGATATTGGGAACAATGATATCTTGAATATCTAGTTTACTCCAGGGATTGGGGGTGATGGCATTATCGAGTAGATAGCTGAGAGTTCTTCTTTTTTTGCGTAATTTAGCAAATTCATGGGGCGAAACTAAACTTAAGGTCGCACTTATCTGTGAATCTAAATCTAAAACAAGTACTCGTTTATGGTGTTTCTTAGCTAGACAGGTTGCAAGATTGACGGTGAGAGTAGTTTTGCCTACCCCACCTTTCATGTTGACAGTGCTAATAATAGTTCCCATGTTGAAATTCCTAACAGTCTCAGTTAACGTTAGTGTGCCAGAAGATATTATGGCAAAGATAAATCATAATATTTCCTAAAGTTTTCAGTTGGTTAAATTTTAGCGACTGTTATTTATTACTCTGCTGGCGTTTTCGTTTTACAGACTATTTGTTTAGGAAGCTAATCTGGTGCGATCGATCGCCGTGGGATTCTTTTCTGTTGGTAACTCCACTGTATTACTCTGCCCTGCTAAATTTTGTTCCAAAATTTTTACCTGTAGATCGACTTCGATCAAATAAGAACCTCCTTGATTATTTACTGCTTTAGCAATCTCTGCAATTAAATCTGGACGTTCTCCTGTAATTGGATTTCTCAGTAGGCAACGATCCCAGTCTGAATTGGCTTGAGGATTTAGATTGAGAATATAATGTTTAATCATTAGTCGCTTGTAGGATTTGATTAGTACTATCTTATCATTTTGTTGAAGTTTTAATCAACTAACATTTTTAAGACAAGAACCTATTCGCTCGCACTAATATTTTTCCCAAGTATCTTGGTGAGAAAACTCTTAGCTGAGAAATACTAACTATTAACTATTGTCTACTGCTTCAGATTCGGGATAAAGAGGGCTTGGATCTAAAGGGCCAAGACGACTGGGGGGCCAAAAGCGAACCGTAGCCCGACCAATAACATTCTCCAGAGGAACAAACCCCCAATAGTGAGAATCATAACTATTATTACGATTGTCGCCTAAAACTAAATATTCCCCTTCTGGAACTTCGATCGGACCATACTGATAGTTAGGTTCATTGAGAATGTAGTTTTCACTAAGCTGTTGGTCGTTGATGTAGACATCCCCATCTTTGACTTCTACCACATCTCCTGGTAAACCAATTACTCTTTTAATAAAAGCTTCCTTGTAGTTTTGCTCTCTAAGAGCATCTGTAGGAGAAAAAACGATTACATCACCTCGTTCTGGTTGGCGAAAACGATAGCTAATTTTCTCTACGATCAGACGGTCATCAATAGCTAGTGTAGGAAGCATTGACTCTGAAGGGATGAAACGAGCTTCAGCAACGCAAGCACGAATACCAATTGCCAAAACCCCCGCAGAAACTAGCGTTTTTAGTAATTCTACTATGGGATTTTCTTCTTTTTCACTCATAAGCAGACTATCTCCAAGATCGAGGTTAACAGTTGAAATCTAATTAGTTGAAGAATATTTTCTGATGTCAGCCAAAAAAAATCACATCTAATTTAGAGCTAAAATCCATGAGCTAGGGTCTACAACTCTACTCATAATTGTTACCCAAAACCAAATGTTGTTAGCTTGGGTACTGTCGTTGACTTTTATTCAAATTAGAGAGCTTCTATTGTATACTTTTTTGCTATGACGTTACCATTGGCAACCAAATACGCTCGGTAAGATTATTTATGTACCAGTGTAAACTCAATCTAAGATATCCAATTGTAGCGCGACAATTATGGCTGGGTTGGTTGAAAATAGAGCCTTTGTGTCTAGCTTTTAGCTATAACTCGAAAGTTTCTCTAAAAGACACTAGGATGCGATCGATGTCCGAGGTAATTTCAAGATAATTATATTTTTTTAGTTAAACTGAGGCTATTATTTGGTCATTTAAATCGAGTTCTAAGCTCGTTAAGATAAACATCAAAAGCACTATTGCTTTTAAACAGTTGTTTGATTCCCAGGAAACAAGGTCGATTTTTGAGTAAAACTTTATTTAAACTAGTTAATAATAATGAGTATTATCCGCGCTCTCGATTTGTTTTCACTACCAGAGTTATTTAAAATAATTGAAAATGATTCTAGATCGGGTCGTCTAATTATAGAAACTCCAATTTCCCATAAAACTGCCAAACGAGACGGAATTTACTATCTTTGGTTTCAGGATGGTTATTTAATTGCTGTCAGCAATTGTCTAAACCAAAAAGGTCTAATCAATCTGATCTCAGAGCGAGGCTGGCTCAGTCCACCAATTGTTTCTCGACTGAGAACCCTATGTCCAACTGGCGTACCTTTAGGGATTTATCTCCAACAAATGAAGTTGTTAAGTCCAGAAAAACTGAGCTTAGTATTTCAACTACAGTTATATCAAGTATACCGATTATTTCAACTAACTGGAGGGCGATTTAGATTTGATAGTTTTCCCGAATTGCAAGATCGAATCTTGACTATTCCTTGGTTAGAAATGACTGGACATCGGATCAAAACCAGCGAAGTTAGTATCTATGCTCTAAGACTGATGGAAAGTTCGGCTAACTTTTACGATCGACTACCCGCACCCAATCAAATCTTGAGAAGAATAGTTACTCAGTCACACCTCAAACTAACAACAATTGAAAGGCAGGTTTGGAACTTTGCAGACAGTAGAACTTCTTTAATCAACATTGCCAAAGAAACCCAACAGCCAATCTCCATAATTCAAACTACAGCTTTTCGTTTGATTGCAGTAGGGCTGGTAGAGGTTATTTTTCAACCCAGCTACAATTGGCAAGAAGAAAATTACGAAGCTCAAAAAGCAGAAAACAGCGATCGAGAACAAGAAAGATTACCAGAAGACGAAACATCATTGTTGCAAACTCTGGGTGATTTGTTTAAGAGAAAAAACTAAACCAAAATTGAAAGTTCAATCCTATTGTTAGGGAAAAGCGGTCAGTCAATCGAAGTTTTTCTAGTTAAAGCTTCATTTTTTTGCCAGGAAAGTGAACTATAGCTATACACAGTTAGTCTCTTGATGGGCATTTTTATTTCCATCGGTTTTTTTTACTGACTACTTAGTATCTTTTATTTCTTATGTCTTTCGCGATTGGAAACGGACTTTTCAAACTTAACGTAACAGACTATCATGCAATTCTTGGGGTATCTTTAGACGCTGAGCCAAGACAAATTCGTTTGAGCTATCTAAAAATTGCTCAAAAACTGCATCCAGATAAATGTCGCTCGGATGCGCAAAAGATGCAAATGGCGGGTCAGATTTTGTCTAAATTAGTTAATCCTGCTTACGAACAACTGTCTAAGAAAAATAATTTTGCCGAACATCAGTTAGTTTTGACTCAGATCGGCAGACGTTTAGCTGAAAATAAGGGAAAAATAGATGTCAACAGCGAAGTAGCACGAGAATTACTAAAAGCTGGAAATAGTGCAGAATTGGTTTATGCAAAGCTTTTAAAAAAACTGACCGCCAAGCAATATAAATCCTTAGAAACAGTCATAAAAAACATTGGTGAGATTAGTGAATTAAATCTGGTTTACCTAATGCTCAAATGCGATCGCGTAGTAGAAAGACAACCTCAACGTCAAGTAAATCAAAAACCAGCTAAGACGACCGCTAAACCCCAAACCAAAAATTCCCCAACGGTAACTCAAAGTAAAACCACTGTAACCCAGGCTGCCTCTTCTCAAGACAAAACTAAAGTTCAAGAGCCGACCACTGAAGCGAGAGTTAATGCTTTTGTAGGACGCGCTAAACAATACATCAGCAGGGGAGAATTCGACCAGGCGGTTACAGAATTACGCGATGCTCTCAGAATCGACCCCAACCATGCTACAGCCCATGCGGTCATGGGTCAAGCCTATTTACATAAAAATCAGTTAACTATGGCAAAGGTTCATATCGGTAAAGCGTGCAAAGCAGAACCTCATAATCCAATTGCGATCGAAAGCCAAAAAGCTCTGGATAAACTCATGAAAAAAACTAATAAAGCTAAAACTTCCAATTCAAGTTCTAGTAATAAATCTACAAGTAAATCGGGAAACAGTGGTTTTTTTAGTGGTTTTTTCGGGTCAAAAAAAAAGTAAGATGACACCAGTAGATATTGCCGACTATGTAGCGCGATATTGAAGGTGAATCCGTATACGACCTGACATGATTTATCAACCCCCTGCTGGAGCTAGAGATTTATTACCTTTAGAAGTCGAACAAAAACGTTGGATCAACGATCGCTTGCAACATATATTTCAAAAATTTGGCTATCAACGTATCGTGACTTCGACTTTAGAATGGCTTGATACTCTGACTGCTGGTGGTGCAATTCAACCCTCTAAAGTTATTCAGCTACGCAACAATGGTGAAAGTCCTCTGGGTTTGCGTCCTGAATTGACTGCTTCTATTGCTCGTGCAGCGGTGACTAGGATGGCAGGAAATACCGAGCCTCAACGTCTTTGCTATCGTGCTAACGTATTTCTGAATCCCCCAGGAGGAGATCACGGTCGCCAGTTAGAGTTTTATCAGGCTGGAGTAGAGTTGCTATTTGCGGGTGGTGTATTAGCAGATGCGGAGATTATTCTGTTATTGGCAGATTGTCTCAATGATTTAGGCATTCCAGAATGGTCAATTTTGTTGGGAGAAGCAGGATTGACGCGATCGCTTTTAGCGGTTTTTCCTGAGTCTATTCGTCAACAGGTACGCAATTGTATTGCCAATCTTGACCGCATTACCCTAGAAAGTTTGGAGTTAGATGCAGATTTAAAAGCGCAGGCTCTTTTACTCTTCGATCTCAGAGGCAAACCAGAAGAGGTTTTGCACAAAATATCTACTCTCGATTTGGATGCAACTGCTCAAGTCACGGTCAATAATCTTAAATCACTAATCGAACTACTCAACAGTAGTACAGAACAACCTCTACCGATGACACTAGATTTGAGTCTTTTGCAAACTTTTGATTACTATACGGGTATCGTTTTTAAAGCAATTAGTTTTCAAGACCGTCAGTCCTATGTTTTGGCAAAAGGGGGACGCTACGATCGCTTACTGGGACTATACCATCCTCAAGGAAAAACATCCCCTGGTATTGGTTTTTCTATGTCTATCGAAGATCTACATTCTTGTTTGCTCTCAACAGACAAATTACCCCAACAAACGCCAAAAAGCGATTGTCTCGTCGTTCCTACCACTACCGAAGTAGAAGCAATAGCTCTTAAATATGCCCGTAAGCTTAGAAATGAACGTGATTCAGTCAGAATTGAGATGTATTTAGATGCTCACCTCAAGCAAGAACGAAGACAAGAAAATACAGGTCTAAGTGAGAAAGCAAAAGCAGCAATCAGAAAATACGCTCAAGCCTGTCGGATCGAACAATTAATCTGGATTGAAGCCGATGGAACTCACAAAGTAGAAACCTTAAGTCGATCGTAATTGTAATCGTATTTATCTTTTTGGGTCTAATCGTAGGGTGGGCATTTTAAAAAATTCACTATTTAAATTTTTCTTTAGTAATGCCCACCTATTATTAAAATTATCGTGGGTAAATTTCTTGATTTAATTTTGAGTCGATCGCATCGAGCTTTTGCCCACCCTACCATTGACTTATTGCTTAGATATTGTAAATGTATCTAGACCGCGATCGCCCTAATAAGCAATTGGTAACTTTTTATTGGCAATAGCGGTCTAACAAAGACATGGCTAATTCAAAACTGTTTGGTTGAGTTTGTACTGCATAAGCCTCTTTTTCTAATTTTTGAGCATAAATATCTAGATACCGTTTAAAATAAGGTTGAGCTTGGGCGATCGGTTCTAGATCCAAATTCAAAGTTTGTAAACTGCCATTTCCTTTACAAAACTGTCCCGCGTGGACAGCTTCGTGAATTAGTACGGGTTTGCTGATTCCTAGTTCAAATACAATTGGATTAATCCAAATAGATTTATTTTTAGAATTTAATAAACCATAGGGTTTTCTAACTCTTCGTCGTTGAAAATCTGTCTGTTGTTTGGGCAATTCAAAATCTGGAGGAATGGCAATATTTACTTTAAAATCATAGCTTTCTAACTTATTTTTTAGCTTAATAAAATCAGCACTATAATTTAATGATTGAGTAGTTAATAATGTAAAACTTAGAAATAAAGATGAAAACATTAAAAATAATTAACGTTGGTTTTAGTTAAATAATTAATCCTAAAAAGATAAACAAATAAATTATAGTCTAAATTTAATCAATAACATCTGGAGTTGGATTGAACAGAGAATTACCCGATCTAACTTCAGATATCAGTAAATAGCTCGAAGTAGCCGAAGCTATTACCGTTAAAATACTGACCACAATCATCCAATTTCGCATTCCTTTTAGCTGTTTATCGACATCGAGAAATGAAGTTCTAATCGGATTAATTACGCTCATCAGTTCTTGACGATTTCTGGATTCATATTCTTCCATAGAAGGGCGCATTTCATCTCGCTGTACTGCCCATTCTTGCAAAGCTGCCCTTTGACGCGACCAGTCATCAAGTGCTTCGGATAGTTTACCATCTAAATCTTGTTGGAGGTTATTAAGTTGCTGATTAAATTGCAGGGTTAAATTACGATTGGCTTGATTGAACTGACTGTTGACATTAATTAGCTCTTTGCGGATGGACTCCCAGCTAGATTGATTTTTATATTCTAAGTCACTAATTTTTTTAGCTTGTTTGGTATATAGTTTATTTTCTATTTCATCAAAACGTTGTTCGTATTGTTTTTCGATGTGTTCGATGCGATCGAGATTTTCAATCGAGTCTTGATATTCGGCAATTTGTTGTTGAAACTTATGGCGATAGGTTTCGAGCAATTCTTCTAATTGATTTTGGATGATTTCTAGAGAATTACTCCCTTGATGAGAATCTAAGAGGTTAACGTTGTTGTAAACAGAACGTATTTTTTGAACTAGTTCTTCAGCAGTAGTATTCTTGAGCAGATAGCCCTTTGCTCCTGCTCGTAAAGATTTACCTAGATAGGTATCATCATCATGACCGCTTAAAAAGATTACTTTTACTTTAGGAAAACGTTGACAAATAATCTTAGTAGCATTTAAGCCATCCATTTGGGGCATATCAATATCCATTAAGACAATATCAGGTTGTAACTTTTCTACCTGTTCTATTGCTTGTTGGCCATTATGAGCGACTCCTAGCACCCGAAGATCTTTTTCGACATCGAGCCAAGTTTTCAAAACCTCACATAAAAGAGCTTGGTCATCTACTAACAAAATATCGATCATTTAACACACCTGAATAATTGAATTATCACACTTAGACAATTTATAATTACCGATCATCTTAATGGATAATCAGAACAAAAAATAATTACATATCAACTCTTCAAAGGATTGTAAAAAAGTATTGGCAAAATAAAAGTTTTAAGGCTGAGAAGTAAGAAAGAGAAAAAAATGATAACTTAATATGCTTCAATAATAAGTTGCTGAAGATTGGTAAAATATGGCTCGCCTAGTAATTAACAACTCGAACAATTTGACTCTAAATCGCGATCGCGATAGTTATGTAGCCTCAGCGTAGATCGTGAGACTCGATGTAGAGAAGAAATAAAAGTTGGTGATTTTTTATAATTACTGATGCAAGATTAAACTTTATTCAGTAATCTTGGACTGCCAGATTATGGATGAGCAACAAAGTTGTCATCTAGAAAAGCAGAGCGAAAACTCAGACTTTTGTATTTATAGATACAATTGCCTAAATTACTGCTTTATTGATAGTTTACCTGAAAATCCATTTTGTCATAAGTGGAATAAGCTTAACGCCGAACTTTATTGAGTCTATGGAAACAATCTTTTTGAATGTAGAGCCGAGTATAGCGGAAGTTTCAATCAAAGGAAATCTAGAGCAATTTTTAATCGTTTTATCGGTATCTTTAAGTGTTGCTACTGTTTCGCGAATTTTTAGCTGGTTTAGGCAAATTCCTTACACCCTGCTGTTGGTAATTGTGGGACTTGGCTTAGCTTTTGTCGATATTCGCTTGGTTAATTTATCTCCAGAGCTAATTTTAGAGATCTTTTTACCACCCTTGTTATTTGAAGCAGCCTGGAATATTCGTTGGCGCAGTTTAAAAGACAGTCTGATCCCTGTCAGTCTGTTTGCCATTGTCGGGGTAGTTATTTCAGTTGTTGGAGTAGCTTTTCCTCTCAGTTACTTTACAGACTTATCTTTGGCTACGGCTCTTTTAGTAGGCGCGAGTCTCTCGGCTACCGATCCTGTCTCTGTGGTGGCATTGTTTCGGGAATTGGGAGCGAGTAAGCGTTTGACTATCTTGATGGAAGGGGAAAGTCTGTTTAATGATGGTGTGGCGGTAGTCGCCTTCTTGTTGTTAGTTAATATTCCTCTAGGTGGTGAAGAATTTGATGTTTCGACTATTCTCATTCGCTTTGTGACCTTTGTCGGTATTGGTTTGGGTATCGGTAGTCTGATTGGTTTTGGGATTTCTTATCTGACTCAAAGATTCGATCTACCCCTAGTAGAACAGTCTTTAACCTTAGTTTCAGCTTATGGTACCTATTTGATTACTGAAGAATTAGGTGGATCTGGAGTAATTGGGGTGGTTACCGTAGGGATCATTCTGGGAAATTTTGGTTCTCGGATCGGTATGAATCCTCGTACTAGACTGTTAGTTTCAGAATTTTGGGATTTTCTGGCGTTTTTTGTCAATTCGATCGTCTTTTTACTCATTGGCGACCAAATAAACTTTACTAGCCTGATAAAGAACTTCGATCTGATTATAGTGGCGATCGCCACCGTCTTGGTTACCAGAGCTATTGTCATCTTTGGTTTGGGTAACATCAGTAATTTAATTAGCAAGACTAAAACCGATTTACGAGAGCAAACCGTACTCTGGTGGGGTGGTTTGAGAGGTTCGGTTTCTATTGCCGTAGCATTAAGTGTTCCCGTTATCCTCGTCGGAAGACAGGAAATTATCGATACGGTTTTTGGAGTAGTATTATTTACTTTGTTAGTGCAGGGGTTGAGTACCAAGTGGTTGTTAAAGACGCTAAATTTAATTGGCGATCAGCCTCTACGTCAGGAATATTCCGAACTACTGGCGCGTAAGGTAGCTCTAACCCGCGTTGTTGATTATCTCAATAATAATGAGTTGGCTTCTGAAATAGAACCCGAATACTATCGCTATCAACAGGAACTAGTCAAAGGACAACTGAAAAACATTGAAGAAAAAATAAACACCATGCAGCGAGAACATGATAACTTGCGATCGCTGACTATGGAACAACTCCAAGAACAACTTTTGGATATCGAGGCAGATACCTACGCCGAGTTTATTCGTGCGGGTAAATTAAACGAAAATCTCTCTCCCGTTTTACAAGAAATCATGGCAAAAGCAGGAGATTAGGTGTCGTAGTCGCTTTTCTGTTTAGAAGGGATAAGTTAGTAGCTCTAAAGTAGTAAGTAGTAAGTAGCAAGTAGCAAGTAGCAAGATTTTATCCTCGTTCCTCGTTCCTTGTTCCTTACTCTTCACAAAACTGGATCTTGAGCAAAGTTGAGACGAATCTGCTCTAGCTGTCTAATTTTTTCGACAGCTATTTGAATTTCTTGGTAGTAATATTGCATCAGTTTTAGATCTGTAGCGGGATTGAGATTTTGTAACTGTTGCGTACAGTAGATTTGACGCTTTTGATAGTTTACTTGTTCTAGTGAGGCGATCGCCTCAGTAATGCGAATCTCAGCCCGAAATAGATCTTCCTGGGTTTTTTCGTCTAAGTTAAATAGTTTCGTTACGGCGATCGCGTTTTCGGGAAAATCTAAACTGCGATTATGCAATTCCCTCAACAGGGGATTGAGATCGACTGGTGACAAACTAGCTAGTTCGTCTTCGATCGCCATTATTTGTTGCCACAAAAACCGATGCTCGACAAGATTAAATAGCAAGTCTTTTTCTTCTAGGCGATCGATTATTTCATCTCGATATTGGGGATAGTGAATGTAAATTCGTAATAACAATGCTTCTGCCTGTTCTAGTAGTTCGCTTTCAGGAGTGCTAGCAAGGGTAAATTTCGGTGGTGCGATCGAAGTATCGCGTTTTTGTTGCCGAGGGGAATTATCTTGATATTTAAGACGAACAAATCTTGTTTGAGATTTCAGGGTAGCTAAATTTTGTAATAACAGTCTGGCATCTCCTTGAGATAGCAATTCAGCACAATAGGTCAAATAGTGATTGCGTTGATTGGCATCTTGCAGCCTATTGAGTAACTTAATCATTCCTGCTGCTACTTGTTGAAATTCATCGGCAGCTTTCAGATCTTTGTCTGCTAATAAACGCTCGATCGACCAATCTAGCCATAATGGGGCATTTTCCAAGGCTTTAAAGTAAATTACTGCTCCATCCTCGTGACTTCTAATAAATTCATCCGCATCTTTCCCATCGGGTAGATTGAGAATGCGTAGCTGTACGACTCCGCTATAAACCAAATCCTCAACCTCAGCGATCGCTCTTTCTGTTGCCTTTTTCCCCGCATTATCAGCATCAAAATTAAGAATTACCTGCTTAGAAGCAGTAAAACGGAGTAACTGCTTGAGTTGATTTTGAGTAAATGCCGTACCCAAAGATGCCACTACGTTATCGATACCCGCCTCATGGAGCGCGATCGCATCAAAATAACCTTCTACTACCACCGCACAATCCGAGCGAGTAATACTAGTACGCGCCTTGTCTAAGGCAAATAGGGTTTTACTCTTGTCAAATAAGGGAGTTTCGGGGGAGTTAAGATATTTTGGTTGGTCTTCTTCCTTGAGACTACGACTACCAAAACCAATCACCTTACCCTTAAGATCCAGAATCGGAATAATCAGGCGATCGCGAAACACATCGTAATAACCGTTACCAGTCTTTCTAGGTTTAATTAATCCTGCTTGCTCGACAAAATTAACGGGATAGCGTTTTGTTTCTACTAAATATCGATAAAGAGTTTCCCACCCCGCAGGAGCATAACCTAGCTGGAAGTTCTTAATCGTCTCATCTTCCAGGTTTCTTTGCTCTCGTAAATAATTTAAAGCCTCTTCTCCCTGAGACTGATAAAGAGCGTGTTGATAAAAGCTAGCTGCAACTGCCAAAATTCGGTATAGCTCATCGCGAACTGAAAGCTGTCGCTGAATCTCTTGTCTTTGTTCTGGTTCGACTGTCTTGACCTCAATCTGATAGCGACGCGCCAGATCGAGAACGACTTCTGCAAAAGACTGTTTGCCAATCTCCATTAAAAACTTATAGCTGTTTCCCCCCGCACCACAGCCAAAACAGTAATATAGTTGCTTATCTTGACTGACGCTAAAGCTAGGAGTTTTTTCGTTATGAAAAGGACATAAACCCAAAAAATCTTTGCCTCGTTTGCGCAAGACAATATGCTCGGAAATGATATCTACAATATCAATCCGTTGCTGTACTTCTTCAATGGTGTCTGGATGAAGTCGAGGAACTTTCACTTTAACTAAAAACTAACAAACAAGAATTAACTCCGAACTCCTGTACGGGCGGTTCGCCCTAAAGGACTCGCTCCGCATCGCGAACCGCCCCTACGAACTCCGAACTCCGAACTCTAATTAAATTCAATCTTTACAGCCCAAACTATATCTAGTGTCTATTCCTGTAGTAGGGTTAGTACCTTCTGCTCGTTGGCACATTAAATATATCTGATAACGATCTAAAATAGCGTCGGAAAAATCTGCCCCTGTAATCGTTGCTCCTTCAAAGTTGGTGCTGGTTGCTACAGCATCACGAAAAATAGCATTAGTCAGATCGGAATTTTCAAACGATACCCGATCCATTAGCGAACTAGTAAAGTTAGCATCTTTGAGATTGGTGTTAATAAAAATCCCTTTCGTCAAAATCGAATTACTGACATCCGAGCCTTCAAAACTCGCACCTCTAGCATCAGCAGCAGCAAAAACAGCACCCACCAGGTTTTTATGAGAAAAGTCTTGTCCTCTAATTTCGCTATAGGTATAGTTAACCGTATTTTCTTGAGCGATCGCTGGACGAGCAGCCAGCAAAACCCAAATCAGGGCGATCGCGATAATTATTAAAATACCCAATAAACGTTGTTTTAATTGAGATAACATCATCTTACTTATCAATAATTAGGTTGAATTTAAAATCGGAGTTCGTATCCGCTTTCCTGCCGTTCGTCCTTACAGGAGAGACAAGGCATGCCTTGTCTGTACAGTAGTTATTGCCCCCCCTCTTCGCGATCTTCGCGATCTTCCCCATCTCCCCACGCCTCCACTTCCTCTGCCTACTTCCGCCTATCTAACGGTAAATACTGGGCATCTTCCCCAATTTGAATTGTTAGCGGTTTATGTGCAGGCTGAAGCCTTGGTTCTAAACCTCCAAAACCGAGAAGACTTTTTAAATATCGCGCCTCTGCTAATTGGCTGCGATCGACAACAATTTTGGTTTTATTTAATCTTAGCGGTAGATGTTTGACCAAATAAACATCTTGAAAATTTTGACGACGTAGATAAGCGACAAACCGCATTCCCAGTTCGGGGCTATCGGTAGTATTTTGTACTGCGATGGGCTGATTTTCTACATTTTTGGTTGCAGTAGCTGGAGTTGAAACCCTAGAAAGTTGACTATCTAACTCGATAGTTTGACTGGGGATATAATTGGGGATTAAATTTACCTTAATCTTGTCTTGCTCCAATTCTTTGACAAAATTGGCTATGGACATGGCTTCTGGTAGAGAAAGATCGGTATCCAAATTTGGTTGAATCGTAGTCAAAGTAGTCCCAAAATCTCTGAGGTAATTAGGGATATTCAGACGTTGACGAATAGCTTCCGCAGCAGCCTTTTGTCGTAAAATTTGCTCGTTTTCATTGCTGCAATCTTCGCTCCGAAGATCGCAGTGGTTGAGAGTTATTTTGCCACTAGCGATTAATTGTTGAAAAGTTTTAGGATTTGCTCTAATGTAGCGATCGATAGTTACATTGCCTAATAGTTGAGCGACAATTTGAGATACCAATTCTGTGCCACCGTATAGATTAGCATCGGCAATAGTACCCCAACCATATCCAGGGATTTTGACTCGGCTGTCAGGAGGAATATAAATTATCTGAGTCTTGCCCAGTTGGGGTTGAAACTTCAACAACAAAATAGTTTGACTTTCACCAGCAAAAGCTTGAGAAAACTTGAGCATTTCATCGTTAATCGGTTTTATTTCCAGTAATAAGACATTCACTGGTCGATCGAGACTGTATTTGACCGTAGGTTCAACTTGAGATGCGTCACGATTAATTGTCTTGGCGATCGCCTTTTCTACCGCATCAATTTTAGTCAGAGCAACACCAGCACCAGCGGAGATCATTGCTGTCAAACCGATAATACTTCCCCAAAAAAGACCACAACCAAAATAAAACCAGGGAGAATGTTCTAACCAAAACCATAAAGCCTGACGGAATGAGATAATGTGATAATTATCCCTAGACCGATTGACCACAGAAGGAGATAGTATTGACTTGAGATATTCAGTCCTAGGTTGGGATATGACTATTCTATGTTTTTTAGGATAGGACGAGTTGGGATCTCCATTGTGCGATCGCTCATGATTCATACAAATTATTGTCGATTATGGTTTGGTTGTCCGAGCTAAATTGGAGTTAACGAACACAAATTTAATCTATTGATATTACCAAAAGTGGGGCAGTTTTGTTGCTGTTGCCCAAAAAGTCAGGGGAGCAGATCGACTTCTCGTTTCTAAACTAATAACAAGTAATAACAAGTAATAACAAGTTAAAAAAAAAATTTTAAACAGTGGACAAAATTTTAGTATACATAGTACCACTCTAGTAGAAAGCAAGTTGCTACCAAAATGCGTCGCGGGCATTATTTAGCGATAAAGTCTGCTCGTGACGATAATCAAAGGTGGCAGCAAGGGTTTAAACCGCATTTATTCGTCGTCTTGCCCTTAAAGGACAAGCAGCGTAGACATCTATCTGTGACTGCACTATCAAGGAAGAATTAATGAAAACTCAATTAATCCCAATTATTTTAGCTGGTGGTAAGGGAGAGCGTTTTTGGCCCGTGAGTCGTCTCAAAAGACCCAAGCAATTTTTATGTTTAGATGGTAGCGGAAGAAGCTTACTACAAGCTACTGCCGATCGCCTTTTAGATTTAGCAGGAGGTTGGGAAAATCTTTGGGTAATTACTTCGGAAATTATTGCTTCAGGGGTCAAAGAACAACTACCCGATTTACCAGAGTCTAATATTTTGGTCGAACCCCAAGGTAAAGATACTGCCCCTGCTGTAGCCTGGGCAACTTTAGAAGTAGCTCAAAAATACGGCAAAGATGCGATCGTCGGTTTTTTTCCCGCCGATCATTGGATTGAAGACACCTTGGCATACCAAAAAACCTTGCAAACCGCTGCACGACAAGCTGCCTCAGAACCATCGATTGTAACTTTGGGAATCACTCCCAATCAACCAGCTACGGGTTATGGATATATCGAACAGGGAGCAAAAAAAGCTAGTTTTGATGGTTTACCTGTTTATGAAGTAACCCGCTTTACCGAAAAACCCGACAAAACTACTGCTCAATCTTTTATTGATACGGGCAAGTTTAGTTGGAATAGTGGAATGTTTATCTTTAAAGCTGGGGTTGTTTTAGACGAACTAAAAAAATATGCTCCCGATCTACTCCATTTACTCTTAGAAAAAGGTCAAGAGGCATACTCAGAATTAGACAAGGAAAGTATCGATTATGCCTTGATGGAAAAAACTCAGCTAGCCTGCGTTCTCCCCGCTGACTTTGGTTGGGACGATCTGGGGGACTGGAACGGGGTCGAACGTCTACTCAAGGGCGATCGAGATAATGTAGAGTTGGGTACGCATATTGGTAAAAATACTCAAGATGCCATTATCTATACTAGCGACGATGATGAAGTTATTGTCACTATTGGTCTCAAAGATGTAGTTATTGTTCGCGATGGTAATGTAACTCTGGTAGTTGATAAAGACCACACTCAAGATATTAAACAAGTGGTCAAATCTCTTCAAGATCGGCCTGACTTGAAACATCTTCTTTGAACTAGCTCTCAGTTTTCCAGAACGCCAATTGAAGCAGATGGGGAGTTAAGGATACCAGGTCAATTCTTCCTGTCTCCTTGTCTCCCGATCTCAGTTAACAGCCCGATCGATTACCGAGCGAACTGGAAGATAACTGGAATCTAACCAGCTGATACTGCTGATTCTGTATTGGTTTTTGGCGAGCTGGAGCTTCTAACAGTACGGCTAAATCGCTCTTCCTCCATTGGCACAAATTCAATTTTATTGAGCAAGGTGGTCACAAAGGCAAATAAGAGGAATGGCAAAGACAATACTAAGACAATTCCCACCGTTGCCAAGGCATAAATTTGCCTAGTACTACTCCACAATGCCAAAGTGGTCGCCAGACTGATAAAAATTACGATCAACCAAACAATTATCTGACCATAAATATCACCAAATTTTAAAGTGCAGATCATTTTATATTTAAATAACTCGTTGTCCATTGAAAATCTCCTAAAAAGTTGTTCTGAAAGTGCCGAGATAATTTAAGTTAATTATCGCGGAGGTTTTAGAGATAAGTTCAAGATCCAAAGATTATTCAAATATTTTCCCCGACAATTGCAATATCTGTTTACAATTGCCGTGGTTCTCTAGGTAACTATACTTAAACTATCTTTGTTAGAAGTTTGAAGTTTTTCTTAAACAAATCTATGAAAATCTTTGATTTTTAACAGTTCGGTTCAACCTTGTAATAGGCTAAATAGAGAAAACCTGCATCAAAAGAGATTGTGACATCATGGCAGATAGCTCTATCGTTGAAGATCGCGACTATACCCTAATTATCGACAAAAGTGGCAGTATGTCGATTAACGATCGCCCAGAAGGAAAAACCAGATGGGAATCGGCTCAAGACTCTACCCTAGCATTGGCTCAAGAATGCGAAAAAATAGATCCTGATGGGATTACAGTTTATTTATTTTCTGGTCGTTTTCGTCGCTATGACAACGTGACAGCAGATAAGGTCAGCAAAATTTATGCTGAAAACGATCCGATGGGACGTACGGATTTAGCCAGCGTCCTGGGTGATGCTGTCGATAATTATTTCAAGCGCAAAGCAGCAGGAGAAGCTAAGCCGAACGGAGAAACTATTGTCGTCGTTACCGATGGCGAACCTGACGACTATAAGGGAGTCATGCGCATAATTATTGAAGCATCGCGTAAAATCGATCGCGATGAAGAATTAGGTATTTCTCTGATTCAAGTAGGCAACGATCGCAAGGCAACTCAATTTCTTAAGGCTTTAGACGATCAGCTAGAGTCGGCTGGAGCAAAATTTGATATTGTCGATACAATCACCATCGACGATATGCAAGGATTAACCCTACCAGAAGTACTGCTCAAGGCAATTACGGACTAACTCTTATGGTAGTTCTTACAAGAAGCAGTTGCGGTCTTTAACAAGAAGTAGCAAATAACATTCAATCCTTATATTAATCTAACAATACGATCGAGAAATTAATTGTAATGACTATAAGTAGCTCTTAGCTATTTGTAGTCATTGCTACTTAAAATACCTAATTAATTAGAATTAGTCCTTACTTCCTTACTCCTCGCTTCTTCTTCCTTAACTATTTTCTCCTACTCCCGCATAATCAACTAAAAGAGAGAGTTTTTGACGGAGGGTTTCTAGTCCCAGGCGATCGCTGGCAGAAATAAATAAGGCTAGAGGAAATTCTTCTTTAGCTTTGGTTAAGGTTTGGCTATCTACCCGATCGAGCTTATTAAAAACTAATAACATCGGGCCAGGAGCGATCGGCATTTCGCCTAGAATTTCCATCACCGAACGAATCTGATGTTCCCAAGTAGGGTGGGATAAATCGACAACATGAAGTAAAGCATCTGCTTCAGTGACTTCTTCGAGAGTGGCGCGAAAAGCATCAACTAGGGGTGGTGGTAACTGTTGAATAAAGCCGACTGTATCGGTCAACAAAATATTTTGTGGTTCGCTATTATCGGCATCGGGGATAGATAAACGACGGGTTGTCGGATCGAGAGTCGCAAATAGCTGATTGGCTACGTATACCTCCGAGTTAGTCAAAGCATTGATTAGGGTCGATTTACCTGCATTGGTATAGCCGACGATCGCCACACTGGGAACATCTTGTTTTTGGCGTTGTTTTCGCATCCGCGAGCGATGGGCCTGTAATTCCGTTACCTCCCTTTGCAAACGGGCAATACGCTTTTGAATACTCCGTCTTTCGGTTTCTAACTTGGTTTCCCCAGGGCCTCTAGTACCAATACCGCCACCCAGACGCGACATTGCTTGTCCTCTACCCACTAGACGGGGCAACATATACTCTAGCTGTGCCAACTCTACCTGTAGTTTACCAGCGCGAGATTGAGCGCGTTGAGCAAAGATATCGAGAATTATTTCGGTGCGATCGACTACCCGTACCCCAAACTGACTTTCTAAGTTACGAATCTGGGCGGGAGAAAGAGAGCGATCGAATGCTACCAAGTTGGCCCCCAAAGTCTGCACTCGTAGGGCAATTTCCTGTACCTTACCTTCTCCTACCAAGGTTTGAGGATGGGGACGCGATCGCTTTTGACGAATAGTTTCTAACACTTCTCCCCCCGCAGTATCTACCAATCCAATCAGTTCATTTAAGCGGTCTTCAAATTCTGATTCTGAAGTCTTGTCGGTTCTTAATCCAACCAAGACAACGCGATCGTGGCTAATATCTACTTGTTGAGCGACATACTCTCGTTCAAATTCTGCTTCTAATCCCTCAACCAGATCTAGAAAATCTTGCTTAACCAAGGTGTCTAAACTCATCGGTGCCGATACCGACCAATATTCCTCTCGTCCCAAGGTAGCTTCTGATTGGGGTAACAAGTGAGCCAAATATACTTCTCGCACATAGCCTGTGGCACCACCACCCCGTCTTAACTTACCCGTTCCCGTAAGAGTTAATACAGCTAAAGCATCTAACCGTTGACAGACC
>JAAUYI010033603.1_pt1 | contig 23965 bp, 19 predicted proteins | sample 7278041 | NCBI WGS metagenome assembly JAAUYI01 (sample SAMN14350216, study PRJNA611818) | marine sediment metagenome | isolation source: surface marine sediment (0.6m) | place: French Polynesia: Moorea | collected 2018-08
CTTGAGCGGTTTCATTGAGCAGTTCAGCTGCTTCGGCATGAGGTTCTTCACCTTCGGCTGGTTGGCCTTCTGCCCAGACAACCTGCTCCCGAAGGTTAGCTCTGACGGTTATGGTGTCATCACCGAAATTGAATTCGTTTTGCATTACTCGGGGGGAACAGGCTGCAACCACAAAAGTATTCACCCCACTATCCTTCATATCTTTTTCAATGAGGGCGCGTCCCTCAGGGCCACAGAGGCAGTCGCTGGTTTTGCACTCCATGGACATTTCACCGGTTACAACACCGGCAAGAGCTTCCATATCGAGAGCGTCGCCGATGCCACAACCTGAGCATAAATATGCGCAATATGTCTTATCCATTATTATTACCTCCTGGATACCTGAATTGCCTTTAAGGCAGCTGCAGTGGATGATTGGGTTGTTGTTACAACATCAGCGGCTTTCTTCGCACATCCTGCCGATATCATACCTTTCTCTTCTTCGGAAATAACAAAACCGCTATTATCCATATTCAGCTCAACAGGAGCACCGTTTTCAGCCAAAGAGGGCTGCATGCCCGTGGCTAAAACAGCCATATCTACCTTTTGATGGGCCTTTTCACCGGTAAGAGCATTTTCGGCCACAACAGTCACGCTGCCATCGGCTTCCGGAACTATTTCAGCAACTTTGCCCTTTATGAAAATCGCGTTTTCGTCTTCGATCATTCTCTCTCGGAATTTCTCATATTTTCCAGGAGTACGAAGATCAATATAGAAAACGTATATCTTTGCCTCAGGGTAACGTTCCCGAACGTAGGTCATTTGCTTTAGTGTCGCAGTACAGCAGACATGCGAGCAGTATTCGAGATGATTTTCATCCCGGGAACCGGCACATTGGACAAAAGCAATTGATTCTATCTCTTTGTCATCACCAGGACGAAGAATGGCGCCTTCAGTCGGTCCGTTTGGTGCGGCCATGCGCTCAATTTCCATATTAGTAACGATAGCCTTGGATTGACCATATTTAAGGTTATCCATCTTGGTCGGTTCATAGGGCTGCCAACCGGTCGACCAGACAATTGACCCAACCTGAATAGTAACCGTTTGCACGGCCATATCCAAATCAACTGCATTATATTTGCAAGCAGCCTTAACAGCTTCTGCTCCTTCTGCAGAAAGTCCTTCCTTATTGATGACATAGCGCCGTGGATAGGCCATCTCATGGGGCAGGTAAGCAGCCGTTGTCTTGTCCATGCCAAAGTTGAATTCATTGGTAATCTCATCTGGACAGGCCGCTGCGCAGTCACCGCAGGCAGTACAGTTGCTGTTGACGTAACGTGGAGCAATTTCCAGAGTTACTTCATAGTTGCCAGGACTGCCACTGACTGACTTGACCGTCGTCATCGTGTAGGTCCTGATCTTGCGATTATCCTTGATCCGGCGGAAATTGATTTCCAGACCGCAGCTGGGCGGACACAATTTGGGAAAATAATGATTGAGCTGGGCAACGCGTCCACCAAAATATGCGTTCTTATCAATCAAAAAAACATCATTTCCGACTTCGGCGGCTTCGAGAGCTGCCGTCAGCCCGCTGATACCACCGCCTACGACCAAAATTGCACCTGAGGTGCCTTGCTCGTCAGTCATACTTGCCTCCATTATTGCTCTTAAAATATTTTCACTTGATACACAGTATCGGGAAGGCTGCTGCCTTATTTCCGGGCATATCAATTATGGAACTTCATCTCAGAAAAACAGATCTGAGCATAAACCGTATTGCCTTATAAAAGATTGAGAAACACTTTTATCAGCCTTTTATAAATCAATCCGGTTGCACAGAAAAAATCTCCAGGAGCCAAGTGGCTCCTGGAGATTTGGCACATCTACTTCATATCATCTATATACAATCCAACTCTTAGATCCAGGGTTCGGTTTCGATGATATTGTGTACTTCTACCTTCTCACACGTCCACTCCTGAGTTGCAGGATCGAAGGTGGAGTTAACGAAGCACTTCCAGTTTTCATCATCACAGGTCGGATAGTCAGATCTGTAATAGAATCCTGGATAGCGAGATTCCTTACGGAATTCGATGTGACGGATATGGGTCTCAACACACCAGATGCGGTGGTAGTTTTCCCAGGCGCGGAGCAACTCGTGCAGGTCGCCAGCTGCCATTTTCTCAGCATCTTCTCGCATCATCCTGAGTAGATCAAGACAAATGTTAAGAAGCTTACCGGAAGTCATGTAGTAGGTAGCAACACCACCACCGTACTCATCAGTGGCTTTCATCAGACGCATCATCAAACCGGATGGCTTGACATAGTTGGGATTAACGTCCTCAGCGGTGGACTGGCCAACAAACTCATGGTAGCGTCTTACCGGAGCATAGATTTCGTCAACGATTTGATCGTTAGTCAAGGCGAGCTCAGGAGTGAAATCGTTGTCACGACAGTACTTGACCATCTGCTTAGCGCAGATACGACCTTCTGCATGAGAACCGGAGGAGAACTTATGACCAGATGCGCCAACGCCGTCTCCAGCGGTGAACAGACCATCAACGGTGGTCATACGGTTGTAACCCCACTTGTACTTATGGGCACGTGACTCATGCTGTACATCTGGTACCCAGTCTTCATCTGGTCCGGAGGTCCAGATACCACAACAACCGGAGTGAGAACCGAGCATGTAAGGTTCGGTCGGCATAATCTCGGAACCAACCTTCTCAGGCTCGATGTCCATACCAGCCCACAGACCGGCCTGGCCAACAGACATATCCAGGAAGTCTTCCCATGCTTCTGATTCGAGATGCTTCCAGAATTTCTTCAAGGACTTCTCGTCCATACCTTTCTCGCGCCTCTCATCAAGGAAAGCGTTCAGAGCAACATCAGTGGCCATATAAATAGGACCACGACCAGCTTTGAGTTCCTTGATCATGAGATGGTTACGCAGACAGGTCGGGGTAACCGGGGAAGCACCGTAAGGCATGAAGTTTTCAAGTTCTTTTTTGGCTTCATCGGATCCGGCGTAAAACTCACCAAGACCGTTGGAAACTTTGGCTTTGAACAGCAGGAACCAGGCACCAACAGGACCATAGCCATCCTTGAAACGGGCTGGGGTGAAACGGTTTTCCATCATGGTCAGAGTAGCACCTACCTGAGCACACATGGTGTAGGTGGAACCGGCATTCCATACTGGATACCAGGCACGACCTTTACCTTCACCAACAGAACGTGGGCGGAAGATATTAACAGCACCACCGCAGGCGACCAGAGCAGTCTTGAAGCGGAAGATGTGAACTTTATTCTCACGGGTGGAGAAACCGGCCGCACCAGCAACCTGATTTGGCTTGTTCTTGTCGAGATAGAGTTTAACGATGAAAACACGCTCAACGATATTGTCAGCTCCAAGCGCGGTTGCCGCAGGCTCAGCTACGATCGGCTTGTAGGACTCACCATTGATCATGATCTGCCACTTACCGGTTCGTACCGGGGTACCACCCTCACGCAGAGTCGGGGCAGGCTTGGCACCGTCGATATTTTCGCCTTGATCGTCTTTTTTCCAGATGGGCAGTCCCCATTCCTCAAAAAGCTTAACAGACTCATCAACGTGACGACCACAGTCATAAATGAGGTCTTCACGAACAACGCCCATCAGATCGTTACGAACCATTTTTACATAGTTCTCGATCGGATTCTCACCAATGTAGGTGTTGATGGCAGAAAGACCCTGGGCAACAGCACCAGAACGCTCGAGGTTTGCTTTATCAACGAGTTTGATCTTCAGATCTTCCGGAGCCCACTTCTTGATCTCAAAGGCAGTACCACAGGCGGCCATACCACCACCTATGATCAGTACATCAAGATCATGTTCTACAACTTCCGGATCAACTACGGCTTTCAATTCACCTTTCGGTTTATTTGGTAATGCCATATTTAATTCTCCTTATACCATAAAGATTTAGTTTTCGATTTTTTCGATATCTTCGCTTTACTTGGGAGTCGGAAGATCGCTCTCGAGAAGCAGACACTCGTCATCCAGGTTCGCACCCCTCTCACCGGCGTAGGCATTTGCAGCGCCTTCAGCGGTTGTACGGATAGGGAACTTGAAACGTTTCATCTGGCCATTACGGAATTTGACAGTCCACATGATGGAGTCAGAAGACCTCATTGGGTGAACCTGACCACCCATCGGTACAAAGTCATCATACCCGCGCACAAAAACTGCGCCTTGCGGACAAATCTTCACGCAGGAATAACATTCCCAGCATGCATCCGGCTCTTGATTGTACGCCAGCATCTCCTCAACGTTCAAAACCATCAGGTCGTTGGGACAGATGTACATACATGCGGTTTTGTCTCCGCCCTTGCAGCCATCACACTTTGAAGGATCTACATAACTTGGCATTAAACTACCTCCTCAGTTTGTTTTAACTGTTGTGACCCTGCCCATGCAGGGTCCAATTAACCTAAACAAAATCTATTGTACAACTTGAAAAACATCCCTTGTTCACAACGTTTCTCTGCCACACTCAAGTCATTGTTTTTGCTTCGAAAAATAATAACCACTCATCGCATCTCCAAAAATGAATGGTTACTCATTTTTCCGAATCTGACTTATAATTTGTTGCTTAAAAATTGTCAAGAAAATTCAACACCGCCTGCAGCGTGGCATCCTACTCATAGGAGTTGCGAACAAGGACCTCACGAGGCTTCGATCCATCAGCCGGACCAACAATCCCTTCCCTCTCCATTTTCTCTATCATTCGGGCAGCTCTGTTATACCCGATGCGCAGACGACGTTGAATCATAGAGATCGAAGCACCGCCCACCTCACATACAGCGGCTACCGCCTCGTCGTATCTGTCATCATAGTCGTCTTCCCCTTCATCACCATTCATCTCGCCGCCGCCTTCGACCTCTTCCATAACCGACTCATCATAGAGAGCTGCTCCCTGCTTTTTCCAGAATTCAATGAGCCTGGCCGTTTCTTTTTCGGAAATATAGGCACCGTGGATACGCTTCAAGGCGCTGCTTCCAGGAGCAAGATACAGCATATCACCGGCGCCGAGAAGGTGTTCGGCTCCCGAGGTATCAATAATCGTTCTGGAATCAACCTTGGAAGATACCTTGAAGGAGATCCTGGTTGGGAAATTGGCCTTGATAAGACCGGTCAGGACATCAACGGATGGTCTCTGGGTCGCCAGAATAAGATGAATTCCTGCAGCCCTGGCCATCTGAGCAAGTCTGGCAATAGCATTCTCAACATCTTTGGAGGCCACCATCATCAAGTCTGCCAATTCGTCAACAATGATGACGATATATGGCATTTTTTCTTCGGCAGTCTGGTTATAGCTGTCAAAACTCTTCACCTTGGCCTCTTCGAGCATCCGATAGCGTCGCTCCATTTCCCGAACCGCCCAAAGCAGCGCCCTGGAAGCCAATTTGGGCTCGACTACCACCGGATGAAGGAGGTGAGGAATACCTTCATAACCGGAGAGCTCGATACGCTTGGGATCAACCATGAGGATGCGCACCTCTTCAGGGGTGGCGTTAAAGAGCAATGAAGCAATGATGGCATTGATGGCCACACTTTTACCGGCTCCGGTGGCTCCGGCGATGAGGAGATGAGGCATTTTGGAGAGATCAGCAAGGGCAGTGTTGCCTATAACATCGAGACCGAGAGCGATGGAAAGTTTGCTCTCGCTTTGCCGGTAAGCCTCCGAAGTGAGCATGTCACGAATGTAAACAACCTGACGATCTTTATTCGGTATCTCGATGCCAAGTGCCGCTTTCCCGGGTATTGACCCCACGACCCGTACAGACTGGGCTTTGAGACCAAGGGCTAAATCATCAGCCAAGCCAGCTATTTTATTAATTTTTATCCCAGGCGCCGGTGAATATTCGTAAGTGGTAACCACCGGTCCCGGAGAGATCCCGACAACGGTACCCGACACTCCGAAATTTTTGAGTTTTTGTTCGAGTTTCTTGGATATTTTATAGTAGGTTTCCTTGTCTACTTCCTTTTGGATCTGTTCATTTTTTTCAAGAATGGATACCGGGGGAATCTCCCAGTCGCCTCTGGCAACAGGTGTGAGCGCGAACTCTTCATCAGGCTTTTCCTGATCATTTTTCTTCAACTCACGCACCAACGGCACAGCTGGTTCCTTGGCTGCTTCAAGCTCGGCTTCAACTTCCTTTTTTTTCTGCTGCTCCAATTTCTTTTGCTCGGCTTTGGCCCTGGCGGTAGCTTTTTTCACCTCTCGCTGTTGTTTTTTCTCCTGTCTGCGCTGGCGTCTTCTGCCGAGAATATTAAAAAACAGCATCACTGAGCCGGTGATAATCTGCCAAATGAGGGCAACAAGCCGATAGGGTGAAAACTGGGTGGAGAGCATCAGTGAGATAAGAAATAGCAAGGCCAGCGTAAGCACTGTTCCAGGCCCGCCAATGACCGAACTCATCAACGAATAGACCGATTTTCCAAGAAAACCGCCACTTTCAAGAAACCCTTCACGGTACAGCGATACCGACGGCAGTAGTGCGCAAAAAGAAATTACCGCACAGGTTATCCCCAGGGTTACCTGAGGGAGCCTCTCAAAAGACATGTTCGGACTAAAAAAACGTAAAGAAAGAAGCAGTAGCAGAAAGGCCAGCATATAGGCGCCGTAACCTGTGAAACCATAGGTAAATTGGGCAACCAGAAGTCCTATCTCACCACACCAGTTGCTCTCGGTAGCCAGCGAATAGGAAAGCAGGCTCAAGAAGAGAAATACTGCTAAAAATATTCCTAAAATGGCAATCAACTCTTGCTTAAGGCTGGGTCGACTTGCTTGATTAGACTGCGCCATAATAAATAATACTCCTGCATCATTGCACCGCATCGACCAAACACAATGAAACATGCGGCGTTTGCACGCTATGGAAAGAGGTAGGCGACGAAAAACACTCGCGCGATACCCCGGTGATTGCTACTCAGATTGACCTTAGAATATCCAGCAAGATGGTGAATGCAAGGTCTGGATCAGATTTTTTTACAACCCACAGGTGTAATAGGAAAAAAAGAAAAAAGCAAGTTCATCCACATCCTGACAATCAGAAAAGCGCCGTTTTCAGTGGAGTCGTTTGTGAACTGCGTCCAATATACCATTGACAAAGGGAGGGGAGTCATCGCTACCGAAACGTTTGGCAATCTCAACAGCTTCATTGATCGCCACCTGATGGGCCACATCCTGGCTGTACACCATTTCACATACGGCAATGCGAAGAATATTTCTATCGGTGTAGGCAATTCTCTCCAATCGCCAGTTGGTTGCACTTTTACGAATCAGTTCATCAATATGCTCACGATTCGTAAGCGTTGTCTTTAATAACAGGGAGGTATATTCGCGCGCCTTTCTACTTACCTGATACAACCCACAAAACAGTTCTAAGCGTTCTTCAAGATCCGCAAGATCCAGTGGATCTCTACCGCAGAAATCATCCTGAAAAAGAAACTGCAGAGCGGCCTCGCGTGCTTTCCTTCGTGTACCCATGAAATGTATTACTGAAATAAGATATGGAACAATCTGGCGGAAGCCTGAAATCGCTATCTCCACCACTCTGCTGTGTACGCTTAACTAATTTTGGTAGAACTCCTCGTTAGTTTCCGTCCGAAAACTAGCAATTTTGGTTGAGACCGAGGCATGCAAAAATTTTTACCACAGGCATCTAATTAATATCTCGGAGTGTCTCACTCCGTTCGCTTACCGGAGGATGAAATTTTCAGCATAACAAAGATATCGGCCAAAATTGCAGTTTTAGGATGGGAACTAGTTAATACTGCTGACGAGATTAGCCATCTCGATGGCTGCAACCGCGACCTCAGCGCCTTTGTTGCCCGCCTTGGTCCCAGCCCGCTCGATGGCCTGCTCAATGGTTTCGGTGGTCAATACACCAAAGAGCACGGGCACACCACTATCCAGGCCAACCTGAGCAGCACCCTTAGACACCTCATTGACCACTACTTCAAAATGCGGGGTGGCGCCTCGGATAACCACACCAAGACAGATTACCGCATCATATTTTTGCGATTCAGCAAATTTTTTAGCAACGAGCGGAATCTCAAAGGCTCCTGGTACCCTGGCAATATCAATATCCGTTTCCGCAGCACCAGAGCGGGTCAGCGAGTCTATTGCACCTTCCAAAAGCTTTTCGGAGATAAAGGAATTAAAACGCGCAATGACAATTGCAAACTTTTTCCCATCCGCTTTCAGATTTCCTTCGAATACATTGGCCATGTTTATCTCTACCCTTATTTAAGTTTTTCCTTAACGATACAGCCGCTTAGTCATCAACTTCTATCAAGTGTCCCATCCGATCACGCTTACAGAGGAGATAGTCCTTGTTTTCCTGATTCGCCTCCATTTCCAGAGGCAGCCTGGCTACTACTTCTATACCATAACCTTCGAGTCCGATTATTTTTTTGGGGTTGTTGGTCAGCAAGCCCATTTTTTTGACCCCCAAATCACGCAGGATCTGGGCGCCTATCCCGTAATTGCGGAGATCGGGTTTAAAGCCGAGCCTAATATTCGCCTCGACGGTATCCAATTTCTCCTCATCCTGCAGCTTGTAGGCCTTCAACTTGTTGACCAAACCAATTCCCCGTCCTTCCTGGCGCATATAAAGGATCACCCCGCAACCCTCCTGCTCCACCATACGCATCGCCGCATTGAGTTGCAGACCACAGTCACAGCGGGCAGAGCCAAACACATCTCCGGTAAGACATTCCGAATGAACTCGGACAAGCACCCGCTGATCCGGCTTGATATCTCCCTTGACCAGGGCAAGATGCTCGTGGTCGTCAACATCGTTGGTATAAACAACCGCCTTGAATTCGCCGGCAATCTCCGTCGGAATACGTGCCTCGGCAGCACGATGAACCAGGACATCCTCACGAAGACGATAGGCAACAAGATCAGCTATGGTGGCGATTTTCAGATCGTGCTTTTCGGCAAAAATCTCCAAGTCCGGCATTCGCGCCATGGTACCATCTTCATTCATAATCTCACAGATAACCCCGGCAGTGCGAACACCTGCAAGCCGGGCGAGATCAACAGATCCCTCGGTTTGCCCCGTACGCACCAGGACACCACCTTCCCTTGCCTTGAGGGGAAAGATATGACCCGGGCTGATAATATCATGCGGTTTGGCATCTGGTGCGACCGCCGCCAGTATTGTCCTGGCCCGATCGGCTGCTGAAATCCCGGTAGATACACCTGTGCGTGCTTCGATGCTAACGGTAAATCCAGTTCCATAAGGAGATTTGTTGCGTGAAACCATCATTGGCAGATCAAGCTGCTTGATGATGTCTGGTGATAGAGTAAGGCAGATGAGACCACGACCATATTTAGCCATGAAATTGATTGCTTCGGGAGTGACTGCCTCGGCCGCCATGCAAAGATCGCCCTCATTCTCTCGATCTTCGTCATCCACCAGAATGACCATTTTTCCGGCTTTAATATCTGCTATGACTTCTTCAATTGGACTAACTGGCATATCATTCACACAAATTGTAATTTAAAATCTAACCCCTAAGCGGGATAAGTGCCTTGGAGCACCCCCCGAGTCGGTGGTTTTCAATACTATCTGTTTTCATGCTTTTCATGTCGGAAGTTGAGGAGCAAGGCACTAATAAAAACCATGCTCGGCCAAAAATCCGGGGTTTATGTTGCTTCCTTTGTTTTTAGCGACTTCCGGTTTTAACATGAGAAGCTTCTCCACATACTTGCCAATGAGATCGACTTCGATGTTTACCTCACTTCCCTTTTTTAATTGACCCCATGTAGTTGACTGCATCGTGTGAGGAATGATTGAGACTGAAAATCTCTCTTGCTCACAGTAATTGATGGTGAGGCTGATACCATCCACAGTGATTGAACCTTTTTCAATAATATAACGGCTGAGATCCTCCGCCAGAGCGAAAGTATACAGAGTAAAGTCACCAACTTCTTTTATTTCGATAACATTCGCCGTGCAATCGACATGACCTGAAACGATATGTCCTCCCAAACGATCGGAGAGTTTCAACGCCCGCTCCATATTCACCTGGTCACCTACCGTCAGGCTACCCAGGGTGGTCCGCTTTACACTTTCTGGAGAGATGTCCACGGAAAATCTTCGGTTATCTATGTGGTAGGCAGTAAGGCAACCGCCGTTCACCGCGATAGATTCACCTTCGACGGGATCATGGAGGTCAAAGTCAGCCTCAAGGCGGAAGGTAAGACCTCCGCCAGCACTTTTTCTCTCCAATAGTTTTCCAGTTCCTTCTATTATGCCGGTAAACATAGTCCCTGACAAATCTCTCTAGCTGCTTTTATTGCAACTCTTCCGCTTTTTGGAGATACTCATCGGCAATTTTGCCATGTTTAAAATTACGATGTATGGAAGCTATGGTTTTGTAAGCATCCGCAGCTTTTTCCTTCTCTCCAGTTTTTATATAGATCTCGGCTATTTTATCAAGAGTTTGAACACTTCCCCTGGGGTCGTTGTTCGCCCGATAATGGTCGAGTAAATCAAGACAACGTCCGAGAGCATCTTTATACTGCTCCAAGGCAGTATATACAACTATAAATTGTTTCGTAAGCCATGCCAGACTTAAAGGATCATCCAGTTTCTGACAAATTTTCTCAGCACGCTGAAAATGGCTCAGCGCCTTTTCATATTCTTGCCGTTGTATACAGACAAGACCAAGCTGATTGGCTGCATTGGCAATGCCGTTTTCGTTCTGTTCTTCTTCAAAACCTATCATGGCATTGTGCAGGGCGACCGCTGCCGGTCCGGTCTCGCCGTTCTCCAGCAGCTGCTTGCCTTCATTGTATTCAGCCTGGTGGGGTGATTCCTTGCCGCCTTGTTTACTCTTATTCATCGGGGCTATTTCATCTAAACTTTGGATCTTGTCACTCATGTTATTTTTCCTTGTGAATCGCTTGAATTGCCTTGGTCGCTTCTTGAGCTACGGTCGTCTTAACTGGAACGCCGCCCTCCCATAACGTGAATGATGACTGGTCGCCACTCACTTCCATGAGTTGGATTGCCGCCTCAGTCGCCTTGATCCGACCAAGCAGACGGGCAATATAACCACGTACCTCGGCCTTTGGATGGCTAAGGAAGTGAAAGAGATTGAAAAATGGAGTATCCCTAATAAGATCAGGACGGGTCCCGGCAATCTCTGTTAATGCCCAGATTACCTGAAGTTGGGTTGAGTCATCACCAAGATAATTGAGCAGATGCTTGGTGAAAGCACCAAATATATCGGGTCGCTGGGCAATGACCGCTCCCAGGGTTTCAACCATCCCCCAATTAGCAGCTGCGGAGTCTGAGCATGCCTCAAACAATCGGTGCAGCAGTTCGGAGACCTGTCCGGGGTCATAGGTTGATACGCGGGCACAGACTTCACCGATGAGCCATGCGGTTTTCCAGCGACTTTCTTCCATTGGATCGTAGAGCCGACGCTGCAGGAAACGCAATGTTTTCTTATCATCAAGACTCAGTTCAGCTAATTTCTCCACATCATACTGGTCGGCAAGTTCAGCAACATTTTTCTTTGTAGCCCGCTGTCTGTCCTTCTTTGGTCTGGGGGGTGGCGGACTTATAGCCTTTTTAACAATTGCCGCCTGGATATCCTCATTCTTTTGGTCCTTATTGGTAGAAAGCCGCTCAGCAAGCTCGGCCATTTCAGTATGCAGCCGGACAAAATAGAGAACACCACGAACGGGACGACCGTCAAGGTTACCGGTATCAATAACCTGATGGGTCATTTCATCATAATTTTCTACTCTGCCGGTGAGATAATCTTCCTCGGGATAAAGTTCCCAGGCAAGCTCAGAGTTGTCTCCGCAGGCGTATACAAGGGTTTCCACCATCGCCGCACCGACATTGTGCCCGGTTACATCACAACTGTAAACAGCACCGCATTGACATCTGCCCACGGGAAACTCGTTCATTTTCCTTTCAACGGCATCTGTTGCTTTCCCCACTCGCTGGCCGCAGAAAGGGCACCATGGAGGGCGCTTAATTATCTTCTTTTTCATAATTTACCAAAGTCCTCAATATCTCATATCTTTCAGGGGTTGCGGCCGAATATGAGAATAATGGACATCAACCAAGTTTCGAATTAAGACTGCTCTTGAAATTCGGATCTACTGAATATCCCAGTTGCTCCGCCTTTTCCATATGCTGTTTGGCTTTTTTAAAGTCTTCGCTAAAGTAGAGAGCCACTGCCATATTGTTGTGGGCTAAAGGAGAGTCCGGTTCCAGCTCGACACCTTTGCGGGCAGCCTTAAGCGCTCGTTCATCCTCACCTTTCATGGTCAGCACCGAGGTAAGATTCATCCAGACACTGGCCAGATTGGGATTGTACTGGGCAGCTTTTTCATACGATGCTATTGCCTTTTCCAGTTCGTTTTGCTGCTGCCAGATAAGGCCAAGATTGGCATGGGCCTGGGCTGACTGCGGCAAGACTTTGAGTGCCCGCTCGTTGAGGTCTTTGGCGTGATTCAAGTCTCCTTTGCCAAAGAAGAGAGCACCTAAGTTAATCAAACTCTCTGTTGACAATGGATCGATTTCGATGGCCCTCTCCAGCGACTTTATTGCCTCATCTACTCTACCGGCTTTCATATATACCAGTCCTAGATGATGATGGGCGATGACGTTTTCAGGACTTTCTTTTACCTGAGCCTCGAGTTCTTCGATCACTTTTGCAATATCTTCCTGGGTGTTCTCTGCCATTTTCACTCCTCAAACTATTATTCATATCTATTAGCGGCTCCATCCTCATACTAAAAAAAGAGAGGACGACAACCGCCATATTTATCTATTGGTATTTATCTAATGTTTTGGGCTGTTGGTTAATAACAACTGCTGGAGTTGTATGCTGCAAAGCGCCTACAATATAGACACAATGACTTTTGTTGCAAGCAGAATTTCCGGGTGCAAAGCAAGGGGATAACCCATCAAACCTATATCTCACCAAACCAACCGATGTCCCTGCACTGCTGTCTCAGCCAGGATTTGTTTTGCCAGATTAACATCTCTGGAGATCTGACTTGACAGCTCATCTATGTTCGCATACTTCTCCTCACTTCTCAGAAACTTGATCAGATTGACTTTGATCGGCTTGCCATAGATGTCTCTATTAAAATCGAATATGTGGGTCTCAGCTACCAGAGTCTGTTCGCCGAAGGTCGGGTTATAACCAATATTGATTACTCCACCATAGCAGACATTATCACTTACCACCTGGCAAACATAGACGCCACGACGCGGTACCAAATCTTCTTCCGAAATGTGCAGATTAGCCGTGGGATAGCCAATTTCCTTGCCACCTCGCTGCTTACCTCGCTGCACGACACCGCGAATTTGATAGTATCTGCCAAGCAACTCGCTTGTCTCAACCATTCTTCCCTCTGCCACCAGTTCCCTCACCTTGGTTGAACTGACAATCACGTCGTTTTTATAGTAGGCATCTATCACGGTCACCGAGAATCCTTTTTCCTGGCCCTGTTTTTTTAAGAAATCTATATTTCCCGCCCTTCCTTTGCCAAAAGCATAATCATAACCGACAAAAAGATCCCGCACCCCGATTCTGCCAATGAGGATCTCATCAACAAAACTCTCTGCACTGGTTGCCGCAAATTGACGGTCAAAAGGTATGATTACCAAAATATCGATACCGGAGAGCTCGATAAGTTCAATTTTTTGCTCTATGGTAGAGATCAACTTAATTCCACCTGGTTTGAGAATCTGCAGCGGATGCGGGTCGAAGGTTACGGCAATGCTGGTTCCTCGAGTATGATAAGCCCGTTGCTCGACAACTTCAAAAAGACGCTGATGGCCAAGGTGGACACCATCAAAGTTACCAATGGTGACACAGGGGTTAATATATTTTGATTTTATGTGATCAAGATTCCGAATTATTTTCATTTTTAATTAGAGAAAAAGCAGATAATTTTATGTTCTGTTATCAAGAAACCCTTGACAAAAACCACGCCACAAAGCATATTCCTAAGCGTTGCCGAAGTGGCGGAATTGGTAGACGCGCTAGGTTCAGGGTCTAGTGGGGGTATCCTCGTGGAAGTTCGAGTCTTCTCTTCGGCACCAATTTATATTTAGATTATAAGGCTGTTTTCTCAAAAGGGAAAACAGCCTTTTTTCTTCACCCGCCGGCGTAGTCAACATCAAATTGACCAGTGAACAAATTGTACTGCCCTCGTATAGCATGAACGGCTGGTTACCGCAATCAGACTGTTTAATGGAATCAAACTTTTCTGGATCCTCCCCCACTATCTTGCGCATATAAAAACCACTCTAAACGACAATCATTGTGATGCAGAACTTTTCAAACGACTATTCTCCGCCTTCTTCTACCAGGTATATCGTTAACACTGCCAATCAACGTGATTAAGTCACTGATTTCATTTTTCTTAGTGGTTCTATTTTTATACCATCAGTTTAGGTGGAGTGGTTGTTCAATTTTTATGAAAGTTTTGTGCAATAGTGTTGACGGTCAAGGTAAATTCATTATAATGTGCGCTACATTGGGGACGTGCCCTGTTTGTCAAATGGGCTTTCTATCTACAACTCAGGTTAATTTAACAACGGAAACTCAAGGAGTAGAGCATGCTTGAACTCAGGAAGGGAGAAGACATACTTGCAGCGGTCGGCGGTGTAACCATCTTCTCCGATGCAATGCAGGTCATCAAAGAAACACTGGACCCGGCAAACGAGGCCAAAATAGCAACAATTCGCAACGAGGAAGCGCTCATCAAAATAGCGAATGCCATTGCCATCTGTAAGCCGGATAAAGTGTTCATTGATACCGGAAGCGAAGATGATGTTCAATGGATCAGGAAGTATTCTCTGGAAAAGGGTGAAGAAAAAGAACTTGCCAAGAAAGGCCATACCATCCATTTCGATCTCCCTCAGGATCAGGCTCGCCTTGTCAATCAAACCTACTATATTATCAACGAAGGCGAACAGATGAGTTCTCTGGCTAAATCGGTTCTCCGCCAGGATGCACTCGAATACGTCAAGCAGTATGTTGACGGTGTCATGAAAGGCAAAACCATGATGGTCGGCTTTTTCAGTCGTGGCCCGATAGGGGCTAAAGCGGCTATTCCAGCAATTGAGATATCCTCCTCCACCTATGTCATGCATTCCGCGGAACTACTCTACCGCAATTGCTATGCCGATTTTGACGCCGAAGTTGACCGAGCCGGACTTTTCTATACCAATCTTCATGCAGAAGGAGATAACACCCCTGCAGACGTACCCAATGCCAGAATCTTCATGGACCGTAGCTGGCAGACGACATTCTCGACATTTTGTACCTACGCCGGCAATACGCTGCTCCTAAAAAAAGGAAACCACCGCTTCTCAGTTGACTATGCCACCTACTATAAACCTGAAGAACAACTGTCCGAACATATGTTCATTACTGGCATGACCGGTCCAAACGGCAGAAAGACCTTTTTTGCCGGTGCAGCCCCTTCCGGCTGTGGCAAAACCACAACTGCCATGGTTGGCACGGATTTCGTAGGCGACGATCTGGCCCAAATCTGGATTGATGGGCAGGGAATCATTCGTGGCATCAATCCAGAAAAGGGTATTTTCGGCATTGTTGAAGATGTTAACAGGGAGGGTGACCCGCATCTCATGGACTGCCTGCGCGGCGAAGGTACAGAGGTTATCTGGTCAAATGTCCTTATTGATGAAAACAACGTGCCGTACTGGGTTGGCAACGGCGAAGAACCACCCGAAAAGGGCGTTAATTTCCAGGGCGAATGGTACAAAGGTAAAACCGATGAGGATGGCAATCCTGTGCCGATGTCACACAAGAATTCGCGCTGTACCCTGCTTGCCTCGGCAATTAAAAATCATGCAACTGAGATTGCCGAAGATCCTGCGGGAGTTCCTCTTAAAGTATTCACTTATTCGGGCCGGGATTCCGATACAATGCCTCCAGTTTGGGCAGCCAAGAATGCTGATGAAGGGGTCGCAATTGGTGCATCCATAGTCTCCCAGGCTACGGCTACCGAGGTTGGTGTTACCGGTGTCAGACGCCAACCCTGGGCAAATGCTCCTTTTATTCCCGGTGCGCTTGCCGATTATATGGATGCCCAATTCAAGTTTTTCAACTCGGATAAAATCACTGATTCCGCCAAACCGGTTCTTGCCGGTCTAAATTACTTCCTCACTCATGAAAACAGGGGTGGGTCCGGTAAAGGCCTTCTAGGTGAAAAAAAGGACGTTAAAGCCTGGTTGGGCTGGTTAGAGCTATATGCCAACAATGACGTGGAGGCAATATCCTCACCCATCGGTATGCTCCCAAAATATGAAGATCTCAAGAAACTCTTTGCCGCAATAGGCAAGGAATACCAAAAATCACTCTACGACATGCAGTTTGCCCTGTATATCGACAACATTGTCGGCCGCATTGAAATGCAGTACGAGGAGTACAAGAAAGAAAAAAACATTCCCAAACGTCTCTTTGAAGTGTATGCCGAGCAGAAAGAAGCTTTACTTGCTCTCAAGGAGCGCTATGGTGCAGTCGTCGCCATCGACAATTTGATTGATAAATAGCGATGCATGCCATTCGGCTGCAAATATTCGGTTCCATATAGACCGGTTGATACTTACATTTACAAAAGGCCACCGTTCTCATAAGCGGTGGCCTTTTTATATCTGCAGATACTGACATTTGCTGTTGAGTAGAGATTTTCGCCATATAAATCATCATATGGAAGCCAAAAATCAGGATGAAATAGAGGTGATTGTCACCAACGACCAGGAGTATATCGCAACATGCTCACTGGTCCTCTCTGCCGTTGATATCACCCATACCATCGTGCGTGAAGATACCAATTTATCTATCCGTGTGGCTTCGGGCGATGCAACAATGGCCAAACACCATCTCGCCTCTTATGATCAAGAAAACAAAGAGTGGCCTCCCCAACCGATCCATCTGGAGGAGCAGTCAGGCGACACTCAGCCCCCGACCTTCATTGTAATTGGAGCACTTATGCTCTTTTATTATGTCACCGGTCCGTGGGACAGCGGCTCTGTATGGTTCAACTCAGGTGCAGGCGACGCCGATGCCATAATATATGGCGGTGAGTTCTACAGGCTGGTCACCGCCTTGACCCTGCATGCCGACCTTACTCACCTCCTTGGCAATTGTATCATTGGCGGTTTTCTCCTCCATTTCTTCTGCAGACTAGTGGGTTCAGGTTTTGGGCTGGCTGCCATACTGACTGCAGCAACGCTGGGGAACGGGATAAATGTCTTCTTAAGAGGGGAGAACCATCTCTTCATCGGATTCTCTACAGCGGTTTTTGCCACCATTGGCATGTTGGTTATTGTCAGTTATCGGAGCAAGAAAAATCAATCGCGCTTCCAGCTTTTCCTTCCTTTCATGGCGGGGACCGCCCTGTTGGCAATGCTTGGCAGCTCAGGAGAGCGTACCGATCTGGGAGCCCATCTGTTTGGGCTGCTCAGTGGTCTGGCAATTGGTTTTTTAATCGTCAGTGACAAGTGTAGAAAGCTCAGACAATCATCGTTTCTGCAACTTGTCCTCTTCATTCTCACCTGCTCCACTGTCTATCTTTGCTGGACTGTCGCTCTTACCAGTACCTATTGATGGTGGTTTTGGTTTATGGGTAGATCTTTTTTTACATCGGTTTTCATGATAGCTTAAAGTATGGTTCCATTTTTGTATTTGCATTACATATCACCAATACTTACTCTCTACACAGTTATTAAATTGTTCAATTGCTTGATTTTTCATGCTCGGCTATTTATCGTTGTCAGTCGGCATGACGGGGAAATTGAGAAGAAAAAAAACACATTCAGGAGAATTGTATGGCCAATCATGATCAGCAACCTCCCTGGGGGAATAAAAAGAAGCCGCAAACCCCAGAGGAAATGGTTGCCCAGATTATCAAAAAACTACAAAATTATTTTTCAGATCAGAAAAAACCATCTGGAGGCGGCGATGATGACGAAGGATCTAAGAGATCCTTCAATCCATTCTCGGGTATTGGTAAGATCCTTGCCATTATTCTTGTCGTCCTGCTTATTCAGGGAATCTTATCATCCATTTATAAGATCGCCCCTGGTGAAGTTGGCGTGATCCTCCGTCTGGGGAATTACAACAAGACCACACAGCCGGGACTCCACCTGAAAATTCCTTACATCGACCACCTTTTCAAGGTTGATGTTGAGAATATCCGAAAGGAGGAATTTGGTTTCCGACTGCAGTCAGCAGGCCAAAGAAGTACATTCACCAGGCGTGACTACGACATGGAATCTCTTATGCTCACTGCCGATAAAAACGTTATCAACGTTGCCTGGATTGTTCAGTACCGGGTAAAAGATCCACGCGATTTTCTCTTTATGGTAAAAGACGTTCGTCAAGCTGTCCGTGATCTTTCCGAGAGTGTCACCCGGAGAATTGTCGGTAACATGGATTTTGACTACGTCCTCAGTAATCGTGATTTGTTAGCGGCTTCGGTTAAACAGGAGCTGCAGGCTGAACTTGATGGCATACGAGCGGGAATCATCCTTGGCGCGGTCCAGTTTCAGGATATTAACCCACCAGATACTGTAAAACCGGCATTCAACGAAGTAAATGAAGCGGATCAGGATATGAAGCGTTTGGTGAATGAGGCCGAGAAAGTTTATAACCAGGTCATTCCCAAGGCCCGTGGTGAAGCCAAGCAAATAGTCGAAGAAGCACGTGGATATTCAGCTGAGCGAATCAACAACGCCAAGGGTGAAACTTCCCGTTTTCTTGCTATTCTCAAAGAATACGAAAGTACACCCGATGTTACCAGAAAACGCATGTATATTGAAACAATGCAGTCAATATTGCCCAAAGTCGAGTCGGTCTACGTCCTCGATGAAAACCAGCAATCACCCCTTCCTCTGCTGAATCTGAGCAGAGAGAAAGGATTGAACCTGTCTGAATCACAAAAATAGATTTTCACCTGAGGTTAGAATAATGAAAAAAATAGCACAATTCTTACTCGTCGGCCTCGTTCTTGCGGCCATCGTGATCATCTATGATGGCTTCTTCATCCTTGAAGAAGGACAGCAGGCGGTTATTACTCAATTCGGTGCACCAGTTGGCTCAAAACAAGAAGCCGGACTCCACTTTAAAAAGCCATTTTTCCATCAAGTTCAATATTTTGAGAAAAAAATATTAATCTGGGATGGTGAACCAAATCAGATACCGACAAACGACAAGACCTTTGTCTTCCTCGATGTCACTGCCCGCTGGAAAATTACTGACCCACTTCAATTTCTCCAGGCGGTTAAAACTGAAACCCGGGCCCAGTCTCTTCTTGACGATATCATTGATGGTACCGTAAGAGACATCGTTAACAAGAACGATCTCATTGAAATAATTCGAAGTTCTGATTGGTCGGAAGCGACCATGTCGCCCAATACCAAGGAGATGGGCACAACGCCGGAAATGGGTCGCGACCAGATCTCTCAGCTGATCCTGACTATAGCCTCTGGAATTACGCCTCAATATGGAATCGAACTTACCGATGTTCTTTTGAAACGAGTCAATTACATCGAATCGGTACGACTCAGAGTTTATGACAGAATGATATCAGAGAGAAATCGAATCGCCGCTGAGAAACGCTCCTTTGGTGAGGGCCGAAAGGCCGAGATCCTTGGTAAGGTAGATAAGGAACGAAAAGAGATTATCTCCAATGCCAATCGCGAAGCTCTAATCATTAAAGGTAAGGCCGATGCCGAAGCAACCAGAATCTACGGTGAAGCCTATAACCAGGATCCGGAGTTCTACTCTTTTCAGAAATCACTTGAAGCCTATGAACAGCTCATTGGCTCTAATACTTCGCTTATTCTGTCCTCCGATTCCGAGATTTACAGATATCTGAAGGATGTTTCAGGAAAAGATATAACAAACATGTAGTAGCAGCATATTGTAGTAGCATTTTTCAAAACTAAAGACGGGAGTAAAGCCTGCTTCCGTCTTTAGTTTCTAGTTCTTCTCAGTCATCCTCCTCGGATTGCCCGCCTACTGGATAGGAAGGTGCGTGCTCTGCAGAAAAAGGGATTCTGCCCTTGTCATTGAGGATGATTTCAAGGCGATCAAGCTCGCTGTCCTCGGTAATTTCATCAACCCCCAACTGTTCAAAGCGACAGTTGCACATATTAAATTGACCCTCACACCAGGGACAAATTTCCACAGGACAACCAAATAAATGAATTTCTCCCTCGCCTACCATGCAGGCAGGACAAAAGTTGTGAGGTTTTCCTTTAAGATTAGCATATTCGTTGCTACGTTCATCCACTGTTTTGAGAAAATCCCGATTATCTGCATAACCAAAGAACCGGAGAACATCTGCATCACCTATACCGTCTTTTTTTTCGCCAATATAATGTGGTTTTCCATCTTGGAAAAAATAGAGATATTGGAAGTTTTTTGTCTCAACTTTAAGCAGATAAGCATCGTGGCGGGAAACAATACGGCTAACGCTGGCAACCGCTTCTTCTCTGAACTTGGGGAGACGGGCGTAAAAATCTTTCATTACCCTCAGAGCCATGCCGTTATCCTCGTAGGTGGCCAATGTCTGTAAAGCCGTTTTTTTCTCGGCTGACTGAACAGAATACTCGATGAAAATCTTTACCTCTTCAACAAGATCACTCATCTGTCCGCCCTTTCTATGATGTGAATTACTCATGACCTCTCATTTAATGCCGATGTTTCAGAGAACACAACCAGAATAATGGCATGGTGTATTCCTCAACATGCTGTCTGGGTGGCGATTGTACCACAGAATCTCTTCATGGCCTTTATAATAACCAGAATAACAACATCACGCACGCGCCTGCACTTAATTTTTCATAAACCTCATCCAATCTCTAAATTATTCTCTCTGCTAAGCGCCTTCCATAGCCTGTGATAAGCGAAATACATGCATAGCAAACCTAGTAAATTTTCCAACCAGAACAAAATAATTATAATATTTTCAGTTACTTAAAATCATAAAAAAAGATAGGTTTGCTTTTTTGGCTAAGTTTGGGTAGTATATCTTTCTGTGAGAAAACTCAGAGGACAATCGTCTCTCTTCTGCTGTTAACCGGCACGGTGTTAACGACCTTCGCCATTACCTAATTCCCCCTGGAATGACCAGATGTCATTCCCTGCTGCCAGACAGCTACAGCATGCTTCCTAGCAAGCGGTGCCCATTTGTCTATATATGCTCACCGTCTTGGCATTTTGAAGCAAGAAGATAAGGTCGCCTGATTTCAAAATACGAGGGATAGCTATGTCAGAAAAATATGCTCAGCTGATCATTGATGGTCAAACCTATCGGTACCCGATCCTGGAAGGTGAAAGAGGTGAAAATGCTATTGATATAAGCACTTTGATTCGAGACACTGGTCATATCACCCTGGATCAGGGATATGTCAATACCGGTTCGTGCACCAGCGCTATAACCTATCTTGACGGCAAGGATGGCATTCTCACCTATCGTGGCTACGCCATTGAGGATCTGGCAGCAAACTGCTCCTTTGTTGAAGTTGCCTATCTGCTACTCCACGATGATCTGCCAAATCTGGATGAGCTAAATCATTTTCGCCAGCTCATGTCCAACTATGCTCTCATCCATGAGGACATGATTCATTTTTTCGATCATTTCCCGCCAAATGCTTCACCCATGTCAATTCTTTCGACCATGGTCAACTCGCTGCATAACTTTTATCCGGAAATGACCGCCCATCCGGATCCGTCCGAAACCGCCGATGACGTATCCACCCGTTTGCTCTCCAAGGTAAGGACAATAGCCGCTTTTTCTTATAAAAAATCACTTGGCCACCCATTGATTTACCCTCGCTATGACCTCAATTATTGTGAGAATTTTCTCAACATGATGTTCGACAAACCGACACGGCCGTATACCATATTGCCGGAAGTCGTATCAGCCCTTAATAAACTGCTTATCCTCCATGCCGACCACGAGCAGAATTGTTCCACATCAACGGTGCGACTGGTGGGCAGCGCGGGTGTCAATCTCTATGCCTCCATCGCTGCAGGGATTAATGCGCTCTGGGGACCTTTGCACGGCGGCGCCGCACAGGCAGTTGTTGAAATGCTTGAGGACATCTACGCCGACGATATGGATTTTGTTAAATATCTCAACAAAGCCAAAGATCCCCACGATAATTTCAGATTGTCCGGCTTCGGCCACCGCGTCTACAAAACATTTGACCCACGAGCCAAAATCATAAAAAAGGCCTGCGATGAAACACTGGCAGCGTTGAATGTTGATGATCCGCTGCTCGATATTGCCAAGGAACTGGAAGAGAGGGTCAGAAATGATGATTTCTTCGTAAGTCGCAATCTCTATCCCAACGTAGACTTCTACAGTGGCATTATCTACAGGGCCATGGGCATCCCCACCAATATGTTTACCGTTATGTTTGCCCTCGGTCGCCTGCCCGGCTGGATCGCCCATTGGCGGGAAATGATGATGGATGATAACAACAGAAGGATAGGCCGACCCCGACAGCTCTACATCGGCAATGAAGCTAAAAGATTTGTGCCCATTTCCGAACGGTAAGAGGTGATAATACCGGCGGTCCTGACTCTTTTTCTCGGACCGCCGCAAAGCATCATTCCTTGGCCAGGCTCTCAGTTATCTCAAAATTTACTACGAGGGGAACATTCAGAGGCAGGGCGGACTCCATTGCCTGGCGAACCGTTTGAGAAACATCATCGACCGCTTCCGGAGGAAGTTCAAAAACCAGTTCATCATGAATCTGCAGGAGTAGGCTGGCCGGTAACTTTTGGCTGTGGAGCAGATCTTCCACCTTAATCATGGCCAACTTAATGATATCTGCGGCTGTTCCCTGGATGGGAGTGTTCAGGGCGATTCTCTCGGCCATGTCTCGCTGGTTCTTATTTTTGGCGTTTATTTCAGGCACCGGCCGACGCCGGTTACACAGCGTGGTGACGTAGCCATCCCGGCGAGCCTGTTCTATTATTTCCTCCATAAATCGCTTTACTCCCTGGTAATGGGCAAAATATCGATCGATAAAGGTCTGCGCCTCCTTTCTTGACAGCTCCAGCTGATTCGCAAGACCATAGCTGCTCATTCCGTAGACGATGCCAAAGTTGATGCTTTTTGCCACCCTGCGCATCTCAGGTGCAATAAACATGGGATTGGCAAAAATCTGTTTGGCCGTGGCATCATGGATATCAAGATCGTTTTTGAAGGCGTCCAGCAGGGCTTCATCCTTGGAATAATGGGCAAGAACACGTAGATCAATCTGCGAATAATCAGCCGAGAGAAAAACCATGCCTTCACCAGGGACAAACGTTTTTCGTATTCTATTGCCGTATTCGGAACGTATCGGAATATTCTGCAGATTCGGATTGCTACTTGATAATCTGCCCGTCGCTGTAACCGTCTGGTTAAAAGAAGTATAGACTCTTCCCGTTTCTGCATCTACAAGCGAACCCAGTTTTTCCACATAGGTTGATAGCAGTTTGGCGATGGTGCGGTATTCCAGTATCTTTGCCGGCAATTCATGCTTGGGTGCCAATCTTTCAAGGACCTTGACATCTGTAGAGTATCCCGTCTTGGTTTTACGACCATAGGGAAGCCCCAACTTCTCAAAAAGAATGGTACCAAGTTGTTTGGGCGAATTGATATTGAACGTTTCTCCAGCAATACGATGAATTTCTTCTTCGAGATCTGCCAGTTTCTGCTCAAATTCGCGGGAAAGCTGGGACAGGGCTTTTCGGTTCAAGCAAATACCGCGGCTTTCCATTTCTGCAAGAATGGGCATCACCTTCATTTCCATGTCATGAAAAAGCTCCGATACATTATCATCATCGAGCTTTGCTTCGTATTGCTGCCAAAGAAATAACGTACCGTACACATCTTCACAGGAATAGGAACAAGCCTCA
>JAAUYI010006680.1_pt1 | contig 23920 bp, 19 predicted proteins | sample 7278041 | NCBI WGS metagenome assembly JAAUYI01 (sample SAMN14350216, study PRJNA611818) | marine sediment metagenome | isolation source: surface marine sediment (0.6m) | place: French Polynesia: Moorea | collected 2018-08
AGAAAATGCTGTCTCTTGAGATAGATTTCAGGAATTAGGTAAAGAATTGCGTCGAATAGGGATTGTGGGGGTGTATTTTGTTGAGAGAATATTAAGCAGACAAAATTAATCATTTGCATCCATGCGAACTTGCTCATTGTCCTGAATCGTTTGATGCAGTTTCTCTAATTGATAGTCTAAGATTTCTTGTTGTTGTTGTAAGCGTTTTTTACCATCAAGAGGAAGTTGCAACATTTGACAAACTTCAGGACGTAAACTCAACCATTTCTCTGTAGGAATCAGATAACTTTCAGGATTAGCATAACGACGACTATGTTCTAACCAAACATCTCCAGAACGTAAAGCCCGACGTAATTCCCACAACACAGACATCTCATAATAACGTCGCACAATCTGTCCTTTCTCATCAAAGATATAATTCTTCCATTTCGGAGTAATAAAATCCTGTGGAGCTCCCGAAGGAATTTTGCGCTTATTTTCACCATCCAACTCCCGTAACAAAGAGAGTGCAGCAAGGAGAGGGTCATCAGCCAAATTAGAACTGAAGCTAAAAACACCAAAAAAAACGGGTGCAAAACGCCTGAGATAACCATAACGATTGGCGAGAAAATCAAAGTGATTATCGTCCGAAGGACGCATTAATCTTTGACAGTCTTCAATAGCTGCTTTTAAAGCTTCAGGCGAAATTTTCTGGAAAATCTCCCCTCTAACTTCTTCATTTTTAATAGCCTCATCGAGAAGGATTTGACCTAGTTCCTTGAGCAATCTTACTTTCTCATTAGTAGATTTCGCTTCTCTGAGATGAAATTCTTTTAAATCCTTTCTGGCACGAGCATCAATATCCCCTAAACAGTGAATATATAAGTCCATTGTTTCATCGGTGACTTCTTCAAAAATTTGATAAACAAATGCCACTAAAATTGGATAACGTTTGTCATCATTAGCTCTCTGGAGAGCTTGATTACTCGACTTTTTACCTAATTGCGCTAAAAACTTAATTCGATTAGGATTGAGACAGGATAAATCCCATTGTTGAACCTGATATTCAGCTAAAAAAGTGAGCTTAGAAAGGGCATTTAAGATGGCATTGGGAGAATTACTTGTTTCCTCACGACCTAACCAAGTTAGAGGAGTTCGACCTGTTTTATTGTCAGCAATTAATAGGGAATCCAGAAATACTTTTGTCGAAGGAGTTAACAGAAATTGCAAACGATTAAAGGTTTCAATGGTAGCACTGGAACGAGCCGTTATTACCATACGTTCTAAAATAGTGACACCAGGACGCACAATTTTTTCGACCCTGAGTTTATCACACAGTAATTGAAACAGAAGACTGGGGCGGTCATGCTCCATCGCTCTATCTAAAAGCCAATTTTGCCATAGCAAAAAGTCCAAATTAGTTGCTTTTCTCCAACCTAAATGAGCTTGAATTTTGAGCAGGTGATTGGTACGAGTTTTTTCTCGCTTTCCATAAAGACTCAAGCAATTGGGGTTTACTTTGATTTGATTTGCTAAATATTCAGTAATAATCTTAGGGGCTAAGGTTAGTTCATCTGGCACAAAACCCAGATATATTAATGTACCTAATTGGAGGGCAAATCCTAATTGATTATAGTCGGTACTACACTGATTGATTAACTTTTTTTCGGTTACAGAAAGAGTAAAAAAGGTAATAATATCATCTTCAGTGGGAGATACAGGAAAGGTTGATAGTTGTTCTCTTTCCGCTTTGGTTAGGAATTGTCCTGGCATTAATTGTTAGCCTTCAACTCCGATTAATTCTACGGCTGCTTCTAAGTCATGTTCTGATGGAGAGCAGTAACAACGGGTAGTTTCTAAGTTTTCATGTCCAGCTAAGATAGCCACTTTTTCCAAACTAACTCCAGCATCAATTAAATTCTTACAAAAGGTATGTCGGAGCTTATGGGGTGTAACTTCATCAAGTTCAGTGTGAGCCACATATTTACGGAACATACTTTCGACTCCTCTGGGAGTAATTGGTCCTCTTTGTCCCCTAAAAATCGCTTCTTTTTTGCCTTTATTTTGGTGATAACCTAAATTGATTAAGACTTGACGTGCCTCTTTATTGAGAGGAATTTCTCGTCTTTTTCCGCTTTTACCACTTCTGACAATTAAACATCCTTTGCGATTGGTTATCTGAATATCACTCCACATCAAACTACATAACTCTGACACTCGTAAACCTGTATTTAACAACAGTTGAATGATGGTAATATTTCTTTGATTTTTACCTTGTTCAACTATTCTCAACAAGGCGTGTTGTTCATTTCGATTTAACCATTGTGGTCCGACTTTTTCTTCTCGAATGGGTTGAGGTACACGAGGGATACTATGTTCGGGAATTAATTCTTCACAGAGCGCCCAGTTGAGGAAACTTTTGAGGGAAGATAGTTTGCGGTTGATTGTTTTCGGTTTGAGTAATAATACTTCACTTAAATAGTGCTTATAATCTCGTAAATCTGTAGGTGTAATTTGTTCTGGACTTAATTTTTGATTCGTCTTCTGTTCAAACCATTTGACAAAGTAGTTGAGGTCACACAGATAATTTTTAATGGTGACAGAACTTCGTTCCGCTTCTTCTAAAAACAAAGCAAAATCGAGAAGATAATCAACCTCTTTTTCACGAAGGGCAGTAGTTAAAGTGAGCATCTTGATTATACGTTGAGATTTCTCAGGGATAAATGGGGACTTTTCTTCTTATTATACGTTGAGTCGCCCTTTTATCAACGCACAACATCTCTTATACGCACACTTTCCACACCTCATAGTCGCTATATAATTATAATTATACGCTGAGAGCCGTTTCTTGTCCGTTTGCTACACAACGTCCTATTTACTGTTTCTGCTGGAGATGATAGTAAGACAGAAGATGGTGATGCTGGAAATCTTAAAGTGAATACAAGACACCTAATTATTAGAAATGGAGGACAGCTTGGTTCTGACAATGCCCCAGAGATTGGCGATAAGCTTGGTGATGGTAAATCTGGAAATGTAACTATATCTGCTAAAGAATCAGTCGAAGTAAGTGGTACTTCTGAAACAGTGACTGGGACTGATGGTTTATTGATACCAAGTTCTATTGCAAGTTTTACTATCAATGATAAAGATGCAGGTGATTTAACTATTGAAACTAAACGCTTTACTGTCAAAGATGGAGCTTCTATCACAGCAACTACCGACGGAGAAGGTAGGTCAGGAATTTTAACAATAATTGCTGATGAGTTTATGGAAGTTAGTGGTATTTCTAGTGATGGAAAGGGTAGTAGAGTTCGTAATGCAACTTTTGGGAAAGGAAACAGTAATGATTTAATTATTGATACGAAACGCTTAGTTGTTAAAGATGGTGGACGTATCGATTCGCGTACTCAACCTTCTTCCTTCAGTAATCAAGATACTGGTAATGCTGGCAATATAAAAATTACTACAGATATTTTTGAAGCTTATAATGGCGGACAGGTAATATCAAGTACTAGTGGTACAAGTAAGCTTAATAGCCGTGACGCTGGGGAAATCAATATTAATGCTACAGAAAAAGTTATTCTTTCTGGGGTTGATAGTAGCTTTGAACAAAGAAGCGAGGATTTGAAACAAAAATTGACAAAAAATTTTCCAACCCAGACTAAAGAAGTTATTGGCATTCTTTTAGCTATCCGAATCAGTGAAGGAGCGGCAAGTGGTGTGGTAGTCAAAGCCAAGGACGATACAACTGGTAGTGCTGGAAATATTACCATAGAAACTCCTTTTCTTACTATTGAAGATGGCGCTCGATTAAACGCTGAAACAGTTACTGGTGAAGGTGGAAATATTACGCTACAGTTGCAAGACTTATTGTTAATGCGCCGTAATGGTGGTATTACTGCTAGGGCTGAAGGTACGGGAAATGGGGGAAATGTCAATATTGATTCTGGCTTTGTTGTTGCCGTTCCCAACGAAAATAACGATATTATTGCTAGAGCAGTTCGCGGTAATGGTGGAAATATAAAAATTGATACCCAAGGGATTTTTGGCTTTCAAGTAAGCAAAGAGTTAACTCCAAGAAGCGATATCAGTGCTAGTTCGGATTTTGGTGTAGATGGAGTAGAGGAAATTAATGCACCAGATATAGACCCCAGCCGTGGAACTGTCAATTTACCAGATACACCAGTTAATTTGAATTTGGCGCAGGGGTGTCAACCGAGTGGATTAAACTCTATTAGTCGGTTTACAACTACTGGCACTGCTAGCATACCAGCTAATCCCAGCGACATACAAAATATTTATACCCTTTGGGAAGATTTGCGATCGCCTACAGCACAAAATACAGATAGCGTAGATTCAACAGATTCTAAATCTCCCGATAGCTCTGCTGATATTGTAATAAAGGAAGCTCAAGGTTGGATAAAAACTCCAGATGGCAAGGTCAAACTTGTAGTCAAATCACCCACCGTTACTTCTTATAGTTCTTGGCAGTCACCATCAGCTTGCGATGAGTAATAGACCATATCATGAATAATACCTTTCGCGAGATATTGGTTCGGTTGCTCCAATTTATTATGTTGCTTGGTTGGATGAATGGGGGATTAACCCAAGCTCAAACTTTAGATAAGGTATCACCTTCCAATCAAACTCCCAATCAAAATATTTTCACTCCTCGACCGAAACCAACACCGAATTTTGAGCCAAATCTGAAACCTATAACCCCGCAAGAACCCTTAAATCCTTCCATCCCAAAAAGCCCTCAATCTCCGGAAATTAAACCCGAAAAGACCGAGGATACTATCGTTGTTGAACGCTTTAAGGTAATAGGAAGTACAGTTTTTAGTCCTGAAGAGTTAGAAAAAGTGACTAAGGATTTTACCAGAAAAAATGTCACCTATACAGATTTACTCAAAGCTCGTTCTGCGGTTACTAAGCTTTATTTTAAGAACGGATATAAAACTTCTGGTGCTTTTATACCCGAACAAGATATTGAAGCAGGGGTAGTAAAAATTCAAGTAATTGAAGGTGAATTAGAAGGTGAAATTGAAGTCCAAGGAAATAGAAGGCTGGGAAGTAAATACATACGCAGTCGCTTGGCTAGAGCTACATCCAAACCTTTGAATATAGAACGTTTGCAGGAAGCTTTAAGGTTACTCAGACTCAATCCTCTAATAAAAGACATTTCTGCTGAATTGTCAACGGGTTCTACTCCTGCTAAAAGCTTTTTGCAAGTGCAAATTAAGGAAGCCGATACATTCAGCATTCAAACAAGCATTGATAATGGACGTAGCCCTAGTGTTGGTAGTTTTCGTCGCAGATTGCAAGTTCGAGAAGCCAATTTATTGGGGGGTATCGGAGACGATGTAGTTTTGGGTTACGCCAATACAGATGGTAGTAACAGTCTAGATTTGAGTTACACTTTGCCATTGAATCCTAAAAATGGTTATTTTCGCTTCAGTTATGGAACAACATCTAGTAATGTCATTGAACCTCCTTTTAAAAAATTAGATATTGAAGCTAACTCTCGTTATTATGAAATCACATTACGTCAGCCAATAATTCAAACCGTTACAGGACGACAATCCACAAATGAAACCGCCACACGACGACAATCCGCAAATGAATTCGCTATAGGTTTAACAGCTTCGCGTTTGGAAAGTGAAACTTCTTTGCTATCGATTCGTTTTCCTTTATCTGCTGGTGCTGACGATGAAGGACGTACCCGCGTTTCTGCACTGCGATTTTTTCAAGAATGGACTCAGCGCACCAATGAGCAAGTAATTGCTTTGCGCTCCCAGTTTAGTTTAGGACTTGGTGGGGTTCTCAACTCCACAATTAACTCCAATGCTCCAGATAGTCGTTTCTTTGCTTGGAGAGGACAAGCCCAGTGGGTACGTCGTTTTCTTCCATCAGACATTTCATTATCAGTCAGTGGGAATGTCCAATTAGCGGACAGAACACTCTTGGGTTTGGAACAGTTTGCATTAGGAGGTCAAGAAAGCATAAGAGGATATCGTCAAGATGCTTTACTTGGGGATAATGGAGCTTTTATTTCTGCTGAGGTTGAGCTACCAATTTATCGTACTTCTAACCGAAAAAATATATTACAACTGATTCCATTTATTGATATTGGAACAGTTTGGAACAATTCAATCAGAGCATCTCCGAATCGCGATGCCCTTGCATCAGATACATTAGCATCCGTTGGTTTGGGTTTGCAATGGCGAGGGTCGAATAATTTTACAACTCGTATTGATTGGGGTATTCCTTTAATTTCTATTCCTGAAGAGAGAAGAACATGGCAAGAACAAGGACTATATTTCTCCGTGCAGTACAATCCTTTTTAAAGTTGAAGAATTCCCTTCGACGATGGATAATTTTGCTGTTAATTTCTGCTTTTATATTCAGCGGGTGTTTAATTACATCTCGTGTAAACGCGCAAGTTCCCATCGTCAAGCAAAATCAACAAAAATTATCTAGATCAGGGTTAGTTGATAGAGGTAGAGAATATTATAAAAATAAACAATATAACAAAGCTATAGAAACTTGGCAGCAAGCGCTCAAGATTTATCAAAATAATCAAAATAAAAAAGATACCCTCCACCAAGCAATGGTTTGGAGTTATATTTCGTTAGGGTATCAAAAACAAAGTAATTGGAATCAAGCAAAAGAAGCTATTGATAAAAGTTTGGATTTATTTCCTGAAAAAAAGAAACTTGATAAATCAAAAGAGAAGCTTCAAATTAATGCTCAAATTCTGAATACACATGCTAGTTTACAATTAGCTTTTGGAGAATCACAAAAAGCTTTAAAAACATGGAAGAAAGCGACACAAATTTATCAGCAATTAGGTGATGAAATAGGAGTTACGGGTAGCTTAATTAATCAAGCTCAAGCAATGGAAGCTTTGGGACTTTACAAACGCTCTTGTACAACTTTGTTGGGAGTATTTGATTTTGAGAATGAGAAATGTCAAATTTCAGATAGTCAGTTAGAAAAAGCGCTTTTCTTGGTTAAGAACTCAGGTAATACAAAATTAATTTCTGCTTTACGGAGTCTGGGAGATAATCTCCGTTTGGTTAATGAATTAGAAGATTCTGAAAAACTATTGAAAGGAATTTTGGGTATTGCTTACAACAATCGTAATTTGATTGAAATTGAAATTGAAATTGCAAGTGCAATGAGATTAAGTTTAGGTAATACTGAGCGAGCTTTATATAGAAGTAATCAAGATTTATATGACAGGTCTGACAATAATAATTATAGAGACAAGGCTTTATATAAAGCACAGGATTCTTTAAAATACTATGACACAATAATTAAAGATGCTCAAACTGAACCTTTACCTAGCAAAATTATTGCTCAAGCAAAACTGAATCGTTTTAATTTATTATTAGAATTCAAAGAATGGTTGCAAAAAGTGCCTAAAGTTAACCCAGAAGTTCGCAAAGAATATATTAAAGTAAAAGAACGAATAAAAGATGATATTCCACAATTAGTGAATGAATTAGAAAGTGAAAAATCTTCGCTTTCAAGATTAACCCCAATAGAAGAAATTTACACAACGATTAACTTGTCTCGCAACTTGATAAGACTTCAAGGAGAAAAGTTTGATAAAGATTCAGATAATGAATATATTAAGAATATTTTAATGAAAGCTAACGAAAAAGCTGAAAATTTAAAAAGTAAAAGGGCTGAATCTTATGCAAAAGGGAGCATTGGCTACTTCTATGAAAATACAAATATGCTTAATGAAGCTAAAATGTATACAGACAATGCTTTGCGTATAGCTCAATCTATTCAAGCATGGGATATTGCTTATCAGCTACAGGAACAATTGGGAAAAATATATGAAGCTAAAGGAACTAAAAAAGAAGCAATAAAAGCTTACGAAGCGGCTGTTAAAACAATTGATATCATCAGAAAAGACTTGGCATCTAATAGTTCCGAAACTTTATTGTATTTTCGTAGTACAGTAGAACCCCTCTATGAAAAACTAATAGATTTATATTTGGAGCAACCGAAAGAAAATCAAAACTTTAATAAAATTATTGATGTCAATGAAAGATTTCAATTAAGTGAGTTGGAAAATTATCTTAATTGTGACTTGAATGACTCTACAAAAATCGAAGATTCAGCAAAAAAAAATAAAAATCCAATAGCTATCATTTATATGATGGTTTTAGAAAAACAAAATAAATTAGTAGTAGTTGCTAAATCATTTAAAAATCAAAAAATATCTCCACCAATCGTGAAAGATTGGGAAAAATGCATATCGAAAAAAGTTAGTAATATACAAGAAAAATTATTTAGAAACTCAGTTATTCAAAAAAAAGATATTGATGATATTTTGACGAATACTAAAGAACTTTATAAATCACTTATTAGTCCTATAAAAGATTATTTACCTCAAACAGATACAGAAAATAAAGGAACATTAGTATTTGTATTAGATAGTCAATTACAAAATATTCCAATGTCTCTTCTGCTTGATGAAAACAATTGTTATCTCATGCAAGATTATAATATAACAGTAGCATTAGGTTCGCAGATAAAAGAACCAAAGCCTTTAACTTGGAAGAAATCGCGAGCTTTACTAGCTGGTGTTAGTGAAGAAAAAGCAGGTTTTAAGAAGCTAAAAAATGTTCCATGTGAATTAGAAATTGTTGCAAGCAAGACTGTTGGTGATAAAGAACTTCTTAATAAATCATTTACTAAGGAGAATTTTGAGAATCAAGTAAAGAGTTTTTCTTACCCAATTATTCATCTAGCAACTCATGGTAATTTTAGCTCAGACCCGGAAGAAACTTTTATTCTCACCTATGATGATAATGAGAATCTTAAGCTTGAAGATTTTGAAAATTTATTCAAAAGCAGAAGTCAAAATCGTAGCGATACAATCGAATTACTTGTTCTCAGTGCTTGTCAAACAGCAAAAGGAGATAAAAGAGCTGGTTTAGGTATTGCTGGAATAGCTGTACAAGCAGGAGCAAGAAGTACGGTAGCTGGTCTTTGGAATGTTAGCGATAGTTCTGCACCTTTTTTCATGAAACATTTTTACGAAGCATTGAAGAATGGAAAAACGAAAGCTGAAGCTTTACGTGATGCACAAATAGCTTGTTTAAACAACAAGAAGTACAAAAGTCCTTACTACTGGGCTGGTTTCATTTTAGTAGGTAGCTGGCTTTAAAATTCAATACGAGAAAATTTTTCAAGCTATTTGAACATTACATTTGTTAAGATTCGTTAGTTGTTATAACAATTTATATTGCTTCAGTCAAAATTTATCTATTTAACAGTTGTTTTCAGCTTTCTATTCAATCAACATTAACATTAAAAGGTCTAACTATTTTCTTTACCAACTTTAAATTCTATTGCCCCTTGTGGTTTCAAGCTTGATTCTGTCACAGCTTCTATAATTAGTCGATAATTCCGACCAATAATTAAATCCAAATCCTTGAAGAAGTAATTTATTGTTATTTGACCTTCAGCAGATTTAGAGTCTTTGTCTTCAGTAAATGTCTCGTCAAATCTCCATTCGTCTTCTGTAATATCTTTTATTTTAATATAATAAGCCTTTACTTCTGGAACAGCTTTCCAAGATATTTTTGATGTAAGTCTATTGACTGTACAATTATGTTTGGGACTAATTATTTTAATATCATTGGGACTACGACCATCGCAATTTAATTTATTACTATCATACTCACAAATAGAGTCATCCGTGCTATCAGCCTCTTCACAAGTGTCGTCATCACCTTGAGCAACAATTATTTGAGCAACAGGTTCTTCAGCAGCAGTAGCAGATGTAACGGGTAAAAATGAACTTGAATACTTATAGTCACTAAAACCCCAACTCACATTAGCGAATACTAAAGTTAAGACAAGCGAGATTGATGCAAATAACAGTGAAATATTGATTTTACGGCGCATTTTTTTCTCCTGCATCCTTTAAGCGTTGTTGTGCCATTATTTTCCAAAGTTTTATCTCTATAGTTCTTCCTCCTTTAATATCCCGGCATTTTTTCCATTTTACTAGTGCTTGTTGTTTTTTATCCTCTGCTTCCAAAACTTGCGCTAACAAACAATAAGAATCGGCTCGTTTTTCATATAATTTAATTGCTTCTTCTAAAGCTGCTTTTGCTTGTTTCAAGTCATTTTGAGAAAAATAAGCCAAGCCAAGATTTTTATATAAAGCTGCTTGGACTCTAGGCTTCTTAGTTTTCTTTAATCCTTCGGAAATAAGCTTAATAGCTTCGGATATTTTCCGATCAAAAATCAGCAATCTAACTAAATTATTTGTCGCATTAATTGCTATAGGACTATTAGATTCCATTACGATTTCGTATTGTTTCTTTGCATTTTGAAAATCACCGATATCTTCATAAAGTTCTCCTAGATTGAGAAGGGTTACGTAATTGTTTGGGTCGAGACTTAGAGATTTTTCAAAGTTACTGATTGCACAACTAGATTTATTTTGTCTTTGACAAATAAATCCTAAATTATTGTAAATCCTTGAATCTTTGGGGTTGTAATATAAAGCTTTTTGATAATAGTCCCATGCTTCATCTTGTCTTCCTACTTTTGAGGCTTTTATTCCCTTATCTAAATATCGCTCACTGATTAATAAAGTATATGAATCTCTATAATAAAAAAATCCGAATACAATTACAGATAAAATGATTGCGAATATAGCAAAACATCTACGTCTAAATTGACGATAATTTGCTAATAATATTAAGTTTTGGATGAATAGATTTTTTGCATTTAAATACTGTAGCATTGCTTTTGTATCTTGCATTCTATCTGCCGGATGCAATGCCATTAGTCTATCAATGAAATCTGCTAATGATTTAGATATTTGTGGTGCTTTATCTTTCCAATATATTCTACTATCTTTAAAGCTACTTGAAAATTCACTGGGAGATTGACCAGTCATCAAATGCACGAAAGTTCGACCCAAAGCATAAAAATCCGACTGAGGTACTGCTTGTCCGTTTATTTGTTCTGGTGGAGTGTACCCTCCTGAAAAAACAGAGGTGACGTTATCGATTAAAATTTTTGGTAAGTAAGTATTTGTAATACCTCTCACAGAACCAAAATCAATCAAAACTAATTTACCATCAGGTTTAAGCATTATATTTGATGGTTTAATATCTCTATGAAAAAACTTTTTATTATGCAGAAAATATAAAATTTCAATTATTTCTCTTAACCATTTTAAAGCTATTTTTTCAGAAATTTTTCCATTCTTAGCTAACCAATCTTCTAAATTTTCTCCTTCAACTTTCTCCATCACTAAGCAATGCAGTTTTTGATTACCCAAACTGTTTATTGAAACAGTAAAATATCCGTCCCATTCTACTTTCGGAATCCCCGGATGATTTAGTAATCGCAAAGTAAATGCTTCCCGCTCAAACATATCAATTAATTGCGGTTTGTTTTCTTTTAGTATTTTCATCACTTTTCGGGTTCCGCTATCGTCTACTTCAAAAATTTCTGTAGAAGTTCTAGCATCTAAGGAGCGTAAAGGTTTCAGTAATCTATAACGTTCGTTAATGAGTAGTGGGGTACCGCAACATTGACAAAATTGGGTATTTTCAGGATTTTCACGTTTTTCACATTTAAAATTAATACAGTAATTCACTTCATGTTTTTTATATCTAAATAATACTTTTTGGTTTATTAATCAGGCTTATTAAGCAAAATCTTTATTTATGATTTAAAATATTCACCTACGAATAATACTCTTTAGCATACTTCTTTATCATCGGTCGTAATGTATAAAAAACCTCATCTTCATTTTTATCTATTTTTTCAATTAGCGAACGTGCTTGCAAAGACTGTATTGCTTCTGGTAATTTTGAGGGAGTATATTTCTTATCGATATTTTCAGCTAAATAGATAAATGAAACATCTTTTTCTATATTTCCTATTATTTTTATAATATCAGCTTCTAACTCAGATAAACGTTGAAATAGTTTGCGTAATATTTCCTTATATTTCTCTACAGTAGTTAATGTTAATTGAGTATTTGTTAAAATTTTAGAAATATCTTTACTAAACACATCTATAATTAATCCAGATACTAAATTTAGTAATAGTGGATTACCTTCATAATAATAGATTAATTGGTTGACATCCTCATCTTTTCCCGTCAAACCTTTGCCGTGTAATATTTTTTTTGCATCCTTTTTTTCTAAACCATATATTTGTAATGAATGTACGGCTGGTGTTGTTGAGCTTTCAAGTATATTAATATCTCCAGGTTTTTCATGACTATTGATTAGCAAACAACTTTTATGTTGCTCTCTGCCAATTCTTTGCAGTAGTATTTCGTATGCTTCATATCCCTGTTTTACACGTCTATAAACATCTTGTTCGCGTATAATTTCTTCAATATTATCTAGTACTACAAGACATCGATGTTTGCGTAAATGCTTAATTAACTCCGATATACCTTCATATGCTTGTTTCTGCGTTTCTGAAGAACCCATAAATCTGAGTAAATCTTCTAAAACTTCTGAAAACTGGTTTCGGTTACTTAGCGATCGCCAAATTACATAATCAAAATCACATTTAATCTGCTCGACTAATTTTCCTACTAAATAACTCTTACCTATCCCAGGTAATCCGTACAAACATATAAGTGGAGCTTTTTCTTTTACTATCAGCTCTTCTAACTGCTTCAACTCTTCATCACGACCGTAAAAAACTGACACATCCGGTTTTTCCCATAAATCTTCGGATGGGGGATTATTCTTTGTCTCGGAAATATTTGATGGGGAATTATCAACGGTAGATGCTTGATGACCTTGTTCTTGATACCGGGACATCAGCATCTGTAGCAAGTTTCTTAACTTGACTGGTCCAGAACCTTTTACCTGAAATTTTTGATAACCCTTACTCAAACGCTGACGTACAGCATCAGGTTTTATCTCAAGCTTCTTAGCAATCTCGCTAGTAGAGTAACCTTCTATTGCTAAGGTCAAAGCTTCCATTTCGATTTCAGAAATGTCATGCTTTTTGGCTTCCGCTTTTAAAAACTCAGGGTCAATCACATTAGTGTCTCATTTTATCTCACCTATATCCTAACTGTTTTTTTGACTCACTTTAGTTATTCAAACTTGATATTCAAAGTAATATCATTTTTTTATGTAAAGTTTTGTAACTAATATATAGTAACTCACATCTTGCACCTAATGAGTAAACACTTAAAAAACAAATAAAGAGAATAAAAATATGACGTTAGATTAAGTGTAAAGCTTAAGTACAAAAAAGTAATTTATCACACAAAAAAATAGTACTATTACATAATAAATTAAACAAACCATACCATATTCAGCGTGGACAGGTTCCCCGGCATAAAGCAACTGGCGAACCCGAAGGGCGAATTGAGGGCTGGTTTAAGACTGCAAAACATCGTTCTGGTCAAAAAACTTTAACGGGAATGTATCGTTGGTTGATTCTTTCCTTAATTGGTTATTTTATAGAAGCCATTTGGTATCTTTTCTGGAAATATAAAGGTTTTAGGAAAGCCGTTTTAGCCAGCCTAGTAACTATGGGGATTCAAGAAACCGAAAAATCATGATAAATGGCTGAAGGAATCATGAAACCCAGATGGGCATTGGACTTGTACCTTGGTAAATAGATCCCAAATGGGTTCTATAGTCCACTGGACTTATTTATCAACCCAGTTGCCGTTACCACCTGATTGGGGAGAAGCATCCCAAACAGAAGATTGAATCATTTTTTCCAGAATTAGTTGTGTCTCTTCTTTTACTTGATATTGAGCGATTAATCCCTCTTGCACGTAGTTGTGGTTTTGACATCAAATTTTCCAGGTGCAAGATGTGAGGTAACTTACTTGACAACTATTTGGATTTTTGGGATTGTACATTCATGTGACTCACATAAGTTATTGGAGATTCGATTATGGCTCACGAAATACAAGAAATACAAGACTCCTTTTTAACTGAAATTACAGATGAAGAAGGAGCAATGGTATCTGGTGGTCGTTTTGGCTTTAATGTTTTGGATTTACTTCCAGATGTTTCTGTCTATGTGGACCCAGATGGTAATCCCGATACCCACTCCAACTATTACATTGGGAATTTTAACGATAAGCCAACGCAGTGGGAAGGAGTAAAGTGGGAAATTCGAGTTGGGGAAGATACATGGGCTAAAGGATATGGAAGAACACCAGGGTATCTAAAAAGTTGGTTACAAGACCAAGGGGTAAATGTCTAAAGCTGTTTTTCTGATGCTGGATTTCGAGAAGATTAAGTAGCTCGTTATTCTCAGAATCATTTACAGCTAGACGTTTAACGAAGTTTATTAAGTGATGGAGAGTATCTGAAACAGCGCCGCAGATACTCTTTTATTTTTCTAGTACAAGATAGGATGATTATGAAATATCCATGTGTTCGTCAACATAGTCAGGAAGATTGTGGTGCAGCCTGTTTAGCTACTATACTTCTATACTATGGTTTTGGAGTAAGCTTAAATCGCGTTCGGGAAATAGTAGGTACGGGTTCGAGAGGAACTACTCTGTTGGGATTGCGTAGGGGTGCAGAAGCACTAGGATTCAATACTCGTCAAGCTAAAGCTGATTTGAAACTACTGGATAGACTAGATAAAGTTTCCCTTCCAATTATCATCCATTGGAAAGGTAATCACTGGGTGGCTTTATATGGAAAAAAATTCAAAAAATACGTAATTGCAGACCCTAGTGTTGGTATTCGCTATATTACTCGCAAAGAATTAACTGATGGTTGGGGTAATGGCTTATTGCTACAGCTAACTCTAGATAAAAGCAGATTTTATCAGCAGCAATCAGATAAGAAAAAGGGTTTTGGACAATATCTGCAACGGGTTTTACCCTACCGTAATATTCTGACTCTAGCAATTGCAATGAATATTGCCATTGGATTGCTTTCTCTGGCATCTCCGTTGATGATGCAAACACTTACTGATGATGTGTTAGTAGAGGGTAATACTGAATTTCTGACAACTGTAGCCATTGGAGCAATTGTCATAAAATTCATTCAAAGTACTATTAGTTTGATACAATCCCACCTTATAGGTCATTTCGGTCAGAGATTACAATTAGACTTGATTTTTGACTATGGTCGAAAGCTGTTACGCCTACCTCTATCGTACTTTGAGGCTAGACGTAGCGGGGAAGTTGTTAGCCGGATAAAAGATGTTAATTCTATTAATAGTTTAGTTTCAGAAATTGTTTTAGGATTACCCAGTCAATTTTTTATTGCCATAGTATCTTTGAGCTTTATGCTGTTTTATAGTTGGCAGCTAACTTTAGCTTCTGTTGCGGGATTTGTTATAGTCACGCTAATTAATTTCCTTTTCTTACCAGCAATACGTCAGAGAACTCGCGATAAGATTGTTTCGAGTACCGAAAATCAGGGTTTTCTTGTAGAAACATTTCGCGGGATACAAGTGTTGAAAACTACACAGGCTACCCCTCAAGCTTGGCAGGAGTATCAAAGAAATTATAATCGTCTGGCTTATTTAGGCTGGAAGACTATGACATTAAGTTTGTACAGTAATACCATTACAGATGTTTTTTCAACTGTAAATAGTATTGGTTTACTTTGGTTTGGAAGCTACTTGGTTATTAACAGTACTTTAACGATTGGTCAATTGCTCGCATTTCAGGGTATGAGTAGCAATTTTCTCGGTTTTCTAAGTTCGGGAGTTGGTTTGATTGATAAGTTCGTGAATGCTCAGATAGTTATTCAGCGATTAACAGAAGTGATTGAAGCAACCCCCGAAGATGAAAGTGATTTTAAAAAACCAGATGTAAAAATACCTGGTAATACAGATATAGTTTGTAGTCATCTAAATTTTTATCATCCTGGAAGACTTAATCTATTGAAAGATTTTTCGGTAACTATTCCTGGTGGTAAAGTAACAGCATTAATTGGTAAATCCGGCTGCGGTAAAAGCACCCTTGCCAAATTAATTACTAGTTTAGATAAAATCCAATCGGGTAATATCAGCTATGGCTCGTATAATCAGCAAGATTTGTCTTTAAAATGTTTGCGACAAAAGATAATATTAGTTCCTCAAGAAACACATTTTTGGAGTCGTTCTATTATTGAAAACTTTAGTTTTAGCTATCCCGATATTAGCTTTGAAAATATTGTTAGAGCTTGTCAAATTGCTGGTGCTGATGAATTTATCAACAGATTACCAGATAAATATCAAACTGTTTTAGGTGAATTTGGTGCAAATCTTTCTGGTGGTCAAAAGCAAAGATTAGCAATCGCTAGAGCAATAATTACTGACCCACCGATACTTATTTTAGATGAATCTACAGGTGCTCTTGACCCAGTAAGCGAAGCACAAGTCTTAAATAGAATTTTGGATTATCGGCAAGGTAAAACCACAATTATTATTAGCCATCGTCCCCAAGTTATCAAACGTGCTGATTGGATTATCATGCTTGAACAAGGAAATTTAAAAATTGAAGGAACAGTAGAAGACTTACGTCAAACTGAGGGAGAACATTTAGATTTTATCTTTTAATTCATCTGATTAATTGGTAAAAAAAAATACTGCTCAGTTCAGTTTTGTAACTTTTTTATCTCTTGATAATTTACCTATGGTTAGCAATTCTGCAAACAGATTTATTCCCACTCTACAAACAGATGAATCTTTACCATCAATAAGTCCTTGGACTTCCTATGGTGGACTATTCATACTCTTTGTTTTAGCAGCAACTATTCCTATTTCTGCTGTAATTAAATATCCAATTAAAGTAAGAAGAGAAGGTATTATCCGTCCTGATGGTGAATCATCAATCGTGCAATCTCTTACAACAGGAAAAGTAAATCAAATTCAGGCTAAAGAAAATCAAGTCGTGAAGAAAGGAGATAAAATTGCCACTATTGATGATTACCTTCTGAGAAGTAAAAAAAGCCAACTGAAAAGTAATATCAATAAAACAGAGTCACTATTCTCTCAAATCCAAGCCAAAATTGATGCTCACTATACTCAGGCTAAAGCAGAAGATAACCGCATTCAAGGTCAAATAACCTCAGCCGAAGCTAATTTATACCGTACCAGTCGTGTTTATCAAGACAAGAAAAATAATGCGGTGTCGGAACTTAAAGAAGCAGATAGCAACATTAAGATAGCTGAAAATGAATTGCGTACAGGTGAAGCACAGTTAAAATCAGCACAAGCAACTTTAAATGGCACAATTGCTTTTTTGAATGCAGCAAATTCAAAGCGTAAGCGATACGAAAGTGTTGCAAAAGAAGGAGCGCTTTCTAAAAATCAACTTGAAGAAGCACAGTCAACTGCTAAACAACAAAAACAAGCAGTTGAAGCACAAAAAGCAGCAGTTGAAGCACAAAAACAAACAGTTGAACGGCTAAAACAATCAGTTGAAGTTGCAAAAGCTAGAAAAAATCGTGCCCAAATAGCTCTTAACCCAAGCAATGCAGAACTAAAAATTGCCCAGGAGGGTATTGCTCAAGAGAAAGCTGAGGGAGAAGCGAAGAAAGCTGCTTTAAATAAAGAGCTTCAAGTACTTCTCCAACAAAAGACTGAAATTGAAAAACAATTAGCAACTGAAAACAGCGAACTAGAACAAGTAGAAAATGAATTACGAAAAACTATCATTACTGCAACTGCTGACGGTGTAATTTTAAAACTTAATTTGAGAAACCCCGGTCAAACTCTGAGGGGTGGTGAAGAAGTTGCACAAATTGTTCCTGAATTCGCTCGTAAGATTATCAAAACAACGATTCCACCTAAAGATATAAGTAAAGTCAAGATCAATCAAGAAGTGCATATGCGGGTGGGTGGTTGTAAGTACACAGACTATGGAACTCTCAAGGGTAAAGTTAAAAATATTGCCCCAGATGTTAATCAAACATCTCCAAATCAAAGTAGTAATACTCAAATTAATACTAATGCTGGAAGCGGTTATAAGGTAATAATCGAGCCAGAACAACTGACTTTAGGTAATACTAAAAAGTGTGAAGTTAAGTTAGGTATGAATGGCAGAGTAGATATTATTACTCATGAAGAAAGTCTACTAAAATTTATTCTTAGAAAAACAAGACTAATTACAGATTTATAACTGGAAAACTATGACAGAAAATCTTCAGATTAACTTCAATTAACTGCGGTTTTGGTACTTCCTCCATGTTGGGTGACTCTGGGACGACAGCGAATTTTTATTGCTCCTTTGGTAAAGCTTTCATCGTTTGCTTTATTTGACCAAATATAAGCTTCTCCGGAGTCGAGGTTGCTCATTTTTTCGGGGGTTAAGGAGTTAAGTGCTGTGTTGGCTTTTTGAATGTGTTTTAACCAAGCTGGTGAATTGAATCGATGCATGATAATTTGGGCTCTTCCGTACTTAGTGGGATATTTATAAGGATTGTCATCTGGCTCACTACCACCGATTTTTAAAATAACGTGATTTAGATGAATTTTAAAGCCTAAAACCCTTAACCAGCATATTGTCTGATAATTAACAGTTACTAAAAATTTTTGAGATTATTGAGAATAAAATCAATAACTCTTAAATCTGTCAATTATTGACCTTATTCTCAACTAATGATTGAGAGTTGCCGAAACTAAGCGATCGCTTTTTTGTCATACTTCTCAAACAAATCATTTAAAGCCTCTGCCAATAAGGCTTGTACCGTCGTATCTTCCTCCAAAGCCAGTTGCTTAAGCTGCTTGGACACCGCAGGGTCAAAATGACCTGCGATCGCTTTCTTACCTTTCCTACTAGGTGGTAATTCTGACTTGGAGTTTTCCACCTGCTGCACCTGTTGTTGCTTGGATTTAGTTGAAGCCGTTTTTCCTGATGCTTCATGTAAAGCATCTGCTAAATTAGTTCTTTTAGCCATGACTATACTTGTTGACGTGTATACAAGTTTATATGACTACTTTTTTAGTTGTCTACAAACCCACTTGTAAAGTTGTTGGATTTCTTCAGCAGCCTTGCCAGTAGACTCATATTCTTGGGCGGTTTGTCCTGCGGTAAGGGAGTGAACAAAAGCGGCTCGATGTCCCTGCCACAAAGTTTGACGGTTAACTTTCGTCTCGGTAAACTGAGCTACGGTGTTTTACCTTAAGAACAGTTACTAATAAAATATCATCTAATATTTCATAAACAACTCGATAATCACCTACTCGAATACGATATAAAGAGTCTTCTCCTTCAAGTTTTTTAACTCCGTTTGGACGGGGTTCTATAGCTAAATCATCAATTTTAATTTGTATACGCTCTTGTATGTTTTGCGGTAGTTTTTTAAACTGTCTTGCTGCACCCTTTGAAAATATAACTTGGTAACTCACGCAATATCCTTTTTCATGTCTTTTTTAATCTCTGACCAAGGTATGCCCCCATTTCTTTTTATATCTTCTAATTCAGCACGGGCATCTCTAATATCCTCTTCATCTTCTAGCAGTTCTAAAACTTTTAATAAAGTGCTTTCGGGTGCTGCCTTTAGATATGTGTAAATTAATTGAATTAAATCTTGGCGCTTGGTTGTAGTTTCCATTTTTACACCTGTTTAATCTTTATTATGGTTTTTCATCCGTAGAAATGCATTGTTTTATAGCAATTTCTAAGGCTTGACTTTGGTCTACTCCTCTATCTAAACAAATTTTTTTAATTCTAAAAACAACTAATTTTTAGCTACGACTAAACTTGTCAACGTGTATACAAGTTTATATGATTACATTTTTAGTTGTCTACACACCCACTTGTAAAGTTGTTGGATTTCCTCAGCAGCCTTGCCAGTAGATTCATATTCTTGGGCGGTTTGTCCTACCGTGAGAGAGTGAACAAAAGCGGCTCGGTGTCCCAGTCGCAAAGGCGCTACATCTAAACCATAACTAGAGATCGCTTCTATCGCCTCATCAGCCAAAGAACCCCGTGGGGGAACTGCATTGAGAACTACGGTTGCTGTTTTCTTGGCAAGGTTAACTAAATCAATGGTGTCACTAATGGCACGTAAATCTAAAATCGCTGGACGACAGGGAATTAGTATTAGGTCAGCCCCACGGATGGCAGCTAAAGCAGCTGTTTCAGAATGGGGTGCTGTATCAATAATTGCTAAGTCTGCACCTGCACCCTTAGCAGTTTGCAAAACTTTCGGCAAACGGGCGGCTTGTGCTGAAACGACAACAGGGGTTTCTTGGGTTCGGCTGTCTCCCCAACCCGCAGCAGAAGCTTGGGGGTCAAGGTCAATAATAGCTACTTCTTTACCCTTTATTTGAGCGGCAACAGCCAGATGTAAAGTCAAGGTTGTTTTCCCTGCTCCTCCCTTGCGAGAGACAATAGCGATTGTTTTCATGTAGAAAAGGTTACATATCAGGTTATATACATATCAATACATCTATATGATTACATGTATACAAGCTAAAAAGTTTACACTAAAATAAGTCTAGAAAAAGCACTTAAACTCTTGACAAGTGTAAGGCACTACTGTCCCCTAGTCGAATATAAATATCTTGTGTTATGTATGAAACAAGTATATTCTTGTATCAAATATTGCCTGTTGTATCTATAAAAAATAGGAATAACTATTTTTGGAGCATTGGCTAGTAATTTAGTACCAGGAAAGTAAGTAAAGAAATTATATGACTATTGATAATTTATATTTTGGTAAAGATGATGCTGAAACAGATTTTAAGACTACTGGACTTTTACAAGGTAGCTTTCTAAAAACAACAATATACGAAGATATAAAATCCCGCAGAAAATCATTAGTCCTTGGTAGAAAAGGTTCTGGTAAAAGTGCCTTATGTTTAATGTTAAAAAAAGAATTAAGTTTGGAAGATAATACATATGTTTGTTTAGTTACACCAGATGCAATTTCAGCTGATGAAATTAGACAATTTCAAATGAATGGGGTAAATGAGCAACAGTCTAAAAAATTAATTTGGAGGTACATATTTTTAGTTCAAATTTGTAAGTTTTTATTAGAAGCTGCAAGAACTAAAAATGATTGGTCATCCTATAAGGATAACAGTGATTGGGATTGGATAGATGATTCAAACTTAACACATGCTTTGAATAAAATACGTAGCTTTCTTGTAGAAAATAATGAAGTTGATGATTTAAATTTTCAAGAAAACTTCTGGAAAATCATCAGTAAAATTAAATCAAAATTTACTATAAAAGCTTTTGAACAATCAGTAGAAATACAATCTAATTCAGAAAGTTGCGAGGGGAAAAATTTAGATTCTAAATTAGAATTTTTAGCGAGTTATCTTCAAAAAATTATTCAATATTTTTCAGAATATAAATTTTATATTTTAGTAGATAAAGTAGATGAAATTTGGGATAATGATATTTCATCTGATAAAATGGTTATAGGTTTATTAATGGCTGCTAAACAAATAAATCAGATTTTTGACAATACTTTTTGCACTGTATTTTTAAGGTCGGATATTTATGAGCAGTTACAATTTTTTGATAAAGATAAATTACGTGGGGATGAAGTAGCCGTCACTTGGACTCAAGAAAAATTACCTGAAGTTATATTAGAAAGAGCAAGAACTTCAACGAAGAATAAAGAGATAAAATCTGTAAATTTTTGGTCTGAATATTTTACTGAAGAAATAAATACAGAAAAAACATCTGATTTTATTTTATCTCATACTCTTATGAGACCACGAGATATTATTCAGCTTTGTAATCTTTGCGTTGATACTGCTCGACGTGAAGGAGGTAATGTTGTTGAATCTAAACATATAATACAAGCAATTGATGTTTATTCAAACTGGAAACTTAATGATTTAACAGGTGAATATATAATTAACTATCCATTTTTAAATGATTTATTAATTTTATTTAGTAATACAAGTTATGTTATTCCTAGACAACGTTTTGAAAATGTCTTTAATCGCGTTAGTACAGCTTTAAAAGAGCGATATGCTGATTATAAAAATTATTTTAGTATTGATACTATACTCAATATATTATATGCAATAGGTTTTATTGGGGTTGAACGTTTAGGTAAGACTGTTTTTTATTACAATGATGCTAGAACTGTAGAAGACAGTGATAATATTTTAATCGTTCACTCAGCTTTTAGAAGTGCATTAAAGTGTACATCTAGTATTGACGTTACAAGTTATTTACCGACAGGTGAGATAAATAATAATCCTAGTCGTTATTTATCTGAAATATACCGAGGTAGAGCTGCTACTAGAGGTATATTTGAAATTACTAAAGGTATATCAGAAAACCCATTTATTGATTTTAGGATAAAACTTGAGCATTTTAGAAAGAAAGTTATTAGACAAGAACAATTTCCTGTTGAAGTAGTAAGTGAGATTAGTAGAAATCTTAGTGTAATGATTAAAGAAATTGATGAATTTATAGAAGATTATGATGGAGAAGATATACAAGGTGAAATAATTCGGATGAATATAATTAGATATTTAAGAAAATTAAGAGAAAAACTTAAAGAAATAGGATTTATTTCTTCCGAATCATCTATAGACAATCAACTAGAAAAATTATTTATTAGTGAATATTTTTAAACTTTGTAAAGTTTATATCCTGAATTTCTCACAAATGAGAAAAAATCCCTTGGATTAGCAAAATTTAGGGACATGGAACTAGACCATCCCGAAATCAAGACTTTCATGCAAATCAAATATCAACTTGATGATTTTTTTGAAGATTGAATCGTCTACCAAGCAACCCAGCAACCCACCATTAGTAACAAGTTAAGCCTATATCGCAGTGCAATTGTTTTCATGTAAACAAAGTTACATATCAGCTTATATACACGTCAATACATCAATATGACTACATGTATACAAGTTAAAATGTCAATGCCAGGATAAGTTTAAAAAAAGCACTTAAACCCGTGGCAAATGCAAAGCACTGCTATCCCCTGGTCGAATATGGATATAAGCTGACGTAGTAGCAATATCTGCGTGACCCATTGTTTGCTGAATTAATGGCACAGGTGTCCCCCTTTCAGCATTATGGGTGGCGTGACTATGCCTGAGCCAGTGACAACTAACTTTTTCTGTTAAACCTGCCCTCTCAGCAGCCGCCTTAATAATGGGGTCAAGATTTTGACGATGTAGCGGCTTCAACCCCTTGCCATTGCGACTGGGGAAAACATAAGCATCCTTCGGCGCATTCCCCCTAAAATTCATTAGTTCCACCCAAAGATATTCCGGCAGCAGAACGTGACGGGACTTATCCCCCTTCCCCACCACCGTAACTTGCCCCGTCCTGTCCCGTGGGATAAAATCTTTCCACCTCAACCCCACCAACTCCGACACCCGCAACCCAGCCACATACAGCAACTTCAATATCAACACATCCCGTAAAAGTTGAGACTTGTAACGATATTCAGCCCGTTCCGCCAGCCGAATCATCAAAGCAACATCAGTTGGAGTCAACACCTTTTCATGTAACCTTTGGTCAAGCTTTTTTAACTTAATAGCAGCACCGGGGTTTTCTTTGATATAACCCGTCTTGTAAGCGAACGACAGTAAACTTTTAATTGCTGCAATATAGGTTGTAATTGTCGGTGCGGCAAGCTTTTTATTGTGTAAATGCTCAGAAAATTCCACCAAATCTTCCAAAGTCACGTGAGCTAGAGCCTTACCTACTCCCCCCAAAAACGCAGTAAAACATGCAGCATAACGTATATAACACTTTTGAGTGCTTTGGGGCTTATCATGCAGCCACAACTGAATTAGACGCTGTTGGGCATTAACAGGGGCTAACTTAGATAATTGTTTTCCCCTTCGTTTTACTGCTACTACTGGTGTCATAGTTAATCGAAAACTCAAACAGACAAAAGATTAATTTTGTCTGCTTAATATTCTCTCAACAAAATACACCCCCACAATCCCTATTCGACGCAATTCTTTACCTAATTCCTGAAATCTATCTCAAGAGACAGCATTTTCT
>JAAUYI010118788.1_pt1 | contig 23883 bp, 23 predicted proteins | sample 7278041 | NCBI WGS metagenome assembly JAAUYI01 (sample SAMN14350216, study PRJNA611818) | marine sediment metagenome | isolation source: surface marine sediment (0.6m) | place: French Polynesia: Moorea | collected 2018-08
CGTTCCTTGATCGCCGGGTGATGGAGTTCTGCCTCGCCCTGCCGGCGGACCAGTTGCAGCGTAACGGCTGGCCCAAATTCGTGCTGCGCAACGCCATGAGCGGCATTATTCCCGACGATGTGCGCTGGCGCAGCGGGAAAGAACATCTTGGGTGGGATTTCACCAAGGCCTTGTGGTGCTATCCTGCCAAGCCCTTGCCTCGCGAGCTGGATCCTTCGATCTATCGCTATGTGAAAGAGGATGTAAATTCTTCCGAAGTATCCGAGGGAACGTTTGCGACCGCTCTGACGATCCGGTATCTTTTGGATTGGATGTCGGCGGAAATAAGGTCGGACCACAGTTCAAGAACGGAATGAAGCATGAGCGAACAGACCGAAAAGAGACCTTACAAGAAGCCGGTCCTCGCGAATTTCGGCGCGTTTTCGAAGCTAACTGCCGGCGGCAGCGGCTTGCAGACTGAAACCGGTGCCAACATGAACCCGAATCGCCGTCCCTGACCCCCATCGGGTCCGGGTGCAACCAAAGACGCCACATATTGGAGCGGCGTCTGTCCCGGAAACGCTTTGTGAACCCTCTTTCGGTAGGTGTTTGGCGCTTGACGCTCTCTATTCGGCATCGATTTGCGCGATTGCTGAGGAAAATCAGCGTTTGCGAAACATGTTGCATTGCGGTATCCGCATAAGTACGTATTAAGGGTAACGAATACCGTAGAGCCCACGGAGTGAATATGACTGACCGTATCGCCAACAAGCCATACTCGCCGCCGAAACTGGCGACCTATGGTGCATTTTCGCAGCTTACCGCTGCTGGCAGCGGCCCGCTGTTCGAAACCGGCCCGGGCATGATGGGGACCAAGCGTCGCCCCTGAGTAACGCCGTCTGAGGGGTGCCTGACATTTCCGGTCCCTCGATACCAGAGGCAGTGTTTCATTCGAGCTCCAGCCCGTTCGGCTGGGGCTTTCTTTCGTCGTGGCGCCTAATTCAGCTGGAAAGCCAGAAGTCTGCGAATACGGCAGCCACACCTGCCAACAGGGTAGGCTCTGTTGAATTCCCCACCTTGTTCGCATGCGCGGACGGATCGCACATCCTTGAATTCGACAATGTAGCCCGATTTCGCATCAGGTTTTCGGATCAGACGATCACGCTTTCCGATGTTGCCTCTGACGCTTCGCCCGAAGCACTGACCCATCTGCTCTTCGACCATGTTGCGCCAAGGATCCTTGCCGGAGCGGACCGCTTGGTGATTCACGCCAGTGCAGTCGAAGTGGACGGGCGCTTGGCGGTATTCCTTGGCGATACGGGTGCGGGGAAATCCACCCTTGCCGCCAGCCTGGACAAGCACGGATATCGTCTGGTCGGCGATGACGCTCTGCTCATCTCGGTCGGCGACGGTGGAGTGACGGGTCGATCGGTGTATCCCAGTTTGCGCCTCTATCCGGAGACGATTGCCAGATTGCTGGGCGACGTGAAGACGACGCCAATGGCGCATTACTCGGACAAGCAGCGGCTGCAGGTCGTATCGAACGCCGAACCGATGCCGGAATCGCTTCCAATCGGGGCCATATTCTTCCTGATCGACGAACTTGCCGAGAACGAGGTCGCTGTTCACGAGTTGAGCCCGACTCTCACGTGCATGGGACTGGTAGAGCACAGCTTCGCGCTCAATCCCGAAAACGCGGAAAGCGCCGCCCGGAGGCTGAGGGAATTCTCTACAGTTGCCGCTAAGGTCCCCGGATACGAACTGTCCTATCCGTGGAACTTCGACCTGTTGCCTGAGGTACACGAGAAGGTGTTGTCCACCCTGACTACCGCGGCTACGAAATCCCGCAGCGCGACCACCATGGGTGAAGTTCAGTGAGCATACCGTCAGGCTACAGCATCGCCGATTACGGCGACATGGTGGACTGCGAGCCGCGCATGCCAGTTTATGCCGAGGCGCTCAAACGCGCAGTTACCCCTGGCTGCACGGTGATCGATATCGGCGCAGGGTTCGGGATATTTGCCCTGCTCGCCTGCAAATATGGCGCAGGCTCGGTGGTCGCGATCGAAACCGACAGTTCGATCGAACTGCTGCACGAACTAGCGGCGGCCAACGGATATTCCGACCGGATCACCGTCGTGCGCGACCTTTCGACCAATTTCACGCCTGAAAAGAAGGCCGACGTGATCATATCGGACCTGCGCGGCACCATGCCGCTGTTCGAGCATCATATTTCGGCAATCACAGACGCTCGCGAACGGCTGCTGGCAAACGATGGACACCTGCTGCCGATGCGCGACATTCTGCGCGTCGCCTTGGTACGCTCTCCCAATTCCTATCGCTCGGCAAAGGCTCCATGGAAATCGAACCGCTATGGTCTCGACCTCTCGGCGGGTCAGCGATTTGCGGTCAATGACAGCTCGAAAGTGTATCTCAACCCAAGCGCACTTCTCTCCGAACCACGCGATCTCGCCACGCTCGACTATCGCACGATGACCGATCCCAACGTCGAAGGCACCGTGGAGCTAAGCGCGCTGCGGGACTGCGAAGCCCAAGCCCTGCTAGTGTGGTATGATGCGGAAGTCTCCGAGGGGCTGACCTATTCCAATGCGCCGGGCGAGCCCAAGCTGGTTTACGGCCAGATGTTCTTGCCATTTGCCGAGCCAATGACATTGCGCAAAGGCGAAACCATATCGGCGCGAATAAGGGCCAATCTGATGGACAGCGAGTACATCTGGTCGTGGGATAGCGATGCGCCCGCCGACGAAACCGGCAAACCCCGGCAGGCCTTTCGCCAATCGACATTCCTGCGGAAGATCATTCCTCCTGACATGCTGCAGCCCGGGGCGAATACGCGCGTTCCCGAAGCCAGTCCCCGGATCGCAATCGACCGCGATTGTCTGGACCTGGTGGGCGAAGGACGGAATCTCGGTGAAATCGCGCAAGCACTGGTGGAACGCCATCCCGAACACCTGCAAAGCTATGACGAGGCGCTTGAGAGCGTCGCCGACCTGATGAGACGATACAAGTAGGCTGTGACCGGGCGAGAAACCAACCTTTGTCCCCGAGGCGGCTTACGATAAGGGCGCATAACCATGAACGATATTCTTGAGCTTCCTTGGCAAATCAGCAGCGATGCGGTCGCGAACCAAGTCGGCGATGAGACCGTAATCTTGCACCTTGGCAACGGCACCTATTTCGGGCTCGACACAATCGGCACATCGCTCTGGGACGGACTCAAGGCCGGCAAGACGCCGAGCGAGGTCTGCGATCAGATCACCAAGGAATACGATGTTGACCGCGCGACGGTGGAGGCCGACATGCGCGAATTCCTCGCCGAACTCGCCAAGAATGACCTCGTCACCAAGCAGTAGGTAAGCTGCACGGCGCGCACTGGCTCGCCCGGTATTGACGCCCGCGCCATCGCCAGACAAGCCGGGACGAGAGTTCAGTCCTGATGACAAGCGATCCGACCAAACCCCGCCGACGGGACCTTATCAGGTGGCCGCATCTCCTGCTGCGCGGAATCTGGGAACTGGGCCGGGCAAGGATCGGTCTCGGTGCTGTCGGACCTCGCGATGTGGAGCGCCTCAATCGCTCCGCCCCCGAAGAAGCGGCCAAGTCGGGTCCATCCACCGATCCGGCGAATGCGATGGCACGCACAGGCTTCATCATTACCTTCGCTGCGAGGTACCTGCCCTGGCGCAGCGATTGCCTGCCGCAGGCGCTGGCGGCACGGCGCTGGCTCCTCGACCAGGGCATCGCGACCGAGATACGGATCGGCGTGGAGCGACCTGAGGACGGGGAATTCGGCGCCCATGCATGGCTGGTACGCGGAGACCGGGTCATCACGGGTGGCGAGATCGGAAATTTCGCGGTCCTGCTCGGCGAAGGTGCAGCAAAATCGGCAGACTGACCCCTCCAACACGCCGATTTCCGGGGCAGAATGGCAACATTCCAACGCAAATCCGCCACTTGCCCGGCTTTCCTTACGAAAATCGCCCCCGTGCACGGTTGCCAAACGTGCTGCACTGCAGTACGGAAAACCACGTAATTGAACAAAGGGCCGATTAGATGAAGAAATTTGCCTCTCGTCTTGCGATGACCGCCGCCGCAGCCAGCATGGCCTTTGCGCCGATTGCTGCACAAGCGAATACGCGCGCTGGCGACAGCAGCACGATTTATTCGGCATCGGCGACGTCGGCACCCGGTGTTGGTCGTAGCGCGGACGGTGAATCGCTCGAGGGCACATCCGGCATTCTCGCCATTCTGTTTCTTGCGGCCGCTGTCGCCGGGATCATCATCATCATCGATGATGAAGACAATCAGTCGCCGGGCGCGAACTGAACAATCACCAGATTGGCCGATCCGGTCAGTCGCCAAATTGATGAGCGCGCGGTATCGATTGCCGTGCGCTTTTTCATTTGAGCGGTAGATGCCAGCACAAGACCTGAAAATCGGTGCTTCCTCCGGACATTCGGCTCGGCCGATTGGTATCGGATCACGCCCGATCCTGGTCACCTGCGTGCTGCTGGTCGTCGCTTTTGCCTTTGGCGGCGGCGGCGTGCGCTATGGCCTTGCCAACCTTGTCGTCCAACTGACGGCGCTCGGCATACTTGCCTTCTACCGCGAAGCATTCGTCGCCTTCTGGAAATCAGCACCGCTAGCGTTGCGCGTGCTTATGGCCGCCACTCTCCTACTGCCCGTGCTTCACCTTGTCCCTTTGCCCGAAAGCATCTGGACCAGCATGCCAGGGCGCGACCTCGTGGCGCAATCCCTGGAAGCCGTCGGTGCAAGCGGGTGGCGAGCGGCCAGCGTGGACCCCGCCCGCACCCTCGTGGCGCTGACCGGGCTGATCGTACCGCTCACAGTGCTCGCGATCGGATGGCAAATCCCCCGCCGCCACCTGATGACGGTTGGCTGGCTGGTCGTCGCCCTGGGCCTTGCCTGTTTTGCGCTCGGAGTGTTGCAGGTCCTCGGCAGTGGGACCACAGCCGTGATCTACCCCGAACGCGGCCCGACCGGCTTGCTTTACGGCACCTTCGCCAACCGCAATTCGACCGGGCTGTTCCTGGTCGCCGCGCTGACGCTGGCCGCCCTGCTGCCGCTTCCGCTCGCTCGTCCGCATCCAGCGGGCCTGCCAGTACGCCTTGCGATCTGCGCGCTTCTGTTGCTCGCTATCGTCCTGACCCGGTCGCGCACCGCTTTCGTGCTCGCCGCCATCCCGATCCTGCTCGGAATTCTGCGCGCTTTCGCAGCATGGCGAGAAGCCCGCAGTGGATTGGGGATCAAGGGAGGCGCGGCGATGGTGTTCGGCAGCATCGTGCTCGGACTGATCGCGATCGCATCGGTCCTGGCGCTCGCGCCGGGTCGCGTCGGCGATACGCTCGAACGCTTCGAAGCGACCGACGATGCGCGGGTGTATATCTGGGAAGACGGGCTCTATTCGGCCGACCGATTCTGGCCGGTCGGTGCGGGAATGGGAACCTTCGACGAGGTGTTCCAGGTAGACGAATCGCTCGAGTTCCTGACCAAGCGCCGCGCTGGCCGTGCGCATAACGACTACATCGAGCTCGCCATCGAAGCGGGTATTCCCGGCCTCACTATCGCAGCAGGCTGGCTGCTGTTGGTCGGATGGCTCAGTTGGAAGGCAGGGCGTTCACAATTCCGCTGGCCTGCCTGGGGGGCAGGCGCGATCCTGCTCTCCATCGCGCTCCAGTCGATCACGGATTATCCCTTGCGCAACCAGGCGATGCTGGCGGTAGCAGCCTTCGCGATGCTGATGCTGGCACGCATAGCCAGCGCGCGCGACCGGGAGATGCGACGATGACCGGGCGGATCGTCTGGATCGGAATTCTCGTTGTGGTTGGGCTGGTCACCCTCGGGGCTCAGCTCGATCGCCAAGCGCGCCATTCACCTCCAATCGCCTCTACTGTTCCCGAGCCGTTTCGCGCCTTCGCACAGGCCCGGATCGCTTCCCGGGCCGTTGTCGGCGAGGACACCGCGCGCGGTCTCTCAGAGGCACAACGTCTCGTCGCCCGTCGCCCCTATCCTGCGGAGCATCTACGATTGCTGGCAGCCGCACAATTCGAAGCGGACCAGCCCGAGGCGAGCGCTGTCACCGTCCAGTTGGCAGCGCGGCGAGGCTGGCGCGACACGCTGGCACAGCAGGCGATGCTCGAATTGGCACTCGCCGCCGGCGACGGTGCCGAAGCGGCTCGACGCTACGCCGCCCTACTCTTGAACAACGAGACCGAGAATGCATTGCTGACGGAACTGGGCACACGCACATTTGCCGAGCCGCAAGGCGGGGCGCGAACGACATTCGCCGACATCGTTGCGGGTGGGCAACGCTGGCACGATTATTTCCTGAGGCGCGGCGCGCGGGTACTGCCTGCCGATGCCTTCGTCGAAATCGTAGCAAGCGCGCATCGTACAACCCGGTTCGACTGCTCCGCCCTCGACCAAGCCATCGTTCAGCTGAACAATCGCGATTCGGCTGTCTCCCAGCGCCTGACAGAGGCGATCGCGGAAACCTGCTAGGCCGTTCGCAACTGCGCGCGGTTGTGCCGCGCGACTGCCTGCTCGAACGCTTTGGGGATCGCATGGCTCTCATGCACGAAGAGGTCGTCCGATGAATTGAGCCGCGCGGCAATGCGATAGCCGTGCTGCGCCAGCGTGTGGCGGTGCTCGTCGAGACCGCCCATTTCCTGAACGTTTTCCATCACGATCGCCTTTGGCGGCGCATTCTCGAAATCGAATCCGGTCAGGATAAAGGCTTCGGCGCCCTCGACATCGATCGAGGCGATATCGAAGCTCTCGCCTTCGGGCACGAACTGCGAGATCGGCCCGCATTCGACCGGGTACTCAAGGTAGTCGTATTCGCGCATGTCCTCGGCCCGCACGAACTCGCGGAACGAGGATAGCTGGTGTTCCCAGCCGACGCGCGGCTTGATCTCGACAAAGGTACGGGATTCCGACCGATCGCTGATCCCGGCATTTACGAAGATCGTCCCGGGACGTTCGCTCCACTTGTCGACCAGCGATTTCATCGGGTCGAAGGCGAAACCGGTCCATCCTTTTTGTTCGAAGAAATGGGTATTGCTGTTCGCAAAGGGATTGTTGGCGCCAATATCAAGAAACCGCCCGCTATCCTGATCAAACAGCAGGTCGAGAAAGTAATCCTGCCCGATCTGGCCGTTGTATCCCTTTTCCCTCAGCCCCGCGATCTCCTCGCGGCTCAGCACGACATAGGGCGTTCCGGGGAAGCTGTTCTCGAACGCCTCGCGATCCTGGGCAAGTTTCAGCTTCTCCCAGACGCCCTTACCGACGCTGCGCAGGGGGCCAGGCAGGACTTTCTTGGCAAAGGCTCTCAGTTGCGATGACATGCAGTTTCCTCGAGTAGGGTCAGGTCCGCGCCTGAATGAATTGCTTGATTGCGACCTTGGGATTAAGCCGATCAACGTCGACCTGTCGCGCCTTTGGAATGCGCCCCAAGAGCGCGGCGGTGACCGAGAAGGTCGAGTAGCGACTGTGGATCAGCGAAGTGCACCGCGCCAGCGCCATCATGTCGATCAGCGCGTTGCGCGCCTCGGCAACGGGATCGCTGAAGCCTTCGCTCGCGAAATGCAGCGCCGTATCGCTGTCGGAAAGCGCTTTCCGGATGGTCAGCGTCTCGGGGAAGCGCGACATCACCGCCTCCTGCGCTTCGGCGCTGTCGGTGGCGAGGAAGATCGCCGCTTCGGGTTGCTCGGCGGCCAGCCGTTCGAGTTCACGCACGATCTTGGGTAGCGGAGCCTTGCGGTCTGTGAAGCGAACATGCACGCCGATCACCGGGCCGACTTGTCCTTCGAAGACTCGATCAACTTCGGTGCGAACCTCTTCGACCGGTTGGAAATAGCGACCGAGAAGGTCACAGGTAACGTCCTCGACGGTGCGTCCGGCGAAAGCGGGATGCGCCGCCATGCGTGCCGCCAGCCGCTGAAACTTGGGCAGGTAGGACCAGAATACCGCGACCGGCTTGCCGGGGTCTGCGCCGACGAGATCAATCGACAGCTTGCGATAGAGTAGCGGATTGCGGTGCTCACGAGGAAAATCCCGACGGATTATATCGACTGGCTGCTCGTCCATATGGCCTGACCAGCAGGCAGGCGCGACATCAGTCGCCTCGTCGAACACGGCGAGCTCGCCCATCCAGCTCGCATCGAACAGCAGCGGATAGAGGTTCTCGCCTGGCGGCACATACATCCCGTCGCGCCAGTCGATGTAGGGCGTGCGGCCATTGAGCTCGGCGAGTACGCAACCGGTCACCGCCGAAAGCATGCGGTTCCCCAATCCACCCTTCGCCTTGATGACCAGCGCCCGCTTGTCACTCGCGGTCACGACGCCGGCTCCACCCTATGATCGCCATGCCGAAGCCATAGCCGAATCCGTCGCCTACGATAGGGGAAAACGCGGATATCCCCGCCCTGCTCGCTCACTCGTGGCGCAGGGCGTCGATCGGGTCGAGCCTCGAGGCACGCGCTGCAGGATAGTATCCGAAGACTATCCCCATCAGCGCAGAGAAGAGGAAGCTGAGGATATTGATCGAAGGGCTGAATATAAAAGGGACGTCGATCACGCCCGCGAGGCTCCACGAGAGCACAAAGGCCAGCAGGATCCCGGCCACGCCGCCAAGACAGCAAAGCACAACCGCTTCGGTCAGGAACTGCAATCGCACCTCCCGCGACAAGGCCCCGATCGCCAATCGAATCCCGATCTCGCGCGTTCGTTCGGTTACCGAAACCAGCATGATGTTCATGATGCCAATGCCCCCTACCAGCAGGCTGATGCCAGCAATGACGGCGACCATTGCGGTCAGCGCACCTGTTGCCGCCCCCAGCGCTTCGTTCACCTGTGCGGTGTCGATGATGTTGAAATCGTTATCTGTCCCCTTCTGAAGCAAGCGCCGTTCACGCAGCAGGTCGACCAAGGAATCCTGGATGGCCGAGCTGGCGTAAGCAGCATCGTATTTGACGACGAAGAACTGAAGATCGTCATTTCCGGTGAAGCGCCGCTGCACTGTCTTGAGCGGCATCATCACGGTGTTGTCCTGGTCCTGCCCCGGGCCGCTGCCTTGCCCGCGCTCGGCCAGCACGCCGACGACCGTGCAAGAAACGCTGCCGACCCGCATGTCCGCGCCCAGCGGGCTGTCACCCGGCACGAATATCGCGTCCTGCACTTTGCTACCGATCAGGCAGACATTCTTGCCCGCGCTTTCTTCCTCGCGGGTGAACGAGCGGCCCTCGTCGACCTCGATCGACTGCGCGCGCAAGAAGTCGTTTCCAACGCCTTGGACGCTGGTCGACCAGTCGGCACCATTGTGAAAGGCGACTGCGTTGGACGAGACGCTGCCGGCGACCACTTCGACACCGGCGATCTGATTGCGCACGGCTTCGACATCGGTTTCATCGAAGGGGCGGAGAGCTTCGCGATCGCCGCGCAAGGGAAACACGATGAAGACGTTCGAACCCAGCGAACTGATCTGTTGCTGAACCGATGCAGTCACACCGTTGCCCAGCGTGACCATGGTGATCACCGCTGCAACGCCGATGATGATGCCGAGCGTGGTCAGGATCGAGCGCAGGATATGGCGACGAATCTCGCGGAAAGCGAGCAGCAGGGTCGCTCCGAGTATGCCCATCATAGTGCGGTCGCTTCGACAAAGTGCAACCGTTCAACGCGTTCAACCAAGCCATCGCGAAAGTGGACGATCGTCTTAGCGAAGGCGGCCATGTCCTCCTCGTGCGTCACCATCAGGACAGTGATCCCTTGCTCATTCAACTCGGTGAGCAATTGCATGATCTCGATCGACCGTTCGCTGTCGAGATTTCCGGTTGGCTCGTCGGCGAGCAGCACGTCCGGCTCGGTCACCAGCGCTCGGGCGATGGCAACGCGCTGCTGCTGCCCTCCGGATAGCTCGGCGGGCGTGTGTTTCGCCCACGGCTCCAGCCCCACCTGATCGAGCGCCCTGAGGGCCGCCTCTCGCCGAACCGTCTTGCTTTCGCCGCGATAGAGGAGCGGCAGTTCGACATTTTCAAGCGCCGTCGTACGCGCCAGCAGATTGAACCCCTGGAACACAAAGCCGAGATATTTTCGCCTCAGTAGGGACCGCTGATCCCGGTCCAGAGCCTGGACTTCGACACCCCGGAACCGGAAAATTCCGCTGGTCGGCACGTCGAGGCAGCCAAGGATGTTCATGGTCGTAGACTTACCCGAGCCGGAAGCGCCCATAATGGCCACGAAATCGCCATCGACAATCTCGAGGTCGATCCCGCGCAAAGCCTGGAACGCGGCGGGTCCTTCGCCGAATGTCTTGGTCACGCCTTCGAGCTGGATCAACGGCTCCGGCATCAGCCACCTGCCGCGGTGCGCCCGGTCACAACGCGCATGCCAGGTTTCAGTTCGTCGGATTGCACGGCCGTTACTCGCCCGTCGCTCTGCCCGGTTACGACCTCGATCGCTTTGAGCGAGCCGTCATCCTCCAGCACGTAAATCTGCTGTCTGCTGCCAATCCCGATAGTGGCGCGCTGCTCCGCGCGCTCAAGCCCAAATTCCGGATTGAGAACGCCGCCTTCCTCATCATCTGAGCTCGCCTCGGGCTCAAACCTGAGCGCGCTGTTGGGGACCAGCATCCGCTTCCCGGTGTTCTGCGTCTCGATCGTCGCGGTTGCTGTCATGCCAGGGCGGAGCAATCCGTCGGGATTGCGCACTGCCAGACGTGCTTCATAGCTGACCACCGACGCACCGACCGCAGCGCTGGCACCCTGGGAGGTCGCTTCGGTCGCAATATTGGTCGATGCGGCGTCGACACGCTCAACGCTCGCGGGAAAGCGCTGCCCGGGATAGGCATCGACTGTGAAAGTGGCCGACTGGCCGCTGTCGACTTGTCCCACGTCTGCCTCGTCGATTTCCACGCGCAGCTGCATCGCGCTCAGGTCTTCGGCGACGATCAGCAACGTAGGCGCGTTGAAAGCCGCCTGGACGGTCTGCCCCGGTTCGACCAGCCGGGCGAGCACCACCCCGGATACAGGAGACGTAATGACCGCGCGTTCGCGGTTGGTCAGTGCGGTGCCCAGCTGCGCTTCGGCCGCCCTGGCACTGGCGATCGCCGATGCGACTGTCGCCTTGTCGCGCTCCACCGCGGCCTCGGCCTGTTCCAGTTCGATCGCGCTCGGAACCTTGCCGCCCGACGCTTCGAAGACCGTCTGCAAGCGGGTTAGCTGCGCCTGATCCACTTTCAGCGTAGCGCGGGCCTGCGCGATCTGAGCTTTTGCGGCGTTCAAATTGGCGCGGCCCTGGGTGATCTGATCGTCGATAACATCGGTATTCACTCGAGCAACAACTTGGCCACGCTCCACCCGATCATTCACGTCGACATATATATCATCGATACGACCCGAAATCTCCGATCCCACCTGTACCTGGTTAGTAGGACGCAGAGTCCCGGTCGCCGTGACGGTCAGGTCGAGCGAGTCCTCGACAACTTCCTGAGTGATGTAGGAGGGACCCTCATTCCCGCCTCCAAATCCCACGAACGCCCAGATTGCTAGCAAGACTAGCACAGCGGGCAGCCAGTATTTCATCCATCGGCGCCAACGTGGCTTCGGAGACGCACCGAGAAAATCTTCCATGGTGGGAAGAGCCTGATCGTCGACAGGCAAGTCCTCGCCAGCAGGGGTGCTCATTCGTCGCTTCCTTCACCCTCTTGATCCAATGATCCACTCTCGTTGGCCTGCCACCCGCCACCCAGCGCCTGCGTCAACCGCACAAACGCGTTGGCGCGCTCTGCTTGACTAGCAGCAAAGGAATTGCGGGCCGTTAGCAGCTGCGATTCGGCAACGAGCAGGGTTGGAAAATCGACCAAACCCGCCTGATATTGGCTGCGCGCAAGTGTTGCTGCATTGGTGGCAGCGTCGAGCGCTTCGGCAAACAGTTCCACTCTCGTGTGCGCGGCTTGTGACGCGACCGCGGACGTCTCGACTTCTTCAAGCGCAAAGAGGATTGCCTGTTCCCAGGCAGCCAACGACGCTTCGGCCTGCGCTTCTGCCGATTCGATCTGCGCACGGGTCCGACCACCGTCGAAGATCAGTTGGCGCACGCTCGCAATCAGGCCGCCGGTAATGATATCGAAGAGGCCCGAAGCGCCCGCTGTCGCGGTGCTGATATTGCCCGACAGCTGTACGAGCGGGTACAATTGCGCTCGCGCCACTCCAATGCGCGCGCCGTCGGCGAGCAGGTTGGCCTCTGCCTGACGCACGTCGGGCCGGTTCCTCAACACTTGGGCGGGCGCGGGATAGCCGACCTCGTATGGAGGGTTCGGGATTTCTGCTGCTTCCGAGAGTGCTGCCAGGACCGGGCCGGGGGCTTCGGCAATCAAGGTGGAGATCGTGTTGGCACTGGCAGCAAGATCACGTTCGAGGGCTGGAATGGTCGCCGCAGTTTGCGCACGCTGCGAGCGGGCTTGCTCGACATCGAGGCTCGAGACCAGACCCGCTTGCAGACGCCAACGGGCAATCTGCAAATTCTCGTCCTGGTTGGCGAGCGTCTCACGAGCAATGGCAAGCTGAATTGCAAGCGCCCGCGCCGAAATCGTTGTCTGGGCGACCTGCCCCACTATCAGGCGCTGAAGATCGGCAAGCGCAAAGCCCGCAGCCCGCAATTGTTCGCGGTTGGCAGCGACATCGAAACCGATCCTGCCGAACAGGTCCGCTTCCCATGAAGCATCGATGCTGACCGCGAATTGCGGATCGTCGAGGGCAAACTGGCCAAAATCCTGCGAGCCGTTCCCTCCGGCCGTGATCTGCGGCAGGTATCCGGCCCGCGCCGCCCTGACGCCCGCGCGAGCCTGCGCCAGCCGAGCCGAGGCCACTGCAAGATCGCGATTGTTGACGATTGCTCGCTCAACATACTCGCTTAGCAAGGGGTCGTTCAGCAACGTCCAGTACTCTGCGATCGATGTATTCTCGGAAGCTGGCGCAACCATCGCCCAGCTTGGATTCACGAATTCAGGAAGGCCGGATTGGCCGTATTCTGGGATCGCGGTGCATCCAGTCATCCAAACCAGTGCCATCCCCGCCAGGGAATGTTTACACAACCGAAGCCGCATCGAACCCTCCACTGCATCGCTATGGCATTGCTGGAAAGTTTTTGAAACAAAATGTCCTAAAGCCAGCCAAAAAGCCTGAAGGACATGGCTTGAAAGTTTGGATCGTACAGTCTGAAGTCCACTCGACCGGACGTCTCACCTTTACCGAACAAGCCAGGGCCCGAACGCCAACGGGTTCTGAGGCATTGACTGGATGCCTGAAAGAACTGGGAAGAACAGATGGTGCCAGAAGAGGACTCGAACCTCCACGGGGTTGCCCCCACCGCCACCTGAAGACGGCGCGTCTACCAATTCCGCCATCTGGGCACTTTATTGCGGTCAGCCAATAGCGCTACCGCCGGGTAGGCGCGGGCCAATAGCGATTACGCGGCCCACCTGTCAACGCTCCTCGTGCGCGAAAAATGGTCCCCAACTCCGACCGCGTCGGGAACGCTTGCCGTCGCGCCGACATTAAAGCATGGGGCGACCAGCAATCCTTTCGAGATTCCGGGATCACTAGAGCCATGACGACCAACTCACCGCTCAACAACGCACTCGTCACCGTCTTTGGCGGGGGCGGCTATATCGGCAACTATGTTGCGCAAGGCCTGCTTGAGCGCGGCGCGCGTCTGCGGATCGCCAGCCGTAACCCGGAAAAGGCCTTTGCGCTTAAGCCGCTCGCCAATCTAGGCCAGCTGCAATTTGCGCGCTGCGACATCACCAAGGAAGACAGCCTCGCCGCCGCCCTGCAGGGGGCGGACTACGTCGTGAACCTGGTTGGCGCGTTCGAGGGCGATCTCGAACAGCTGATGGGGGAGGCGCCGGGCAACATGGCGCGGATTGCGAAAGCGAACGGAGTGAGGGGCTTTGTCCATGTGAGCGCCATAGGCCCGGACGCGGATTCGAGCGCGGCCTATGCGCGCGGCAAGGCGATGGGCGAGAGGAATGTGCTAGATGCCTTCCCCGAAGCGACAATCCTGCGACCCTCGATCGTGTTCGGGAAGGACGACAACTTCCTCAACATGTTCGGGCAGATGATCGAAATGATGCCCGTGCTGCCGGTCTTCGGCCCCGAAGCGAAACTGCAACTGGTCTATGTTGATGACGTCGCAGAGGCGGTGGCGGTTGCGCTCGAAAGTCCGGCCGAACATGGTGGGCACATCTACGAGCTAGGCGGTCCCGAGCAACTCACGATGATGGAGATCAACGAGCGCATTGCCGAGGCGCAGGGCCGGACGCGCAAGTTCCTGGCCATGCCGGACGGCGTGTCAGGACTGTTCGCGGCCATGCCGCTTACGCCGATGAGCCGCGACCAGTGGACGCTTCTCAAGCCTGGCAGCACCGTCTCGGGCGAGCATCGCACCTTTGCCGAACTCGGTATCGAACCGCGCCCATTGGGACTTTTTCTCGACAAGTGGATGCAGCGTTATCGCAAGTTCGGTCGGTTCGGGCAAAGCAATGAACGTGCTAAGGCCCGCGGAAATGTCGCGGTCGGCGATCATCAGAGCCAGACCTGGACGGAAAACGGCTAGCGTGGGCTGCTAAAGCGCGCCGCGATACAGTTCGAGCTTGTCGGCATACGCTGCTTCGGCGGCAGGTTCGGAGTAGGCCGGGCTGTCCGGGACGGTCCAGCCGTGGTCGCCCTCATAGACATCAACCTTGGCGGGACGCCCCGCCCGGCCCGCGGCCTTGGCGAACAACAGCTTGTCGCCGGGGGCCTCGGCATCGTCATCCTGCGCCACTGCGATCAGGAAATTCGCCCGCGACTGCTGAAGCATGTTGTGCGGGCTTTGCGGATTGTCCTCGCGCACCAGACCGCCGCCGTGGAAGCTTGCCGCCGCCTTGATCCGCTCGGACACCGCTGCGGCACTCCACACGGTAAACGGACCGCCCATGCAATAGCCTTCGGTTCCGATCCCCTTGGACGTGTCAACGGCATCCTGCGCATCGAGCCACTCGACCGCAGACGTCGCATCGCGACCGATCGAATCGGCGTCGAGCTTGCCCCGCCACGGTCGGACCTTCTGGAAACCGCCATCCGCGGCAAACGAAGCAAAATCGGGATACTGCTCGCCGGCGACGTCGCGATAATACGGGTTGAGCACCAGAACCGCGTAGCCTTCACCCGCTAACCGGCGCGCCATGTTGCGCTTGCTTTCGCGGATGCTGGCGATGTCCGGCCAGAAGATTACGCCCGGATGCGCACCCTCTGCCGGATGGACGAAGAATGCATCCATCGTTCCGTCGGCGGTATCGAAGGTGACGGCGCTCTCGATCAAGTCGAGGGCAGGCTTGGCGGTTTCCTCCGCTATGGTCTCACCCGGAGCGCAGGCGGCAACAGCTGCAACGCCTGTGAGCGCACCGAACTGGCGGCGCGAGATCGCCTCGCGCGCCCAACGCTGGATCTTGGCTTCATCACACATATCCGGTCTCCTCGCTCGCCGTTACAGTCTCTATGCAAGCGAGGCCGTGCGGTTCCCGGGAGGCTAGAGGCCGAGGCGCTCCGCCCGTTCCATCGCCCAGGTCGGCGTTCCGACAAGCTTCTCATCGATATTGGGCTGCGCCTCGAGCCACGCCACGGCGGCCTTTGCATCGCTTTCGATATGTTCTGCTTCGGCACCGTCCCGATCGAGCACGAGGACCGCATAGCCCCTCTTTGCGAGACGCCGCGCCTCATTGCGGCTGCTCACGCCGAGCCCTGCTTCGTCGCGCCACGACAGGACAGCCGGATGTGCGCCCTTGGCGGGATGAATCAGGTATCCGTCCACAGTTCCGCCGTCCTTGGCGAAGCTGACGGCGCGTTCTGAGAATTTCGTAGGGGCCGAGGATTGCTTTGCCAGCGCAGCAGTGGGCGCGCCAGCAGCAACTGCGGCGACACCGGCAATCGCTCCAAACTGGCGGCGCGACAGCGATTTCTTGGCGGATTTACCCGAATTGGCGTGATCGGACATAACCTAACTCCCCTGTGACTGCTCCCTTTGGAGAGCATAGACGCATTGCTGCGCGATGGACAAGCGCCGATCACCAAGGCAACATGCGCCGCGAGGGAGAGGGACTCGATGACAGTCAAGAATTGGGCGCTGCTGGTGGCAGCGTGGGGAGCCTTGTCGGTTGCGGCTTGCAGCGACATGTTCGCAGGCGACAGCGAAGGCGGGATCGACGGCGCCGCGCTCTTGGCTGCAGGCGATGATGACGCCAACTGGATTACACACGGTCGGACCTATTCTGAACAGCGTTTCTCGCCGCTCGACAAGGTGAATGCGGAAACGGTCGGCGATTTGGGCCTCGCCTGGTTCGCCGACATGGACACCGCTCGCGGGCAAGAGGCGACGCCTCTGGTAATGGACGGCAAGCTCTACCTCACCACCGCCTGGAGCAAGGTGAAGGCCTTCGACGCGGCAACAGGTGAACCGCTGTGGGAATACGACCCCGAAGTCCCGGGCGAGACGGCGGTCAAGGCGTGCTGCGATGTGGTCAATCGTGGTCTCGCGGCATGGGGTGACAGCCTGTTCCTCGGGACGCTCGACGGGCGGCTGGTGTCGCTCGATCGCGAGACTGGCTCGGTGAACTGGGAACGCCCGATTACCGATCCCGATGCAAGCTACACGATCACGGGTGCGCCGCGCATTATCGATGGCAAAGTGATTATCGGCAATGGCGGCGCAGAATTCGGTGTGCGTGGCTATGTCGCGGCCTACGCGGCGGACGATGGCAGTGAGCTATGGCGGTTCTACACCGTGCCGGACGGGACCGAGCTCGATGACAAGCCGCTAAAGGATCCAGAATATCTGCGGAAGGCTGCCGCAACGTGGAACACCGATGTCTTGCGCAGTTCCGATGCGATCGGCGGCGGAGGCACGGTCTGGGACTCGATGGCCTACGACCCGGACCTCAACCTGCTCTATATCGGCGTCGGCAACGGCTCCCCCTGGAATCGCGCCTATCGCTCGCCAGGTGCAGACGGCGCCGGCGAAGGCGACAATCTTTACCTTTCCAGCATCGTCGCGATCCGGCCCGACACCGGCGAGTATGTCTGGCACTACCAGACGACACCGGGCGAGACTTGGGATTATACCGCAACCCAGCACATGATCCTCGCCGACATGGAGATCGATGGCGCTGAACGGCAAGTCATCATGCAAGCGCCCAAGAACGGGTTCTTCTACGTGCTCGACCGGGCGACCGGGGAGTTCCTGAGTGCGGAGGAATACATCCCGCAGAACTGGGCCGAAGGGATCGACGAAAACGGTCGTCCGATCTTCAACGCCGAGGCGCGGATCGACGTGACCGGCCAGCCGGCGATGGTGATGCCGGGGCCACTGGGCGGCCACAACTGGCATCCGATGGCGTATCATCCGGGCGAGAACCTGGTCTACATCCCGGCATTCGAAGCAGCGACGATCTACGCACCGGAGGCAAACTGGAAGCCCGATCCGGCGCGTGGTTTCAATGTCGGCTTCGATCTGGCTGCGGGCGATCTCCCGCCCGATCTCGGAATCCGCCGACAGGTCTACGGCACCGTCAAGGGCAAGCTGATGGCGTGGGACCCGGTGGCGCAGGAAGCGCGCTGGACGGTCGAATTTCCGGGTCCGTGGAATGGTGGGCTGCTCGCCACCGGCGGCGGCCTCGTATTCCAAGGCAATTCAGGAAGCGAGTTCGCCGCCTACAACGCTGCCTCGGGCGAGAAGCTCTGGAGCTTTGCTGCGCAGACCGGGATCGTCGCCCCGCCGATCACCTACACGGTCGACGGCGAGCAATACATCGCGGTGCTGGCCGGGTGGGGCGGTGCCTATGCTATCACCGCAGATGGGGCACTGATCAACGATCAGGGACCGGTCCAGAATGTCAGTCGACTGCTGGTGTTCAAGCTGGGCGGCGAGGCCGAGCTTCCGCCCGAACCGGAACTGGCGAGCCTGCCGCTCGATCCGCCGCCGAGCCGCGCAGACGCCGCGACCATCGCAGTCGGCAAGACGAAATACGCCCGCTACTGCGCAGTCTGCCACGCGCCCGCTGCGGTGGGATCGACGTTGCTGCCCGACCTGCGCCGCTCGGGGACACTCGGCAACGCGCAGGCATGGCAGGCAGTGGTCCATGACGGCATCCTCAAGGACAATGGCATGGTCGCCTTCGAAGGCTCGCTCAGCAAAGAGGAGATCGAAGCGATCCGCGCCTACGTTATCCAGCGTGCCAATGAGGACAAGGCGATCGAGGGCACTGAGCAAGTCGCGCGACGTTAGCCCCGAAACACCACTGTCCGCGCGCCGTTAAGCAGCACCCGCTCCTCGACGAACAATCGCACGGCCTCGGCCAGCACGCGGCGCTCGATGTCGCGGCCCTTGCGCACCAGATCCCCGGGGCTGTCGGCGTGGCTGATCCGCTCTACGTCCTGATGGATGATCGGGCCTTCGTCGAGATCGGCGGTGACGAAATGCGCGGTTGCGCCGATGATCTTGACCCCGCGCTCATGCGCCTGGTGGTACGGCCGCGCGCCCTTGAAGCCCGGCAGGAAGCTGTGGTGGATATTGATGCAGCGCCCGGCGAAATGGGCTGACTGTTCATCAGAGAAGATCTGCATGTAGCGCGCGAGGACCACCAGTTCCGCCTGCGCCTGTTCTGCGATCCGGCGCAGTTCGGCTTCGGCTTCCGGTTTGGTCTCGGGCGTGACCGGGACGTGGTGGAACGGAACGTCACCGATCTCCGTCCGGATTGCCGCCTCGCGCGGATGGTTGGATACGATGGCAACCGGATCGATGTTAAGCTCGCCGGTGCGCCAACGATAGAGCAGGTCGACGAGGCAATGATCCGCCTTGCTGACCATGATGAGCACCCTTCGAGGGCGATCGCGCAGGCTCAGCTTCCAGCGCATACCGAATCCCTCGGCGAAACTGGCGAACTCACCGCGCAGCGCGTCGCGCGACGCACCATCGGGATCGAATTCGACCCGCATGAAGAAGCGGTCCCCACCCTCGCCATTGCTGCGATCGTTGAATTGCTGCGCTTCGAGGATGTTGCAGCCGCGCTCGAACAGGAACGCGGTCACCCGCGCGGTGATGCCGGGGCGGTCGTCGCATCCAAGCGTGAGGACAAGTGGTTCGGCCATCTCAGCGCACCTCGGCGCCGCTTGGCGCTGCTCCATCAGTTGCGCGATCCCATAGGCCAGCGAGAAGATCGATGGCACGCCGCATGAGTGCATTCGTCTTGGAATATTCGTTCATGGCAGGCGCGATTAGGCGTGGAAGCACAGCGGCACAAGCTTCGGCATCGGCCAAGGCGTGCGCGTCATCACGTCAATGCAATTCCCCAATACTGCAAGATAGGGTATTCATTACTTGGGCAATTGGGGACGACTCATGGCTAGCGCGAGTTCTTCAACCGAAGAAAATTCGATCGACGGATTGGTTAAACGGGTCTTGGCGGAGTCGAGACCAAGCGCGCCTCCCATTTCAACACGCATTCTGGAATCGCAAGTCGGACGGATTCTCGACTCCACGGGCCTGTCCGAAATTTCATCGACTTGGGGTCCGGCGCAGAAGTCGCTGATCGGAGCCGCAACCTCGGCGGCGGCGACCGGCATGGCCGAATGGTTGGGGAACACCAAAGCCTTCGGCCGTAAGCGGCTGACCCATAACGATCTCAATGGCCAAACCATTGAGTACACACCGCACGAGAAGAGCCGCTACCTCATCACACCGGGCGCCGAAGCGGACGAGTGTGTTGTCCTGATCCTCGATCCGTCGGTCGCTTACTCCGAGAGCCGCTCGGTCACCCCCACTTTCGGCCCCGATCTGAAGGAAATGATAGAAGTATTAGGACGGCTGCACGATGATGCCGCTCGTTCTCCAGCCTCCGAACGCAGCGAGCAGGCGGATGTCCTGGCAAGCCTGCCGCCCGACATGGCGGCGATCCTGACGGAAGAAGTCCGACCCGAGATCATCGCCACATCGATGCCGCGCATGGTGCCGATCTGCGCCCCGCGCCCGCATGTAGCGATTACATTCGGAGCCGAGCTTTCGACTGCCGGGGTCTATTGTCGCGACAGCGATGGTCGGTTTGGCATAACAGCCTGCTATCACGGGACTGGCCCGACTGGTACCGAAGTCGAAGTTGGACTGCGCACCTACAAAGTCGATCTGGCAGACCCGGTGCAGGACATCGTCTTCATCCCACTCGGTGACGATTACAATATCCGCGAATTGTGCGGCGCTAATGGACTGGTCACCGATCGCGCGCCTGGCCAGCAGGAACGCGCCACTTTCGAAGGCACCGCTTCGGAAGAGGAAACCGAAACGATCATCTCGTCGCACGATGCCGGCCTGCTGCGGCGCCGCGCCTCGGTCCAGCTCAAGCTGCAGACCCGGGCCGATGCGCAGCGCGGCGATTCCGGCGCGGCGCTGATCGATCAGAACGGCAAGGTCATGGCCTTCGCCTTCGAGCGCACAGAGTATGGCGAGTACCCTGAATTCGTCGACTGGATCTGGGCAGACAACGCGATGGCTGCGCTCGGCCTCACCCCCTTCACCCCTGACTGAGGAGACAAGAAATGGGCTGGTTTTCCAATCTGATCGACAAGGTCAAAGGCAGTTCGAGCATCGACTATCTACTCGTATCGGAACTCGATTTACCTGGCCTCCCGGACGAACCGACATTCGAACGCGACAAGGCCTATGTCGAACTGTATCTCGACTCGCTGCGACTGGATGACAGTCGAGTGTTTGCCACCCGCTTTCACGGCCTCGTCTACAGCTTCGTCACGCTCGCCCGCCAGAGTGATGGCAATGCCGAGTTCGCGGCCGTTTCCAAGCCCGACAAGATCGCCGAGCTCGACGAGGATTCGCTCGGCAAGGTGATCACAGTCAACAAGCAGATGATGGGCGCCGTGCCGTGGCGAGGAGGCGACCTGCAGCTTCAGTTGGGCCTGTTCTCGATCAAGACCGGCAACCTCCTCTCGCCGGTGATCGATTTCGTTACCCGCGTTTCCGAAACCGCCGGAGTCAGCTTTATCGGCGCGGTCAAACCTTTCGTCCCGCTGATCACCGAAGGCATGGACATGATCGCCGGGCAGACCGATGACAGCCGGCTGCAGGTCGGGGTCGACACCTCGATGAAACTTGAAGGGACAGCGAGTTCGGGTTTTGCGATCATCGCGACCGACAAGACCAATCTCGACCGCTCGAAGATCACGATCGACCCGCAGGACCGCAAGCTGCTCTATAATGGCAGTCCGCTGAGCGAGACCTATTGCGTGTTTTCGCTCCGCTCGGCAGCTCGCAAAGCCGATTACGGCGAGATCCCGGAAATCAAGGAAGCCTACGAGGCGTTCAGCAAGGCTGCCAGAATCGGCAAGCAGAACGACGCCACCGAAGCGCTCACCGTGTTGCGACGCACCGTGGTGTTTTCGCCCGATCTCATTCCATCGGATGCTGACCTGATCGTCAGGGAAGCCGAGCGGCTGATGCAGCTGGCCTTTGGTGGCGGTGGAATCTCCAAGTCGGACAATCTCGAAGCAGACATTCCAGCGACACTCGGAGAGCTGAATATCTACGGCTGACCATCAGGGTCAGTCACGATAGGCAATACGTACCTTGCCCGCCGCCTCTGCGGCGAGGCGGCGCGCTTCGTCGGTGTCGGCGGCGTTCGCCAGTGCAACGCCCATGCGGCGATAAGGGCGCGTGGTCGGCTTGCCGAAGATGCGCACGTCGACCGCTTCGGGGGAGACCGCCAGCGCTTCGCCAAGATCATCGAACGCGAAATCCTCGCTGTCGCGGTCGGCTAGGATCACAGCCGATGCGGACGCGCAAGCGGTGATGACCGCAGGTATTGGCAACCCGAGGATCGCGCGAGCATGGAGATCGAATTCGTTGAGCTGCTGCGAAGCGAGCGTCACCATGCCGGTGTCGTGCGGGCGCGGGGATAGCTCTGAGAAGATCACATCTTCCCCACGCACGAAGAACTCGACACCGAACAGTCCCCAGCCCTTGCCCTCGCCTTCCAGCTCCGCGACGACTTTGGCAGCCATCTCCTTGGCCTTGGCCAGCGCGCCATCGGTCATCGCAGCGGGCTGCCAACTTTCTTGATAGTCGCCCCGCTCCTGCCGGTGCCCGATCGGCGGACAGAACGTGACGCCCCCGGCATGGCGCACCGTCAGCAAGGTAATCTCGTAATCGAAGTCGACAAACTGCTCGACGATCACCCGCGCCCTATCGCCGCGCATATTCGCGACAGCGTGTTCCCAGGCTGTTTCCAGTTCGGCTTCGGTTTCGACCTTGCTCTGCCCCTTGCCCGAAGACGACATGACCGGTTTGATCACGCAAGGGAGACCGGTGTGTTCGGCGGCCGATCGCACTTCCTCCAGCGATTCGGCATAGCGATATCGGGATGTCACCAACCCCAGCTCTCCAGCGGCCAAATCGCGGATCGCATCGCGGTTCATGGTAAGCTGCGCAGCTCGGGCGGAAGGGATGACGTTGAAGCCTTCTGCCTCGAGATCGGCCAGCACCTCGGTGCGGATCGCTTCGATTTCCGGGACGATGTGGTCCGGCCGGTGCTTAAGGACGGCGGCGCGCAGCGCGTCGCGATCGAGCATGGAAAACACTTCGCACTCGTCGGCCAACTGCATCGCAGGAGCGGCCGCATAGGCATCGCAGGCTATGACCTTCGCGCCCAGCCGCTTGACAGAAATGGCGAATTCCCGCCCCAGTTCTCCCGAGCCGAGCAGCATGATCTTTGCGATGTGAGCCATGGTCCCGCCCTAGCGACCTCCGGCATCGGTTCCAAGCCTCGCCGAAACGGCAAGATGATTCAGCCGCAGTCCCGGTTCCAGGGTGTCGTGGAAGTGTTGAACTGCATGCCGCCGCCGGCACGGGCCATGACCAGCGCCAGCTCAGCCTGCCGCAGCACCCAGTCGACCGTACCCTCCACCGCCGCGATCCCGGCACTGGCGGAGAGCCGGGGCGACCGCGAAGTAGTGCCGATGGTGAGGGAAGAGAAGGTTTGCAACGCGTCCGCGGCCCACTGTCCTGCGGCCTTAGGCGTCATGTCCGGCATGATCACGGCATAGCGTTCGGCATCAAGCTGAGCCAGCTCGTGATCTGGCAGAGTCATGCTCTCGAGAAAGCGGGCAAAGCCCCATTGGATCTCATCCGCCGTCCGCTGGCCGTATTGCAGCAGCATCGCCCGCATCCGGTCGACCGCTCGGATCGCCACGCTGTGGGATCCTCCGAGCGCGAGATGCCGTTCGATGCTTGCGCAAAAGGCGTGGCGATTGGCAAGGCCGGTCAAGGGATCGGTCAGAACAGAAGCATGCAGCTCACCTTCAAGCGCACGCCGATGCTCGACCGAACGCAAAAGACCGATCGCCCCACACACTTTCGCACTGTCGTCGGCTATTGGCCGCAAGCTCAAAGCGTACCAGCGGAGTTCGGGCGGTGCTTCATTCTGGTCCTGTTCGGCCTTGTTCACCACCGGAAACTCGACCCAACCGCCCAGCGCCCGACCCGAAAGAACCTCTGCAGCATAATCGCGCAGCGCCCCCGCATGGCTGCGCTCGGCCAGATCCGCAACGTGCGGCAACAGCAATAGCAGCGACAGATCGAAACCCAGTTCCGCGAAATTGGAGGAGGCCTGAACCAGGAATCCTTCCCCATCCAATTTCACGACGATATCTCCCGCTGCCTCTTCCAGCAGGCCATGCAGAACCATGCCTTCTGCAGCACTCAGACCCATTTTCATGCCGATTTGCCCCCGGCTTCTTATTGCCCAGGTTGACTCATTCAGCGAGA
>JAAUYI010117173.1_pt1 | contig 23790 bp, 15 predicted proteins | sample 7278041 | NCBI WGS metagenome assembly JAAUYI01 (sample SAMN14350216, study PRJNA611818) | marine sediment metagenome | isolation source: surface marine sediment (0.6m) | place: French Polynesia: Moorea | collected 2018-08
GTCTCCGGAGAGACGATTTCTGACACAAGTAAGTCTCGGCTTATTGTTACTTCATCATCAATTACATTAATATGTTGCAGAATATCCCGGTCTGACAATATTCCTAACACCTCTTTTGTGGAAGAAGTCACCACAAGCTGACGAATGTTACTGTCTTTTAACATGGACCAGGCATGGTAAAGGTAAATATTTCCACCGATGGTGGAAACCGGCGATGACATAATCTGGCGAATATGAACAAGCGGCTCGACCATGGATTTTCTGCTGTTGGTCTGCTGATATGCTTTTACAGCCTTGATATTGCGAGCATAGGGTTGATCAAGTGATAATTGTGGTGGCTGTTCACCACCTTTGAGTGATTTGACGGCGCGCCCCTTCTTTACCTTGAGATTGCGCTCAAGATCCTCGAGACTTCCCTGAAAACGCAAGCCATCAAGATCATAGACATAAAACATTTATAACCCTCAGTTTTGACATCATTACCAGGCTTATCAAACGCTAATCATCATGTATATTCCTTAGATCAGTTGCTGACGCCGATAATTCCCGGAATCGTACTTTAGGAAAAAATCATCATGCATCTTTGCTTACCCATCATTCAGCAAAACACATTGTGGGATCGGCACTATTCATCTCTTTCACACTTCATATTTTTACTGGAGAAACAAAACCATCCGGTTTAACCGCCAAAACGGTACAAGCCACCCTGGAAAGGACCTTTTCAGCCTTGTTGCCTATAAGCAGCCCAGGTACGCCTGATCGGGCTACTGTCCCCATTACCAGTATATCGATGGTCAAATTCGCAATGGTTTTTTGGATGACTTCGCTTGTTTCACCTTCTTTGAGATGGATCCGTCCGGGATCAGCTGAGATGCCTGTTTCTGCAAAAAGCTTCTTCAGGGTTTGCTCGCTGGCATCGTGCATATCCTGCTTCATGGCTCTTATTTCATCATCACCGATGTTGAAGCGCGGGCCGCGCATCATGCCCTCGAATTCAAGACTCAAAGCATGCACATAATGGGCCTCTGCCCCCTCTCTTATAGCCATGGAATCGGCAAGCTCAATTATTTTACGATTGAGGAGCCTGTTCTCCTCCCTATCGTTACTCAAATCGAGTGCCGCCAACACGTATTTAAAATCATTTCCACGGGATGAGCGGATGACCCAGACTGGACAGGGGCACTTCCTAAAAAGACGCATTACAAGCTGCTTCCGGTCAGGATTATCCAAACCCGCAAGGATAACCAGATCATGCTTATCCTTGAGAACTTTTTGAATTATGGCGATAAAATCGCGCCCCTCCACCACCCGGGATGAAACAGCAATACCTATCCAACTACTGCTTCTCTGCATGACATCAAGATTCTCCTGCAATTGTTCTCTAGCAATTTTAGAATAATCCTGACTATTTCTTCCGCCAAAGCCACTAAAAAAATCGGTAATTTTTTTCTCCAGGATGTGTACTATCTCAACCCTGGCATTATTATCACGGGCCAAAGCCTGAACGCGAGAAGCGGTTAACTGTTCTTCAGCGCCCCCATGTCCCACGACATAAAGGATATTTTTAAATCGCTTCATACTTTATTGCTCCATCGTATTACCGGGAATAAATATTTAAAATCGCATTATTTTATACTTCTACACTTAATACTTACAGATAATAGTAATCTTTTCCTCTTTTGCTATGGCAATCAGATTCGCATACAATCAGTACCCATGCTTCACCCACAGGCCTTCAAAATAACGGTCAATAAGAGCTACTTACCCAGCGGGCATTAATGGCCAGAAGATAGGTATTACCACCATCAGAATGGCCAGAATAACCAGGGTCAATGGCACACCGAGTTTAACGTAGTCCATAAACTTATAGCCGCCTGGTCCCATTACCAAAACATTTGCCGGATGGGAAATAGGCGAGGTGAAGCTCGATGACGCGGCCATGGCGATACCCATCATCAACGGGTATGGCGATATTCCCAGCCCCGCCGAAGTTTTCAATGCAATGGGCACCATGAGGACCACCAAAGCAGCCGTAGGGATGATGGAAGTGGCGGCGAAGGTTATTACCAGCAGACCGAACAGAACCCCGTAGGGGCCAAAGGGGCCAAGAAAGGCTATGGTCTGTTCCGCAACCAGAGCAGCAGCTCCAGTTTTATCGAGTGCTGCGCCCAGTGGCAGCATTCCGGCAATAAGAAAAACGGCCTTCCATTCGATGAACCTATAGGCTTCTTCCATGGTCAAACATTTTGACAATACCATAAAAGCAGCACCTATAACTACGGCTATATAAATGGGTACCCAGCCCAACATGACCGGGAGAAGCACCGCCGCCATTATTGCCAGGGCAATCTTGGCCTTTTCCTCCCTAGCCACCTCCTGAACATCTTCGGTAAGAACAATAAAATCTGGTTCACGTCCAAGAACCGTAAGTTTCTCCCAGGAACCATAAAGGAGCAGCGCATCACCGAACTGCAGCTGCAGATCGCGCAACCCTGTTCGTATTGCCTGGCCTTTACGCCATATCGCCAGAACATTCAGGTTGTATTTCTCTCGAAATCTTAGATCCGCCAGCGTCTTGCCGGACAGGTCGGAATGGGGTGAGAGCACTACCTCGATCATCCCCGTCGTATCATCTTCAAGCTGAGTGAGGTCCTCTATTTGTTCACCCTTTTCTACAAACACAGCTTGAAGCCCCTGTAGCAGAAGATCCGCGACGAGATCCGGGACACCTGCGACAACAAGCCTGTCTCCCGTTTCAAAAAGGGTGTCCGAGGAAGGTATAATTATTGTTCCATCATTCCTGATGATATTGACAATCTGAACATCCAAAACATCACCAAGGCAGCTTTGCGAAATCGTCATACCTAACAATCTTGAGCCATCAGGAATTCCAAAAAGTCGCATTTCCTCAAGAAATTGTGGCTCTACTACCTCTCCAACCTCACCTTTCTCAATTGACTCCACTCCCTGCTCGGACACCAGATTATCCATTTCAGACAACAAACCGTGCACGACGAGGGTGTCGCCTTCCTGCAACTGCAGGAATTTAACTTTTTCTTTGATCTGAATTCCCTTTCGCATGATGGCAAGTACGTTCATCCGGTAACGGTTACGAAAATTGAGATTCGACAACGTCTGCCCGACAAACGAAGAGCCAGCTCCTAAGGTAATGCGGGCTAAACCCATTCCCTGATTAAGAAATCTTGCCTGCTCTGCCTCTGCTGTTTCGGCAAGAAGCTGACCCCAGTTATTCATCTCCTGTATACTCTCGATACGGCCCTCCACAATAAGCTCATCCCCAGCCAAAATCTGTTCGCTGCCGGATGGAGCCAATAGTGTTTTTCTGCCCCTGTTTATACCGATGACATTCAGTCCCAGATGAGAACCTAGGCGGCTTTCTTTGAGCAGGCGACCGACAAGAGCCGATTTTACAGGAATCTTGATTCTAAAAAGACGTTCATGGATGCGATACTGGAGGATTTCACCAGCGCCTCCATTTCCGCCCTGCTCCTCCGTCAAGGGATCCTGCCTGGGCAACAGACGGCTGCCGACAAAGGTAATGAAGAGAATGCCTGACACCATAACAAAGAGACCAACTGGAGTAAAATCAAAGAGTCCGAATGGCTCAAGGCCATTGGTTCGTAGAGCTTCGCTGACCAGAATATTGGGGGGTGTACCAATCATGGTTGTCAATCCGCCCAAAAGCGAACCATAGGCAAGCGGCATCAACATCAGAGAGGGTGAGCGTTTTGTTTTTCGGCAGATATCCATAACGACGGGCAACATGAGAGCCGCCACCGCAACATTGTTCATGAACGCCGACAGACCGCCAGATATAACCATTATGAGAATCATCATTCTGGCACTGGTGCTGCCAGCTAATCTCAATAGATAACGGCCCAGAATGTTTGCTATGCCTGTTCGGGTCAGGCCCCCGCTTAAGATAAATACAGCCCATATGGTTACCACCGCAGGATTGCTGAAACCGGAGAGCGCCTCCGTCGGACTGACTAGACCGGTCACTGCCAGCGTCCCTAACACGAGCAATGCCAAAACCTCCAGGGGCATGACCTCCGTTACCAGGACACCAATTACGACAATTAAAATTCCTAAAACGAGAATAATTTCCGGAGTCATGTTGAATCCATTCTGTCTGAAACACGTGATTGAGTCTTTCCAAGAAACGTTAACCCGCCGGTGATTTTCTACCTGGTTATATAAGTTGTCAGGTCACATGTTTCTGGATGGAGGTCACGTCGATGGAACTATATTAATTTCTTTATCTTTTTATAGCGTAGAATCTACAGTTTACGACAGAATGGGCATTTCGGCAAGGTAGACGACTACAATATAGCGAAGCGACTTGCCAATACCCACCAGAATTACGAAGAGCCCCAATCGTACTTTCATAATTCCGGCAATGAAGGTCAGGGCATCTCCACCAAGGGGAAGCCAAGCAAAAAGCAGCGACCAGACACCATACCGCTGAAACCAATGTTGCATTCGAGTAACCTGATCAGCTTTGAAATAGAACCAGCGACGGTCCTGGTAGTGCAAGAGATAGCGTCCCAGGATCCAGTTCACCACGGCACCAAGAGTGTTGCCTACAGAGGCTATGACTATGAGCACAACTGCCGGCTCTCCCTGGCGGATGAGAGCAAAAAGCACAACTTCTGAATAAAATGGCAGTACAGTGGCGGCCAAAAACGAGGAGAGAAAAAGGATCAGATAGGATATCATAAATTTTGAAATTCATTCTTGAAGAGTACTACTGTGCCGACCTGACTGCAGTCGCTGCTTTCCATTTAACTGGTGCGGGTTGTTGCCTGATCGACAAGCCAGCGGAACAGGCGCAATTGCGCAGGTAGATAGAATAGGTACTCAGGATGCCATTGCACTCCAAGAAGGGCTTCCCCATCTGATGCCTCGACTGCCTGGATAATATTATCGCGATCATGACCCGCCTGCTGAAGCTTTTCGGCAACCCTGAAAATTGCCTGGCTATGCAAGCTGTTGACCTTGAGACTGTTTTTCTGCAAAATTTTTGCGAGCTTACTGGAAGAGGCTAGCAAGACCCGCTTTCTGGGTAAAATAGTCCAGCGGTTTGAGGTATGAACCCGCATATCTCTCACTGAGCTGTGCAAACTGCCGCCTAAGACGGTATTGATGAGCTGGTGACCGCGACAGATTCCCAAAAGCGGCAGATGGCTTTGCAACGCAAAGTGTATACACTCAATCTCCATACTGTCTCTTTCTCTATCATACTTCCCATCCTCCTGTGGTTCTTCTCCGTAGAGGGCCGGATAGATATCGTCTCCACCGCTGATAATCATGCCGGAAAGGCTATCAAGATCACCAAGGTGTCCCACGTAAAATCTCACGGCTCTACCACCGCAAAGCCAGATGGCAAAGCGTAGACAGATCCAGGAGGGCGAAAATTTCTTGCTATTGCCAGTCACCCCTATCAAAGGTCTCTGTGAATTTTTTCCAGTTCGCTGTGCCATTGCTTTTTGTCTTTAAACAAGAACCACTTTTTAGCTTTTTGTCTCTGAAAGACAAGCTCAGCCAATCTCTCCTTCTGCGCAACCAGATATTCAACAACACACCAGAAATTCCAAGTATTACTGAGGTACCAGTCCTCTTTTTCAATTTCGCAATTTGGTAATCGGTAATGAAAGGTCGGACGCGCCTGGGTAAGCTCGTCACTGAGATCGTACTGCTCCAAATAATCAGGCTGCAGATGGTTCCACAACGGCAGCATATCGAGAGCTCTATTTCGGGTGGAATTATACTCCATGTAGTCGTCGATAAGTTCTTTAATAGTGATTTTCTTGGTATAGTTGAACACCATTTCCAAATAATTATCGGGATAAGCATTTATATATGGTGTTAACTTGCGTATTGGATCCACACCATGTTTCTCGACTAGCCACTCCTGCGCCAGTCCGAACGCCTGGAGATATTTTGCTATTGTATATGGTGAAGAGTCAGGAATCTCGGGATTAATGTGCACGCCAAAAGCATATATATAGCTCTCATCAGTACCCTTGGCGCCAGCAGACCTGAGTCTCTCCACCATAATATCGAGTTGGCCAAGCCTATTGATTTTTATAGGAGGGCAAACTATTTCTACCGGAACGACCTGGCCGGCAAGTTTCTCAAGCCAATACAAGACATTATCCGATGAAGCGTCATCTTTAAGATTTTGCCCCATTCGATGTTCAGCGATTTTTTTACCAAGTAGCCAGTCGAGTTCAACCTTGAAACTTCCTGAATCGGTGTTTTTAATCTCTATTTCTATCTCAGATTGTTTTTCAATAGTACCGGTGTATACGTCTGCAACGATCGCTGCAGCTTGTTCAACGTTCAATCCGGCGAATTCAAGCTCGAAGCCAACAGTACGCTGTTTATCCTTTTCGTTGTTACGATAGGGTGGTACGGCATAACTTTGTGGCATGTCATCTCCCGTTTAGATTCTTTGGTTTATAACAGCCGATGCACCAGATCATCTACATTATCAGTCAAAAAGAGGAGTTATATTTGTGCTTTCTAAAAAGTAAGGCGCAGAAACGTCCTGACAACCTCAGGGGTTATTAAATCGACTCGAAAAAACACAAAAAAAGCTCTCAATCTTATAACTGTGTACTGGGCAAATGGTCATCAAGGTAACCAAAAGTTTTTGGTAAAGTAAACACCTGCTAAGAGGAGAAGGTAGAGTGAGGTGGAATTGATTGAGGAAAAATAGGCCTTCAGCTACCATTACGAGCTACTATTGCGTTTGCTCACCAATTACTTGTCTTTGTCTATTTTTTTCAATAACTCTCCAGCGATATCGGGATAGAGCTTTTCGATGCATTCGGGACAGATGCCGTGGCTGAAGCGCACATCGGAATGTTGATTGATATAGGACTCTATCTGGTTCCAATACCCAGTATCATCCCTAATCTTTTTACAATGGGCACAAATCGGCAGAATTCCGCGCAGGGTCTTGATCTCTTTGAGAGCGCGCTGCAGCTCTTCAATCAGCACCTCTTTCTCTTTTTCAACCCTTCTCCTTATAGAGATATCATGAATGATGGAACATATCAGCAGGTTCCCACCGATCTTTATAGGTCCTGAAAAAACTTCAATATCTCTTATTTCACCGTCGGCCAGGCGATGCTGGAATTGGAAATAATTTCTCTCCCCGGATTTAACAGATTCAATTGCCCGGCTCACTTGCTCTGCCGAGAGATTGTTAATATCGTGAATCTGCATTTTAGTGAATTGCTTGCGGCTATACCCATAAAAGCTGCACGCAGCCGGATTAGCATTAACAATTCGACCCGACTCGGGGTCAACGAGAAGAATCATCGAGGAATTCTTTTCAAATAGAGCATGATACAATTGTTCGCTATCTTTTAGTGCCTTTTGCGCTTCTCTGCGTTTGGAAATATCCCTGACGACGGCCAAATAGCATTCCTCTCCATGAAAATTAATCTTTGCACCTCGGACATCTGCAAAAAAACTGGTGCCGTCTCGACGGATATCGACATTTTGGCCAACAAAGGTGCCTTTTTCCTCTAGATCATTAAAGAAACGGTCAAGCGTACTCAGGTGGTCGGGATGAACAAGCTTTTCCGCATCCATGCCCAATGCTTCTTTTACCTCGTACTGATAAAGCCTGGTAAAGGCCCGGTTGACAAACCTAATCTTACCGGAATGATCGACAATTACCACGGCATCCTGAATGGTATTCACCACCCGCAAATACTCTTCCCTACTTTCCTGGTAAAAACGTTCAAGACATTTTAGCTTAGTAATGTCTTCATGGGAAACAACCAACTGATCGGCAGATCCCCCCATGGGGGCACATCGTAACAAAAACCACCGCTCCTGCTCAGGTGAGTGGCATGGATACTCCATCTCAAAATAAGCAAGCTCTCCTAAAATGATTTTCTTCAACCCATTTAAAGCGGCCTTGGCTTCTGGAGATGGATCGTAATGGCAGGCCCGCTCACAAATTTCCAGGTAGTTGACACCTGGACCAATGCTTTCGAAATCTCCATCATTTTGACGAGCAAAATCCTCCCAAGCCTTATTGATGTACTGAATATTTCCTGAAAGATTAATTACGGCAAGGTGAGCAGAAAGGGAGTCTAGAACCTGCAAGGGAAACAAAGGCAGAGGAGATGATCCGATTCTAGTAATTTGGCTGTTGGAAAGTTGCAGATCTTTTTCTGACTCAGCCATCAATCACGCCTCCACCGAAGTCTTTTTTTGTGTTATAACTCACTATAGCAGTGCATTCGAAAAAACTCAAACTCACCCAGTTAATTTGTGATATGCACAACCATATCGCTCGATATTTGTATTCTATTTTGAATATATAAAGAAGGAGATGAAATTAATGAACACTGCACCTTCTTGTGCAAATACACACAATTAACAAGATAAGCTCTTTGATGGTGGGCAATAAACCGAAAAGTATTTGGATAGATGAGTTAAGGACTAAAGAATACAAGCTCTATCGCTATCTTCCTCTCAGAAACGATATTTCAGCTCCAAAAAGACTCTATCATTGTCTCCTATTCCCCCAAATCCTGCAAAATCACCGGATTGATAGAAGACAATTCCTGTCTTTGCAGAGAGAGCGTCAGTAAGGTCATATTCGAGCTGACAACGCTGAAAACCGCCATATTCGCTCATCAACCCGTTGGAGACCACCAACAGATTCAAATGCAGGGTATCGTGCAGAAAATCTCTCGTTAATCTGAACGCATACTGATACAGATCCTCTTTCTGAAAATCTGGTGCCTGGGCTAACACTTCATCGTAACTGAAAAGATGACGATACACGACTTCAAAGGAGAGTAGTGTTTCGCTAAACCCTGAATATTCAAAGGCAAACAGCATGTCCAGTCTTGATTTTTCGGCATCAACTACATTGCTGAATCTCAGACCATCCCAATAAGCCGCCTCCGCTTTCCATAGCCAGTTACCAACTGCCACATTCGTTGCCAGCCCGGTCATTAGTGCCCGGGAATATCTGCGTACACCAATCGATGAATGCCAGGCGAGGTAGGGTTTGTCGACAAACACGGAGGCACCGTAAAAAGAGAGGTCCCAACCCCTGAATATGCCATTGAGTGCCAGAGCATATTGTTGATTATCAAGGCAGATAGCCGGCTCATCCGTGGGTGGCAACAGCCCTGATCCGGAAAAGAAATCACCATTGAATACCGGTGTTTTTGAAAACCGCGGTTCATGCAGAATTATCGGATTGATATTCCAGTCGCCAATATAATAGTCGAGTTTGCTCATGGTCACGGGTAGACGAAGATCACGAACATCAACCAAGCCTAGCTGCCTCAGGTCCAGGGGATTGAGAATATCGGTAACCCGGATCGTATCCGACTTGCCCCACACCACAATCTGGCGTCCCACCTTAAGATCAACATTGGCGGAAATGGTTGCCAGAACGTAGGCTTCGGCTACTTCAAGCTCGTCCTCATATTCATCGAGATATCTGGTGGTATAAAATGTCCTGTTATCGGTAAGTTCAGGAGCGGCATCATAAAAACCCTTTAGCCCCAGGCGTGCCTGCCAGGACTCCCATGCCGCTTCGGCGATAAGCTCAAAACTGCTGCGCATAATGGAATAGCCGCGATAATCTGGCATGCCAGCTTCAGGGGCATCCTGGGCAAAGCTATAGCTGGTCAACACCCCCAGACTACCGTCGACAGACAACCAGGATGGAAGGTTTATAAATTCTGCTTGTTCTTCAGCCGGAGGTGGCGAGTCAGGCATAGCGAAACCGCTCTCCAGATCGTCAATTGAACGCTCGGCTTCTCCGGCAACCTCTTCGGTGAAACCCGAAGTCAACTCATCAAGCGTCTGACCAACGGATGGAATTGGCCAGATAAGCATGACCACGAGTGACCAGATGGGAAAAGCGAGCCTCGGCATTTATCATCCACCTATATACCTTTTTCCAGCTGCCGCACGCTGAACATTTCTTCATCGAGGTCTTGATTGAAACGGACATTGGTAAATTTTAAAACCGTTCGGTGTGATGTTCTTTTGTTACGCGTGGTTTTCATCCAGATTTCCGTGGCCACCCAGATTTCGTCTATTTGCTCGAGTTCCTGCACCTGCATATACTTTACTTTACCACCCTCTTTGAGCACGTGGATTGCCCTGATGACCATGAAGATATCCTGCCGCACATAAACAATTGACCTGGTGTAGCCATACCGATCCTCCACCTCTTTGGAAACCGGAGTCACCTCTATAAGCCAGACTTTCCTGCCCTCCACCGTATCCTCCTTGAGAAATCGATAAGACCACTCATCAATGACCCTTCTGGTCATGTCCGCATAGGAAAAATCAGAGCCCATGAAGGCTGACGATTTGTCAGATGTGGCAATTCGTTTGGTTTTGTAGAGATCGGGAAGATACAGCCACTGGTCGTCATCTTTTTCGCCACTGTAGTAATCGTAGGTCAAAAAGGCGGTATCCTTGACATCAGCCGGAGTAAGAAAAAATTGGAGACGAAGGACATCCCTCCCTTTATCTTTGGCAAAAAGCTGGATACTCCTTTTGCGTTCATTGTTGTTCTTGTCGATGAGAATCATCTCGATATCCGCCGTCTGATCGTCACCGTCATCACGCTGATCGACCTGTTCCATCACCCACCTTGGATCAACCTTTTCCGCAAACAGCACGCAGGGAATGAGCGTTAAAGCAATTATCCAGAATATTGTTTTCAGGCTAGTTTTCATTATGCCTCCTTGCCAATTTCTCCTCTACAGGTTCAGCCTTTCCCATGACGAGCTTCATCAGCGCCGGAGCAAGCAAGAGATCGGCTAACAGCGCAAACAGGATAGCCGTGCCGGTAAGAATCCCGAAATAGAATAAATTGTTCATGGTGGAAAAGGTGAAGATAAAAAAACCAAGACACAGCACCACGCTGGTGGTCAGCATGGCCCGGCCGGCAGTGTGCAGCGTATTACGCACCGCTGTTGCTACATCTCTAGTCTTCCTGTAGTACCCCTGAAAGTTATACATAAAGTGGACGGTATCATCTACGGCCAGGCCGATGGCAATAGAAGCGATGAGCATGGTAAACATATCCAAGCGGATGTTCAGCCATCCCATTAATCCCAAAATCATCAGAATGGGTGCGAGGTTGGGAACCATACTGATTAGCCCCAGCCGCAACCGACCGATGAGTATGATCATCAATAAGGTAATAACCACCAGAGCAATAGCATAGCTCTGAGCGGCTGAGTAGATGGCCGCATGGATAATTCTGCCAAAGAGCGACATGATACCGGTTACAGTAATATATATCTCCTTTTCCAGAACTGCCCCAGGATTGACAAAGGTTGTGACAAAACGCTCCCGTACCCCATCCATGAAGGGTACATAGAGCAGCGCATCGCGCCAGGGCACTTTTATGGTTACCCGCGCCTTTTGAAACCTGGAATCAACCACATCCTCAAGATCATCGGAGCCGGAATTTTCAAAAAGCAGAAATTCCTGGGGAATAAGCTTGGCGTTTTCGGGAATACGATAGAAATCCGGTGAATTATTGTGCAGTGCCTGGTGAATCTCTTTAAGAATGGTGTTGAGTGCCAGGGTTTTACCGATAAAAACAGGATGATCGGCATACTCAGCTTCCAGTTCGGTAAGAAGCGTATCAAGCTTAAGCAGCACCTGGCGGTCGTAAAGCCCATTTTCCTGGCCGGTGTCGAGAACAACCTCCATAACAACACTGCCGCGAAGTTCCTGATCTATGGTTTCCGTGGCCTGGCGGACTGGGAGATCTTCCGGCAGCCATTGCAATACATCATGGGAAAACTGCACTCGACCGATACCCAAAATGCTTATAAACACAAGCATTGCGGCAACGCCAAGAATAGGACGATAGCGGCGCACGGCAAATTCTGCAAGCCAATCAAGAAACCGGTCCATGGCTCTCCGATTATCAGGCTCTGGCATTTTCTTACGCTCAATGGGAATGAACGATAATAGGGCCGGCAGAAAGGTCATGGTATAAAACAGGGAAATCATCACACCAACCGCAGAAAAGAGTCCCAAATCAGCGATTGGTGCGACCTTTGCCAGGGAAAACGAAGCAAGCCCAGCAGCGGTGGTCAACGAAGTAATACAAATAGCCACCCCGGAGTGACCAAAGGCAGCGGCAATAGCCTGGTTACGTCGGCAACCGCGCCTGATTCCCTGGAAAGTCAAGGAAAGAACATGGACACTGGCGCCGACACCAACCGCTAATAGAAATGAGGGAAGAATAGTGGTGGGCAGCTTGAAAGAAACATTAAGGGTCGCCATCATCCCCAGGATTGTCACAAAGGAAAGTACCACTGTAAGAAGTGGCAGAAGGACACCGCTGATCCGCCTGAACATGATATAGAGGCAAAAAGCGATGATGAGCAGCGCCAGACGAATGAATTTCTTCATATCCTGCATCATCAAGCGCTTGACCGTATCTGTGACCACAGGGGTTCCCGCCAAATACATGCGAAAATCAGAGGAGTTGTATTCTCTGACTAAGCTGGAGATGGCTCGAACAAATTCACTGTTTTGTTTATCGCTGAGATATTCCGCAGGAGCCGAATCAGCCGGTCCAGCGATCTCTTCAAAGCCACCAAGCAGGTCGACCTCTTCGGTCTCCCCATAGACCTGTCCTTCAATTATGATCGTCGTGAATCTGCCGTTATCCGAGATCAGCTGATGACGATACAGCGGATTGTTCATTACCTGGTTGCGCAGAAGTTTGAGATCTTCAGAATCTTGAGGGAAATCGGCCAGTAAATCATCAACGTAAAGCACATCACCAGCACCTCTGGTGTTGCGCACATTCACCAGGGAAGTGATATCATTGACGTAGGGCACATCCTGCCAAAGTCGATCATGAAAACTCTGCAGTTTCTGGAGAAATTGTATACTGAAAATATCCTCGCTGGCAATGGCCACCACGGCCAGGTCATCTCTGCCGAACTGGTCCCGAAACTGATTATAGCGTTGCAATATATGGTCATCTTCATGGAGAAAACCTTCATTGGACGTATCCACTTCCAAAAGACGAATTTGATAGGCAAAGAGCGTCGACACCAGAAGAACACCAACAAGAACCGGCAGGCGAAAACGGATAATCTGCCTGCAAAAGGATTCAATGTTTCCTTCGATGGCATTTCTTATATCTTTCATCTACTCCTCCGCATCGGTCAAATCCTGCAAACCATGTATACCATGAAGAAACATCTTTTCTATTATTTCCGGATATTTGCTAAGATACTGCTGTTGATAAAACGGCGGTCGAACTTTTTCGATTATCGGACTGAAGAGAAACCTCGAGCACATCATGGATATGAGCAATGGACCTACTGCAGCCGGCGAAATATCTTGGCCGGTCTGCTGGCCGAGCGGCTCGCAGATTTCCTTATTTATGAGAAGCATGGCCTGCTTTGCCCATTCTGCTTTGTATTCGGTTATATCCGGATCATCATGAGGAAGTTCTGCAAGAGTGACAAGCATTGAGTCTTGATTTTCTTCAATATAGGCTATCGCCCGATGGATCAGGCGGCGGATCTTCTCATCGATACTGCCATCTCCCTGTAATTCTTGGCGAAGTATTTCCAAGTAGCCGCTAAAAAAATCGGCTAGGATCTCCTTGAGCAATTCTTTTTTTGATCCAAAGAAATAATTGACCATCGCCAGATTGACCCCAGCATCATCTGCCAATTCGCGCACTCCGGTACTGGCAAAGCCCTGACGAGCAAAAAGTCTTTTGGCACTGGCTAGAATCCTTTGTCGAGAAGGTATTTGTCGCTGTTTTCCCATGCCCATGTGCTCCATTGAATCAAAGAGAGACAAGCAAACAAAACGAATTCTAATGCTTGCCCATATTCATGATTATAGCTCCTCACACAATAATAATCAAACGTTTGTTTAATATCGTAGAAAATCAAGATTATCTTTGATCTTTTCATGAAATTTTAGATAGATAAAAAAAATCTAAGACAGCGAAGAAAAAACTCGTAATCACCTCTAATTTGAGATAGGCTATATTCGGTTGGATCATGCCAAAACAGGTATGTGCAGGATGATTTTCCTAGTTGCTTTATGGTATTTGTTTACAACGAATACGATTTATCTGTTGGACGTATATTTCATGAAAAGATTCGCACCAGGCGCAAGGATTTGGATCAAGGCGGCCATACTATTTATCTTCTCCTTCGTGCTTATCACCTATTTGTTTATCGAAAGAGACAAGAAAGCCAGTAAGGCTAAGTTTTCCAGGCATGCCGCAGTTCTCGCAATTGATGTCTGGGCTTTGGATACCTCTGGAGTGGATGCCTATCTCCAATTGGCGGTGGATGCCAGTCATTATAAGAAATTAGCAGTAGTCCTACCTGACCATGAACATTTTGCAGGTGTAGTCAACAGCAGTCCAAATCAACTAGACTCCCTTCTCAATCGGGCAGGGCTCATAGGCACTCGTTCGTTGAGTAGCGATATCACATATGAAGGAAGAAAGATTGGTACACTCAAGGGAGAGCAGTATGTCCGTGTTATCTTTCCTCTGGTGAATATTCTCATTCTTCTACTGCTTATCTGTCTTATTTTCGTATTCATGTCCTATCTTTTGTTGCACAGAAGGCAGCTTGAAAAAACCGTTGCCGAAAGGACCAAGAGTTTGAGCGCCAGCGAAACGCGATTTCATAACCTTGTCAATCTTCTTCCTGAAATGATTTGGGAGGCTGATAAACATGGAAATATCAGCTATGCCAACAAAGCTGCAATCGACCGCTTTACTCTAAATAACTACGAACACAACAACCTGCGCTGGTTTGATCTCATTGTTGAAGATCAAAGAATGCTTGCTCGCCAGAACTTTGAAAACTGCCTCAAGGGTCGGGAAGAAGGACTTCAAGAATTTGATGCCATTGATAAGGACGGACAGAAATTTCCGATTCTGGTCCGTTCATCGGTCATCAAAAACGATAAGGAGATTTACGGAGCGAGGACCATCGTCATTGATATTGGTGATCGGCGCAATCTTGAAAACGAACTTAACCGAGCCAAGAAAATGAAGGCAATCGGTATGATGGCAGGTGGTGTCGCCCATGATTTGAACAATCTTCTCTCCGGTGTGGTAAGCTACCCGGAACTGATCCTCATGCAGTTGCCTGATGACAGCGAATTACGGCAGCCAATCCAAGCAATCAGGGAGTCAGGGCTTCAAGCAGCGGAGGTTGTCTCAGATCTGTTGACCGTTGCCCGTGGCATTGCGGCAAGCAAGCAAGTTCATGATGTCAACACCCTCATTTCGAGTTATCTTACTTCTCCGGATTTCAAAAGACTGGAAGAAATCTTTCCCCAAATATCATTTTCAGTATCCCTCAACCCGACAACCAGCAACATCACCTGTTCGGCCATTCATTTCAAGAAGAGCCTGATGAATCTCGTTGCCAACAGTGCCGAAGCCATCGGCCCCGATTCCCCGGGCCAGGTGAATATTTCCTCCGGAACCGCTGTCAGCTCCAATCCCACAATTGAAGACGCAACAGTGACGCAGCAGAACTACACCATAGTCAAGGTAAAAGATACGGGGATGGGACTCTCGAAAAAAGATGTGGAGCACATTTTTGAACCGTTTTATACCAAGAAAAAGATGGGAAGAAGCGGTACGGGCCTCGGTTTGACAATCGTCTGGAACACCATGATTGACCATGATGGCTGGGTGGAGGTGGACAGCCGCCAGGGACAAACCGTTTTCACTCTCTACTTTCCAAGCACTGAGCAAAAACCATCGGAATCTCAAGAAAAATTTGATTGGCTATCTCTTCGCGGCAAAAAACAGACCGTGCTGGTAATAGATGATGATGCCCGTCAACGGGACATTGCCACCAAACTACTCCAAACCCTCAATTATCGCGTAACCTGCTGTTCTTCCGGCGAAGAAGCCATCAGCTATCTAAAAGAAAACGCTGTAGATATTCTACTTTTGGACATGCTCATGGATCCAGGTATAAATGGCCTGGAAACCTATAAACACATAGTGAAGATTCATCCGAGACAGCGGGCAGTCATTGCCAGCGGCTATTCCAAAAGCATGGAAGTTCAGGAAACCCTTAAGCTTGGTGCCAGCAGCTATATCTCCAAACCATATACCCTCGAACAACTTGCCCAGGCTATGAGTTCGGCTCTTGCCTGCAATTGACGGGTCCACATCCCAAAGGCAGCTCAACTTTTTATAGTCACAAGCCCACACCAAGGTTTAAAAGCATCCTCTGCCTGGTAAAAATATTGCTCATAACCATTATACCCACACCGCAACAATCATAAGCCGATCTGATCAATGCTACCATTTTGCTTTGGCTCGCTTCCCATCTATGGTACAGTAAGTGCGTATTTTCTCAAGTTTCATGTCGGCTGTTGCCCTGTCAGATTTATATCATGAAGCAAAATATTACTTTGGGGGAAAATGGATGAAGGGAAATCCGTTGGCATCACTTTTAAGTCTCTTGCTTACTTGTTTTTATTTGGTACAACCAGCGCTCGCCAAAGAAACGATAACTTGGCTTGAGGCTACCTTTCCACCGTTTTTAATTCACGAAGGTTCCTATACAGGCCAAGGATATGGTGACACGGTTACCGATATCATCACCAAAAATCTTCAGAAATATAATCACGAGCGTATTAAAGCAAATATTTCAAGACACTACAGGATGTTTAAGCAGGGTGAGAACGTCTGCACCGTCGGCCTCTACAAAACGCCTGAAAGGAACACCTTCGTTTATTTTTCCATTCCATCTTTTTTCACCCTGCCCAACGTAATCGTCATAAACAAAACAAAATATCAGGAGTGGGGTGGGCGTGATCAGTTAAGCCTTGCGGAAATTCTGAAAAACAATGACTTGGTGATCGGTCGATCAAAAAACAGATCCTACGGTCCCGTCATCGACTCATTGTTAGACAAGCACGGAAGTGAAGCCAATATTTTTGAATACGAAGGCAATGAGCTGTCGCTCAACTTCTTCGAAATGCTCAAACGAGACCGGCTTGATGGAATAATCGGCTTACCTGAGGAAGTAATATATCAGGCGGAGAATCTGGGAATACGTGATCAGATCATGACCTTAGGCATAGTCGAAAACCAAGCAAACCTTGACGCCTGGCTGAGCTATGTGGCCTGCTCCAAAACGCCTTGGGGAAAAAAGGTTATCGAAGATATCGACCAGGTGCTGATTGAGGAACGGTCCAAACAAACTTACCGGGCAGCCTACGAACGCTGGTTGGACGAGGGGAGCATCCGAACATATCGTAATGCCTATGATCAATATTTTATTCAGATAAAAGAATAGCTGGATTTATTTTACCAACTTTTTAAGCGGTACGGCCGATCAGGACTGAGGGTATTTATAAATTAACTGGCTCAGATTTCCTGTTTCAGTTCTTCTTCCAAGGTGTCCGCTGCCGCCACTAATTCTTTATAGTAATTGTCCAGTCCTTCAATTTGCCCCTCAGCTGCTTTGCTCTCAATCGTTTGGGCAAGCTTTCGGCACCTTTCAGCAGCAAAGTGATTGACCGCCCCCTTGAAAGCGTGAGCAGCGCAACTAATCTCCTCTCCATCTGTGTCGTTCATTGCCTTCTGTATCTTGGTCAACAGGATTTCTTTTTTCTTAAGAAACATTTTCATCAACTCGACAAGCAACTCTTCATCACCACCAAGATACCGTAAGGCTCTGTTGCGATTCCAAATCTGCTCCTCCGCCTGGAAAACCTGACCCGACTGTAGGTGATAATTCTCATCCTGTTGTTTCTCTGCCGACCGTGAAACCGGGAGCCATTGAGCAAGAATTTTTTTCAGCTTTTCCGGATGAATAGGCTTGACGACAAATCCATCCATGCCAGCAGCAAGGCAGCGTTCTTTTGTTGATGGCAGGCCGTTAGGAGTTAAGGCAATGATGACTGTCTTCCTTAACGCTTCTTCCTCTTCTTTTGCCCGCATTATCCTGGTCGCCTCAATCCCACTCATCTCAGGCATTTGAATATCCATAAGGATAATGTCATAGGCGATACTCGCCGCCATGGCTACAGCCCTCTCCCCACTGGGGGCAATATCTGCCGTGCAGCCAATTTTCTGTAAAATTCTCTGCCCCACATGACGATTGATTTCCTCGTCATCAACCAACAGAACTCTGCCGGACAAATACTCCTCATCTTTACTATCTTTTTCAGACAACATGGGGGTCATTCCACAGAGCATTTTCCGAAACGGGAGAAACGATACCGGCTTACTAATAAAACCGGTGATGCGCGACTTGAGATCGATGATACTCGATTCTCCGCTCCAGTGCATGACAAATACACGGGTAGAGTCGAAACCAAGCTTCGCTTCCATTACATCCATTAACTCTTCCAGATCATCTGTAAACGACTCGTAATCAATCAATACTATCTCAGCATCATGAATATTGGAGAGATCTACCTCTAGTTGAGCTTTTATCTCTTTAATACTGGAGGCGGATATGTTGTGAATCTGGGCGTCATAGAGATACTGGCTGATAATCGTTGCACAGGTTTCACAATTGCTAAGCTGGATTACCTTTTTATTCTGCAGCGAAAGCTGGGGAGGAAAGACGTTTTCTTCAACTAAGTCAAACTCCAAAGTAAACCAAAACGACGTCCCCAACCCAGGAGTACTTTCAACACCTATTTTTCCGCCCTGTAACTCCACAAGTTTTTTACAGATGCTTAGACCAACTCCGGTGCCGCCATACTCTTTGGCTATCTGCGCATCTGCCTGGACATACATCTCAAATATATCATCGATCCTGGCCGGCTTGATTCCTATCCCGGTGTCTTCAATAGTAAAACAGAGACGCTGCTTGAAGGAATCCCTGGTTACCGTGGATACGAAAAGATTCACTTCACCCTGTTCTGTAAACTTGACACCATTGCTCATCAAGTTGGTAATGATTTGACGGAGCCTGACTGGGTCACCCTTTATCCGGGAAACAATATTGGTAGGGACATAACAATGAACTGCAATTGACTTTACTCTGGCGGATTCAATAAAGAGAGCTATGCAGTCTTCGATGGTCTCTCTCAGATTAAAATCCACTTTGGCAAATTCGATTTTCCCAGACTCTATTTTGGCAAAGTCAAGGACATCATTGATAATCAACAGGAGTGAATCCGCTGAAAGGTCTGCCGCCCGGACGAGATGTAGTTGTTCATCATCCAGTTTTGATCTCTGAAGAAGAGCCAGAACGCCGATTATACCGTTTAAAGAGGAGCGAATTTCATGACTCATGCTGGCTAGAAATTCACTTTTAGCTTCTGCAGAAGCAGTTGCCCTGTCTCGTTCACCACGCAGTTCCTCTGTTGCCTCTCGAATTTTTTCTTCCGACTCCGTTAAGGTCAACAATTCAGGTGGTGAAAGACTATCCTGACTCTGAGAGGCAATAAGTGAACCGCGCTCTGATATAAGCGGATCGTTTAGACGCCAGACGATAAAAATAACAACGAGGCTTAGCAGGATAAAAAAAGTCGGCCAGATGAGCAAACCAGTATCACCGAATGCCGAGACAATTAAAAAGCCGAGCGGTCTATCGTTTTGAAAAACAATGCTTGAATATTGAAAATACAAGGTGAACGGCCACTGCCAGGATATATGTTCTCCGTAGGTCAGAGTTTCCAAAGGTTGCTTTTCTTCAGGCCCGTGGGCAGCCAAAGCAAGGCCATCAACACCATAGAGGCTGATACTTGCCAACCTATGATGTTGCTGTATTCCTTCAAGCTTCTTTTGTACATCAGCAAGTTCCCCTTGCTGTAAAGGGGTTTTGACGGTCTCCGCTGCCAGATCATTGAGGAGGACAAGGCGTTGCAGGGTAAGTGTCTTACCCTGCTGATAAGTGGAAAATGCAGATACCAGAGCAATAAGGAAAAGAAAGAGACACAGGATCACTTTCAGGAAAAAGAAGCTCTTTTCATGTTTAGGTGATGTCAACATTTTCAACTCGAAGCAATAGTAGAACGTTGAATACCCTGTTCCTGAAATCGTACCTATATCTTGGGTTGACAACCTACATTAACGAAATTCCTATCGAAAACACAAGTAAAGATTTTCTGGCCAAAACCATTTTCAATTACTGGACAAAATGATGATTTCTTTTTCTTAATAATTGCAACAACTTTCCTAGTTAAATCATCTTTCCCGGTAAAAAACTATTCTTTCCAGTCTATGAATTTGGTAGAATTGAGAGTTTAAAAATATAATCCCCTGGAAAATAACGTCGAAGGAGCATCTCAGCCAAGGACGATATCATGAATCCTGGATACCTTAAACTCTATGATTCCGGCGAACTGCAGCAACGCATAGATACTGCCTGGCAGATAATGGAGCGATGTACCATCTGTCCGAAAAAGTGTAAAGTCGATCGAATCTCCGGCAACCTCGGAGTTTGTGGTGTCGGTAAGCTTGCACCCGTTTCAAGTTATGGACCTCATTTTGGCGAAGAACGTCCACTTGTCGGTGAACATGGTTCTGGTACCATTTTTTTTGCCTCCTGCAACCTCCTCTGCATTTTCTGTCAGAATTATGAGATCAGCAGGTTCAATGAGGCGGAGTCGAAACATGTAACCAGCTCAGAACTTGCTGCCATTATGATCCGTCTACAGCAGCAGGGTTGTCACAATATCAACCTGGTTACCCCAACCCACGTTGTCCCCCATATTCTTCAAGCCCTGCCGGAAGCTATCGAAAACGGGCTCAAGCTTCCTCTGGTCTACAATAGCAGCGGTTATGATTCTGTATCAACCTTGAAAATTCTCGATGGCATTGTGGATATTTACATGCCGGACTTCAAGTTCTGGAGTAATGCGACAGGTGCCCTCTACACGGGTGCCGACGATTACGGTGACGTGGCCCGACAGGCCATAAAAACGATGTATGATCAGGTGGGCGACCTTCGTTTTGATAAGAATGGGATTGCCCAAAAGGGATTGCTCATCCGGCATCTGGTCATGCCGGATCACCTGGAGGAAACCAGAAGCATACTACGCTTCATCGCTGGAGAGATTTCCGGGGCCTGCCATGTCAACATCATGGACCAGTACAGGCCATGCGGTCAAGCCATTGCGCCGATTGACAGAGGTTTAACCGGTAAAGAATATCAGACGGCTCTTGATTACGCCAAACCAACAGGGTTGATTCAACTCAATGAGACCAGACTCGTGGACCTTCTCAGAAATCTACGCAAATTGTAGGTAATCATCGGGCAAGATGAGCTGGCCTGCTCCCGGGCCGGCCAGGTCAAAGTGCCTTATAATAGTATCTATTTAAATCAAATAACCCTGCCCTGGCAGGGTCACTTTCAAAAAAACGATGTTGAAACCAATCAAAAACTTCCCAGAAATGCTCGTCGCTTCTGTTTATCCCGTATCGGCGGAGCTGCCTGGCGTCTTCTTCACTCCCTCGGTAATTATCCAGCATGGTAACAAAATCCTCCAACTCGCTCAGTTCCAACTCGAAGAAGTAGTTTGGATAGGAGCCGATAAATCCGGGAAAGAAATCAGCACTGTCCCGTGCCGGATCAAGGGTGTTTTCCTCTCCGAATAGAAAGGTCACATTATCATGCCAGCGGTGGATGACGGCTGAGACTACCACATCCTCTTCATCGGGGATCTTTACCCGAATGAAGGCAACGTTAGCGTTGTGATCCGTGACATGGGAGAAAAAGTTATCGCCGGCGCCCGAGACACCATGCAAGGCGTGCAATATCTTTGACTCATTGGTGTCATGCTCAGACTTTGCTGGTGTTCCATGCCGTTTCACATAATTCACCCCGTCGAGCTTAATACCCATTTCCTTGGGATAAACATCTTCGATTAACCGCTCGACAAATTCTCGTTCTGGTTCATCGCTGGCATAAGCTATGGCAGCGGGCATGGTCGTCGGATGATAGCGGACATGAAAAAAATCCATGCCGCGGTACCAGTCCATAAGTACTTCCTCTCGTTTTTTTAGGGGCAGAAAATCGAGAAAATTGCTTTCCGCCTCGCGTCGCAAGGCATCCATGTACAGGCGAGTCGTCAACTGATGCCAGGCTTTGCCATAGACATCGAAACCGGCAACCAGAGAATAATATATTCGCTCTATCAATGGGTAATCGAGAACCCAGAACGTACGCGGTAATCCTCCCAAAGCCCCCCGATGAACGGAGGCACTGTCAAAATGTCTGAACACGGTGAGCAGAGGTGCATCACTTACGCTTACTCCCTTCCAGATGGCATCATAATCGAGGCCGTGAAAATAATGGGACATATAGTAATTCTGCCGTTCCCGGTGGTAAGCCATGGCCAGATCGTGATAGGGGTTTTTAAGCGCCTTCAAAATCGAAATATCATTACCCTCCATTGCCGGCATCACCAGTTTATCCGCATGCAGTTTCAGAAACGCAGGATACCGTACCGTTAAATCCGCCTCCGGATCGAGAAACATGATCCAGAAATGATCGTTGATGACATTCAGGGCAACCTGGCCTTTACACACCGGTCCGCGAATAAAGGTCATGATAATGTAATGGGCATTATCAAGAAGAAACTGATAACGCGAACGCACCGGAATCTGTTCGAAGGTGGCGAAGGGATCGGCGCTTCTCCTGGCATCGTAGCTCATCACCTTTGGTTCGGTCTGCCAGGCATTGTCGATAAAGAGCTCGTGATAACGCTGGTATGCCTTCTCGTTAAGGGTGAAGACCATATGCGTCTTATAGACAATGGTCGAGTGAATTTTGCGAAAGCGGTAATAGAATTCACCACCGGGATCATCATAGGGTCGCACCGTACCAATTACCTCCACCTCTTCTCCCGGCGGGGTATGCGAACGGACCAGTTCGTAGAAATCTGTTGATGTGTTGTCGAAGCGGATATGAGCCAGAAAGAGATGTTCATAGAGGTATCTGGCTGTCATTACATGTTTGGCACCCTGTAGATTAAGAAAAGACTCCCATTTTCTTACATCATCAAGATCCTTATCGGCGATTGCTTCGAGCCTTTTCTGTTCCCAGTCATCGGGCCCCTTTGCTCCCTGAACCAGCCAACCGGCAATCAGGTTGAACTCATTCTGCTTTAGCGGCGGAAAGCCAAAGGGCATGCCGTTATTGGGGTGCTTGTCCAGATAGCTGGCAAGTTCATTGCCGTTTTCAGCACAAGTCAAATCCTCCGCTTCCGGACGGTATTCCCCGTAACTTTTTGGGTTTTCCATCTTATGGGAAAGAAGTTGCAGCATGAGCGAGTCATTCAAAGCACCCTCATGGCTGCTTTTGGTGACGCTGAAAAAGCCTTTGCCCCGCCACTCCTTGCTGGAGTGTGCATCAACAAACAGCCTGGTTGGATCCATGGTATGCAAACGCTTCGAGTTATAGACTGCCTCTTTCGTCGCTCCCCGGTCCACTCCTTCATAAGAACTCAGCTTGAGCTGGCAGGGTGAGTTATAACAGGAATGACAGACAACGCAGCGCTTATCCAGGATGGGTTTTACTTCAGTAAGATAATCAACACTATGCTGCGGTAGAGTGACAGGCACCGGCGGCAGCGGTTTATGCCCACAGCCATTGGTGAGCAGGATACAGCTACTAAGCAAGAGCAGGTTTAGTATTCCCTTGGTAAAAATCGAATTGGTAAGCCTTTGACTGTTGGTCAGAAAATAGTTGTTCAACTGGATAATCATCGCGATGCTCTCCCCTGGCGTTTCGACAATACATCACCGTTTTA
>JAAUYI010001952.1_pt1 | contig 23741 bp, 27 predicted proteins | sample 7278041 | NCBI WGS metagenome assembly JAAUYI01 (sample SAMN14350216, study PRJNA611818) | marine sediment metagenome | isolation source: surface marine sediment (0.6m) | place: French Polynesia: Moorea | collected 2018-08
ATCTAATGGTGAAATTAGCTTAAAAATCAAAGTTTATTCCCTATTTTCACTTTATTATTTCTTCAACTTTATCTCTCGTAATCACTGGTAACTGATCTATGATAGGTAATGTAATAAAACTTTACTTATCTTCATGAGTGAGACGTTGTATCCCCTCAGACAAATCAAAAAAACGGTCAAAAAAACAGTATTATTCGGCAATAAACCCAGTGCTGAACTATTTGCTATCCTCAGCGTTTATTTTGTACAAGGAATCTTAGGTTTAGCCCGTTTAGCAGTGAGTTTTTTCCTCAAGGATGATTTGGGGTTAACCCCTGCCCAAATGGGTGCATTAATGGGTATTGCTGCGGTTCCTTGGGTGATAAAACCGCTTTTTGGCTTTATTTCGGACGGTTTGCCTATCTTTAGCTATCGTCGTCGTCCTTATTTGGTGATTTCAGGACTATTAGGTAGTTTATCCTGGATATTGTTGGCGACAGCAGTAACTAATGCTTGGTTAGCTACGGTTACGCTGTTGTTGACCTCTATTTCTGTGGCTATTAGCGATGTTATTGTTGACTCTTTAGTGGTAGAAAGGGCCAGAAAAGAGTCTTTAGGTCAAGCAGGATCGTTACAATCCTTAACTTGGGGAATGTCTGCTTTTGGGGGGTTAATTACAGCCTATTTAAGTGGTTGGTTACTCGAACAATTTAGCAATCAAACCGTATTTGAAATTACAGCAATTTTTCCTTTCATTGTGTGTATAGCTGCTTGGTTTATTGCAGAGGAACCTATTAGCAAAGATAAATTAATTTCTAAACAAGATCAGTCGTTAGTTAAACAACAAATAAAACAGGTTTGGCAAGCTATTAAACAAAAATCAATTTTACTGCCAACTGCCTTTGTTTTTCTTTGGCAGGCTACTCCCAATGCTGACTCTGCTTTTTTCTATTTTACTACCAATGAATTAGGATTTGAACCTGAATTCTTAGGGCGAGTTCGTCTGGTAACTAGCGTTGCTGCGTTGTTAGGAATATTTGTGTATCAACACTTTCTTAAAAATGTTTCCTTTAGAAATATTTTAGGTTGGAGTGTAGTAATTTCTTCTGCTTTGGGAATGACCATGTTATTGTTAGTTACCCATACGAACCGACTACTCGGAATTGAGGATCATTGGTTCAGTTTAGGGGACAGTTTAATTTTAACAGTTGCTGGTCAAATTGCTTTTTTACCTATTTTAGTTTTATCAGCTAGATTATGTCCTAAAGGTATCGAAGCCACTTTATTTGCTTTATTGATGTCCATTATTAACCTAGCAAGTTTATTATCCCATGAACTAGGGGCATTGATAACCCATTGGTTAGGAGTAACTGAAACTAATTTTGATAATCTTTGGTTATTGGTTATTATTACTAACTTATCTACTTTATTACCCTTACCCTTAGTCAAGTGGTTGCCTAATAATGATCCCCAGCAAGAAGAAATCAATAATGAAGAAAATACAAGTTACATGAGTGAAGCTTATGAAGGACATCCATTAGGTGCCGTTCCTAATAATGCTATAATACCTGAAGTTTTACCCTAATTTGTTACCAACGAGAATAAGTAAACTGTTTTGAAAACAACAAGAAATCATGACAAACCTAATTGACAAAAAAACGAAAAACTTATCCTATAACCCTCAACAATGGCAACAAGGTTATCAGTCTCAACCCAATGAATATGACTATTTTATTGAGGATATAGATGGTAAAGTTCCTGAACAATTACAAGGAACTTTCTTTAGAAACGGACCAGGATTATTAGATGTACAAGGAATCCCGTTACAACATCCTTTTGATGGAGATGGGATGATTTGTGCCATTTCTTTTTTACCTAATGGAAAAGTTCATTTTCGTAATCGTTTTGTTCGTACAGAAGGGTATGTCCAGGAGCAAAATTCAGGTGAAATGCTTTATCGGGGAGTATTTGGAACCCAAAAGCCGGGGGGATGGCTCAACAATGTTTTTGATGTTAAAGTAAAAAATATTGCTAATACTAATGTCATTTATTGGGGCAAAAAATTACTGGCACTTTGGGAAGCTGCTGAACCTTATCGACTTGATCCTAAAACACTAGAAACTGTTGGAATAGACTATTTAGATGGTGTATTAAACTCTGGTGATTCTATTTCTGCACACCCATGTTTTGATCCTGCTTCTAAATTAAATAATGGTGAACCTTGTTTAGTTAATTTCTCCATTAAACCAGGACTTTCCAGTAAAATCACTATCTATGAATTTGCCCCAAATGGTAGCTTACTAAGTCGTCATTCCCATACCGTTCCTGGGTTTTCGTTTATCCATGACTTTGCCATTACTCCTAATTATTGTCTTTTTTTACAAAACCCTGTTACCTTTAATCCTTTTCCCTATATTTTAGGGTTTAAAGGCGCAGGGGAATGTGTTGATTTCCATCCCAAAAAACCCAGTAAATTGATTATTATTCCCAGAACTTCTCCTGATGAAAAAATGAAAACTTTAGAAATAAATTCAGGATTTGTCTTTCATCATGTTAATGCTTTTGAAGAAGGAAATAATATCTATTTAGATTCAATTTCATATCAATCTCTTCCTCAAGTTCAACCTGACACTGACTACAAAGAAACTGATTTTGAACGTTTAGATCCTGGACAAATATATCGCTTCAAAATTAATTTAGACAGGGAAACTGTTAACAAAGAAATGCTTGAAAGTCGTTGTTGTGAATTTCCTTATATTAATCCAAATAATATAGGTAGAAACTATCGCTATTTATTTACCGGAACTGCTCATAATGATCAGGGAAATGCACCCTTGCAAGCCATCTTAAAACTAGACTTATTAACAGGTAAAAAACAGATACATTCTTTTGCACCACAAGGTTATGTCGGGGAACCCATTTTTGTCCCCAAACCCAATGCAACTTCTGAAGATCAAGGATGGGTTTTAGTCATGATTTATGATGGCCATAAACACCGTTCTGATATTGTTATTTTAGATGGAGAAAATCTAGAAAAAGAACCCATTGCTACTTTACATCTGAAACATCACATTCCCTATGGGTTGCATGGAAACTGGACATCTGAAGTATTTATCTAATATAAATAAGGGACAATTAATCAATTGTCCCTAACTATTTTGATAAATTTTTAGTGAATAAAAATCTTATCCAATTAATCACTAAGACACTTCTAAAATTAAAGACTTATCTCCTTGTTGAGTTTTCCCCTGTTCTAATAGTTCTAAAAAATGATTAATCTTATCAAAATCATAAGGAAAAGGAGGTTCCATCGGTCGATAATCTAAAGGATGAGACTCACCATGACGTAACACAGCATTCACTAATAAACAGTCTTCTGAACTTAAATTAATTGCCCCATGAGGAATCCCTGGAGGAATAGTAACCACTTGGGGATTATGTTCGCTTAAGGAAATATAATGATACTGTTTATTGTGCAGTGCAACCAGAATAAAACTACCCCGAACCACTAATAATTGATCCGTTTGAAAATGGTGTACAAACAGTTCATCAATGGTTCCACTGGGAACCTGCACTAACATGGTTTGATCACTAGATTGTGGGGTATAAAATTGTGCCATTCCTCCTTGGATCGATTCTAGTTTACGTAGGGATACTCCTTTTTTTAAACTCATATTAATTCTCCATTTTTTTCACTTTTTTTCTATGGTAACAATTCTTACCGTAAAAATATGTAAAAAAAATTACACAAAGTTATCATTATGTGATATGTCTTAACAATTGGAGTAAATTAGTTCTATATTGATCGATGTAAAATAAACTCATATTGACTATAACTTTAAATTATTAAATGAAAAAACTTGAAAAAATCTTAAGTAAAGTAATCATTCTCTAAGAAAATCAACAGTTTTCTTCTCCTTTTTCAACCTATAATCGTAACTATCTAAATTCTAGACTGAATTTTCAGAGAGAGACGTATGAAACATCTAACAAAAGGCTTGTTAGTCCTGATAATTTGTGTATACTCTATTACACTGTTTATCACACCAGCTATAGCTAGTGTTAAATTAAATGGGACATTTGTAGCAGACAAATCCTGTGAAGCATTACAATCAATTAGACGAAAAACTAACCCTGGTAATGTGTTCGTTAACCCTGATGAAACCTATGAAGTTGTTGCTAAAAATAAAGAGGATGCGTCCCATTATCAAATCAAAATTAATGGAGTTGAACCTACAGCCCGTTGGGTAGCAGTAGATTGTGGACGAGTCATTGCTGACTCTTTACCTCCTGTTGTGATCTCTAATGAAGATTATTTATTAGCCTTAAGTTGGCAACCTGCTTTTTGCGAAACTCGTCCCAACAAAACAGAATGTTTAACTAAAGATACTAACACTTTTGAAGCCAGTCATTTTGTTTTGCATGGTTTATGGCCTCAACCTCGTTCAAATGTATATTGTGGTGTTAGTGATGATATTATTACTCTTGATAAAGATAGTGACAAATGGCTAGAAATGCCTCCCATCGAATTATCAGAAGAAACCTGGGATGAGTTAAGTGAAAAAATGCCTGGGGTTGCCTCTGGTTTACACCTCCATGAATGGTATAAACATGGAACTTGTTATTCAGAATCCCCTGAAGAATATTATCAAGAATCTATAGCTTTGTTAGATCAAGTTAATGCGTCTGCTGTCCGTGATTTATTTGTAGAAAACCTTGGCGAAACACTAAAGGCTAAAGAAATTAGTCAACCCTTTGAGGGTGCATTTGGCGTAAATTCAGGGGATAAAATTGCGGTAAAATGTCGTAATGATTCTGACGGCGATCGCAATAATATGATTACTGAATTATGGATTAATCTTGAGGGTGAAATAGAAGCAGATACCTCAATCAATCAACTTCTTGAAAATGCGTCTGATGCACGTTTAGGTAGTTGTGAAGGAGAAATCGATCCGGCCCCAGTTAATGAAGCTTAGACTTCACAAATTTCTTTAATATGGCTTATAAATGTATTTTTATAAGCCATGTTTGGAGCTTATACCAATTTTCTTTATTAACAACGCGAGGCTCAAGTTTTACTCCTTTTTCTTCCAAATATTTATGTTCCATTTCAGCTTCTTGCTCCAACAAAGCTTGATGAGATTGACAATAATCAATGACTTCAAAAATAGCCTGAAGCGGTAAATCCCAATTCTCTGCCGCTTCAGAAGGAGTATCTTCATTAACGAACATATCAGACCAAACTGTTCTCGCTCTTAGTTTGCGCCCTTTAATATAAAGCTGCTTCCGCCAAGAATCGGGTCGAGCTTCAAGATATTGCCATTGTGTTTTGGTGGGCTGATTTTTCATAATTGCTGATTTCGATTTACATGGAGAATCGGGTGATGACAATCTTCGTGGAGAATTCGGCAATGATGAACTCTTCGGTGGATCAGGAAAAGATTATCTAGAAGGTGGATGGGGTAACGATACCTTAACAGGGGGTTCTGAAGCTGATACCTTTTACTTCTATAAACCTCAAGATGGCATTGATACTATCACTGATTTTAATTGGCAAGAAGGAGACAAAATAGAAGTGTTAGGTTCGGGTTTTGGTATTGGAGCTAATGATTACAGTAAGTTTTCCTTTGACGCAATTACAGGTGCATTATCTTTTGATGGAACTCAATTTGCATCATTACAAGCAAATTCAGGTTTTCTAATTAGTTGGGACATTGATATTAATGCTACGCCACCCTTATTCTAATTCAAGCTTTAATTGAATGATATACAATGATCGTCTTTCCTTATTTCAAAGGCGATCGCTTTTTATTGGTTTATTTTTTTAACAAGTCAAATAATTTTTTTTTGTCAATACCAATATCTTGAATCATTCCCATCAAAGTACCTTGCTTTAAATTTTTTCCCGAATGAATAGGAACAACAACTCTATTCCCATGATTATTTTTATAAATAGCATGACTTCCTTTTTGACGATCCAGAAAAAACCCTAATTTTTCAATGACCTTAATAAAATCTTTCGCGTTAACACTAGGAAAATTGCTCATACTAAAATGCTTAATGGTTTAACAATCAAATCTTCTTTCGGTATTGGTTGATTATCAGCCATCAAACTTTCAATATATAATTCCATTGCTTCTGTTATATTTTGGATTGCTTCTTCAAAAGTATCTCCTTGAGAATGACAACCTTTGAGAATAGGACAAAAAGCGTGATAACCGCCATCTTCTTCTTTTTCTAGAATAACAGTGTAACTATAAGTTTGTTTTTTGTTATTTTCCATAATCGTCCCCATAACCTTCACTATTATTTTAGCGTTTCTCGCAATTATTTATTATATCTTTTTTCACCTTTCTTGATTTCAACTTGCCATATTAATGCGATCGCTTATAGATTGGTTGGCGATCGCTTGATTAAACTCATCAAACCCTCTTGGTAAAAATGCTACTTTTCTCATAACATTTCAGGATCAACATAGATATAATTTTCGGGATTTTTCAATTCTTCTATGGTCTCAGTTAAATATTGACGATTGGCTTCTGTTGAAAGTAAGTATTCAGTTTCATCAATTTTTACATTTTCTTCTATTAATAGAATTGCTTCGACCACTGTTCCTTCAGGTAAATTTAAACAAGGAAGATCAAGACGACCATTTTTAACAGTCACTTTGTATTTTAAGGCATTCATGGAATTATTAAGTTATAAAACTTGACTAGGGCTAGGAATTAAATCAATTAACCTCATTTACTATTATAGCGTTTGTCTGATGATTAATTATATCTTTTTCTATCTTTCTTGATTTCGACTTGCCATATTAATGCGATCGCTTAATTCTGATAACTGTTGAGATAAATCCCAATCTTTCTTTTGTAATTTAGATATTTTATCACAACTATATAACACCGTTGTATGGTCTTTACCTCCGAATTCTTCCCCAATTCTCGGTAAACTTAAATCGGTATGTTGACGCATTAAATACATTCCTATTTGTCTAGCTAAACTAATTTCTCGACGGCGTGAACTTCCTTTTAAATCTTCTACTGAAACATGGAAATTTTCAGCAATAATATTAATAATAATCTCAGGAGAAACAGAAATTTGTTCCATGGGAGGATTTAAAACAGGAGCAATATTTTCAACTGTCATCGATAGTCCAGAAATCGAAATATAAGTCACTGCGCGAATTAAAGCTCCTTCTAACTCTCGAATATTAGATGTATAATTTGTGGCAATATATTCGATAACATCTCGTGGTAATCTAATGTTTTCATACTCTGCTTTTTTCTGTAAAATTGCCATTCTCGTTTCTAAATCTGGAACTTGAATATCAGCAATTAATCCCATAGAAAAACGAGAGACTAATCTATCTTGTAAACTGGGAATTCTTTTGGGAGGACGATCAGAAGCAATTACTACTTGTTTTCCTGCTTCATGTAAAGTATTAAAGGTATGAAAAAACTCTTCTTGGGTGTATTCTTTCCCTTCAATAAATTGAATATCATCCACTAATAAAATATCTGCTGTACGATAATGTTCCCTAAAACTTTCCATACTATCTTGACGAATAGAGGTAATTAAATCATTGGTAAATTGTTCCGTAGACACATAAAAAACATTAGCATTGGGATATAATTCTAGACGATAATGGGCGATCGCTTGCATTAAATGGGTTTTTCCTAATCCAACTCCACCACATAAAAATAAAGGGTTAAATTCCCTTCCAGGTGATTCAGCAACCGCTAAAGATGCAGCATGGGCCATTCTATTTGTTGGACCGACTACAAAGCGAGAAAAATTATAACGAGGATTTAATTGACTGAGTTTTGGAGATTCTTGCTCCCTTTTATCCTGAACTTTTTCAGAAGATAAATTGTACTTATTTTTATCAACAATTCTTAGATTCTGTTCTTGTGCTGTTGTTAATTTTACTGTAACAGGATAACCAACAATTGCTTCAACTTCTTCTACAATTAGAGTATAATAAGTCTTTTGTAAATGATTGAGAATAAATGGATTTTCTACTTGAATAACTAAACAATTATCTTGCCAATTTTGTACAATTGCTGAAGCAATCCAAGTTTCAAACGCAGTAGGATTTAATCGTAATTTAAGACGATCAAGAACTTGATTCCAAATATATTGGGGTGAAATAGTCATTCTTAAAATTAAACTTTAACATTGGAAGACTATTTTGACATACCATTCAACAGAGAATTCATATTCTCATCTTAGATGCCAAAAATGTTTTAGACTAATTAACAATTTGATGTATCCCAACAACGGGACAATAACTTAACAAACAATAAAAACAATGGTTAGAGATTAAGGATAGTAAAAAATGAAATTATAACAGTTTCTCTAAAGTTGTCCAATAACCCAAAAAAAAAGTCATAATAGATATATACTGTTTAAGATAGATTAAAGTCTATGATAAACTCAAATTTAGAAATTGCTCAAGTTGGTAATCCTATTTTAAGACAACAGGCTCAATATGTTACCAATATTAGTGATGAAAAGTTACAACAATTCATTGACACCTTATTAACCACAGCAATGGATGCAAAAGGTGTGGGTATTGCTGCACCACAACTGTCTCAATCTTATCGTTTATTTATAGTTTGTTCCCATCCTAACCCTCGTTATCCTGATGCACCATTGATGGAACCCACCGTTATGATTAACCCCCGTTTACTGTCTCATTCTCAAGAAAGGGTTAAAGGTTGGGAAGGATGTTTAAGTGTTCCAGGAATAAGGGGTTTAGTACCTAGATATCAAACCATTACAGTTGAATATTTAGATCGTTATGGAAAACTACATCAGCAAGAATTGACTGATTTTATTGCTAGGATCTTTCAACATGAATTAGATCATCTCAATGGTATTCTTTTTATTGATAGGGTAGAAAATAAAGAAGATTTAGTCTATAACCAACAAGAAAAATAGAATCAATAATGTCTTCACTTTTTTGAAGCAATGATCAGTAATAATACCAATGACAATGATAATTATTTCCTTTACACTTTTAAGTAAAGTATTTTACACTAAAGTTGATTATGTTGCGTCGTTTTATCTGGTTAATGCCTTTAGCCATAGGACTTTTTCCTCTTTCTGTTCAAGCCTTTCCTACCTCTCCTCAAATTAATAAATTAGCCCAAAGAATTTGTCGACTCCCTAGTCAATCACCCCAAGCATTTCAAGAGTCAATGCTGAAAGAAATGATACAAGAAATGGGAGGATGGATGAACGAAGGAAACTTAACTTTTGAAGAAATGAATGATAAAAATACCTTGATGAAAATAGGGAATGAAGTGGCTTTAGAGATGTATGATATTTGTCCTGATCGGGTAATAGAACTGGGTAATCAATATAGTAATGGAACTTTATAAAACATCAATTATTAATCTTAATTAATGTATGTTTTTAGTTAATCAGGTAACCAACTTGACCTAATTTGTTCAACGGAATAGGGACATTTTTCAGGAAAATGCCATTCTGATAACCCTGTTTCGTTGACTGCATCTGCTTTAGCGCGACGATAGTTTCTCTCAAATTCTTCTCCTGTCCAATATTTTTTTAAGGAAGGGGTGTCTTCAAGATAAAAAGTAAGATTATTTCTTTCTCTGCGAATAGTGGTTAACCAAGAATTAGAACGTTTTTCGGGTTGATATTCCCATTTTAAGAGATGATGAATAATTAGACGAATCGCTGATAGAAATTTATCCCTTTCTCGTTTACTCAAGTCTTCTATTTCCTCAATAATATTGTCCCAGTCTACTTGAGCATATTGTTTTTGTTTAATCAGCTTAACTTGTTGTTCAACCCATTCATTAATATCAGTTTCATATAAACTCATGAATTCACTCCTTTTAGCATAGGGGACATAACACTATGTTAAGATAAAGAGGCAATTCCCTGAGACTTTCCACCCTTTCCACACTCCCCACACTCACTTAGTCGCAATTTTGATACCATCAATTAAATAGCCTTAGAAAAAGACTGTTCCTTACGTCCTTTGAGATAGGGATCAAATATTGCAGCAATGTTTCTGATTAACCAGCGGCCTGTATTAGTGACTTCGAGGCGATCGCTATGTAAATGAATTAATCCATCAGCTTCTAAGGGTTTAAGATCGATTAATTCTTGGGCAAAATATTCGTCAAAATCAAGATCAAAATTGAGGTTATATTTCTCTTCAATGCGATCTTTATAAAGTTGAGATTGACACATTAATTCCATAATAACAGCCCGACGAATGATGTCATCTTTACTTAAGGTAACACCTTTTTCAATGGGTAAATGTCCCTCATCTAAGATTTTATAGTAGTCTTTAATCTTCTTATGGTTTTGAACATAGACATCATGTAACATACTAATTGATGTCATACCAAAGGCAAAAAGATCAGATTCTGGTTTTGTTGTATAACCCTGGAAATTACGGTGTAAATCACCTTGTGATTGGGCGATCGCTAACTCATCATTGGGTTTAGCAAAGTGATCCATTCCGATGAATAAATAATCATTATTGTTGAATTCTTCGATGGTCATTTGTAAAATGGCTAACTTCTCTGACGCATTGGGAAGTTCATCAACGGGTAGATTCTTTTGTGCGGGTTTTATCCAAGGAATATAAGCGAAGTTAAAGACAGCAATGCGATCAGGATCGAGTTCTATAGTCTTTTGAACTGTCTTTTTAAAGGTGTGTCTTGTTTGATAAGGTAGTCCATAAATGAGGTCAACATTAACACTTTCAAACTCAGCTTCTCGCATCCAACCCATGACATTAAATAGCATTTCTTCGGGTTGAATACGGTTAATTACTTTTTGTACTTTGGGATCAAAATCTTGAATCCCAAAACTAATCCGATTAAATCCTAACTTTCTCAAGAAAAAGACAAAATTACGATCAAGATATCGGGGATTTACTTCAATAGATATCTCGGCATTTTTATCAATATTAAAGTTCTTAACTAACGTATTAAATAACTGATCAATTTGAGATTGATTTAAGTAATTTGGTGTTCCTCCTCCCCAATGAATTTGATTAACTGAGCGATCAGAGGAAATTAATTGGGCGGTTCTTTCTATATCTTTAATTAAATATTCTAAGTAAGGAGGGGCAACTTTTTTATTTCCTGTAATAATTGTATTACAACCACAAAAATAACAAGCTGTTTCGCAAAAAGGAATATGACAATAGAGAGAAAGGGGTGTTTTTTTATGATTTCCTGCTGCAATTCCTGCTCTAAATTCGGGTTCTCCTACCTTGGTTTTAAGTTCTGTTGCAGGGGGATAACTGGTATATCTCGGTAAAGATTTATCATATTTCTTAATTAAACTTTGGTCAAAGTTAATAGTTCTAGCTGTTAAGTTCATGGTCTTAATTAGCCTCTCAATAGTTGAAAAATTAGGTAGGATAGATCATAAAAAAAAAGGGAAGTCAGTTTAATAAAAATAGCAACTCAATTGTTTATTTTTCTGACTTTTTCCCTTTGTAATAACAGGATTGACAGCTTTATTCTGCAACCGCTACATTATGGGGATGACCATGACCATGAGGATGTTCTGTTGCCCCAGGAATGGCTTGACGAGTGATTAATTCAAACACATGATCGCCGATGGCTTCTTTGACATCAGCTTCTAATTCATGAACCACATCACAGTTTAATTTAAAGGCATGGTTTGCTTCATCAACAATCTTCTGTTCTACAGTTTCATCGATAGGTAAAGCATTTAAACCATCACGATATTTTCCTTTGAATTCTCGTCTTGCTTCTGCGGTAGCAATTTGCTCAAATTCATAGAATTGAGTTCCTTGATCCCCAGGTAATTCTAAGGCTGAACGGGCAATATTTTTTAAGCTTTGTCCCCCAGATAAGTCACCCATATAACGCACATAGGAATGGGCAACTAATAAAGCAGGTTCCGTTTGAGAAACTTCCCGAATTCTTGCTACATAAGTTTGACCTGCAACTGATGGAAAAATATCGGCTGCCCAATTTTCTCCGTAATAGTATTCTAGGTCTTTTACTAAGTTTTGCTTACGGTTTAATTCAGGGAAATAAATGTTACTAATAACGGGATCGTCTTTATGGCGTTCTAATTCTTCTTCTAGGGTAGAATATAAGAAATAAAAGTCAGCTAAAAGTTTACGGAAGGGTTCTCTTTCGACAATACCCTTGAGAAAACACTTGGTAAAGGCTGTATTCTCTGCTAGGGTGTGAGAATGACTGGTTCCTTCCCGAAGCTTGAGGGCTAAGTTATTACTCATGATCAATACCTCTTATTAGCAGTCAGACGTTAGACTTTAGACAAAGATTACTCTTTCGATCCTCAGCCATCAAACCACTGCTTTAATTTCTATTTCAGTTTATTACTATACAGTTATATTATCACTTAACTGCTAAATGTAGCAAAACTTAACATAACCCCCGAGTCAGTTTCGATCAATATTCTTAAATTTAATAGAAAAGAGAATTATATTAGCTATAAAAAGAGAAAGAAATAATCAAGAGGTCAATATGTTAGAACTTGGTCAAGAATGCTTCCCTGAAGATGAAGAACAAACCATTGAAGAATTAGTCAAAATATTTGAATTTTTGATGAGAGATTATCGGTTTTCACCTACCCCAAGAACACAACACCCAAAAAGTCATGGTTATGTTCAAGGGGAATTTATTATTGAAGAAAATATTCCCGATCAATTCAAAGTAGGAATTTTTTCTACAGCGAAAACTTATCCCGTGTGGGTTCGTTTTTCTAATGGTAGCGGTTTCTCTAGTGAAGATGGAAAATTTCAACCGGATACAACGGGAGATATTCGAGGGGTTTCGATTAAATTAATGGAAGTTGAAGGAAAGAAAGCATTTGAAGATTCTGCACCCAATGAACAAGATTTTATTGCAGTTAATACCCCGATCTTTTTTCTCAAAGATGCTAAAGCCTATTTAGATTTTTTTCCTGTTGTTAATGCAATTAGAGATGGAAAAATTACGAGAAACGATGATGGGAGTCCTAAACATATTCCCGATGAATTACAACAATCTTACGAAGCGATCGCCTATTCACTTCCTTTATTAGATAATGTGCGAAGTCAGGTTATGACAAGTCCCCTAGAAGCCAATTATTGGAGTGCAACCCCTTATAAATTTGGGGACATTGCTATGAAATATGCTGTATTTCCTCATCTTGAAGGGGAAAAATTTAATATTGAAACTGCTGAGAATAAAACGAATTATTTACGAGAAGCAATGACCAAGCATTTAGCTGAAAAAGAAGCTTATTTTGACTTCAGTATTCAACTTCAAACCGATGCAAAAAAAATGCCTATTGAAGATCCAACAGTATTATGGGATGATAACGAATCCCCTTTTATTAAAGTGGCAACTCTGAAGATTTTTCAACAGGAATTTAATAGCCAAGAACGGATAGAAATGGATGAAAAACAATCTTTTTCACCTTGGAATTGTTTAGAAGAATATCGGCCATTGGGGGGAGTTAATCGGGCGCGTAAAATTTATGCAGATATGGCTCATTTTCGGAATGAAATCAATCAAAAATAGGCATTTAATTAGATTATATTTTTTGATTTCAATTAAGGCATGGTTGACTTATTAATATGTTACTACCATGCCTATATCTATGTTATAAATTAGTTTCTTTCTTATATGAACATGAATACTTATTTATTCTTGAATCTTTGTTATAATCCAAAAAACTATTAATTTGAAAACTAAATGACTGTTTTATTACCTGCTATTATTCCCGTTGCCTTTATTATTATTATTGGGGTTATTGCTGGCAAAACCTTGACGCTTCATAAACAAACATTATCCCAATTAATTGTTTATGTTTTAGCCCCTGCCTTAGTAGCTGATAGTTTATATACAACCACTATTTCAGCCCAAAATGCAGCACAATTATTATTAGGGGTTTTTATTGTTGCCTTTATTCTTTACTTATTGGTTTCAATTATTAGTCATTTTTTGAAATTTCCTGCTATTACTCGTAAAAGTCTAATTGCTACGACCTTACATCCTAATAATGGTAATATGGGATTACCTTTGGTTGATTTTGCTTTAGGATCTGCTGGGTTAGAAAGGGCAATTATTTATATGATTGGTTCGAGTATTTTATTATTTGGTGTTGCACCGGCTATCCTGGCAGGAACCAGTTTAAAACATAGTCTAAAAGTCACCTTTAAATTGCCTTTAATGTGGGCAATTTTAGCCGGGTTAAGTTTAAGATTTCTCCAGATCAAACTCCCTTTTAATTTAGGAGAAGCATTACATTTATTAGGCAGGGCAGCCATTCCTATTGCTTTAATTATTCTGGGTATGGAATTAGTCACTACAACCTTTAAAGTAACTAACTTTGAACTAATTTCCCTTAATTTTAGATTAGTTTTAGCCCCTTTGATTGCTTTATTCGTGGGAAAATTGATTAACTTGAATCCTTTAGATTTGCAAGTGTTTATTTTACAAAGTGCTATGCCAACAGCAGTCAATACAATCGTCTTAGCAACAGAATTTGGGGGTGAATCTCTCAAAGTGGCTAGAACAATTGTTGTTACAACGTTGCTCAGTTTTTTGACACTCCCCTTAGTCTTATGGGTCGCAGATAAAGTATAATGAAACAGAGGAAAAATAGTACAAAAAATCAACAATTCTCATGGAAAAACTCGCCACTAATCAATATCCTATTCATGAACTCATTAAACAGCGTTGGAGTCCCTTAGCGTTTAATACTCGTCCTATTGAACCGACAAAAATTGCTAGTTTATTAGAAGCAGCGAGATGGGCAGCTTCCTGTTTTAATGAACAACCTTGGTGTTTCATTGTTGCCACACAAGACAATATTCAAGAATATGAAAAACTATTAAGTTGTATAGTAGAAGCTAATCAGAAATGGGCAAAAGATGCGCCTCTTTTAATGTTATCGGTAGCAAAATTATCCTTTGAACGTAATAATAAACCCAATCGTCACGCTTTACATGATGTAGGTTTAGCAGTGGGAAATTTAACCCTACAAGCGCAATCATTTGGCTTATTTGTCCATCAAATGGGAGGTTTTGATATGGATAAAGCCAGAACCCTTTATAATATTCCCCAAGACTATGAACCCGTCGCAGCGATCGCCGTTGGTTATCCAGGAAATGTTAATCAATTAGATGAAGATTTGCAGCAACGAGAATTATCTTCCCGTAGTCGTAAACCGTTGACAGATTTTGTATTTCAAGGAACTTGGAACCAGTCGTATTTTTAAGGTGTAAATTCTTGTGACAAAAGCACTTTTTGACTGAGTTAAATCCCTGTTATTGATGAATGGTTATTTCTGACTCACAAGATAATTTTGCTAAGTCTTGACGTAAACCTTGTCCGATATAGAATTTTAAGAGAGCTTCTAAAGACATATCTTGATTATGAGCAATTGTTTTTAAAGACTCTAGAGTATCTTTAGGAATTGAAATTGATACCTTTTCTGAGGGACGAGGTTGAATATGAAGAGTAATTTCTTCGTTAGGTTTGTTCATATTGTTTTTTCTCCATGCGAGTAGCTGGACGTGCGGAGATAATTCGAGTACGTTGGTTTCGTTCAACATAAACAACAAATAAGACACGATAAGCTAGGGAATAACCGAGAATAAATTCTCTTTGTTCATCATTTATCGTTGCATCTCCTGTTTGATAAAAGGGGTCAAAAAATGCTTCGGCTGCCTCTTCAAATGTTATTCCATGTTTCTCAACATTGATTTGAGCTTTATTAGAATCCCATTCAAATTCTACACCTTGTAAGCGATAAACGACATTCATATAGTATATTGAGGAGGTGTTTAGACATTTTAAGAATATTTTTATAGAAACAAAGGGCTTCCACCTTTATTCTAGGAGAAGCCCTTTATAAAAGAAGAAATTTTGAGCAAAAACCCTAAAAAGGACAATCATCCTCATCATCTAACTGCATATCCCATTTGGCTGCTAAAACTTGAGTAACCATAGCCTCCAAAGTAGCAGCATCTAGGTTAGAATTACTCTCAGGAATCGGAGAAGCATAGGTAATGGGAATCAAACGTAAACGACGACGATCCTGAATCAAATCAAAATAAGCTTCTTGCTTTTGGGAACGTTGAAGTTGTAAATAATCGAAGCTTTGAACATTAAGATACAAAGAACGATTAACAACAATCGTTGCTTGATGGGGATCATTAAACACTTCAACTATCCATCCTTCCCCTTCACTTTCTAGGTGTCCGTCGAGGGTATGAATGTAATGAACTCTTCCGAGATCATTAAGAATACGTTTCATGTCTTCAGCATTAACAATAATCCCAAAATCAATAATACAGGGAGCAGGGAACGAGTGTGAGGGCTGATGGTGACTCATAAGAAATTGCCTGAAAGCACAACAATTGGTAGGTAGTCTAAAGACTGTTAGGAGTGAAAAGATAGGGTTAGATAAGCTTTTCTCTCTAAGTGGGAGTAGAGAAACAATTTTGCTGACGACTTTCAACCAATGCTATGTGACATCCTGGGTTTGTTGTCTTTTAGCATGATTAGACTCAATAAATTTAGGGATCTCGGCCATGAGGTTAAGGCATCGCTCCAATTAGCAAGGCTATTCAAAATGACCCAAGGCCAATCGCCATATAACATTATGTTACCGCAATATTCTCTAACCCTTTCTTAAACTCTTAGAAGATAGGGATTAATTTGGGGATTTTAAACTTTCTACATATAGGTACTTAAATATTCAATGTTCCATAAAATTTATAACAACTTGAGAAATTTTTTTACATCCTTATTGGGGGCTATCACTTTTTATACCATTATTCCTTTACCGAATCACTGGCCGAAAAATTTTCAATCCATCGCCCATTGGTCTCCAATCATTGGCTTGGGAATAGGAGGACTTTTAGGAATAGGCGATATATTATTAAACTGGATCGGATTTCCCGTAACCGTACGAAGTGCTTTGATAATTGGTTTAGGGATTTATATAACCGGCGGATTACACTTAGATGGAGTCATGGATAGTGCCGATGGTTTAGGGGTTAGTGACTCTCAAAAACGCTTGCAAGTGATGCAGGATAGCGTTACAGGGGCTTTTGGGGTAATGGCTGGGGTAATGGTCATTTTGTTGAAAATCATTGCTTTGAGTGCCATTTCTGACCATCGTGATTGGAGTTTAATGGTTGCTTATGGTTGGGGACGATGGGGACAAGTGAATGCGATCGCCTTTTATCCCTATCTTAAACCCACAGGAAAAGGAGCTTTTCATAAACAATACCTCAAAGTTCCCCAAGATGTGTTAGGGGGATTAATGGGTTTATGGGGGATAACTGGGGTATTCATAGCACTAAACTCCGATCAATGGAAGTTAGGGTTAATGGTAACAGGGATAGGAATGGCGATCGCATTAGGGGTTGCTGCTTGGTTCAATCATCGGTTCGGGGGTCATACCGGGGACACCTATGGTGCCGTGGTAGAATGGACTGAAGCGTTTATTTTGTGTCTATTATCGATTTACAGGGCGTAAACGAGTAACGTTCAGACGGAAATTTCCACCCCCTGTTTCCCCAAAAGCACGAACACGGATGATATAGCGACCAGTTTCAGTAATACGAGAAAATAATAAAGAGTTAGTGCTACCATCAGGACCGTCGTCATTTTCAGCAATGGTTGCACCATCGGCCCCTAACAGCAAAATCACACTATCAAACTCATCAGAGGTGAGATCGATCGCGACTTGATCCCCTTTTTGTAACTCTACCCAATAATCTTTAGCAAATCCCCCTTCTCCTGTAGGAATATCTTGATCTGAAAGACGATCCGCAATTTCTCCGTTAGATTTAATGGGAATAGGGTTATAAATTCCTTGCTGTCCTCGTACTGGAAAAGCAGTCAGACTCAACATTAGGGAAAATAAAGCGATCATTAAAGGACGAGAGGACACTTTATCACACAAATAGGTCATATTATGAACAATACTTACATACACTCCCGTATAGTGTATCGAATGTCTAGGGATTGGGGGTAAAACTTAATCAGAAATAGAGAAAAAATTTAGAAAATTTTTATGATTAAAAACCTGATAATCTAATTTAAGGATTTGGAGTTAAATAAATGTCAGATTTTCCCAATTATAATGATAAAATTAAACAAGACTTAGAAAAAATTAGACAACAAGAACAGCAAAAAGAGACTAAACGACAACAAGAAATGGAACGCGATCGCCGTTTAGTTCAACAAGAAGAAGACTATAAATTACTTCAGAAAAAACAACGAGAATTAGAACGAGAAAAAGCTAAGTTACGGGCTGAAATTAGACGCAGACAAGAACTTCAAGCAGAAAGAAAACGCCTGCAACAACAAGAAATTAAAAGAGAAGAAAGACGAAAACAGCAAATTCAATTTGATCGAGAACAAGTTAAACAACAAGAGTTACAAAAAAAATACCCATCCCCTAATTATTCTCCTTCTACTGTTGAAGAACAATTAAAAGAATTAGATAAACTCATTGGCCTAAACCATTTAAAAGATGAAGTTCGTCAGTATATCAATTTTCTCAAAATTCAAAAGTTACGAGAAAAACAAGGGTTACAACCCGTTCCTATTACCTTACATTCAGTTTTTTGTGGTTCCCCAGGAACAGGAAAAACAACTGTTGCCAGGTTAATGGGGCAAATTTATCAACAATTAGGTATCCTTAAAAAAGGTCATTTAATTGAAACTGACAGATCAGGAATGGTAGCAGGATATGTAGGACAAACCGCACAAAGAGTTGACGAATTAGTTGATTCTGCGTTAGACGGAGTTTTATTTATCGATGAAGCTTATACCCTAAAACCTATCGATCCTGGAAATGATTTCGGTCAAGAAGCAATTGATATGTTATTAAAAAGAATGGAAGATTACCGAGATAGGTTGGTTGTTATTGTTGCCGGTTATGGGGATGAAATGACCCGCTTTATTAATTCTAATCCTGGTTTAAAATCTCGTTTTAGCCGTTATTTTTATTTTGAAGATTATACACCACAAGAATTATTAGCAATTTTTGATCTTTTTTGTCATCAACATCGTTACACTGTAACACAAGCAGCCAAAGAAGTATTATTAACCCGATTTAAAGAATTATATGACCATCGAGATAAAAGTTTTGGTAATGGACGTTTGGTAAGAAATATGTTTGAAAAGACCATTGAAAAACAAGCAAATCGTTTAGTTACTATTCCTGATGTCAATGGTTACACTATGCAGCAAATATTACCTGAAGATGTTGATCAATTAATAATTAATAATTAATAATTAATACTGAAGAAGTAGAAAAAAATCATAAATCTTAATCAAATATAGGATCATCATTAACTTTTATTCCAATACGATATTCTCCGATTCTAATTCTATAAAAATCACCCTTTCCCTTAATCGAATTGTTGAAGGCTTATCAGTGTAAACCCTGTCTAGGTAAGCGTGAGTAATTAGTTGAAGAGGTGTGGTTGCTAAATTGTTTTTGAGATGATCTTATTTTTTACGGATCGAGTGGAATGACCAGTCCCACAGATTCCCATCCAGAATTTACTGCCTCTTGTTCACTACTTCCCTTGCCATACTTAGATCCTGCAACTCTATAGGTCTCCTGAGCAAATTCAAGGAAACTGGGGCTGGAATTTTTCCTCTGTATTCGCATTGCACTTTCATACCAGATCTTGCCAGCCTTCTCCCACGCATACCCACCCATTGCCGTCGCCGCCAAGTAAAAGGCCCGATTGGGAATTCCAGAATTGATATACACGCCTCCAAGATTAGCCGACTCTTTGTAGAGCTTGTTGTAATTATCTGGTTGCGGATCTTTTCCCAAAACAGGATCATCATAGGCTGTACCGGGTTCTCGCATATCACGTAAAGCTCGTCTCGAAACTGATGATGTCAGCACGCCTTTAGCAATAAGCCAATCTGCATCTCCAACTGTCTGATCTTTAGTCCACTGGACTGCAAGGACACCAAAAACATCCGCCAGATGACAGCTCAAAGAACCAGCCTCCCCCTGAAAAATAAAATTTTGTCTCAATCTAAAACTAAGTTCATGAACAACAATTTCCAAGAGTATAAATGTTTGAAATAATTCCCCATCACCATCCCCCATAACTAATTGTTTGCCATTCCAGTAGGCATTATTATAAGATTTACCGTAGTGAACTGTTGCAATGAGATCAGAACCTTGGGATATATCGCAATCAAAAACGTCTAGAAAGAATTTGTGAGCAATACCAAGTAAATCGTATAATTCATTAACGTCCTTATCATCAGATGGGTTGTCTCCTTCAGATCGAACTAATTCCCCTGGTAACCCAATCTTATTTTTAGCATCATAAATCATGCGGCATAAATAACTCTTAGTTTTTCTAGTAAATGGTGCTGCCATATAACCAATAATACCGATATTCTCTTCAGCAAAAACTCTCACCTTGCTGGTCTGTTGATCTATAACTTCCGAAGCTTGCCTAGCTTTATCGTTTATATTGTCCAATGCTTGTTTAGACTCATAGTTAAATTTATTAATTGCCTCCCTACTTGCATTATTAAAATCTTCTTGGGCTTTTTCTAAGGCTTTGTTAAAATTGTCAATTGCTTCCCTGGTGGAATTAGCAGAATCTTGCTGAAAATTTTTTAGAGCTTTTTTTAACCATGTTTGCACATCACAATATGTCTTGACTCCCAAAGCTGCTAAAGCAAATGCAAGTGGTGCTATGATCCATTGAGCCCATGACACAACTTGTTTCTTAGCTTCTTCTGCAACTTCAAATTCAACTAATTTTTTGAGTCGCTCTATCTCAGGCGTTTCTGCAACAATATGTGTTGGGCTATTTTGGGGAGCAGCTTTTTCATTCTTCAACTCTTTGGAATATGCAACAGAGGCACATAATATAATAATTGTAATTATAATCGCACATATATTTACAGGCAAACAATAAGGAAATGAAAGCTTATTTTTAGACAATGGAGTCTTTGACATGACAGATATTTTTTAGCTAATAAGCAATAGAAACCTAGATTTTATCAATACTAAACCGAATATCCCCCAGAAAAAAAGTTAACTTAATAAATTGTTGTTCGATTCAATATATGACACTCTCGCCACATAATACTTGGGTTGGAATACATTAGCCTCGCGTGGCGTACCCTGCCATAAACCTCATTTCAAAATAATGACAATTTAAGGACTTCATAATCAGTCTAACTATTTATTAGACCAACATTTCCTAGATAGCTAACGCTTATGGAACAAAAAACAGAAACTTTCTGGATATTCACCTTATAGAGGATATTATTCAGAAACTTTCCGCACAATTTCGTATGATAGCCCAAAACCTTCGGGATAACATACCCCATAGTTACACTATTCAGAAACGTTCTGAATATCGCCCGTTTAACAAACCTAATCACCATATGTACATTAACTAATTATCTGTTGTCTTAACAAAATAGTGTCGTCGAAAATATTTAAGTCTGAAACCTTTATATCTGAACTTCCCCCGTACGTTTGATCTTAAAATCGCTGAAAGCCTTATTTTAAAAGGAATAAAGCAGGTAGTATATAAGTTCTGTGTCCATGTCAGGGGTTGCTCTATGGCTGCGATCGCTGTATCATTTAGATCATAGGTGCGGTCTCGCGGGAGCGAGTGCGGCTGCACCGCTCAAAACACGCTCCAGTTAAGCTTCAGAGTGAATTGTACCCAGTAACGGGTAGTCCAAAAATTGCTATAACTACCTCTAGGTAAGGCTTTCAGCAATTTTTCTATGGGGAAGTTCAGTTATATGATGAACTTTATAGACTGATCATAACATCAATCTCTTACAAAAGTTATTACTCATCTTATTAACAAATTGACTGTCATTTTCCAGGAAATTAACAGATTAAGTGTCATTTACCCGAATGGCACTTTTTTTATGGACTGGAGCAATATTAACAAATTACCTGACAAATATCGTCTGCTTTAGTTTTACTCACGGGTATTTTAGGGTAATGGCTAAATCTATTTAGTTAAATAGTACAACAGATAGTAGTTCTCGCGTTTTGTGAGGTACAGAAGTTTTTACTATTAGGGAACAGGGAATAAAAAATAAAATCTAGGTGTACCTCACTCGTTGCGAGAATCGCACTCTGTTGAATCAAGAGTGGGCTAGCCTCAGAATCGCTTCTTGAACGAAAAAATTATCCAATGGCCAAACTGGGTTTAACAATTGCTGGCACAATACGTCGACAAGCCATTTTCCCACCATGAATATTTCTGGCAACAGGGCCAATGCGTAAAGCAGCTAAACCGCCCATAATAAAAAAGTTAGACTTGGGGAGACGTAAATGTTTATCTAATATGGGTAAACCGTTAACTATTTCTGTCGGATAAGCCTCAAGTACGTCTTGCAACAGAGGATGTTCTATCGCACTAAAGCTTGTACCAGTAGCCAACCAGATACGGTTAAATTGATGTTGGCTTCCGTCGTCACAATAAACCTGCCAGAGATTATTTTGCCATTGTGCAGTCCTAACTTGACAGCATTCATTGATTATAATTGTGCCTTGCTTGACTGCCTTTCTTAATTGCAGCATCATTTCAGGAGTTATTGAACCACCATTACGAGCTTGCTGTATTTGCTGGTAACGGACAGACCAATCAGTTTCGGCGTGAAAGTCTTTGAGATATTTGGGTCCCAACCAACCAGGATCGGCATCAAAGATTTTTTCAAGTAATTGTTTTCTGGTCATTAACATAACAGTCGCCCCCAGTTTGATAGCACCTTTGGCTAAATGTCCGCTACTTAAACCACCACCAACAATTAAAATCCTTTCTCCTGTTACGTTAAGTCTGTTTAAATTTACCTGTTGAGAATGACACAATCTCTCTGAGGGGTAATCTGAGGTAATCTTCTCTACCCAATCAGGAAACTGTATTTTCCCACTTCCCGTAGCTATTACCACTCTCCGGGTAATAATAGTTTCTCCCGTATCTAAAACCAATTGAAATCGCGGACGTAAAGCGCGTTTAATGGGTAGAATCTGGATAACTTTAGCTGGATAAACCTTATCTGCTAACTTCCAACGACGAATGACTTCCTTGCAGAAATCGTTAAATAGTTTTGTTCCTGGTCTATCATAAGGGGGAAATAACTCATTTTGTCTATGTTCGGCAAACGTTCTTAATTGATGGGGATTGGGATCAGGGTGATGAACCGCCGGCGATCTCAAAGAAGGAATTTGTTGTGCTGCAAATTGTTGCTGCCATTGACTCATCCAAGTTTGACTGGGATCGAAAACTAAAAATTTATGATCATACTTCGCGCTTTTTTGTAAGAGGTGGGTAGTTAACGTTAGAGCCTGAACCCCTGCCCCAATAATCGTTAGGTCTATATAATTTGGTAGTGCCACTGTAGATTAATAACAAGAATGATAATCATTCTCATTGTATAATAATGATTATCATTTTAATGAGCTAATTATCCACGAAACTTTATGAGTTCTACGAATCAATATTTCTCCGTACTCCATCGCCTTCGTCCCAAAGCATCTTTACAACGCTTTTTCATTACTGCTTTCACTGGTTTGATTGCGATCGCTTGTAGTACAGCACCCACAGCCCCAACAAGTTCTGATTCCACACCCTCAACAAGTTCTGGTCCCAAGATTGTCACTACTTTTTTACCCGTTCATTTGTTTACTAAAGCTGTAGTAGGAGATACGGGACAAGTAGATATTTTGATTTCCCCTGG
>JAAUYI010104625.1_pt1 | contig 23583 bp, 18 predicted proteins | sample 7278041 | NCBI WGS metagenome assembly JAAUYI01 (sample SAMN14350216, study PRJNA611818) | marine sediment metagenome | isolation source: surface marine sediment (0.6m) | place: French Polynesia: Moorea | collected 2018-08
TCGTCCACTTAGAAAACTGTAGTTTTACATTCATGATTTAATCCTTGCGGTTTTTCTGACTACCTACTACCTACTACCTACTACCTACTACCTAAGAACAGTTACCTTAAAAACTACTGGTTTCAAACTAGATGCGGTTTAGTATGTCTAATTCCTGGTAAAACTGACTATAAAATAACTAAAAAGAATACTGAATAATTTGACACAGTAGTACATACTAATATTTAATCACCAGCACCCATGATAAGAGATCGTATTAAGGAATAACGGCAATGCTCAATAAAGTTGTAGAACAGAAAGCTCATACCATTCGGTATGTGTTAGTAGTGGGTTGGCTACTATTAATTCTGTCTCTATTTTTTGACCCCATATCCCAATATTTAACCGACCCCAATACTAATTTTTTCAGTCCTTTAAAAGATGAATTAGTTAACTTAGCGCAAGATCCTGATACTTGTATTCGGGTTCAAGGAAAATGTCTACCAGGAACTCCTTATGCTGCTGGGGCCAGAATTTTTTGGGGCTTTATTGTGCCGATTGGGTTTGGCATTGTATTTGTCTTGGGACACGAATTTTGGCGCAGAATCTGCCCTCTATATTTTTTATCCCAGATACCCCGCGCCTTGGGCATGAAACCTAAAAAACAAATTAGTCAAAATAAATGGTTAGTTGAAAATCATTTATATTTGCAGTTTGCCCTCTTCTTTTTAGGATTAAATATGCGGATTTTGTTTGTTAATTCCGCTCGTCCTGTCTTAGGCGCGTTTTTACTCTTGACTATTGCTTCGGCGATCGCCATGAATCTGTTCTATGGTGGTCGTAGTTGGTGTCATTATGTCTGTCCCTTCGGTCTGGTTCAGATGGTGTTGACTGGCCCGCGAGGACTGTTGGGTAGTGAGGCGCAAAAACAGCCACCCCGAACTATTACTCAGTCGATGTGTCGTACTTTTGACAAGGAAACTAACTCGGAGAAAATTACCTGTATTAGCTGTAAGTCTCCCTGTATGGATATCGACTCAGAAAAGGCATATTGGGAGCAGTTGACTAAACCAGGCAGAAAATTGGTGCAATATGGCTATTTAGGGCTAGTTTGTGGTTATTTTATCTATTATTTTTTATATTCGGGTAATTTTAATTATTATTTCTCTGGTGCTTGGACTCACGAAGCGGGTCAGGTAAGCAAAATTTTTAATCCTGGTTTTTATATTGCCGGACAGGTAATTCCTATTCCTAAGTTAATTGCAACTCCTCTTACTTTAGGAGTGATAGTCGCTATTTTCCATTTTGGGATTTCCAGAATAGAAAAAATCTACGGTACTTATCTCAAAAAACAAGACCCCAACCTCGATGGCAAGATCGTTTTGCATCGGGTGTTTACCATTGTCACCTTTTTAGCGGTCAATGCTTTTTATGTCTACGGTGGTCGTCCAGAAATTCTGCGCTTTCCTTTTATCGTGCAGATGATTTTTAATGCTTTAGTAGTTTTAATCAGTACACTTTGGCTGGTTCGTACTTGGGGACGTACCAACAGTCAATACAAACAAGAAAGTATTGCCGATAAACTGCGTCGTCAACTTAAAAAGCTCAACATCGATTTCACTAGTGTTCTTGGTGGTCGTACCTTAGACGATCTCAAAGCCGACGAACTAGATTTACTGGCCCAGGTTGTTCCTCAAGTTACCAAACAAGATCGAATCCAGGTTTATAAAGGCGTTCTCGAAGAATCTTTACAAGCAGGTAGTGTAGAAGCTACTAACAGTTTGAAATCATTGCAATCAGTACGTCAGCGTTTAGAAGTTTCGCAAGAAGAACATTACGCTATCTTGACGGAGTTGGGGATCGAAGATCCTACCCTACTCAAATCTCCCCAAGAATACGCACAAGAAGATCGATTGAGAATTGAAAGCTACAAAGAAGCGATCGCGGGGATTCTGCAAGAATTAGTCGATAGTGGTATGCCCGTTCACGAAGCAGTGGAAGCTAGAACTAAACAAATTAGTAACTTAAAAAATGAGTACAACATCAACAAGCAAGAACATCTTCAGGTACTAAGCGGACTATTTGATTCGCTACGCCCCAAAGCGGAGAAATTGCTGGCACTATTACAGACAGAGAATTCTCGCTTTCAGGCGATCGGCAACTTTAGACCCCACAGTAATACTCCTGTATTCCTGTTGTTGCGTAAGCTCCTACTGGCAAAACAGCAACTAATCGTTCGACCTCTATTAGCAGTATTAGAGTTACTAAATGACGAACCAGATGCGGTACAGCTAGCCCGACGGACGGGAATTGCTGCTACCGAGGCGATCTCTCAAGTCCTAGCAGCAGAACCTCAATGGCAACAGCGTTTGAATCCCAATCTGTTAAGAGAATTAATGCCAGGTAGCGTTAATAGTACCCAAGCAACCATGGTCAAAGACGGCGGAACGAGAACTAGATTGCACAGTGAGTTTCTCTCCGCACAGGCGGTAGACGATGCACTTTTAGAACTATTACAAGAACCAAATCCGATTACCGAATCAGCTAGTCTTTATGCCTTAACGCAACTAAACCGCGATCGGGGAATCGCTTTGGCTCAACAAATACTACAAAAACCGTTGCAAAATGATTTAGTCAGAGATACGGCTGCTAGCATTTTGGGACAATCTTCCCAAACTTCAGTAATCGAACAGTTATTGAGTATCTCAGGACAACCTAATTTTCAGGTCATGACACCAGATCGACTATTAGCTTTGGTAACTCAAGCACAACAAAATAATCAAGAGATCACCGAAATCGCGCCACCTCGATAATCTTAGGTGTGGCATTGTTTTAAGGGAAATATAAATTATTAAGTCAGTCAAGAAAGCGACAAAATATATTTTATAAGGTGACAAAAATGCCAGAAATTATAATTATTGATACTAGAAAACCACAGGAAACCAAATCAATGCTGCTCGCTCCAGAAAAACAACTCAATCAAGAATGTCTTGTGGGTAGAGACGCTCGCTGTTGCATTGTTTTAGATGATTCTTTGGCTAGTCGTACCCACGGCAAAATTGCCTTTAGAAACGGTAATTATTATTATTCCGATCTGGGGAGTAGAAATGGCTCGAAAATTAACAATATCGATACCCAACTCAATCAAGAATACCCCTTAAAACCCTCTGATACCATCGCTATAGGAAATCATCTACTGTGGGTCAAAGCGATCGCGGGGGTAGAAACTCCTACTGCACCCCAGACTCTTACTCCCGCTCAGTATATGCCTTTGGCAACTATCGATCCTGCTAGTCTAGAAACCTGGACTCAGGGAACAAAACAGGTTAAATGCGTCCAGATTATTAATGAAACTAACGATGTCAAGACCTTTACCTTTGTTGCCGAGCCACCAGTTAAATTTAACTATCAACCAGGACAGTTTGTCACTCTTAATTTAAATATTGACGGCAAGAGCGTCAAACGTTCTTATTCTATTTCTTCCACTCCTTCTCGCCCTCATAGTCTAGAGATTACCGTTAAGCGCGTCCCCGCTCCTACAGACGAACCGACTGCACCTCCAGGGCTAGTTAGCAACTGGCTACACGATAACCTGAAAGTTGGCAGCCAAATCGAGATCAACGCGCCGATGGGCAAATTTACTAATTTTGCTCATCCTTCAGCTAAAGTATTTTTTATCTCGGCAGGTAGCGGAATTACGCCGATGATGTCTATGTCTCGGTGGATCTGCGACACGGTATCTAATGTAGATATTATTTTCCTTCATAGCGCGCGCAGCCCTGAAGATATTATCTTTCGCCAAGAGTTAGAAATGATGACGGCTCGTTATCCTAACTTTAAACTAGCAATTACTGTAACTCGCCCCGTCCCCGGTCAACCTTGGTATGGCTATACAGGTAGAATCAACGAAACAATTTTACCCGCGATCGCACCTGACTACAAAGACCGAACTGTATACGTCTGTGGTCCCAATACCTTTATGGAAGCCACCAAAGAACTGCTGCAAAAGCTCGACTTTCCCATGGAAAATTACTATGAAGAAAGTTTTGGCGGAGCGAAAAAGAAGAAAAATAAACCCGCGCCTACCCAAGTCCCCGTTGGCGATCGCACATTTATCGTGCAACCAGCCCCCGCACCAGCACTAGTTACAGCCCCCGCACCAGCACCAGCCCCAATTACGCCACCGATGGTATCTCCCACCTCAATAGTAGATTTTGGCTCTGCACCAGCACCAGCCCCTGCACCTACACCCGCACCAGTACCAGCCCCTACTTCCTCTAGCCCGATAATTGTATTAGCCAAATCTGGTCAAGAAATTGCTTGTGATGGTGAAGAACCTATTCTAGATGTTGCCGAAGCTGAAGGGGCAGATTTACCCTTTGGTTGTCGTATGGGAGCTTGTGGAGCTTGTAAAGTTAGGAAAGTAGAAGGTGAAGTAATTTATGAAGATGATGTTGATTGCGAGGATGGTTTTATTTACACCTGTGTCGCTAAACCAGTAGGTAAAGTTGTGATTGAAGCCTAATTTAAGGAACGAGGAATAAGGAATAAGGAAAAGCGATCGCTCTTAGTAACAAGCGATCGAGAGTTCTTTAACCTTCCTGAAGGCGATCGCCCTGACGAGCTTATTCCTGTTTATTACATAGAATATTATTATCGCTTGAACCGTCAAACCTTGTAGAGACGTAATATATTACGTCTCTACATCCTGTCTTCATCAAGACGAAATACTTCTAAAAGCGGTTTTTGTTCTTCAAAACGAGAACCAAGACGCATCACATCACTGCTTGATTGAATAGAATAGGATTTTATTTATTAATTATTTGTTCAATAGACTCCAGACATAGTTCAATGAAAAGCGATCGCCCAAACTAGTCTAGGCGATCGCTCTTGAAAACTAACAACCGTAGAGACGTATTATGATATTTCTCTACTGACGACTATTAATTTCGGTTTTTTCAAATAACATTTTGGTTTCCGATCTTCCTGCTTGTCTTAATTTTCTGGTCATTTGAAAACCAATTAAAGAGATAGCCATACATTGTCCTAATATTGCTAGCATTACAGCGCAGCTAGTGGCATATTCGGTAGCAACGGTGGGAACAAAACTAAATAGCCAAAGTTGAGGTGCATTCGATGGGGCTAGTTCGGCAAAACCCAAACATAGAGGCGGAACGACAATCATCGCCATAACGCTCGCTGCTGAATAGATAGCCCGTTTGCGAGACTTCATCGTTAAGACCAATTGAGCTACTAGAGCATAGAATACAATACTAAGTCCACTCAAAATAAATCCCCAGAAAATGTATTGTTCGTCTCGCTCTAAAATCAAAAATATAGAGGGAGTAATATAGGTAACTGCGATCGCCATATTAATCGCCACCGCTACCGTAGAAGGACTGTTTTCGCCAAAGATCGATTCTTGCCAAAACACCCTAGCGTTTTTTGCTTGATGGTGATATCGCGCCCAGTCGTACAAAGTTTGACGATGGGGACTAAGAGCAGCGATTAAGAATAATCCCAAGATACACAGACAAAATTGTAGGAGAACAAAATTTTCTGTAGCTAAGAGAGAGCGGGTATTTTGCAGAGTGAAGCCGAGAGCAATTACTGTAAACCAGCCAGTTATCCAATAACTTTGAGTTTTACTGACTAGAGTACTTTCAGGATTGTGAAAACGGCGTTTGAGCAACGTCCAACACCAGTATGTCCAGAGACTAAAGTTAAATAAGACTAAGCCGATCCCAAAACTAGCTTTTGTCCATAAAGCCTGTCCGTAAAATAATAATTCCCCTAATTCATCGGCTGGTAAGAAGTCAACCTTGTTATAGGGTAAATAAGTAGTATCAATCAAATAGGAAAGAACAATACCAGGATGAAACAAAAACAACCAGTCCCAAAGAGCATTAGTAATTAAATGACTGTTATGAAATAAAGCCGTAGTCAAAGGGAATAGCATCAGGCAGATTGCTCCACTAGCTAACCAAGGTTTAAAGGCCGATAAACCCAAATTCATCAAACTCCAGAGCAATGCCAAGCTATAGACAAAAGCACAGCTAGCAACTATTACTACATCAAAAGCAATAATCAGAGTTAAAGGAATCTGCGCCCCCAAACCAGAAATAATCTGTAGAGGTAAGATTAATAAAATTGCTACATACAACAGTATTGGTACGCCTAAGATTTTTCCTAGCAAAATAGTGCTAGCAGATTGAGGCGTAAGACGAATAAAGTTGAGCGTACCTCGGTCTTCTTCTTTAACCGTATCGGCAATCAACATATATGTGCCGACAATCAACAGAGCAAAAATACTAACAATACTCAAGGCGATAAACAAATCAAGCCACAATAGCTGCCAATTAATCACCCAGTTACCTAACAGATCTTTGGTGTAGGCGAGGCTATTACGATAGCCATCACCCATACCATAACGTCCATATTGAGCTTTTAGTAGTCCTTCGGGGTTTGGATCTGGCAATTCACCCAATAAAGAAATCCCGATAACAAATTGAGTAATAACAGAAATAGCAACAGCTATGACTACGTTTCTAGTTTTTAGTTTGCCCTTAATCTCTCGAAATAATTGAGGGTTCGAGTCTAAAAACTTTTCCCATAATGAGCTTTGAAACAGTTGGATATTTTGTTTCATAATTCTAAATTTATCTAATTCACCGAGCAGTTTGTCATTTTCGCGCTACTTAATCGATTTAAGAAGCTTGTTGATGTCCTAATTTTAGAAATATAGTTTCGAGGTCTTCTTGGGTACACTGAAATTCTGTAAGCGGAATCTCAGCGAGAATAAGCGATCGCAACAGGTCGGCACAGTCGCTCTCTCCTCCTGTAAAATTGACCTTAAGACGATTGCTTTTGGGTATTACCTCCCAGGTTTCTACAAATGAGTTTTGTCTGAGTGCTTGTTGCAATATCTCCATCTTACCCAAAGTGCCAAGAATAATTTGTTGACGAGACAATCTTTGGTATAGTTCTGTTAAAGAAGCACTTTCTACTAAGAAGCCTAATTCCATTATCCCGACAGAGGTACAGAGTTCGGCCAAGTCACTCAGAACGTGGGAAGAAATCAAAATTGTCATTCCCGCTTCTTGTAAAACTTAAATTATTTGGCGAAATTGTTGTCTGGCTAAAGGATCTAATCCCGACACGGGTTCGTCTAAGAGTAATAATATTGGTTCGTGAATAATGGTTCTAGCTAAACTAAGACGCTGCTTCATCCCCCGCGAAAGAGTAGAAATCAGACTTTGACGTTTATTTTCTAATTGAACTAGTTCTAAGACTTCAAATAGCCGACGACGGCGCAGAGGTGGCTTTAAATTATACAGGCGAGCAAAATATTCTAAATAGTCCCAGACAGTAAGATCGTCGTAGAGAGGAAAGTCATCGGGAAGATAACCCAAGCGTTTTTTTAAAATGGGATTGGAGTCATCTCTGAGTAAGCGATCGCCGTTGAGATAAATTTCTCCCTTAGTGGGTTCTTCTGCTGCTGCTAACATTCTAATTAAAGTGGTTTTGCCCGCACCATTGGGCCCAATTAAACCGTAAACCTCTCCACTTTTTATTCTCAGATCGATATCATTGACGGCGATATGCCCTTCAAATCTTTTGGTTAAGCCATAGGTGGCGATCGCCCAATCATTCATAGTCTTTCTGGGTTTTTAGTTCGGGATTATTTGAGTTTTTAGCTTGGTTGAAATTGTCAATCAATCTACGATTTCAAATTCCAGGTTTTGTTTGGTGGCAAAATTGTGGGTGAAATGGTCTACTACATTGGTATCGCTAAGTTCTAAATTATAAAAATCTACTATTTGATGGTCGAAATACGGCCCTGCGTGCCAAGTCCCTACCTCCAGTTTAATAAAACAATCTCCTGGAATCCGAAACGCTTTGATGCTGTTGAGATCGGGTTCAATCTCTTTTCCAGGAGGACACACTACCATAAACCAATCTTTACCATTTAAAGAACCCAAACATTGGGTACACAAATTATGACGGGTAATCTGATGAAAAGTTCTACCTCGATGCTGCAAACGCATAATATAAAAGCGAGGAGTACCGTTTTGTAGATTTAGTACTGCATCGGTTTCATCGAAAACTTTACCATCAGGGGTGGCAGTAATTAACTGCCCATAGGGTGCAAAATTTGACTCGGTAATGGGAATGGCGGGTATTTGTTGGCGAGAGAGTAGTTTGGGCATTTGAGATATCTCGATGAATTTAGTTGTTTCTTTGCTATTTGTTATTATTAATTACTTTTTATATAATTTTACTGACTTAAAGAAAGACGCTTGCCAGCTCGAAACCTCTAAACCGTCCTTCGGTAAGATTGCACTTACAGTAACTAGTAATTAAAACATGAGTAAAGTTGAAACAAGATCGGGAAAAGCGATCGCCGTTAAGGGCGACGATATCGATACAGATCGGATTATTCCTGCCCGTTTTTTACGTTGTGTTACCTTTGACGGTTTGGGAGAACACGCCTTTGCCGACGATCGCGCTCAAGCTGGTGGCAAACATCCTTTCGATTTAGAAAAATATCAGGGGGCGAGTATCCTAGTTGTAAACAACAACTTTGGCTGTGGTTCGTCTCGCGAACACGCTCCCCAGGCGTTGTCTAAATGGGGAATCAAAGCGATCGTCGGTCAGAGTTTTGCCGAGATCTTTTTTGGTAACTGCGTGGCAATTGGCGTTCCCTGTGTCATCGCTTCCCCAGAAGCAGTAAAGCAACTCCAGGAGGCGATCGAGCAAAACCCAGAGGTAAGTTTAACCGTCGATCTCGAAAAGATGGCAGTCAAAAATGATACCCAGACAATACCAGTCAAGATGAACGAGGGTTCGCGCCAAATGTTTCTCAACGGCACCTGGGACAACTGCGGACAGCTAATCGCCGCTCCCCAAAAAATTAAAGCTACTGCTACCAAACTACCTTACGTCAACTGGCAAACTGTTTAAACTGAACTTCCAGTTTGACAGCGATCCACCTATCAAGAGAGATTTGAGCAAGGTAGATTGGTTAATTTTGCCATTGTTGAACAGAAAATCACTCAACTATAAAAATGCTTAAACTGAAGCAATAACCAAATAGTATCTTTGGCATGAGTTTGGCGATTTGAATCTCATTGTTTAAAATTGCCCAAAACTGTGTGTAAAAAAGATTATGTTCAAACTCTTAGAAAAAACTCCTCCGATCTTTTTTGCTGTCTTGCTGGCAGGAATTTACAACAATTCGGCACAAGCACAAGTCGAAGCAAATGAGATTATTAATCAAATCGAACAGTATGAGAAAGAAAGTAGAGAAGATAGCATCGAGCGAATAACTAATGTAAATCAGTTGCGAGATGTATCCCCGACAAATTGGTCTTATGAAGCCTTAAGAAGCTTAAGCGATCGCTATGGCTGCATTTCGGGATTTCCCGATGGTACTTTTAAAGGCGATCGTCCTATTACTCGTAATGAGTTTGCTGCGGGTTTAAATTCTTGTTTTGAACAAATTGAGCGATCGATTAATTCTCAAAAACAAGCATATATCAATGCGATATTTTTCGGTGGTACGTTCAAAATTTTTGAAAAAGACGAATCGATTACAACTATTCATAATGATTCAGGATCTTTTCTCGATCCTCAAATAACCACCACAAGTATTAAGATAGATTCATTAGAAATAGATTCATTAGAAAACAATCAATTTTCTACTACCACCAAACTAACAGGAGAAACTATTTTTGGTATTTCTAATACATTTGAGGGTTTTTAAGATCGAGAAGATCGAGGCAATCAATAATAAAGGCGAGCGCAAAATAGATATTTAAAGTTCATAAAAAATATCTCAAACTGAAATCTTGCACCTGAATAAATAACCGCCTGAAACTCAAGTTTCAGTCTCAAACAACAAGTCTATTAAATATGATTTTTTTACACCAAAGCATTAGCTTTCAGCTTGTTAACTAACCTAGACCGATGAATCTTAAAAATCAAGCACGAGAATTTAAACAAGAAATTAGATCCTTAATCTTCAAACTGCAACACCTCGATCGCCAACAATTCCACTGTCCAGTGTGCAATTATTTTGGTGCATTTAAAGATCTTCATCCCCCTCCTGGTACTCGAAAACACGCTCAATGTCCTAAATGTTCTGCCTTAGAAAGACACCGCATTCAATATTTAGTAGTCAAGGGACTTTTGAGTCAGATGGATACATCTAATTTATCTATGCTGCACTTTGCTCCAGAAGCTTTTTTTCAAAGCTATTTTGCTGCTAGATTTGGTCAATATGAAACGGCAGATCTGTATATGTCTGGTGTCGATCGTCAAGTCGATCTACAAAATTTACCTTTTGCCGATCGCAGCTATGATTTTATTTTTGCCTCTCATGTTTTAGAACATATTCCCGACGATCTCAAAGCGATCTCAGAAATTAGCCGAGTTTTAAAACCCAATGGTATAGCCGTGTTGCCAGTACCATTAGTTGCCGAAACTACTATCGAATATCCCGAACCAAACCCCCAGGAAGAAAATCACGTTCGCGCGCCTGGTTTGGATTATTTCAATCGCTACGAACTCTATTTTAAAAAAGTCGAGTGCATTGACTCTAATTCTTTTCCCGATAAATATCAACTATATGTTTACGAAGATCGCAGTAATTGGCCCACCAAAGAATGTCCTTTAAGACCAACTATGTACGGAGAAAAACATCTTGATATTGTTCCAGTCTGCTATGTCTAATTTTCTCTCGATCCAGATTGCTGGTGTGTTTTTCGATCGCGTTTTTGCTGTTTTGATTCAATATGTTGTTGCATGGCGATCGCTTACATCTGAAGGATAGGCTCGTCTTACCATCGATACTTTGTCTGATTCTGTCAGGCTTAACTCTTCTGTTTTACAACTTAATACTTTTTCGGTTTATCTTCTTTATTTTCTTGTGACAAACAGTCTCTTAGCCAGAGTGTCTCATCAATTAAATGATTACTTGCCTGTAATTTTTATTTGGTAGTCGTTATTAGAATTTTCCCGATAAGAACCTACCCAGATTTGGTAAACTCCTGGTTGCCATTGTCCTTCAATTACGGGGTTAGCACTATCCACATCATCATTACACCAAACACCACCTGCACCCCGAACTAAAATAGTAGTATCGGCCGAACTTTCTACTTCCAAACGCAGATAATCAAAAAAAGTATCTAATTTTAAAATATGATTGGGCTGACGACTGGCAAACCCATCGCAATAACCCGTGGGTGTATTTTCGGTTTGGGTAATTTCTTGTGCTGCGATCGCGCCACCGCTAACTCCTTGAATAGTTACAGGTTCACTAATAGTATCTCGACCGATCTTGATGCTATTAGAATTATCTTGGGCGCGAACTAAACTGGTATTAAAATTTAAAATTATTCCTAATAATAATGCCCAGTGAGCTTGGGGAAAAATTAAATCATATTTGAATAGCGAGAAATCCACTGTTGTAATAGCAGCTTGTAGCACTTAGTTTATTGTCTTACCTATAATTTGAATCATACATTTTTAGAGGACGCTGCTATTAGTTTGTTTGTTCCACTTTGCTTCTAGTCTTGGGTTCGGGGTTCGGGGTTCGCAGAGACGTAGCCCTAAAGGACTCGCTCTCGTCCTTCGGACTGCGACCTTGGGAGTCATGCGCGGGCTTCGCAACCGCATCGCATGCTACGTCTCTAGAGGAACCCACATCTGGTTAGCCAGCAATTTTATCTAAAGTTTGTTGCAGGCGAGTCTTATCTGTGTCAATTTTGTTGAGTAATAACCACGTTTGAGTAAGATCGGGGCCGTGTAATTCTCCTGTCAGGCTAGCCCGAAGCGATCGCATTACCAAGCCTTTTTTGACTTTTTGGCTTTTGGTAACTTGCTTAATTAATGCCTTGACATCTTCTTCGGTCATTTCAGCACTATTGATGCCTGCAATTATTTCTGAGAGTATCGCAGTTACTCCTTCTTGCTGGAGTAATTCCATTGCTTCGTCTGTATAATTAAAATCATCTTCAAAGAAAATACTGGTTTCTTTAATGACATCAGTAAGACGAGTTAAGGTAGGGGCAGTCAAAGCGGTTAGACATTTCAGCCAGGAGCGGTCTTTTTTATCTACCTGATAACCAGCTTCTTGCCAGTAGGGAATTAAAAGATCGGTTAGCTTATCGGCGGGCATTTCATGAAGATATTGACTGTTAATCCAATCTAATTTGTCCCAGTCAAATTTTGCTCCAGCTTTATTGACTCTTTCTAGCTCGAATTCCTTGGCAGCTGCTTCGAGAGTAAAAATTTCTTTAGTGGAATCGGGAAAAGTCCAACCTAAGAGAGTCATATAGTTAACCAAAGCTTCGGATAAAAAGCCCATTTTGCGGAAATCATCAATGGAAGTTACCCCATCGCGTTTGGACAGTTTGCGTCCATCTTGATTGAGAATTAGGGGAGTATGGCCAAAGGTAGGTACTTCCGCACCCAAGGCTTCGTAAAGCAAAATTTGTTTGGCGGTATTAGCGATGTGGTCTTCTCCACGAATGACGTGAGAGATCTGCATATCGATATCATCGACTACCACCGCCAGATTGTATAAAGCCTGTCCGTAGGGGCGATCGTCACTAGCTGCGCGGGCAATTACCATGTCGCCCCCCAAATCGCCTCCTTTCCAGGTAACAGTGCCTCGGATCGAATCTTGCCACTCAATAGTGCGATCGCTATCAATTTTAAAGCGAATTACGGGTTTGCGTCCCTCGGCTTCAAATGCCTGTTTTTCCTCTGCTGATAAATTGCGATGACGATTATCATAACCAGGAGCTTTGCCTTGGGCTTTTTGAGTTTCTCGTAACCGATCTAATTCTTCGGTACTAGCATAACAAGCATATGCCAAACCTTTATCGATTAGAGTCTGTACTGCTGCTTGATATTTATCCAAACGTTGAGTTTGAAAAAATGGCCCTTCGTCCCAATTTAGACCCAACCATTCCAGTCCCGATTTAATATTCTCTGTATATTCAGGACGCGATCGCGCTTCATCGGTGTCTTCGATTCTTAAAATAAACGTCCCTTGGTGATGGCGGGCAAATAGCCAATTAAACACTGCGGTACGTGCCGTCCCGATGTGTAAATTTCCCGTTGGTGAAGGAGCAATCCTAACTCTAACGCTCACAAACTACCTCTTAATTTCTTTGATTATTTTCTATTGCAGTTCCTTATTGTAGCGAGATTATCGTGCATCTCTTCAGGAAATAACAGGAAACTGAAGATGATCGATAATGGCGGGTAACGGTCTTACTCTCGAACATCTAAACGATAACCCATACCATAAACTGTTTCTAACCAATCTTTTGCCCCAACTGCTTCGAGACGCTGACGCAATCTTCTCACTAAAGTCGTGACTGCATTACTTTCAGGTTCGCTACCCCAACTCCAAAGAGCCTGTTCGATTTGGTCGCGGGATAATACCTGTTTGGGATGGCGCATTAAAAATTCCATCAGTTGATATTCCCTGACAGACAATTGAATTTTCTGCTCGCCTCGTTCCAAACTTAAAGTAGTCAAATTTAGCTGTAGATTCCCTAATGTTAGGATATCTCCTCGCCACAAGGGCGATCGCCTTCCCATAGCTCTGACTCTAGCCAGCAACTCTAAAACATCGATCGGTTTGACAATATAGTCATCTGCACCTGCATCCAAACCGTCAACTTTATCGGCAGTTGTATCTTTTGCCGTTAGCATTAATACTGGTGCAGCATTACCCAGATTGCGATATTGACGGCAAATTTCGACACCGCTAACTTTGGGTAACATCCAATCTAAAATTAAGAGGTCATAATCTTTTTCCTTAATCAACCACAATGCCGTTTCCCCATCTTCTACGGCATCAACTATATGACCGACCTGAGATAATGCAGTTTGTAGCGGTTCTAATTGGGCTTTATCGTCCTCGACTAAAAGAATTAGCATGACACTAAGATTATTTTTGTTTTTATCTTAATGATTCCAGGGAAATGAACAATGACCAATAATAAATGGTGGCAATTTTTACGTTTTTTGGGATTAGAGTTTTGGCTACCTTTACCCTTGTTGGGATTAGCTTTTTGGATAGCTAGTGGATTGTTGACCGAGCGGACTTTAAACCAGAGCGATCGCCCTGTAGAATCTTTTGAAATTGCCCCAGATCGAGCCGAACCAGCTAGTACCATTCTTTCGATTAAAGTTACAGTCGATCGCCAGCAAAATCTTTCCAGGGTCAAACTCAAACAAGCAACCCAAGTTTATCAAAAGCAGGAATTTGAACTAGCCACTACAGAATTAAAACAAATAGAAACAGCAATTAGTCAAAAGCTCGGTTTATCTCCAGAAAAGATTAGACCGCTATTGCGCTATCAAATCAAATAAATGCTTGACTGCTGACCTCTAGCAGATCCATCACTTTAGTCATAGAGAAATATACTCAGCAGCTCGACTAAGGTGAGAAAGCTTTTATCTCTTTGGCTGAGGGTTAATTCAAGACGTTTTTCAGATGTTTAGCTTCCCCCGAATCCCTAAGATTAAGACAGTTTTCCAGAGCCAAGCTAAGATCGATGATTTCATTCACAACAGACACGAGCAAATACCAGAACAAATACCTGAATTTTTCCTCTGGTGTTATGGATAATCTTACAACACAATTTTAGTCAAGTTTTGAGTTTAAAAATAGCTAATTTCATTCGAGAAGAACCTCTACCATAAAAAACCATGTTTAAAACCAAGTTTTATGACCAAAATAAACTCTCTCCCTGAATTAAATACCAACGACTCGATAGTTTAATCTCACCAATAATCAATCGTCTATGGATAAAAGCCAATGGGAGACATAGAAAAACTGATAGCCATGAAAACGTTACTAAATTCGGGGGATGTTCTGCAATCGCGCTATCGTATATTACACCAGTTGGGTCACGGAGGATTTAGCCGTACCTACTTAGCAGAAGACATCAATCGTTTTAACGAACGCTGTGTTCTTAAGGAATTTGCACCTCAACTTAGAGACTCATTTACCCTCAGAAAAGGAAAAGAGTTATTTGAGCGAGAAGCAGGAGTCCTCTATCGCTTGCAGCATCCGCAAATCCCCAAATTTCGCGAGTTATTTCGCTATAAACAAGAAAATAATGCGGGCTTATTGTTGGTACAAGACTACATCGAGGGTCAAAATTACCACGAGCTTGGCAATCAACGTTCGCAACAGCAAACAAGATTTAGCGAAGCTGAGATCGCTCGGTTACTGATGCAAATTTTGCCTGTATTAGAGTATATTCACTCCAGGGGGGTAATCCACCGCGATATTTCTCCCGAAAACTTAGTTTTACGCAGTGCAGATCGATTACCAACACTGATTGACTTTGGCTGTATTAAGCAGGTAGAGCAAAAAACTCAATCTCAATTAATCGATCTGACTACTGATTCTCCTAATTCCCAAGTTTTATTTTCAGCAGGAACAGTCATCGGTAAAATTGGCTATGCTCCACCAGAGCAAATAGATTATGGAACTGTATGGGCCCACAGCGATCTGTACGCTTTAGCTGCCACAGCAGTAGTGCTACTGACGGGTAAACAACCCCGACAATTAATTAACCCGAATGGTTATTACTGGAATTGGCAGGAGGAAGTAACTCTCAGTCCTAAGTTGGAATGGATTTTGACTACCATGCTTTCTCCCAATCCTAGCGATCGCTTTAGTACTTCTTCAGAGGTCAGAAAAATACTTCAAGATGTCCCGGCGATCGCTTTGAACACACCACAGATTATAACTGCTAACCATGTCAATCGGTCTTTATTACCAACTAGAAATACCATGATGGAATTTACACGGGATTTGACATCCAAACGGAGGTTTTATAGCTCTTTGAGCGCAGTCTTAATTTTAGGGGGACTCTTATGTTTAAAGGTGCAACAAGATTTAACTCTTGTCGATCCTGCTGTTTTTAGTTCCAATCTTTCTGCAAAGGTAGATGCCGAATTAAAAGGGCGATTTAGTCAGGGAGAAAAGATGTTGATTCCTCAAACAACTACGCCAGAGAAGAAAATGGCCGTAGCTGCCTTTGCCCAAGGTAATTATAACCACGCTGTATCTTTGTTCTCGGCATCTTTAAAAACTCTGGTTAACGATCCTGAAGCTCTAATTTATCTCAACAATGCCCGCATCGGCAAAGAAAAATCTTATAGCATTGCGGTTTCAGTTCCGATCGGTTCGGATGTCAATGCAGCCCAAGAAATTCTGCGGGGTGTGGCTCAAGCTCAAGAGCAGATCAATCAAGCAGGGGGTATCGATCGCATTCCGCTCAAAGTCCAAATTATCAACGATGATAACGATCCAGAGATAGCCAAACAGGTAGCCCAGGCTTTAAGCCAAGATCGAGAGATTCTAGGAGTAGTCGGTCATTATGCTAGCGATGTAACTTTAGCTACCGCCGAGATCTATCAAGAGGGAGAACTGGTAACAATTTCACCGATTAGCACCTCAGTCAAACTATCTAATCTCAGTCCCTATTTATTTCGGACTGTTCCCAGTGATTATGTTGCAGGCAGAAGTTTAGCAAAATATATGCTCGAAAATCTCCAGCAAAAAAATGTGGCGGTTTTTTATAATTCTCAAAGCAACTATAGCGAGTCTCTTAAATCGGAGTTTATGGCTGCGGTTGCTCTTGGTGGAGGAAGAGTAGTTCATACCTTTGACTTGTCCGATCCTAATTTCAGTGCTGCTAATAGCTTTCAACAAGCAGTCGCTGGAGGGGCAGAAGCAATCATGCTAGCAGCCAATACAGGTACGCTGGATAAAGCTTTACAGGTGGTTGAGGTCAATCGTCAACGACTCAGTTTATTGGCTGGAGACGACGTTTATACCCCCAAAACTTTACAAGTTGTCGGAGAATCAGCCCAGGATATGGTCTTGGCAATTCCCTGGCATAGCAAAAATAATCCCAATACGGAGTTTGTCCACAACGCCGATCGACTCTGGGGAGGAGAAGTTAACTGGCGTACGGCAATGGCTTATGATGCTGCCCAAGCTTTGATTAACGCGATCGCTCTTAATCCCAACCCGACTCGAATCGCTATCCAAAAGACACTGGCAGATCCTAACTTTTCTACTGCTGGTGCAAATGGTCAGGTACACTTTCTCCCTTCAGGCGATCGCTTAAAATCAATCGAGCTAGTTAAAGTTCGCTCTGGCAAGGGTAATTTTCACTATAAATTTACTCCCATTGCTGACGGCAGTTGAGCAGGAGAGCAAGGGGGACTTGGGGACTTGGGAGACTGGGGAAAACTGTTCGTGAGTAGTGAGTAGCAAGTAGCAAGTGTCCTAATGTAATATCGATTCTCTAAAATAATGCTACAAATCCATCCCTATTTCCCTAATTCCTTATATGCGAAGCGGTATCCGTGATTGACTCCCCTATTCCCCCAGCTATCTGTAGTCCATTTAAAGAGAAACGGTATAAGTACGTATTGCTCAACAGAAACCAAAGAATTTTTGGCTGTAAGTCGGTCTAGTTGAACCATGTTTATTATTTAGCTTCAGAAAAAACAAATGTACAAATCAACTTGGTCATCAATCTTGCCCAATCTAATTCCAGAAGCGATCGCTCTTTTCTTAGTCGCTAACGGTTTAGAAACGAGAACATTATCTTATATCTGCTTATTGTGGTTAATCTACTCGATAATACTGAGGTTTGTTTGGAATAGCGCGATTATAGTTCACGGTTTGGGACATAGCATCGCGATCGCCTTAGCCGATCGGCAACTATCTGCACTGAATTTGACAAACATTCTCGAACATCGAAGCCTTAAAACAGTCTTAAAGTCACTGTTGTCTTTCAATCGCATATTTATTCCCCTACTTACCCCCAGTCAGCTTTATCTAGAAGTGGGAAATCCTACCCAAATAAGAATAAAAGCTCTTGGCGGTATCCTGTTTAACTTGTTAGCGATTATTTTCTTGAGCTTATATTCTCATAACCTATTCACCCAAGCCTCGATCGCTGCCAATTTACTCTTGGCAATATCTTCTCTTTCAGATTTAGGTGCGTTATTTACGGGAGTGGCAGATTGTTTTTATTGTGGGAATTTTGGTTTGCTCGCTCAACGTCAACTCGATGATGATGACGAGCTTCTACCAGCTAGAATGCTCGATCTAGCCTTGCAAATGGGACAAGAGACCGAAATTCGAGGCGAACAAGCTGGAGGGGGATTGGTTTTAGGACGCGATGAAGATCGCACTGTCTTTGTCGGTAAAAAAGTAGTCAATAAAAAAAGAAGCAATCTCACTAAGTCTCTAGAAGCAGCCTTTGCACCGCTGCGTCAACAAGCGATCGCCTCTGGCATCAAACCCCTAGACTCATCAACTATGGGAGTGTGGCATTATCGCTATGCTACCAGTGGTACTGCCCCCTCAGAATTAGAAACCCATTGGCATGAATGGATGAGGGCAAGAGAAGAAAAGGTTTGGCAGTTTAGTAACGGCCAATGGAATTGTGAAACTAAAAACGTCAACCATCGCATTACTCACAACGGCGATTTTGATAGTTGGAGAATATTTGGTAAGGATATCGATTTTATTAGCTTGGGCTTATGGTTGGAGCGGGTTTTACATACTCCTAACGCCACTAAAGGAGATTCTCCAAAAATTGCGGGGCTGATGGATTTACTGGTTACTCAAGGAATGTGGTATCCCTCGGTAAGACTGGCTTATCAACAGGCGATCGCTACTTCAATTGAGTCAGCCTTCGACGGAGAAGAACCTGGTGCGGATGCTCCCAATACCGCCCCCAGTGAGGCAGATTTAAATGCTTGGGCAGAAATCTGCGATCGTATTTTTACTTTAGAAATTTTCTTTTTAAAGCAGTTTGATTCTGCTCAAATCGCTCCCTCATCTTTAAAGTCTTCAACTCGTCTTCAACAAAATCTCTTACAAGCATTTAATAACCACAGTTCGACGGCCAAGTGGACTAAGGCACAAAAAATAGCTTTGATCCAATTTGCCCTAAAAGCCTTTTTTGATAACGATCTATATCGGGCAACCCAGATATTTCTCTCTAAGGCACGAGGCAGTTTTGGTTTAGTTACGGTTTCTACCTTAGAAGCTGCACAATTAGTTCTCAGTGCCAAAGGACAACCGATAACTATTGGGATGAACCGAGAGCAACGATATACAATCTATGCTTCCGAACCCGCAGCCATAGATCGAGTTTTATTAGGAAATCCCCAATCTTTTCGTCTGGATTTAGATCGACAAGGAGAAATTGCCAAAGTCACTGCTAGAAATATTGCTGTCTACTGCCTGAATCAAAAAAGAGAATTACTGCCTAAAGAATTAAACAGTCGCTGGATCTCGCTGCAAAATCATCCTTACTTGCCCTACATTCAATTTTCGGAAACTAATCATAGCGATCCGATCGCAAGAGATATTGACTCAATTCCTCTGGTACTCAATAAAATTAAAACCTCCTGGCAAGATCCAACTTCTCTCAATCGTCAAAGTGCCGATTATTTAGTTTATCTCTTGACTGAAAAAGTTCAACGCTTTGACAGAAGACAACGGCTGATGTTTCATGCGGGACTAGTCAGTCAGATTAGGCAAATGTCGGCCGTGGATCTGTTGATTACGGGAGAAGAAAACAGTCTTTGGTTAGGAGAAAGATTTGCCCAGGATTTAAAAACTGTCTTTCCTTTTTTAAATATTGTTACCCTCTCGGCTAATGAGGTGTTGCAACAACTAGAGCAAGACTTTAGCCAATTACATTTAAATAAAGACTCCCTAGTCTTAGCAATTACTCAATCTGGTCAAACCTTTTCCACGGTGCAGGTAATCAATGCCTGCGATCGCTTATCCAATCAAGGAATTATTGGCGAACTGTTTATCCTCACGGGGGAGTTGAGTAGTTTTATCGATTCTGTTCTGGGTAATGGGGGACTGACGACAATTGTCTCGCCTTCTTCTTCCCCCAATGACTACCAGATCGAAAACCAGCGAATTTTTGTTAACGGTAGCGGACGCAGAACAGCCGAATCTGGAACTGTTACCGTTGCTGCTGCCCATCAAACTTTGACTGAACTTTTGTTCTATCTCGCCAAGCAGATGAGGAAAAATTTTCCCCGTTCCCATCCTTTTGGCATGACTTTAACTCAAGAAAGCTTGATGGTTTTGGCAATGATGAAGGAAGATTTTCTGGAGAAAAATTTGACTCAGATTATGGGAACTGATGACCACGGTCAACCAGTCAAGTCTGAAATTAAGAAAAAACTAGTTCGAGGCGGTCGGTATTGGGGAAATCATATCACCGAAACCCCTTTAGCCTGGGCAATTCACGCTTTATATATCTTAATATCCGTAGGCTGGGCAATTCCTTTTGGTCATACTCTACCCTTAGTTAAAACCTTGTCGGGGTTAATTTTAACCAATTTTCCATCAGGTTTAGCAGAATTACTGGCATCGTCGATCGCGATCGCCGATATAGGGGTCTATATTTTCGGTGTCTGGTTGTGGACACTATTAATTCGTTGGGTTCAAGGTCGGCAATTACTAGCTAGGATGGGCAAAAGAACTCTGGTAATTGGTGATGTATCCTGGGTCAATCAATTATTAGAGTCTTATGTGACTAAACTATTTTCCCTCAGCTATGGTATTGCAACCATAGAAGTCCACGGAGGTAATCCCCAAAATCATTTCCTTCATACTTTTGGACATCGAGTCGTGCGAGGTACTCTAATTTGGTTGGGCGTACCTGATGGTAAACGCAGTAAAAAACTACAAGCAGCAGAAAATGCGGTGCTAATGACGGGGAAACAAGCCAACGGGGTCAGAAATATTAATGTCGGACCAGAGATTATGGCGATCGGTCACGATCGCGCCATTACCTGCAAGGGTTTTAGTGCTGCCCTGGTTTTAAATAATAATAATAATGAATTCTATTTTAGAAATCTGGCTTTAGACGAGCAAAAAGAGCAGATCGAACAGTTAAGAGAATCTTGTTTTGTCGCTTTTGAACGGTTGTTGGCTAGCTATGTATTCTTTTGGGCAATGGCGAAAAAAGTAGCGAGTTTTCCTCTACTCAAATACGAATACTGGAAGTCCCAAAGCCGAACCAAAATTATGACTACCGCCTCACCCGTAGCAGGACTGGATGCGAGCAAGTTTAGTAATGAGCGATCGTCTGTATCGCAACAATACTCTAATTATGTATCTAAAGGGTAAAGGAGCAGGGGAGATGGGGAAGATCGGGAATAACTACTGTACAGACAAGACATACCTTGTCTCTCCGAACCAATGAATAACAAACAGATTAAATTGCGCTGTAGCTATAAACTTAAATTACAAAGGTTTTTTACCCTAAAAAGATCATGACTCATTTTGGAATTATTTGTCCTGGTTCTGCTGGACACCTAAACCCCATGACGACTCTAGGATACGAGCTAAAAAAACGCGGTCATCGTGTCACTGTCTTCGGAATTGAAGATGCTCGCCCCAAAGCGATCGCCGCTGGATTAGAATTTCAGGTAATTGGCGAGTCAGATTTTCCTCCAGGAGCAACCAAAGACTTATTTACTAAATTAGGCAATATGAGTGGCTTCAAGGCACTACAGTATACAATCACCCAGATTGCCAAGGGAGCAGACACAGTTTTACGGGATACGCCAGAAAAGATTCAAACCGCAGGCATAGAAGCATTATTGGTAGATCAGTCTTCCCCCGAAGGCGGTACGATTGCCGAACATTTAAACCTTCCTTTTGTTAGTGTTTGCAATGCCATCATGCTCAATCGCGACCTCAGTGTTCCTCCTTTTAGCACCTCCTGGAATTACGATCCGACCTGGTGGGGACTTCTCCGCAACCGACTGGGTTATGCACTACTCAATCGGGTGGCAAAATCTCTGCGAACAGTTATTAATAGTTACCGTCAAAAGTGGAATCTCCCTCCTTATAATCATCCCAATCAAAACTATTCCCAATTAGCCCAACTTTGCCAACAGCCAGCCGAATTTGAATTTCCCAGAAAGGAATTACCCCCCTATTTTCATTTTACCGGGCCCTATAACAACCCCAAGAGTCGAGAACTCGCGCCTTTTCCCTATGAAAAGCTAACCGCTCGACCACTGATTTATGCTTCGATGGGAACAGTACAAAATCGTCTTCTCTGGATTTTCCAAGCGATCGCCTAAGCTTGTGTGGGACTGGATGTTCAATTGGTTATTGCCTAGGGTGTTGACTTTGTGGGACAAGACTCCTGAAGTTTTTCATGCACTTTTCATGTCACAAGAAGCTGCGGAAAATAGAGTTTTTCGTTTTGAGAGCATCGACTGTCCAAAAACTTGATGTACCCATTTTTCAAGATCGATACCACGAACAGTTTCCAAGGCATTTTTGACAATATCTGTTGTCAAAGTCATAGTATGCGTAATCAGGGTTGAGAAGACCAGCTTCAGCTTGAAATTCGACCTAACCTTGAGTTAAAGCGGAAACACTGGCAGCTTCAGTCAAGCTTACTCCTAAAAAACAGCCTTGAGCTACAGTAGTAGGAAGATAAACGCGGTTTTTACCTAACCAAGTATGTTTTTCATCTGCTACCAGGTGTTGAGGCAATTTTTGAGGGTCTTTGATTGTCGTTCCTACGATAGAGGCTCGACCTAGAGAGAGGTAAATGCGATACCAATACATGGCATTACGACCGAAAACATAAGCTAGAGCTTCAAATGGCACTCCAAATTGTCTGAGGTACATCGGCTTGTCTATTTCGTCTGTTTTCCCTACCATATAAGGCATGATCAAGTCAGGACGCAATTGATAAACTTCCGAGTTTTCTTTGAGTTTAATTCGACGAATGGGAAGTTGTTGCTTAGTGGAGAAGATAAAATCATGAAACCAAAAGCCTTGTTCTAACTCCGTCGGGAAAATTTCTGGATATTGGCTACAAATTTGAGCTATGTATTGCCGAAAAACGTTAGCATCTTTGACAATCTGTCGATATTGTTTTTCATTCTCGACTGGTAAACAAATACTTTTATCTCCTCTAATAGAGTCTCCCATCCTTTAGTTTAAACCCTCAATTGACCAACGGATTTAACACTTTATCAAATCATCGTAATTTTGTAGCCCAATAGCGATCGCGCTTCTCGATTGAGCTAGACCACAAAATCCGTTAGAACCAGGTTAGAACAATGGTTATTTCCTCAACGTCGTCAGCAGATTTTCACCGAAAAAGTAGGCATATCTCTGTTTCCCAGTTCTTGTTTGACCGTATTTCGAGAGATTAATCCCATGACAATTAGGACAACGAAGAGGTATTATAGCCATAAATCTAGATGAAACTTATTTTACTTTTGAATTGTATCTTAATATAGTTTTCAACTTATTTATAACACTACCTCCTTCTGAGACTTATGGGTAAGGCATAGCACTAAACATTTGCTGAGCACAGGAGTCTAAAACTCGATTCCCAGCCCACCAGCGAGCGCAACCTTTAGCTTTTCCCCCAAAATAAAGCTACACATCCAACTGTTGTGACTAAGCTTTCTGAAAAATTGTTTTTCATGATTTTTTTTAAAGTTTCTAAATCATCTTCATTGTTAGTGAAA
>JAAUYI010116812.1_pt1 | contig 23547 bp, 16 predicted proteins | sample 7278041 | NCBI WGS metagenome assembly JAAUYI01 (sample SAMN14350216, study PRJNA611818) | marine sediment metagenome | isolation source: surface marine sediment (0.6m) | place: French Polynesia: Moorea | collected 2018-08
CCCACGATCCGTGGTCGCCGCGACCTGGTCGGTCGCAGCCCCCAGGTACGATTCCCTCGTGCAGCGCGGCGACACCGCCCAGGCCGGTCCCGAGAGCGACCACCGCTCCCAGCGCCGCCTGCGCGTCGCGTTCGACAACGTGGTCGATTCGATCCTGATCACCGACTCCGAGCTCCGGATCGTCGAGGCCAACGCCGCCGCCCGTCAGTTCATCGGTGACGGTGTCGAGGGCACGAACGGACTCGAGCTCGTGCACCCGCTCGACCTTCCCCGCGCGGAGGCCCAGTTCCTCGAGCTCCTCGCCCACCCAGGGAAGCGGCGGACGATCCGCCTGCGAGTCGCCGTCGGTGACGGTTGGATGCCGGTCGAGGTCGCGGCGGTGAACCACCTCGACACGCCTGACGTCGAGGCGATCATCCTGAGCTTCCGCGATCGCCGCTCCGAGGTGGCGCTGCGCCGCAGCGAGAGCCTCTTCCGCACGCTGGCCACCGCCGCTCCGGTGGGCATCGTCACCGGCGACGGGCCGTGGGACGTCGCGTTCTGCAACCAGGTGTTCGCCGACCTGCTCGGTTGCGACCGCGACCGGGTCATGCTCGACGGCTGGGCCCACCTGGTGTCCGACGCCGACCGCCGCTCCCTCGAGATCGTCCTCGACGGACTCCACGTCGACGAGGCCGGCGAGGCGGTCGAGGTGACGTTCTCGACCGACCGCACGGCGCTCGTCACCCTCACCCGGCTCGCCGGCGGTGGCTACGTCGCGGCCGCTGCGGACGTGACCGAGGTCAGGGCCAAGCTCGACGCCGCGCGCGAGGCCGAGGCCATCTGGGCGCACGCCGCGACCCACGATGCCCTCACCGGCCTCGCCAACCGCTCGCTCGGCACCGACCGGATCGAGCACGGACTGCTCCGACTCCGTCGTCGACGACACGCGCTCGTGGCGGCCTTCGTCGATCTCGACCGGTTCAAGGACGTCAACGACGCCTACGGTCACGACGCCGGTGACGAGCTGCTCCGCTCGGTCGCCCGACGACTCCGGACGCTGACGCGAGCGGAGGACACCGTCGTGCGCTGGGGCGGTGACGAGTTCGTGGTGGTGGCCACGGCCGACGACGACAGGGGCGTCGAGCTGCTGGGCCAGCGGCTCCGCACGAGCCTCGCCCATCCGGTCCGCCTCCGCGAGGCCGACGGGTCGGAGTCCGAGATCGAGCTCGGTGTGTCGATCGGGGTCGTCTCCACCAGGGATCACACGACCGATGCCACCGAGCTGATCGCGGCAGCCGACCAGGCCATGTACGTCGCGAAGCGCCGTGGTGGCGGGCTGGAGATCGTGTCGACCTCCGCCATCGGTGCCTGACGCGTTCGCATCAGCTTCAGCGCGGCCGCGTCCAGCCGACCGGACTTGCCCGTGACGGCACTCGAGGACGCCATGCCGGGCGATGACCTGGCCACCGAGCTCGAAGAGCTGTGGGCCGCCTACCTCCCGCTCACCCTGCGACGGATCGCCGTGATCCGCGAGGCGGCGTCGACGGCCGACGTGGACGCCGACGGCCTCGAGGCCGTTCGGATCGCCGCTCACGCCCTGGTCGGGGCGCTGGGCCTCTACGGCATGCGCGACGCCGCGGCGGTCGCCCGTGGGGTCGAGCGACGGGTCGGCGCCGGTCATCACGACCCCGAGCTGCTCGAGACGGCGGCGGCCGAGCTCGAGGCACTCGTCCGGCGTCCGGTCAGCCTCACCACCTCCTGAGCAGACCCCGGTCCCGCCCGGACGACGGGCGTCGCGATCCATCGCTCCGATCGGCTCCGCTCCCGGAGTTCCGCCAGTTCCGCGTTCCGGCGTGCGACACTCGTGCGGACATCCCCCGAACAGAACTGGGAGCAACATCGTGGCAACCAAGGCTGACCTGATCGCCGCCGTCGCCGACCGGGCCGACGCCGACAAGAAGACCGCCGAGGCCGTGCTGTCCGCGTTCTTCGACCACGCTGCCGAGCAGGCGAAGGCCGGCGAGAAGGTCGCGTGGCCGGGCTTCGGCACGTTCAGCATGAGCGAGCGCGGCCCCCGCACCGGGCGCAACCCGCAGACCGGCGAGACCATCAAGATCGGCAAGTCCCGCAGCATCAAGCTGTCCACCAGCGCTCCGATGAAGGAGTGGCTGCTGGGTGGCAAGAAGAGCCGCTGAGCCCACCGACGACGGGATGTCGCGGGCGCGGGCCCGCGACATCCCGCCGGCACGGGGGTGGCGTCGTCCACCGAACCGTGCTGAGGTTGGGAACCGACACGAACCAGGGAGGGCTCCGAGTGGGCATCTTCGACAAGGCCAAGGACCTCGTCGGCAAGAACGCCGACAAGATCTCCGAGACCGTCGACAAGGCCACCGACGTGGTCGACGACAAGACCGGCGGCAAGTACACCGACCAGCTCGAGAAGGTCGACGAGGCCGCCGACACGCTGGCCGAGAAGCTCGGCGAGGACGACGAGCCCGAGACGGCCTGATCCGCGGTTCGGGACGATCTGCACCGATGGCCGGGCCCGCGGGCCCGGCCATCGTCGCGTCCGGCGACGGGTCCCGATCCCGAGTCGCGGTGTAGCTGCAGGTGAGGCGACCGACAGGGACCTCGGACCCTGTTCGCCACCCGGCCCGACCGGGACGATGAGCCCATGACCGAGTACGTCGTCGGTGTCGACGCCTCCGACCGGGCCATGGCCGCCCTGCGGTGGGCGCTCGACCACGCCGACAGCGAGCAGGACCATGTCGTCGCGGTGCACGCCTGGACGTTCCCCACGTTGCTGGGGCCCGAGGCGGCGAGCATCGACCCGGCGATCTTCGAGCGCGAGGCCGAGGCCGTCCTGGCGCAGGTGCTCGACAGCTGTCGTGACGACCCGGTCCAGGTCAAGGGCGAGCTCCTCCGTGGCCACGCCGGTCGCGGCCTGGTCGAACGAGCCGGCCCGGACGGGGTGCTGGTCGTCGGCGCACGAGGCCACGAGGGCGTCGCCGGGCTGCTGCTGGGCTCGACGAGCACCTACGTCGTCCACCACGCCGAGTGCCCCGTCGTGGTCGTCCCCGCCGGGCGTTGATCCGTCGGTCCCACGACGTGGGACCTTCGACCCACGATCCCCGACCGCGAACCGGGCATCCTGGGGGACATGACCGCTGCAGCCGGCCCCGGAGCCGGGGTGATGAGCGACGAGGAAACGGACGAGCCCATCAGGGTGTTCCTGCTCGACGATCATGAGCTCGTGCGCCACGGCCTCCGCGACCTCCTCGAGATGGAGGGCGGCTTCCACGTCGTCGGTGAGGCCGGCACGGTGGCCGAAGCCCTCGCGCGAATCCCGCCGACGGCGCCGCAGGTGGCGGTCATCGACGTGCAGCTGCCGGACGGCAACGGGATCGAGGTGTGTCGTGAGGTGCGGTCGAAGATGCCGCACGTCGCGTGCCTGATCCTGACGAGCTACAGCGACGACGAGGCGCTCTTCGACGCGATCATGGCCGGCGCCGCCGGCTACGTCCTCAAGCAGATCCGGGAGAACGACCTGGTCGGGGCCATCCAACAGGTCTCGGTGGGCGGCTCGTTGCTCGATCCCAAGATGACCGCGAAGGTCCTCGACCGGCTCCGCAACGGTGACCCCGACGACGAACGGCTCGCCAACCTCACGGCGCAGGAGCGCCGGATCCTCGCCCTCGTCGGTGAGGGGATGACGAACCGGCAGATCGGCGAGGAGATCCACCTCGCCGAGAAGACGGTCAAGAACTACATGTCCAACATCTTGTCGAAGCTCGGCATGGAGCGGCGCACCGAGGTCGCCGCCCTCGCCGCCCGCCTCGACGAGCGGGCGCATCGCAAGATCCCGCCCCCCTGAGGAGCCGCCCGCGAGGCCCTTTCGGGGCCGAGCGTTCGATCTTCCGGTGCGCACCTGCGAGAGTTGTGCACCGAACACCGGAAGAAAGACGCACACGGACCCCGATGACCTTCCACGCCCTGGGCGCTGCTGCTCTCGACGAGGTGACCCGCGCGGTCGTCGCTGACGCGCCCGACGGCATCGTCGTCGTCGACGTCCAGGGTCGGATCGTCCTCGCCAACGAGCGCGCCGCCGAGCTCTTCGGCTACGAGGGCGAGCAGCTGCTGGGGCGCCCGGTGGAGGAGCTCGTCCCGGTCGTCGACCGCGAGCGCCACGTCGCCGACCGCACCGCCTACATCGACGAGCCCGCCCGTCGCCCGATGCGGGGCTACGGCGCCCTGTGCGGACTGCGCGCCGACGGAACCGAGTTCCCCGTCGAGATCTCCCTGAGTCCGATCACCAGCGGCGAGATCACGCTCTTCGCCGCGATCGTCCGCGACGTCACGACCCGCCTCAAGGCCGAGGCCCACATGGAGGCGACCGATCGCGAGCTCCAGCTGACGAGCGAGCGTGAGCGCATCGCCCGTGACCTGCACGACACGATCATCCAGGAGCTCTTCGCCACCGGCATGTCGCTGCAGGCGATCGTCGCCCGCGTCGACGACGATCTCGCCGGGAAGCGGTTGATGCAGGCCATCGACGCGCTCGACGACTCGATCCGACGGATCCGCACCGTGATCTTCGGGCTGAGCGCTCACTCCGCCTGGGGACGGGGTCTGCGAGGCGAGATCCTCAAGGTCGCCAAGGACGAAGCCAACGCGCTCGGCTTCGAACCGGCGGTGAGCTTCTCCGGCACCGTCGACGCCCTCGAGGAGCCGTACGCCTCCAACATCGTCGGCATGGTGCGAGAGGCCATCTCCAACACCGCCCGCCACGCTCGCGCGTCGGCCGCCTCGATCGAGGTGACCGTCGACGACGAGCTCCTCGTGGTCGTGGCCGACAACGGCCGCGGCTTCCCGGACTCGGTGATGGAGGGGAACGGCCTCACGAACCTCCGCAAGCGAGCCGAGGAGCTGGGCGGCACCCTCGCGATCGAGCACCGCGAGGGTGAGGGCACGGTGGTGGAGCTCCGCAGCCCGATCCGCTGACGACGGCGGCGAGATCGCCGCACGTTCCCCTCCTCATCTGTCCTGCTCGAAGGCCTCCAGGAGCCGCTCGGCGCCGAGCGTCGGTGTCAGCGACCCGGCGGCGACCGCGGCCTCGATCGGCCCGAGGGCCGAACGCACTCCCGGATCGTGCCGGAGCGCATCGACCAGACGCCGCTCGACCGTCGACCACATCCACCGCAGCCGCTGCGCACGCCGCTTCGATGCGAGCTCACCGGCCGTCTCGAGGGCGGCGCGATGCTGGACGAGCCGGTCCCAGAGCTCGGGGAGACCGTCGCCGGTCAGGGCGCTCACCAGCTCGACCGTCGGGGTCCACGCCGGTGTCGCCGGGCGGAGCAGGTGCAGCGCGTTGGCGTAGTCACGTCGGGCCGACCTCGCCCGGTCGGGATCGAGGTCGGCCTTGTTCACCGCCACGACGTCGGCCAGCTCGAGGATGCCCTTCTTGATGCCCTGCAGCTCGTCGCCCGCGTTGGGGAGCATCAGCACGCAGAACGTGTCGACCATGTCGGCCACGACCGTCTCGCTCTGCCCCACCCCGACCGTCTCGACCAGCACGATGTCGAACCCGGCCGCCTCGACCAGCACGAGGGTCTCCCTCGTGGCGGCCGCGACCCCGCCGAGGGTTCCCGACGAGGGTGAGGGCCGGATGAAGGCGTTCGGGTCGTTGGCCAGCTCGGCCATCCGCGTCTTGTCGCCCATGATCGATCCGCCCGTGCGGGCGCTCGACGGATCGACCGCCAGCACCGCGACCCGGTGGCCGAGGCCGGTGAGGTGCACGCCGAGCGCCTCGATGAACGTGCTCTTGCCCACACCCGGCACCCCGGTGATGCCGACTCGGTGGGTGCCCTCGCCGTCGGCCCCGAGGGCGACCAGCAGCTCCTGGGCGAGCCTCCGGTGATCGGGTCGGCGGCTCTCGATCAGCGTGATGGCGCGACCGAGCACGGCGCGGTCGCCGTCGCGGACGCCGCCGACGTACTCGTCGAGGGTGAGCAGGGCCAACGACCGTCAGGTGCCGAGGCTCACGCGGAGGCGTATCCGAGCCGGGCGTTGAGCTCGGCCAGCAGGTCGATGGCGGCCTCGGCGATGACCGTTCCCGGCGGGAACACCGCCGAGGCGCCCAGGTCGTGCAGCTCGGGGACGTCGGCGGGCGGGATCACGCCACCGACGACGATCATGATGTCGGGCCGGCCCAGCTCGGCGAGCGCGTCACGCAGCGCGGGGACGAGCGTCAGGTGGCCGGCGGCGAGCGAGGAGGCGCCGACGATGTGGACGTCGTTCTCGACGGCCTGTCGAGCCGCCTCCTCCGGGGTCTGGAACAGGGGGCCGACGTCGACGTCGAACCCGAGATCGGCGAAGGCCGTGGCGATCACCTTCTGGCCTCGGTCGTGGCCGTCCTGACCCATCTTCGCGACGAGGATCCGCGGCCGGCGACCGTCCTCGGCCGCGAAGGCGTCGACGGCCTCGCGGGCCCGCTCGATCCGCTCGTCGTCGGCCACCTCGGCACGGTAGACGCCCTCGATGGTGCGGATCTGCGCGGTGTGACGGCCCCAGACCTTCTCGAGCGCGTCGGAGATCTCGCCGACGGTGGCCCGGGCCCGGGCGGCGTCGACCGCCAGCGCGAGGAGGTTGCCCTCGCCGGAGTCCGCGCAGCGGGTCAACGCGTCGAGCCGGGACTCGAGCTCGCCCTCGTCGCGATCGGCGCGGAGCTGCGCGAGCTTCTCGAGCTGCTGGCGTCGCACCTCGGTGTTGTCGATCTTCAGCACCGGGACGTCCTCGGGCTCGTCGAGCCGGTAGCGGTTCACGCCGACGATCGTCTGCGCGCCCGAGTCGATGCGGGCCTGGGTGCGGGCCGCCGCCTCCTCGATGCGCATCTTGGGGATCCCCGCACCGATCGCCTCTGCCATCCCGCCGGTCTCCTCGACCTCGGTGATGTGCGCCCAGGTCCGCTCGGCGAGCTCACGGGTGAGCCGCTCGACGTAGTAGCTGCCGCCCCACGGGTCGATCACGTTCGTCGTGCCGGACTCGTGCTGCAGGAACAGCTGCGTGTTGCGGGCGATCCGTGCGCTGAAGTCGGTCGGCAGGGCCAGCGCCTCGTCGAGGGAGTTGGTGTGCAGGCTCTGGGTGTGGCCCTGTGTGGCCGCCATCGCCTCGATGCAGGTGCGGACCACGTTGTTGAAGACGTCCTGCGCGGTGAGCGACCAGCCGGAGGTCTGCGAGTGGGTGCGAAGCGAGAGCGACTTCGGGTTCTCGGGGTCGAACTGCTTCACGAGCTTCGCCCACAGCAGCCGGGCCGCCCGCAGCTTCGCGACCTCCATGAAGAAGTTCGTGCCGATGGCCCAGAAGAAGCTCAGGCGCGGGGCGAAGGCGTCGATGTCGAGCCCGACGCTCCGACCGGCGCGGAGGTACTCGACGCCGTCGGCCAGCGTGTACGCCAGCTCGAGGTCGGCCGTCGCGCCGGCCTCCTGCATGTGGTAGCCGGAGATCGAGATCGAGTTGAAGCGGGGCATCTCGGCCGACGCGAAGGCGAAGATGTCGGAGATGATCCGCATCGAGGGGGCCGGGGGGTAGATGTAGGTGTTCCGGACCATGAACTCCTTGAGGATGTCGTTCTGGATGGTCCCGGCCAGCTGCTTCGGCGCGACGCCCTGCTCCTCGGCGGCGACGATGTAGAGCGCCATGACGGGCAGCACCGCGCCGTTCATGGTCCTCGACACCGACATCTGATCGAGGGGGATGCCCTCGAAGAGCTGGCGCATGTCGAGGATCGAGTCGATCGCCACGCCAGCCATGCCGACGTCGCCCGGCACGCGGGGATGGTCGGAGTCGTAGCCCCGGTGGGTGGCGAGGTCGAAGGCGATCGACAGGCCCTTCTGACCGGCGGCGAGGTTCCGGCGGTAGAAGGCGTTGGATTCCTCGGCGGTCGAGAAGCCCGCGTACTGGCGGATCGTCCAGGGCCGCTCGACGTACATCGTGGCGTACGGGCCCCGCAGGTACGGCGCGATGCCGGGGTAGGTCGACAGGTGGTCGAGGCCGTCGAGGTCGACGGCGGCGTAGCTGCCGGCCACCGGGATGCCCTCGGGCGTCTCCCACGGCGCCCCTCCGGGCGAGGGAGCCGGGCCCGGCCCGCCCGGCTCGCCGAGGTCGACGGTCGTGAAGTCGGGGACGGTCACGAGCGGACCTCCAGTCGTGCGTGCAGTCTCGTGCAGACGTCGATCACGTCGGTGCCGATGGCGATCTGCTCGTCGACCCCGTCGACGTCGGCTCGGCCGGCGACGAGCACGTGCTCGGCACCCCGGGACCGCAGCGCCGCGGCGACGTCGGCGCCCTCCGTGCCGTAGCGGTCGTCCGACGAGCAGAGGCAGGCGACGGTCGTCCTGGCCGATGTGAACGCGTCGAGCAGCTCGTCGTGACCCGGGCCGTCGGGTCCGACGGCGTCGATGCCTCCGGCGGCGAAGAGGTTGCGGGCGAAGCCGGTGCGCGCCGTGTGCTCGGCGAGCGGACCGAGGTTGGCGAGGAAGACCGTCGGCGGTCGCCCCGTGCGCTGGCGGTGGGCGTCGGCGGCGGTGCGCAGCGCATCGAACGGAGCGGAGAGGCGGTGGACCGGCAGCGGTGTGCCGTCCTCGGGTCGGCCCTCGGCGAACGGACCGATCGCCCCGCCCGACGCACGCAGCTCGGCCCATCCCGAGACCGCGGCGTCATCGCCGACGACCCCGGCAGCGCTCGTGAGCGACTCCCGGATCGCGTCGAGATCGACCTCGTCGGTCGGGACCGGGTCCTCGTCGAGGGCCGGGAACTCGCTGACGCCGGTGAGCGGGCTCCGCCTGGTGGCGATGCGACCCGTCCGGTCTGCGTGGGCGTCGGCGAGCAGCGCGGCGATCGAGCCGTCACGCAGTCCGGCCAGCAGGCCGCCTCCCGCCTCGATGGCCTGGAACCGGCGCCAGGCCTCCTCGGCGAGCTGGCGGGTGCGGCTCTCGATGTACCAGGAACCGCCACCGGGGTCGACGACGCGGGCGAGGTGCGACTCCTCGGCGAGCACGATCTGTGTGTTGCGGGCGAGGCGGCGGCCGAATCCCTCCGCGACGCCGACGGCCCGGTCGTAGGGCAGCACCGTGATGCCGTCGGACCCACCCACGGCCGCGGCGAAGCACGCCGCCGTGGAGCGGAGCAGGTTCACCCACGGATCGGTCCGGCTGAACATCCGGTCTGCGGTGCGGGCGTGCAACACGACCGCACGGGCCGGAGCGGGCACGCCGCACGCCTCGGCGACGCGGGCCCACATCCAGCGGGCAGCGCGGAGCTTGGCCACGGACCCGAAGACGTCGGCGTCGACCGAGAGCGTCGCCTCGACCTGCGACGCCGCCACCTCGGCCGGGACCCCGGCGCGCTCGGCGGCGCGGAGGAGCTCGGCCAGCGAGGCGGTGAGGAGCGCGAGCTCCTGAGCGGAGGTGGCGCCGGCATCGACGTACGGGGTGGTGCTGAGCCCGAGCGCGGTCATCTCCGGGTGCTGCGTGGCGACCTCGACGGCGAGCTCGCAGGCCGTCTCGAGCGAGCGCATCGTGTCGCCCGGCGCCCACCCGGCGGCCGCTCGGGCAGCGAGCGGGTCGACGCCGAGCGCGCCACGAGCGTCGGTCGGGTCGATGGCACCACGCCCGACGAGGTGGAGGAAGGCCCCGGCCGCCGCCAGGCCGGCGTGCCCGGCGTCGAGCGCCACCGGGGCGAGATCGAGCAGTACCCCGTCGAGCACCCGGGCGAGGTGGTCGCTGGTGCGGATCGGCACACCGTCGACGCCCACGTCGCCGCGGACCCATGACGAGCGTCCCAGGCGGGCCTCGGCATCGAGCCGGAGGCCGATCGACGTGACGCCACGCTGCAGGTCGGTGAGGATCGCGTCGTTCGTGCCGGCCAGGTCGGGGTGACGATGCTCGGCTCGAACGTCCCACACCGTCGGCGTCGCCGACCGGCCGCGGACGTACGGGGCCACGCCGGGATGGCCGTGCTCGTCGTCGCCCACTGCGATGCTCGTGGCCGTGTAGAGCGGTTCGAGGACGAGTCCGTCCTCGGTGGTCGTGCGCAGTCGATCGAAGGGCCGGCCCCGCAGCGCAGCGTCGACCGCGTCGAGCCAGTCCTGCTCGGACGGCGTCGGGAACTCCGCGGCCAGCGTCAGCGTCTCGTCCATCGGCCCCGATGTCCTCCTGGATCGTCCCGAGAGCCGATGGTATGCCGGGGTTCGCAGCGGGACCGAATGCCCACCTACCGTCCGAGGCAGGACCTTCGGAGGTGGACGTGGAGATCGGGCTGCTCAGCCTGGGGGACCTGCTCGACGATCCGGTCACGGGCCTGCGACCGACGCCGTCGGAGCGGCATCGCTCCCTCGTCGAGCAGGCCGTCGTGGCGGAGTCCGCCGGCCTGCACGCCGTGCACCTCGGCGAGCACCACGCCTGCGACTACGTCCTCTCCGCTCCCCCGGTCGTCCTCGCCGCCATCGGCGAGCGGACCTCGGCGCTGCGGCTGTCGACGGGCGTGACGCTCGCAGCGAACCTCGACCCGGTCCGGATCGCCGAGGACTACGCCACCGTCGACGCGCTCACCGACGGGCGGGTGGAGATCGTCGCCGGGCGCGGCAACGCGTTCCGGCACACCTTCGAGCTGTTCGGCCAGGATCCCGACGATGCCCGCCGACGGTTCGACGAGGGCGTCGAGCTCCTCCTCCGGCTGCTGCGCGAGGAGCACGTCACGTGGTCCGGCGAGACCCGGGCACCGCTCGACGGCGTCACCGTGCGTCCTCGTCCGACCGGCGAGCTGCCGGTGTGGATCGGTGGCGGGCTCTCCCCCGAGTCGGCGATGCTCGCCGCTCGCCTCGGCTGCCCGCTCATGCTGCCCTCGGTGTTCGGGGAGCCGAAGCACTTCGCACCGGCCGCCGATGCCTACCGGACGGCCTGGGCGGCAGCCGGTCGCGACCCGGCCGACGCCATGGTCGGTGCCTGCTGCCACATGTGGATCGCCGCCACGACGGCCAGCGCGAGATCGGCGTTCCTTCCCCGGTACGAGCACTACCTCTCGTTCGTCCGGGAGCTGATCCAGTCCTCGTCGGGCTTCACGATCCACGTCGACGCAGCGACCTTCCTCGACGGACCGGCCATCGTGGGCAGCCCGGCGGAGGTCGTCGACCGGCTCGGCCAGTGGAGGGAGCTGCTCGGCGTCGAGCGGCAGATCTGCATGTTCGACCTCGGTGGCATGCCCCTGCCCGACGTCCTCGGAGCGATCGAGCTCCTGGGGGCCGACGTGCTCCCCCAGCTCGACGACGCCGGTCAGTCCGGATAGCGGACGAGCTCGCTGCGCCGGTCGGAGGCCATCAGCTCGACGAACGCCTCGCCGGCCTCGGCGGAGGGGATGACCCCGTCGCGTGGCTCGCGCTCGAGGCGGGCCGTGATGCGCAGCTCGTTGAAGCGGTACGGCTCGTCGCGCAGCTCGGCCCGCAGCACGTCGGCGAGGGCGTACTGAGCCCGCACCGCGACGACGAGCAGACCGCCGTCGTGGATCCGGTGCTCGCCCGCCGCACCGGTGACGAGGGTGTAGGAGCCCCCGGACGCACGAAGCAGATCGGCGGTCGTGACGAGCAGCTGGTGCTGCGCCGACACGTAGGTCGAGAGCAGCTCGTCGACGGTCTCCGTCGGCTGGGCGAGCGTCGCCCCGCCCTGCCACCACGCGCCCATCGGCGCGACGACGTGGTCGAGGCGCCCGCCGATCGCGTCCTGCACGGCATCGACGTCCGCTGCCGCACCGACGTCGGCCACCACGACCGTCGCGTCGGGGAAGGTCTCCCTGAGCTCCTCGGCGCCCCGCTCGCTGCGCGTGGGCAGGACCAGCCGGGCTCCGGCGTCGCCGGCGGCACGGGCGACGCCCCACCCGACCTGGCCGGTGCCGCCGGTGACGAGAACGGTCTGCCCCTCGAGGGATGCCACGACGGCTGAAACTACCCGGCGGCGCCGTCGGCCGGGCTCCGACCCGGAAGCGGGAGCGCCGTGAAGAAGCGCCGCTCGGCGACGACGTCAGCGGTCTGGGCGGTCGCCGCGCGACCGAAGAACTCGGCCGGCGTGGCGAAGCGCAGCTCGAGTTGCGGCTCGTCGCCGGCGGGTCCGGCCACGAGGCGGGCGCGGTCGTCGGCGATCACGATGGTCAACGCGTCGCCTCCCACCTCGATGCCGTAGTCGCCGTCCGCGAGGCCGCCCCGGTACCCGGCGGTCATCGAGGCCAGCGCCCAGCGGTGGTCGAGGCGGTGCTCGGCACCGCCCGGATCGGGCAGCAGGCGGCTGCCCCACGACGCCAGCGTCTCGACCACGGGACGGAGCGCCTCACCGTCTTCGGTGAGGGCATAGGCCCTCGCCCGACCGAGGTCCCGCCGCTCGATGGCACCGATCTCCTCGAGCGAACGAAGTCGGGCGGTCAACAGATCGGTGGAGATGCCGGGCAGCCCGTCGAACAGCTCGCCGAAGCGTCGGGGCCCGGGCAGCAGGTCGCGCACGATGAGCAGCGCCCAGCGCTCGCCGAGCACGTCGAGCGCCACCGCGAGGCCGCAGTGCTGTCCGTAGGACCGTCTCGCCACAGCGGAACCGTACGCCGTGGTTGCCACTTGGAAAACCCTGTGCGACGATCGCCCTGTGTCCGACGCACCGAGGATCTTCCGTGGCACCCCCGAGGCCGAGGCGGCCCGCCGGGCCCACGAGGCCGCCCTCGCCGCACCTCGTGGCACGGCGACGATCGACGCCGGCGAGCTGAGGCGACTGTGCCGGGACGCCGGTGCCGACGACGTCGGCTTCGTCGAGATCGACCGGCCCGGGCTCGGACCGGAGTCCGACAACGCCCGGCGCCTCTTCCCCCGCACGCGGACGCTGATCTCGTTCGTGACCGTCTCGAACCCCGACGCCATCCGCTCGGTCTCACGGGCGGTGGCCAACGAGGCCTGGCACGACAACCACCGCCGAGCCGACGACGTCGCCGACCGCATCGTGACAGCGCTCACCCGGCGCGGCATCGGTGCCGTCGGCACGGCGCTCGGCTTCCCGATGGAGACCCGCACCGAGCCCGGCGCGAAGCCGTGGGAGATCGAGCACAAGGTCGTCGCCGTCGAGGCGGGGCTGGGGCACATGGGCGTGCACCGCAACGTCATCCACCCCCGGTTCGGCAGCTTCGTCCTCCTGGAGACGGTCCTGATCGACGCCGTGGTGACCGAGCACGACCGGCCGATCGAGTTCAACCCGTGCAACGACTGCAACCTTTGCGTCGTGGCGTGCCCCGTCGGCGCGGTGCGCCGCAACGACGACTTCGACTTCTTCGCCTGCCTCACCCACAACTACCGCGAGTTCCTCTTCGGGTTCGAGGACTGGATCCACACGATCGCCGCCGCACCCGACGCGGCGGCGTACACGTCGAAGTTCCCCTACGAGGAGACCCGCAGCTTCTGGCAGTCGCTCGGCTTCGGCCCCAAGTACAAGGCGGCCTACTGCCAGGCCGTCTGCCCGGCGGGTGACGAGGTGGTCGGGCCGTACATGGCCGATCGGGTCGCCTGGCGGCGTGAGGTCGTCGAACCGTTCAAGGACAAGCACGAGTACGTCTACGTGACGTCGGGAAGCCGGGCGGAGAAGGTCGCCCGGCGCAACCCCAACAAGCGGATCCGCTACGTCGACTACCGCGTCGACGTCTCCACCCCCGAGAACTTCGCCATCGGGCTGCGGCATCGCTTCGACCCGGCGCTCGGAGGCGGGGTCCGCTGCGTCGTCCGCTTCGCGTTCCCCGACGGCGAGACGCTCACCGCCGAGGTCGACGGCGGGGTGCTCCGGACCGGCGACCTCACCGGATCGGAACCCGAGGCGACGGTGCGCTTCACCGTCGACGACTACATCCGCTTCCTCCACGCCGACCCGGTCGCGACCGGTTCGGGCCCGGCTCGCCACGAGCTGGGCGGCGACCCGGCGGCGCTCGCCGCGCTGCTGGCCACGCTCGCCTGAGGGGGCGAGCCCGGACGAGGACGGCCTCTGATCCCGCGGTCGGCGGGTCGAGGCGCACCCGTGGCCGGTCTGGGAGGCTGGGGTCGTGGGAGGCCGCCGATGAGCGTCGACGCCGGTGCGCTCGTCGGGTTGGCGGTGCTCGGCGAGGTCATCGCCGTGGCACCACCGGACGGCCGGCCGATCCGACTCCGCCCCGACGAGGTGGCGGCGTTCGACGAGCGCTTCGCGCCTCGTTGGGCCGTGTGGTCGTGCGAGGACCTGCGCTCGCCCGTGACGCGCGGCATGGGGCTCGACCGCTGCTGGGACGTGGCCGCCGTCCACCGGCTCCAGCACGGTGGCTGGCGGACGTCCCCCGGCGCAGCGTGGGCCTGGGCGCACGGCATCGATCCGGCGCAGGCACCCGAGCCCACCGAACCGGACCTCTTCACGTCGCTCGAGGCGGGTGATCCGGACGAGCCCGTCCAGCTCGACGGTCACCTCCGAGCGGCGTGGGTCGACGGCCCCGAGCGGCTCGGACGGTGGGCGGAGCTGGCGCGCGAGGTCGCCGTGGCGCAGGTCGCCGAACGGGACGGCGGGCCGTCCGGGACGATCGCCCGGTCGGAGTCGACCTCCGGGCTGCTCTGCGTCGAGCTCGAGCGCAGCGGGCTGCCGATCGATCGGGCCACGATGAGGGCCATCCTCGAACGGGAGGTCGGGCCGCGCCCACGGGACGAGGACGATCGGCTGCGGCTGGCGGCCGAGCGCGACGGCCCGGTCCTCGACCTCGTGCCGGACGGGCCCTACGACCTCCGGAACCCGGCCAAGGTGAGGTCGCTCCTGCGTCGGGTCGGGCTGGAGGTGCCCGACACCCGGGCGTGGCGTCTCGAAACGATGCGCGACGCCCACCCCGTCGTCGACGAGCTGCTCCGGTGGCGCAAGGCCGAGCGCCTGGCGACGACCTACGGCTACGAGTGGCTCGACGAGCACGTCGGCGAGGACGGTCGGCTTCGCGGGACGTGGCACGCCAGCGACGGCGCCGCCGGACGGATGACCGCCTCCGCCGGCCTGCACAGTCTGCCGGCCGTGCTCCGACCAGCGGTGGTCGCCGAGCCCGGCCACGTCCTCGTGCGCGCCGACCTCGGCCAGATCGAGCCGCGGGTGCTCGCCGCGGTCTCCGGCGACGCCGTCCTCGCCGAGGCCACCCGGGACGACGACCTCTACGCGCCCGTCGCCCGGCAGCTCGGCGTCGACCGGGAGACGGCCAAGGTCGCCGTGCTCGGCGCGATGTACGGCCAGACGACCGGCCACGGCGCCCAGGCGCTCCGGGGCCTCGAGCGGAGCTACCCGGTCGCCATGGGCCTCCTGCAACAGGCGGACCACGACGGGCAGGCCGCCCGCGACGTCATCACGCACGGCGGACGACGGGTGCGCATGGGTGACGGATCGGTCGAGGGGCTCGACGACCGAGTCGCCCGGTCCCGTGCTGCGGCCCGAGGCCGGTTCGCCCGCAACGCCGTCGTCCAGGGGGCGGCGGCCGAGCTGTTCAAGCTGTGGGCCGTGCTGGTCCGGACCCGGACGCGGGAGCACGGTGCCGAGGTGGTGCTCTGCCTCCACGACGAGCTCCTCGTCCACACCCCGGCCGAGTCCGGCGACGTCGTCGCCGCGAGCCTCGACGCCTGTCTCCGCGAGGCGGCGGCCCGCCTCTACGGCGACGCCCCGGTGCGCTTCCTCGCGGACACGTCCGTCATCCGGTCCTGGGCCGACGCCAAGGGCTGAGCTCGACAACCCCGCGCCCGCCGCCGGGCGGCGGCGCGCCGCGCGGCTCAGCCGTACAGGTCCTCGGGGGACGGCGGCCAGGACCGCTCCACGGGCGGCTGGACCGAGCCGTCGAGCACGATTCGGTCGCCGAGCGGCTCGTCGAGCTCGACGGTGATCGGGACCGGCGGGTTGCCGGGACACGTCGCCCCACCGACGACGGACTCGACGAGCACGATCACCTCGATCGTCGTCGGCGTCTCCCGGACCACCGGGACGATCTCGCGGCCGTCGGGGGCCTGACCGCCCGCACAGGCCACCTCGATGATGCGGAGGGGCAGATCGGTCGACGCGCGGTCGGGCTCACGGTCGGGGTCGAAGGCCGCTCGGGCCGGCCCGAAGCCCACCGCCGAGACCTGGATGCGGCATCCGCCGAAGCCCGTCGTCGTCCACGAGCCGTCGTCGACCCGGTCGAAGCTCATCCACGCCAGGTCGGCCGGATCGGAGGCTCGACCGAGGAGCACCAGGCGTCGCTCGGTCCGTTCGGCGATCGACCACTCGTAGCCCTCGACGAACGGCGTCGCCTCGAGCCCCGCCGGACCGGTCGTCGCGGCCGCGAGCGCGGCCCAGGCCTCGTCGTCCAACGGAGCAAGTGCGTCGAGGTCGGGCGGGAAGCCGGGCAGCTGGGCGCCGCCGCAGGTGACCCGCAGCTCCGGCGGCCCGTCGGCGACGGCGACCTCGGCCAGCACAGCGTCGTACTCGGCGAGCGTGCCGTCGAGGACCTCGACCGGCGCTCGGAGCACGACGAGGTCGCCGTAGGCGAGCTCGACCTCCTCCACCATCGACCGGTCCACCCGCCCGATCTCCACGACGACGGCGCCGAGGAACGCATCCCCGTACGCCGACATCGAGCCGTTGCCGGCCTCCTCGGCGAAGCGCTGGAACACCGGCAGACCGACGTCGACGACCTCGCGCAGCTCCACGTCGGATCGGGAGAACCAGCCGACGACGCAGACCTCGTCGCCGATGCCGAGCTCGGCCAACGCCGCCTCGTGCGGCGCCGGATCGCCCACCACGCCCAGGTGCAGCGTCCCGGTCGGCGAGATCCAGGAGGTCGCGTACTCGACCGTCCGACTCCGGTACTGATCGAACGCGCTACCGGAGACCCCGTGCTCCCGGGACGTGGTGGCGGCGTCGCACTCGTCAGGGCGGCGCCACGGCTCGGGCGGTATGGGTTCCTGGCGGTGGAGGACGAGGCGACCGTCGAGCAGGCGACCGACCAGCACGACCTGCTCGTCACCGTCGGCCGCCACCTCCCCCTCGACCGGGACGCAGGGGCGGGCGCCGCCCGGGCACACCCGGTCACCGTCGAGCACACCCCGGAGGCGGACGGCCAGGCCGTCGCCGGGTGGCACGTCGTCGACGGGAGCGGTCGACGACGGCGACACCGGCGGTTCGGTGCCTTCGACGACCGTCGTCTCCTCCTCGCCATCACCGCACGCGACGAGGCCGAGCGCCGCGACCGCGAGCAACCAGCGAAGCGATCTCACACCGAGTTGGACGCCCATCTCCGGCTCTTGGTTCCCGACGAGGTCGACGTTTCAGTAGCCGCGTCCGCGATCGATGACGTTGATCAGCGGTCTCCCATCCCGGAGCCGCTCGACGTTGTCGACCAACACGCCGACGAGCCGGTCGAAGTAGTCGGAGCTGAGCGCGGCGATGTGGGGGGTGATGAGGACGTTCGGCTCGTCCCACATCGGATCGTGCGCCGGGAGCGGCTCGGGGTCGAAGACGTCGAGCGCCGCAGCGGCCAACGGACCCTCCCGCAGCGCCCACCGGAGCGCGTCGTGATCGACGATCCCGCCCCGGGACACGTCGACGAGCTGCGAGCCCGAGGCGAGCACGGCCAGCTCGTCGCGTCCGACGAGCCCGACGGTGTCGGGGGTCAGCGGTACCAGTACCACGACGATGTCGGCGTCCTCGAGCACCTCCATGCGCCGATCGACGGTCACCACCCGGTCGAAGCCCTCGGTGGGCGACCCGGATCGGCTCACCCCGTCGACGCGGAGGCCGACGGCCCGGAGCAGCTCGGCGCAGCCCGCACCGATCTTGCCCGTCCCGAGGATCACCGCACGGCGCCCGGCGAGCGCCGGGTGCAGGACCCACGACCAGTCGTGGGCCCGCTGCTGGTCGACGAGCTTCGGCACGCCAAGGTGCAGCGAGAGGACCATGCCGAGCACGAACTCGGCCATCTCGGGCAGGTGGATGCCGACGGCGTTGCAGATGGTCACGTGCTCGGCGAGGTCGGGGGCGGGGAGGACCGAGTCGACGCCGGCGCCGGTCATCTGGATCAGGCGCAGCGCATCGGCAGCGGCCCACTGACCGGTCGGCGGGCGGAACGTGAACAGCACCTCGACGTCGCCGATCACCTCGGCGAAGGCCGCTTCGTCGGGGATCACGACGATCTCGGTCCCGGGGAGCCGCTCCCGGGCCGAGACCACCATCGGGCCGAGATCCGGGTAGGCGTGGACGACGGGGACGGCGCTGGGGGTGGTCACGGCCGGGAGGTTAGGACCCGGCTGCGAACGGGTCCTCGATGCGGACGCCGCGCAGGGTCGAGCCCCGCTCAGGTCCTCAGAGAGCAGGACGTCGCAGTCGGCAGCGGCTGCGGCCTCGAGGATGAGCGCATCCTACAGACCCGGACGCGACGAGGCCCCCGCCGCCATGCGACGGGGGCCGGTCACTCCCTCTCAGCTCACTCCCCGGCGAGGAGCTCCCGCACCTCGATGGCGTTGACGAGCGGGTTCTGGATCGCGCCCTGGCTGTAGACGATCGTGATCACGCCGTCGCCGTCGTCGGTCACCGTGAACTGCTCCATCCCACCGATCTGGTGACCGTAGGTGGCCGACAGGTCGAACTCGTCGAGCTCGAGCACGCCCTCGATCGTCACGTCGAACAACCGGGCGCCCGGGGCGCTCGTGCCCGGCCAGCCGTTCATCATGAACAGCCGGAGATCGACGGTCTGGCCTGCCGTCACGGGGATCGCCCACGTCATCGAGCTCGTCGAGTAGCGCTCGGTGGCGAAGAGCGTCGACGGGACGTAGCCCGGCACCGACGCGTCGACGCCGCCGACCGGGAAGGCCCCGACGTTGTTCGACCCGGCGGCGATGAGCGTCGGGTGGTTGGCCGCCGCGCTGTCGGCCTCCCAGTCCTGCTCGCCGTCGGTGGCCGCGACCGTCGGGCCGCCTGCGTTGATCCGCTCGATCACGGCGCCGAGGGGCTCGGGCGGCGTGAGGTCGCGGATCTCGATGGCGTTGATCTTCGGGTTGTCCGCCGACGCCGGGCCGATCTCGATGTCGATCGTCCCGTCCGACGTGACGACCGCGTCGAAGACGACCGCCGTGTCGGGACCGTAGGTGGTCTGCAGGTCGACGTCGTCGACGACGACGACACCCTCGACGCTGATGTCGAAGACCCTCGACGTCACGCTGTTGAAGATCTCGGCGAGGTACAGCCGCACCTCGACCTCGGTGCCCGCCGTGACCGGGAAGGCCCAGGTCTGGGGACCCCACCGCTCCGACTGGAGGATCGCCTCGGGCGTTCCGGCGGGGACCGTCAGCCCCGACACGTCCATGGCGTCGGTCGTGACGAAGGCGTTGCCGCCGGTCCGGAAGGGTGACGGCGTCGTGTTGGTGTCGACCGACCAGTCGCCGTTCGGATCGGTGACGGCCGGACCGCCGGCGTTGACCCGGTGGAGGACGCTGCCGGTGTCGGTCTGGGTGACGTCGACCGTCAGCGATCCGGCCACCAGGGTGGTGCCGTCGTTGGCGCCGACGGCGACGTCGTAGCTGCCCGAGTCGTCGAGGTCCGTGTCCCACGTGATCTCACCGGTCACCGGGTCGATCGTCATGCCCGCCGGCTCACCGGCCAGCGAGTAGGTGATCGGATCGGTCTCCGGGTCGGTCGCCGTGACCGTGAACGACAACGACTCGCCCTCGGCCACCGACGTCGTCGACGCCGAGGTGATCGTCGGTGGCAGGTTCGCCGGCGTCGTGAGGGTCCGGATCTCGATGGACTTCAGCGCCGGGTTCTCGACCTCGGTGACCAGCACGATGTCGAGCCCGTCCGCGTCCGCCGTGACGAGGTAGTCACGGACGAGCGGCCCGCCCGCGCCGGCCTCCGCGAACGGATCGATGCCGCTCTCGAGGAGGACGCCGTCGATCTCGACGCCGAACTCCCGCTCCCCGACCAGATCGATCCCGCTGAAGAGCTCGGCGAACCCGAGGCGCACCTCGACCTCGCTCCCGGCGGGGACCGGGAAGTCCCACGCCATGAACGGGGCGCCGCCGGTGTCGAAGCGCTCGGTCTCGAACACGGCGGACGGCGTGGACGCCGGGACCGACGGGTCCGTCACCGGCGCCAGTGCGTACGCGTTGCCCGCCGCCGTCGAGTAGATGTTGTCGCTGCCGCCGACCCGGAACGCCGAGGGAGCGGCGGCGGTGTCGACGGCCCAGTCGATCGCCGGGGCGTCCAGCGCGGGCTGCGCCGGGCCGCCCACGTTGATGCGGTAGGTGGCCTCGCCGGCGTCGGTCTGGGTGACGTCGACGGTCAGCGTCGCCGTGACCTCGGGGTTGACGCCGTCGGAGGCGCCCACGGTCACGTCGTAGCTGCCCGAGTCGTCGAGGTCCGTGTCCCACGTGATCTCACCGGTCACCGGGTCGATCGCCATGCCCGCCGGCTCACCGGCCAGCGAGTAGGTGATCGGATCGGTCTCCGGATCGGTCGCCGTCACGAAGAACGACAGCGCGTCGCCCTCGGCGACGGTGGTCGAGGCGGCCGACGTGATCGTCGGTGCGCCGTTGACCGGACCACTGTCGACCAGGATCTCGATCTCCTCCCAGCCCACGGCGAACGGGTTGGCCGTGCCGAAGGAGCCGGCCCCGTTCGACGTGGAGATCACGCCGACGGCGAGGGCCTCGGGACCGTCCAGCCAGCCGGCCGGGATGGTCGCCGTGCCCACCGAGGTGAGCCCGGCGCCGGTGTCGTAGAAGCCCTCGACCGTGTTGGTCGCCGGGTCGATGACGAGCTGGAGCTCGGTGTTCTGCGCGCTCCCCACGACGCTCGGGACCGCCGGGTTGGCGATGTCGGTGAAGACGCCACCCTGCTCGATCGCGAGCTGGACCGCACCGGTGCCGCCACCGGCGTTGACGACCAGCTTCAGGTAGTCGTCCTGGCTGCCGGTGCCGATGTAGATGCCCGCCGACTGGAAGTTGGTCGGCGTGAACCCGGCAGGGAACGGCTCGAGCACGAGGCTGCGCACCGTCGTCGGCCCGGTCAGGCTGGCCGGGTCGACGCCGAACTGCAGGGCGTTGAGCTGGGTGTTGACTCCGGAGAACGCATCGCCAGGGGGCGTGTCGACGATGGTGAGGATGCTGGCCGCACCACCGAGCTTCACGTTGTCCGCGCCGTCCCAGTTGCTCTCCCAGTCCTGACCGTTGGTCATGAGCCCGGTGAAGCCCAGGCCGTTGAAGATGACCGGCGCGTTCGGCACCGACGCCTGCTCGAAGGTGTAGAGCAGCGGCGCCGAGGTGGTCAGGCCGTTGTCCGCATCGAGGGCGAAGGTGTCGACGTCGTCGGTGATGCCGTCGTTGTCGTCGTCGTTGTCGTTGAGGTCCGACACGAGGTCGCCGTCCTGGTCCGGCGGGGTGTCGCCGCCGTTGCAGGGGTCGGTGCCGTTGTCGATCTCGTCGGCGTTGGTGTAGCCGTCGGCGTCCTCGTCGATCGTCGGGTCGTCGGCACCGGTGCAGGACACACCGAAGTCGTTCGGCTCGAAGAAGACGATGCTGCCGCTGCCGAACTCGGCCACGACGATGACACCGGGGAACGGATCGCTGTCGCCGGCGGCCACGATGTCGAGCGGGCCACCCAGACCGGAGAAGAACAGCTCCTCCGGCCCGTTGACGCTCGCGTCGCCGAGGTCGACGAGGCCCGTGCCCGCGCCGTCGCGCTTGGCCCGGTAGACGCTCGAGCCGAAGGTGGTCATCAGCAGGTCACCCTGCATCGCCCCACCGAAGTTCGAGGCGGTGTACTCGGTGATGCCGTTGGTCGAGCCGCTGATCACGGCGAGACCGCCACCCGGACCGGGCGAGCCGTTCGTGCCGGCGGGCACGTAGTCGCAGGCCTGGTCGAGCGAGAACGGCGGCGTGCCCCGCACCGCACCCGGGTACAGGGTCGGGTTGCCCTGGGTCGGGTTCGCGTGGCCGGCGTGGTAGCCGAACGGCACGAAGTGCAGCTGGTCGTTCTGGGTGTTGCCGGTGCCGACCTCGGTGTCGGTGCACGTGCTGTTGATGCCCTCACCCGTGGGCGGACCACCCCAGCCGCCGTTCGGACCGTTGTCCGTGGCGAAGAGGTTGCCGTCCTCGGTGAGCACGAGGTCGTAGCCGTTGCGCCAGCCGGTGGAGAAGACGTCGACCGGACCGGCCACGTCCCAGATGGCCATGTTGGCGCCGTCCTGCCCACCGAACGGGGCGGGGTTGCCCACGATGTTGCCCGGGGCGACGCCGCCGAAGTTCTGGAGGGTCGGCAGGTTGTAGGTGTTCTCACCGATCGCCGCGAGGTCGACCTCGAGGATCGACGCCGACAGCGCGTACTCGGGCGTGAAGGCGAAATTGTTCGACTTGCCACCCTGGTTGGTGTGGCCGCCGGACATCACGTACAGCGTCGTGCCGTCGTCGCTGAGCTGCAGGCCGTTCGTGGAGTGGTTCTCCTCCGAGCGGGGCAGGCCCTGGACGAGGTTCAGCAGGTCCCACGAGGCGCCGTTCCACGTCAGCCTCGAGATGACACCGGAGTTGGTGTCGAGGTTGACGTCGTTGCCGCTGCCGCCGGCACCGATCCGCGGGTCGCTCGACGACACGAACAGCACCGGGTTGGTGGCGGTGCCCTCGGCGATCAGACCGGTGATCTGGCGGTCGTTCAGGCCGGTGTTGAGCGCTCCGTCGTCGTTGTGGTTCGGGAGGTCCTTCACCAGCGTGATGAGCTCGGCGTCGGTGACGGTGAACGTGCCCGAGCCCGGCGCCGCGCCGTCACGGGACACCGTGTAGGCGTAGATGTTGCCGTTCTTCTGGGCGACGTACAGACGACCGTCCGGACCCCAGTCGAGCGAGGTCGGCTGGTTGGAGCTCTCGCCGACGAGGTTCGACTTGCTGAACGAGATCGGCACGTCGGTCGTGGCGACCCCGAGCAGGTCGAGCACGATCGGCGAGTTGACGCCGTCGTGGGTGATGGTCAGCGTCTCGGCCTGTGCCGTCGCCGAGGTCGGCGAGAAGGTCACCTGGAACGAGTCGCTGCCGTTGGCGGCCAGCACGATCGGCGTCACGGCGTCGGTGCCGAACTCACCACCGGACACGCTGATGTCGGTGATCGTGATCGCCGGGTCACCCACCTCGAAGCCGAGGTTGTCGAGGTTGACGGTCGCGCTCGGCGTGGAGCCCACGGCGACGACCCCGAAGTCGACCGCCGCCGGCGAGGCGGCCAGGACACCCGGCTGCGACTCGGCGACGACCACCTCGAGGGCGTTGATCAGCGGGTTCTCGACGACGTTGGAGAAGCTCACGTCGACGGTGCCGTCGGACACGACGAGGTACTGGAGCTGGCCGCCGACCTGGTGACCGAAGGTGTCGACGAGATCGAGGTCGTCCTCGACGACGACACCGTCGATGGAGATGTCGAACACCCGCTGGCCCACAGCGGAGGTCCCGGCGAAGCCGTTGCCGGCGTAGACGTTGACGTAGACCCGCGTGCCGGCCGG
>JAAUYI010102736.1_pt1 | contig 23531 bp, 18 predicted proteins | sample 7278041 | NCBI WGS metagenome assembly JAAUYI01 (sample SAMN14350216, study PRJNA611818) | marine sediment metagenome | isolation source: surface marine sediment (0.6m) | place: French Polynesia: Moorea | collected 2018-08
CGGCGGCGACCGTGTTGTAGAACCAGTGCTCCCGATCAGGCCCCAGCCACCCGCCGGGAACTTCGATCGTCGAGAGGTCGTTCGGCTTGCCCAATCGATCCGGGCTCACGCCGCGGTGCCAATGCGGCCGCGAAGCCCACAAAACCAGCTGTGGATGATTCTCGGTGTCGACAATCGAACCGTCTTCTTCGAGGAAGTGACACGGCCTGTTCGCGAGCTTGAGCGCCGAGAAGTAGGTCACCAATTCGGCGCCGACGCCGTCAGGAAGCATCGCTTCGCCACGCACGAAGACTTGGTCTTCCTGCGCGCCCGTCGTGCCGCTGAACTGTGCCGGACCGCAGACGCCACCTTCCCAGGTGTGAAGCCGGCGCAGCGCTTCCGAGAAGTTCGACGACGCCCAGGCTCGTGCCGAGAACGTCGGCGGGTAGTTGGGGTTACCGTCTACAAGTAGCTTCTCGATGCCGACAGCGCCGACACCGAACGACGTGATGGCGCCAATGTTCGACCAGTCGCTTGCACGGGTCAGGTGACGAAGCCACAGGAAGTGCAGCGGGATCGCTCGTGCTTGTCCGTCCGCGAAGCGCGTGTTCGGTTCGATGAGCGGTTTGAGCGCGCCACGACCGGGCAGCAACGTCAAGGCGTCGCCGAACTGCAGGTTCAGCGCTGGCACATTCGCTTCGATCTCCGGCACCGCTGGGTTGCTGCAGGTGACGAACGCTTCGCCAGCGGCCATCGCCGGCGAGTCCGGATACCACCAGACCCAGACATCCACGTTCCACATCGGCGCGACGCGTTTGCGCAGATGCGCGAACCACGCAGCGCCGTCGCGGAACGGGATGCCGGCGAACTCCATTGGCAAACCGTTCAGCTTCAGCGGGCCGCCGAAATGTCGGATCAGCGATTCCGACGAGCCGAGCGCTTCGACCTGGAACGGCCAGTTCGTCGAGTCGGCAAGATCGTGCGTCTGTTGTTCGCCGGGCGCGAGTCGGCACCGGATGTCAACGATCCGCGTGGTGCGGCCGACCTGTCGCCCGACGACGTAGTGAGTAGTCGCGTTGAGCTGGCCGCTAGTATGCGGCGGTAGCTTGTCGACCGTGGTGCGCTTCCAGCCGTCGAATGCGACGCCTGAGTGGTTGGCCAAGCGCACAACTTGCGCTGGCAAGATTGCTGCGGCGAGCAGCAGAACCCCTAGAACTCGATGCATCATGCGATGCACCGTAGCTAGAGGCTACTTGATGCGCCAGTGCTTCGCGAGCGGCTCGCAGTCCCGGAAGCCCTTCTCCATGTCGGAAATCGCGCCGATGGGGACGCGGAGCTTTCTCGCGAGCACGTCTTGCCCCTGGCCTGCCTTCATGCGCGCTAGCCAGCACGATTCGTGACGTCGCAGCACTGTCTCGCCGTGGGACATTCGCTTCAGGACACTCGGCGGGATGTCCTGGCCGCCGCCTTCCCACTCTCGGACCTTGAACGCAGCCACGCCCAGGAACGCCGCGGCGGCCTTCTGGTTGATGTTGCGGCGCCGACGGTAGACGACGAACTGCCAGTAGGGTTCGAGAGAACTGACCCTAGGTGCGGGCTTCTTGGGCTTCTTCGCCGCCGGCTTCGCGGGCTTCTTGGGGGCCGGCTTCGGCTTTTTCTGCTGCGTGTTTTTTGCTGACATACGGCAGAAGGTTACTACGTCAACACGCCGTAGGCAACCGAGACGCTGCCCGGGTCTTGCAGCTCGACGAAGTTAGGGTTCGGCGTGCCGGAGGCGTGGTTGCCAACCTCGATGTCGTCTCCTGCAGTAACCGCGAATGTCGCAGTCGCCCCGACGATCGCCACCGCTGCCCCGCCGTTGATGCGATAGAAGACTGTCGTAGAGTGCGATGCCCCCAAGTTGATCGTGTAGTTGCCGGTCGCGAGCGCTTCGTAGGCTGTGCCCCAAGTCGATGGTGAGACGTTGCCGAAGTAGTGCTGTCCGTCGAGTGAGCTGGTGGGCGTGAAGTCGTGTGTCAGGTCGTAGAGACTCTCGACATCGTTGACCGGGCCGAAAGCCGTGCCGAACGTGATCTGCGTAGAGTTGCCAGGGACGTCGTGACGTGACCGAATCTCGACACGAAGCTCGGTGCCTGCCGGCCCGAGTTCGAGATACGCAAGACGGTCGATTTGCACCGTGCCGTTGCTCGCGATCCACGCCGATTGCGACATCTGCGTCGGCGAGCCGCTCGGGTCGTGCGTAACCGTGACGCGATACTCGGTCGAAGGGTCGACCGCCGTGTTATCACTGAGCAGCTCGGCGACTTCGTCGAGCGTCTCGAATGCACGGCGCCACCAGTCGATATCGATGCGGAAGCCGTTGAGACCCGAGCCCGCCCCCTCGAACGAAGGAGTGTTGTAGCCCGTCGTGCTGCCGTTGTAGACCACCGCGCCGGGCAGATAGGGGCGTATCTCTCGCTCTTGGATGTCGACCGTAACAGGTGTGATGGGGATGCTGTTCGAGCCGTCGTAGATCTCGTCGACTGTGTGCGGGACCAACTCCCAATCGGTCGGGTCGGCAGGCCCGCCAAGCCCGATCGGAGCCGGCAGGTTGAACCCCGCTTCGGCAGCGGCGAGCGCGCTGCCCGTGAACAGCAGTTTCACTTTCGTGCTTGCCGCATGCGCTTCCTGCGGCGTGTCCAACGCGCCACGGTAGACGTTCACAAGCGTCAGGACGCCTGCCGAGAACGTCGCACGCTCGCACAGCATGAACTCGTTGTCGATCAGGATTAGATGGATCAGCTCCGTTCCGAGCACCTCCGGAGTGACGTCGCCGAATTCGTTGAACGTTGCTTGCGACGCGGCAATGTCGATCGACGCAACCGGGTTGCTCTGGACCTGCGGCAACGGATTGGACAGCAGACCGAACTGCATGAACCGCTGCACGGAGTTGTAAAGGAACGTCGGGTTAAACGAACCCCGCGTGTAGAACCCGATTTCTGCGGTCTGGCGCGCCGCCGACACGAATAGGTGCGCGTTGCCGCGGAACAACGTCGGAACCGACGACGCCAGCAGTCCGAAGATCGGATCGCGGATGTAGATTCCGCGCGGGGCCTCCATGACAACCTGTTCGTCGGCCGGGATGCCGTTGAGCAGGATTTCCGTGATGGGTGGCGAGAGACTCGGGGCTGGCGCGCCGTAGCTTGGATCGATCAAGAACGACGTGTCTTCGACCAGATCGATAACGATTTTCTGGTCTTCCTCGGTGCCCAAGTCGATCTGTTGCACACGCATCGGCACCCGCTCAGTGATGCCACGTTTTGCGCTGCGGAAAGCCACGACCGAGTTGAGGTTCACGTCCCAGAACTCGCGGTGCGTCTCTACCTGCGTGCGAGCGATCGGATAGGCCAACGTGCGCACCTCACGCCAAGCAAGCCGGGCTGCGTTCTCGTTGTCCTTGACGCCAGGGAACTTGACGCGCGCGGAGACGAGCAACACGTCCTGCACGTCGCCGCCGCCTTGGATCTGCGCGTTCCCGTGGTCTTGGGCTAGCGCGATGTCCTGGTTGTAGTCGTTGAGCCGGTTCGCGAACTCCAGCTGCACTTCGTTCGTCGTGTCTTCGTAGGTGCTGCGCGTGTAGTTCAGCACGGTCATGTTCGAGTCGTCAAGCTGCGGCACCGTGAGGATGTCGTAGTCATCGCGAGCAAGAACGAGGATCCACTTGCCTGTGCGCAGGTCACGACTGACGACGCCATCGATTTGCCGCTCGATTTCTTCGACCAGCTCGCCCGCGTCGATCTCGTCGGTGAGCACGAACGCGAAGCCGTTCTCTTCCGAATGGATCTGCTCCGCTGCAGCGGCCCACACTGCGTGGTCAAACGTGTTGGGGTCCCGGCCCAACCCCCAAATCGTGTTGGTGTAGACTTCGTAGAGCGCGTTGACCGGGTTGCAGTCCTCGTTGTTGAGCCCGATTTTCTCCGTGCCTGCCGTCTGGCCGGGGATGAGATCAGCGAAGCGCTCGGCTTCTACGCCGACGCTCTTGATCGTGTTGGTCGTGCCGACGTATGCGCCTCGCGCGAACTCGGGCTGGATGCCGAATTCGCGAATGACCATGTAGCCGACATCACGGTATGCCGGCGCCGTCTGCGTCGCAGCTTCCGTCACGCTCAGACGGTCGACGGTGCTCAAGTAGGAGCTGACTGGCTGCGTTGAGCTACCGACGAAAAAATCGATCGTTGCCTGGAACCCGCCGGCTGCGTCGTCACCGCCGAACAAGTCGTTTTCGTCAATCGAGATCGACGAGTTCGTGTTGACCGTGCCTTCCCAAACCTTCTCGTCGCCAACGTAGACGCCGCGGTAGGCGATGTTCGAGCCGCCGCCGTAACCGATCGTCTGTTGCCATCCAAGATGATTCCGATAGCCAGCGATATACTCCTTCTTCGACCAGAGGCCCGAACGAATTGTGCGTTCAATGGCGTCTTGCCGCCAGTCGTTGATGTAGACCGCGGTGGGGCTGTTGATCCGAACACGACCCCAGAACACGAGCACCTTACGGCTCGATTCGATCGACGTGGTGTCGACGTCGTCGAGCCCCGTCGGCCGTGCGTCTTCGGTCCTCGGCTTCGGGCCCAGGTATTCGTTAACGAGCAACGACACCGCGAGCAGGCCCAGCGTTTGCCAGATGCCCATGGCCGACAGCGCGAGAAGCGCGATACACGAACCCGCGATGGCGAGCGGAACAAGGAACGGGCTCGGGACGTAGTAGTTCACAGCAGACCCCTGCGCCACGGGTTCCGCTTCGGCGACTGGTGGAACGACAGATTCTGAATGACGTTGTTGAACACCACGGCACAGTCCTCGGTGACGATGTGGTTGCAGCCGCGTAGAACGTCGACCCGAGAGCCGACCGTCAGGTCACGGAAAGGAAGCATCAACCGAAGGTCTTCGCCGCTCTGCGAAAGCACTACGCGTTGATCGACGTTCGCACCTGTGGGCCGAACGAAGCCGCCACGAGCGCTGAAGCTGCCCGGGTCTGAGCCTGCGACCGTGATCGTCGTTCCGTTGATCGCAGTAATTTCGAGGTTGGTGAGCGTGTGCGGGGTTGGATCGACGTTGCAACCCGGCCCGTATAGCACGTGGTTGCACGTCGCCATGTTGGCGATACGCAGCACGTTTCTCGACACAACGCCTTCGATGCCTTGGCACGCGATGGTCGCGTTTTCCTCGTCGAACTGCACGGACATGACGCGCCCTGTGAACAGCTCGATTAGCTCTTGCGTCGTGTCCGCGGCTTGGTAGCGACGGATAGAAATTTCTGCGGTTCCGCCTGGCGGCGTTCCGACGTAGAGGTTCGCGAAGATGTTCGACTGAGGCACCCGAATTCGCAAAGCACGCTTGCGAACCTGCTTGCCCAAGATGATCGGATCGCGCTTCACGCGCGTCGAAATGTAGTCAACGCCTCCGACCGTTCGATCCGTCTGCGAAGGCGTGTAGCCGTAGGACACGCCAAACAAGCGGAACTCGAAGAGCGCCACCGGTTGGCTGTCTTGTCGGGACGCTTCAGGAACGGAAAAGCCGGTCATCGAATATCGCGGATGATCTGAGTAGCTACCGAAGCTCGCTGCGCCTGCGTGTAGCGGAACGGGAAGCTATCTTGCGCAAAGCGGCTTTCGACAAGGAACTCGATTCGCGCGATTTCGTCCACGGTCCGAGCTGCAGGCCACGTGTCGTCAAGGGTTAGCGTTTCGACTGTAGGGCTCACGACTGCCGAGCTGAGCACCCCTCGTTCCAACGTCGTGCCATCCGTAAAGGTGACTCGGAACTCGTCCATACCCTCACGCGACTGCGCAAATCGCGTATAGCCGATGTTGACGATGTCCAGCTCATCGGAGCCCAGCACAAGCGCAGCGGCCGCCGTGAGGTCTTCGCTATCCGTGCCGACATAGAACGAAACCTGCGGGCCGCGCAGAGCGATCAACAACCGCTTGAACGCCAGGATTTGCGCACGGCTCTTCAGGGAAAACACACGCGGCCGAAGCTCCTTGTTGGTCGCCAAGCTACTGCGCACGTCGAGCGCGCCAGCTGCAGCAGTGAGCACGACGACTTCGCGGTCCAACCGGTGTTGGAAGGTTGGACCGCCGACGTTGCAGCCATCGAATAGCACCTTGCTCTTGTAGGTGCTCCACACGCCAGCCAGTGGCGTCGTGTCCGGCGTTAGGGCTCCTGTCTCGTTGTCGACGACAGCGTAACGAACTGTGAAGTCTTCGAGTTCGACGTAGCGCTTGCCCGTGTCGATGGCTTGCAGAATCACTGCGAGGCGAACGGGCGCGATCTTCGTTCCTTGGGGGTAGCTGTTGACCGAAGGGTCGCTCGCAGTGAGCTGCGCCGCGGCTACCGCTTGCAGATTCAGGATGTCGAACGTGTTGTCATCGAGAAGCGCGACGGCCAACCCACCTTCGCGGAAATCGACTTCATCAGCGCCGGCGACCGGCCACAGCGTTGCGCCTGCAGTGACGTCAGCAGTGAGCGCTACTTCTTCCTCCCAGATCGGCACCGCGACAACCTTGTCTTGCACGTCGAACATCTGCGTGCGGAAGCGTTGCCGTTGCTCGGCCGTCAACGCGTAGCGCACGGTGAGTTGTTGTCGCGGGAACCGGCCGCGAAGCGCGATGCGCTGCTCTTGTCCTTCCTCTGCTTTCTGCACATGCGTCTTGAACGCCATGGCGTCCACGACTGCCGGGCGGCGATCGTAGCGGAACGGGATGAGGAAGATGCGTTGTCCCGCCACCTGCAGCGTCACAGCGTTCGGACCGAACGTGAACACGATGGACGCGCTGAAGATCGGCAAGCCTTCTTGCTCTGCGACGACCCGGGCCAACACGTCTTGGTTTTCGACTGGCGGCGGAGAGCTGTAGATGCCGGGCTGCGGGAACGTCGGCGGCGTCGGGGTTGTCGCGCCTGCACGAAGAAACGAGGTCTGCGGCGGCAGCTGGATGCCCGCAGGAGTGTCAGGGAGGTCGACCCCGGGCGTCGCGTTGTTGACGACCGACGTGAGCGTCACCGTGTCCGATCGACACGCGTTGTAGATCTCGTATTCGCGCTCCTGCTGCGTGATGATCGGGCCGAAATCGATGGGCTCTCGCGGCAGAATGTGGACCCTGTCCCACCACGTGATTCCGATTCCCTTGCGGTCTGCATTGCCCGTCGTTTGACGAACCACCGGAGGGAGCTTCCCAGGGCCGCCGCCGAAGGCCGTGCGCGTCACAGACCCGATCGTCTGCGGCCGCGTGCGGACGTTGGGGTTGGCGTTGGTGCGCTGCACGAACACGAACCCGATGCCCGTCGTAGGGGCAACGAAGCCGAGCCCGAAAGTCGGGCTCGACTGCGTTGCTCCGGTCTGACGAACGACGGGCGGGTTCGCCACTAGACCACCTTGCGAATCGCGAAGCCCTGGTTGCCGGTGTATTGGTTGCCGGCGCCGGCGGAACGGTTGTGCCCGAACAGCACGTAGGTTTCGCCGCCGTCCACGAGTTCCGTTCCATCGGTCGGGTAGCCGGCGATGTTGCAGCCGAAGATGTCAGGCATGGTCCCGATGATCGCGAGTTGATCGTTGACCGGCGTGGTGTTTAGGTGCATTTGCACGATTGGCCACAGCGGGTTGCTCGCCTTCTGCAGCGTTCCCTGGAACGACGAGAACGGGCGGGCAAAGTGACCCGCGCCGTAACCTCCGAGAATGTGCGTGCGGCCGCGCGGCGTGCCGCTCTGCCGATCGTTGTTGACCGGCCCGGTAACGCCACCCATGCACACGCCATACTTGCTGCTCGTCGGTTCGTCGTCGAGCCCTTCCAGGTGGATCGTCGCGGCCTGCAACTCCATCGTGTCGCCGTTGTCCGTGCCGCGCGGCCGGCCATCCAGAAGCTGCGTGTGCCCGGCGCCATCGAACGCTGTCTGTCCGCCTGATTGGTGGCGACGGTTGCCAAACACGAACTCTCCGCCGACGAAGTCGTTCTCCTTGACCAGCATGCCCGCGCCAACAACAACAATGTTGTCGGGCGTGAACTCGGTGACCATGTAGAAGTAATCGTCCGTCGAAAAGATCCAGTAGCGAAAATCGCCCGTCGTCGGATCGATGAACGCGTGCCGCTCGTCGTCCACGGTGCCGTCACTCGAATTCGTAGCGACACCGTTGCCGCTCTCGTCCGCGGCCTGCGCTGCAAGACCGTGGTAGTGCCGAATCGACATCGTGCTTACCGTCGTCCACGCAGCGCCGAACCCGATGTCCTTCGTGGTGCCGAACAATGACTCAGTGCCGAGGCACCGCGCACCGAACGTCCGGGCGCCCGTGTCGATCGTCGTGGTCCAGTCTGTCAACCCGTCGAGCTGGGTTTTGAGCACCTGCATCAACGCCGTCGTGTCCGCGGCCAAACCTGAAACGAAACTCATGCTCAGAAATCCTGTCGGAACGCGACGTAGTGGTATTGCTCGTTCGACGAACCGGTTTGGCAAACCGTGTAGCGGGTGCCGTCAGGGTCTTCGAGGATGTCTTCGGAGAAGTCGGCGAAGCGCGTGCCGTTCTCGTCGGAGTTGTAGACGAGGAAGCAACCTGCGAGGTCACCTCGAACCGTGTCGAGCGTCAAGTCGACCGAAGTGCCGCCAGGACGCGAAGACAACGTCAGCGGAATTCGCGGAATCTTGCGCACGGTCCCGGGGCAGGTGACGAGCTTCTCGCCAGCCGGCGACCGGTCCGCTTGGAACACTCCGTCCGTGAACGTCGGAGCGCCGCCAGTCTGGAAGTTGTCGTTGTCGCCGTCGCTGATGTCCGCGTGGCGACCCATCGGCAGAATGATGTGTTGTTCCGTAGCGCCCGCACCCGACTGGAACGGGTTGTTGATCTTGACCCAGGTTTGGGTCTCCGCGCGGTAGAACACCGCGCCGCATTCAAGCCCGACGCCCGGTCGCCGAACCTCTGACAGCCCCGTGATGCGAACATCTACGGCCGACGGGTTGATGTTGACCGCACTCGCGTGCGTGATGACTGTGTTGGGGTAAGGGTCTTCGTTCTCCGTGGCGTTGGCATCCAGCTTCCCGAAGTGAAACTGCATGTCGTTGTTGTCGTCCGTCGCCGACGCCTGCGGGTTCAGGTTGTAGAAACCGCACATCCGTCGATCGTCGATCGCGAACCGGAACGTCAACGGCTGCACGTTGTCCTCGTCGAACAGCATGTATGCTTCGTTGAGCGACGGCGACGCAGCCGTCGAGCCGTTTCCGCTGATATTGTGCGTGGCGTCGTCGAGCGCGTTCGCAGGGTTGAAGTTGACGAGCCCGTAGCATGCTGCGAAGTAGCGTGCCGGTCCGGCGCCGGTTGAACCTGTAACGAAGGCGATGCGCGGCTTGTTGGTGAACCCAAGCGCATCCGCGACTAGCACTACCTCGCGCTCGTCCGCGACGCCGTTGACCAGCGTATTGTTCGTGCTGCGCTCGACTGTCCAGCCCGTATCGACAAGCGTGAAGTTCAACTCACACCCGGTCCCCGAGCCATTCGACGTCGTCGAAGCTCCGTTAGTCGGCTCGCTGCTGAATGTGAGATTCACGGTGCAACCGGTGCCCGAGCCCGTGCCAACCGAACTGTCGGTGGCTGCACCGGTGGCCGCAGGGTTCACGGAGTAGCTACCGCCGCTTTCGTAGACGGCGAGGCTCGTTACCGCGCCTGCAACCGCAGTCACTTCGAGCTTGCACAGCTCGCGACCTGTGCCCCCTACGACTTCGATGATCTGCCCGGTTGTGTAGCCGCTGCCGCCGTTGTTCACGACCGCAGCCGTCACACGCTGTGCGTAGGCGCCGCTCGACAGTTGCCGCAGCGTGCCAACCCCGGTGCCGCCGTCGAGCGTGAGCACCTCGAAGCGAGCCGGAGGAAGGTTGTTCACGTTCGGCACTACCAGTTGGTCGCCGATCGCATAATTCGTGCCGGCAGTCGCCACCGCGACCGCTCGCATACCTTTCGACGTCGCGCATGCGACCAGCTTCGCGATCAAGTCACGGTAGTCAGTCGCCCGCTCGCCGGCGTGTTGCGTTCCGCCAGCTGTGGTTGGGATGAGTTCTTCTTGCCACATAGCGTCTAGCCAAAAACGAGTCTGCGTAGCTCGTCGCGCCTGCGGCCGAGCTGAATGAACACCTTGTCGCCGCCTTCTTCTTCTTCGAGGAACTCGCCGAACCGCTCGTTCGAGTCCGAAATCGCAACGTTGAGGTTCTGTTGCTGCGGCGCCGACGCTGCGAGAGCTTGCGGCACCGACGGCACGATCGTTCCGCCTTGCGTCGGCACGAACACTTCCGGGCGACGTTCGCCGACGATGAGGGGCTGACCTGCAGGCGCAGGACCGCCGCTCTGTCGAGTCGCCAAGCTATTGCCCAAGTTCTCTCCGGAGTTGAACAGCCCGTTCGTTGCCGCTTGGATCGCTTGCACCACGAGCAACCGCGCGATGATGCGCGTGATGTCGGCGAGCAACGACTGCGTGAACTCGCGAAAGTTGAGCTGGCCTGTCGTCACGAACTCAGTAATCGCGTCAGTCGCACGATTCGCGAAGGCATCGACCACGCTTTCACCAACGGACGCTAGGTCTTGCGCCTCGTTTCGGATCTTGCGAATAGCTCGCTCGAACCCGTCGCCCAGCTCGTTGCTGGCTTCGAGCTGCCGAATACGGAGATCGTTGAACGCCTGGTCAATCTGCGGGACCAGCTCCGACTCTTCAATCCGTAGCTGTAGCAGCTCGCGTGCTGCCTCCGTCACCTGATTCGTTAGCGTCAGTTCCTCGACCAGAGCTTCGCGCCGATTTGCGCGCTGCGCCGTGATCTGCGCCAGCTCACGTTCTGTTTCTGCACGCTTTTGGATCTGCTCGCGCAGACGATTTTGCGCGGTCACGGCTTCGATCAACTGCCGCTGCTGCTCTTCATTTCCCTCGGCCGAGAGGTCGAAGCCGCGCCGCGTCAATTCGAGATCCAGCAACTTCAGGTCTCGAATATTTCCGATGTTGTTCGCCTGGATCTCCAGCTCTTCGTTGAGCTTAAGCAACCCGTCCAACTCTTCCTGGAACGCGTCCGCACCGCTTTGGGGGCCCGGCTGACGAGTAGCGAGCAACGCCGCATTGTATTCGTCGAGTGTGAGCTTGCCTTGCCGAGCGAGGGCTTCGAGGTCTTGAAGACGCTGCGCAAATTCCTGCTGCGGTCGCAGCACGTCCTTGAGCAGCTGTTCCTGCCGGGCGAGCGTTTCCTCGCGAGCCTTCGCCGCCAGGTCAGCTTCCTTCTCGGCCGCAGCCGCAGCGATCGTTTCGCTGCTGAAGTTCCGCAACTCAGACTGCGTCGCCGCCAACCGATTCTGCAGTAGCTCCAACCGCTCCGCTTGCGCTGCGGACAACGCCGCGTCGCCAGCACGTTCGAGCAGCTGGTTGATTTCACGTTGCGTGTTGGCTGCCGCCTCGCGAAGTCCGTCGGTGCTGTCCGTCAGAACGTCGATGTCGGCCAGACCGTCAGCGAGGTTGTTCTGCAAGACGACCGCGAGCCCTTCGATAGTCCGGGCGAAGAACTGCGCGACGCCCGTGATCTCGTTGAACTTGTCAATCGTCTGCGTGAGCGACGTGCCGAGATTCGTGAACGCCTGGCCGATCTTCGGCACCGTGGTGGCAAAATCGGATTCGAGCTGCCCGCTCGCACGGGCAAACGCGTCGATGATCGAATCGGCCGTGATAGCGCCTTGCTCGCCCAGCTCGCGCAACTCGCCGACGGTGACGTCCAACCCTTGCGCAATGACTCGGGCAACCCCGGGCAGCTGTTCGAGCACCGAACGCAGCTCGTCACCGCGGAGCGCGCCGGCGGCAAGACCCTGCGACAGCTGGATGAGACCGTTTCGCGACTCTTCTGCCGTCGCGCCCGACAACGCGATCGCTTGGTTTAGCGACCGCGTGAAATCGAGTAGCTCCGAATTCGAGCGACCCAACTCGTCGCTGGATTGCGCAAGACGAGTGAACACCGTGGCCGTTGCATCAAACGCCACGCGCGTTTCGGTCGAGATACGGAACAGCCGCTCTTGCGTCGCTGCGAGTTCTTCCGACGTGTCCGTAACCAGTCGTAGGCGATTCTCGACATTCGTTGCTGCGTCGCTAGTGCGCGCGAACGCGCGGGCCAGGCCCAACACGCTCGCGCCCACGAAGACCGTTTGGAAGAGCCCTCCGAGCCGGCGAGTGCGCCGCTCTGTCTGCCCGAGTGTCGCGTTGACGCGTTCGAGCCCCTCGGTGCGCACCTGCTGTGCCAGGTTGCGAAGCTCTTGCCTGACTTCGCGCGAGCGCTCTCGGACTCGCCCGAGTGCTTCGCGAGCGTCGCGGAGCCCTTCGGTGCGGACGCGTTGCGCCAGCCCCCGAAGATCGGCACGGGTGTCACGAGCCCGCGTGCGGATCGTGTCGAGCGCATTGGAGTAGGAGCGCTTGAGCGTCTCCGCCGACCGCCGGGACAGCTCACGCGCGTCGCGCTCCAGCTGCCCCAACTCGCCCTGGATGCGGCGGCGTTCGACAACCGTTTGGCTGCCGTCCAGAACTACTTGCAGCGGGAACGAAGTCACGCACGGGAGTATCCCGCCCGCGGCACCGCGGCGCTAGCCCTCGGCAGGCGGATTCCCGGCGCTGTTCTTCCGCTGCTCGGCTTCGAGCTTGTCCGCTTCGTTCTGCCGGAGCGTCCCGTCTACGTCTTCGATGACGGTAACGAAAAAGTCGTGCAGGATTTCCGACAGCTGCAGTCGGTCCGCGTATTGACAGATCGCGAGGAACGGAATCGGCCCGTGAGCCCCCGGCAGAAAAACGCGGTGCGTTTCGAGTCGACGGAAGTGCAACACGAACCAATCGACGCTGAAGTCGGTAGGCGGTTGGTTGACATACCAGTCTGGGTCCCGGCCCGTGCACCGGCGGAACCATCCGATCGTGTCTCCTTCGCGCGGCTTCAGCTGCCAGAAGTTCTTGGAGTTGGCGTTGAGCCACTCAAGCCGCGCTACGACTTTTTTGCTGTCTTCGCCGCGTTGAGGTTCGCCTTAACGAACGACTCCGGTCGCTGGCAGAAAATGCGAAGGCGCTCGAACACCCAATCCGGAATCTGCTGCAGGAACTCGGCGATCTCGTGCAGGTTGCTGGCGACGGGGTCACCGGCGGCGTCCACCACGTTACACATCTCCGTCACCACGAGCCCCGGGTAGAGTTCGAGAGCCATCGCGTTCTCTCGGTCCCGCCCTTGCATGACGGTCTCGTTGTCTTCGGTCGGGTGCTCCTGCTCGTATTGCACGACCGCAGCAAGCCAGTCCTTGTTGGCGTTCGTCGCGGGGCGCACCTGCAGGTATGCGCCCTTGAGGACCGGGAAGTATTTGTCCAGCGGGAACCTGGCCGTGCTCGCCTTGATGTCGTAGACGGCCAGGTGCGCGAATCGCGCGGCGCCATTTGTGCTGTCGCTCATGGCGCCGAGCGTAACGGCTAGAAGCCGCCGCCGCTACGGTTGGCGCGCGGAACGATCGGGAGCAGGGACGAAGCCAGGTCGTAGCCGAACATGTCGTCCGTGTGGCTGTCGATCGTCACGTTGACCTGCGCCGTCTGGTCGCGCTCCAGGTTGAAGCCGCCGCCCGCCATCGTCATGGACGGCGAATCGACCATGATGGCGCCATCTTCGTTGACGATGGCTACGGCGAACGTGACCGTCGTGTTGTTCCGAACGGCACTCCGAATCGCGTCCGTGGTCAACGCCAAGGCGCCGTCCATCGTGTAGGCGAACGTGCCGGCGTTGACGAAGCGCGGGCCCAGGGAGCCGCCGCACTTCTCGCTCGACGCGTTGTTGTTGATGGTCAACGTGAAACCCTTCGGGCACACGTCGGTCGCCAGCGAAATCACGTCGGTCGTCAGGAAGAAGTTGACGCCCGCACCTGCCCCGTTGTTGAACGTCGGCGGAACGGAAAGGTCCGCGTTGAGCGCCTGCGTGCCCGTCACGTCGTCGGGCAACTGGCCGATGAAGCCGAGTTCGATCGTGGTGAGCCCGGTGACCGGCCAGTTAATAATCAGTTGGTTCGGCTGGGAGCCCGGCTCGTATTCGTAGCCGGTCGCACCGCCGGCGAGCAGGTTCGGCTGCGCCGCCTCGAAGTTCCAGGAGTATTCCTGGTAGCGAGCGTCATCGGCATCGGCGTCGCTGTCCAGGTTGCGCGCGAAGCGACCGAACAGCATGTCGAAGTTTGCTCCCGTGACGGAGAGCGTGCCGGCAGTGCCGAGCAGCGGGTCGAGCTTGTCGAGCGTCAACACGTTCAACGCGATCGTTCGCACACGCGCCCATCCGTAGATCGCCGTGCCGGCCGAAGGCGAGTCGGATTCAAGCCCGTTCGCACGTGTTCGGCCCGAGCCGTCCGAACCGGTATCTACGCCGCCGATCCACACGAACTGCCCGACCGTGAGGAACGCCGCCCAATCGGGGACACCCGCTGTGCTCGTGATCTGCAGGAAGCCCGACGAGAACGCCGCAGAAATATCGGCGGCTGCGAATCGGATGCCGCAAAACTGCAGCCGCGCCGAACGTGGCGTGCCGGTCTCGGCGACGATGCCCGGAACCGACAGCGTGGTCGACACCGCGGTCGGCAGCGCGTCGAGTGCCTTGACGCCGTTGTTGCCGTCGGTCACGTAGTTCGACGCGTAGACGAGCGGAAACGCCCCGACGCCGAACGCGACCTTCGACGCCATGAGCGCGCCGAATTGGTCGATGGTAAACGTGTTGGCGCCCGGGGTCGGCGGGTCGAGTGGGTCCGTCGGCGCCACGGGGGTTAGTCGCTGCTCGAACCCGACGTTCGTGTATTCCGAAAAGTGGAAGCCGTCGAGGAAGCGGGTAAGCCCGTCCATCGTCAACGGCGCGTCGAACGTGACACCTGCGTCGGCATCCGTCACCGCTGGTTTGCGGCGTCCGCGGCCGCGCGAAATCGGGTTGACTTCTTCCTTCGTGGTCGTGTCGCCGAAATCGCTGACGTTGCTGTAGTCGATGTCGAACCAGTCGGGCCGCGTCGGCAAAACCGCCGGACTCGCTTCGCGAGTAGCGCGCAGGCTGATGGTATTGGTCAGAACGCGTGGCATTCGATGCTCCTAGCGGTTTGTGGGTTGCGGCAACAAGGTAGCTGGCACAGGCCCGGATGTCACGTCGCCAGGTCCGCCCGAGAACGCCGAACGGTCAATTGCACCGCTCTTTCGACGAACATCGCCGGTGCCTGGGCGCTTGAGCCTTGGTTCAGGAAAGGCCCGTAGATAGTCGGATTCGTGATGAAGATGGGCCCTTGACGCACGGTGTAACTCGCCGTCAAAGCCGCACTCAGGGCCGCGTTTTGCCCGAAAAGCGCCCGAGCTTGTGCTACAGCTACGTCGAGCTGTGGCGGCCGCTTCTGCGGTATCGACGTGAACGAGCCCGTTGTCGGTTCCCACCTGGACCGAAAGTAGCCCGTCAGGACTGGTGATTCGGCCGTCAAGATCTGCCAGGCGCGAGCCTGGAGCGTCCGCATCGCCTTGTCCACGAATGCGGCGAGGTCGCGGTCAACGCGTCGCCGGGCGTCACTCACACGATCAGCTCCAGCCAGCGCCAAGGCGCCACCACGTTGACTCCTGCGTGTGCTGAGCTATTCGGCGCCCGCGGTGTCGTCGGCGCGAGAAACCAAACGTCTACACCGGCAAGCTGGGTGCGTTGAAACACTCGCTTGTGCCACTGCGCAGCGACGTCGAGCAGTTCGTAGCCATCACCTTTCGGGCCGAATAACTGCAGCACCGCCTGTCCGTCGTGCAGATCCTTGCCTCCAGCGGGACCGAGATTCGAGAACGTATCCGCCGTCAGGAAATCGACTGTGAGACGACCGAATGGCAACGGCCTGCCGTTGCGATCGTGGCCAGGCTTGTCGCCGTCTTTGTCGTCGAACACCAACGGCCAAGTAGCCGTCGGCGAACCTGCTTCGACCCATCGAGCTTGCACGAGCGCGCCGATGCCGTCTCTGACTGCTGTGACCGTCATGCGCTCAGTCCTACGAAGTAGACCAGTGGGACTGGGCCTGGTTTCAGCTCGGCTACCTCACCAATCGTGTAGGCACGACCGCCGTCTTCGACCGTGCTGAACGTCTGCAGATCATTGCCGGTCGCGACAGAGTTCGCAGCAATCATCGCGAACTTGGTGTAGGTCTTGAACAGCTCGAAGTCCGTGAACACCGAGTCTCCGAAGTCCGTGCCTGAGATCGGCAGCACTACACCCTTCGGGGTCAGTTCCGCTGCAGGTGTTTCGACGTTCCCTCTCCAGGGCTTTGCCGGGTCCTTCGGCGTCGATGACCGCTTGCGGAACGTCAGCGTCCGGCCGTTCTTGTCGATAAGCCGTTTCGCTGTCGCCGCGAGTCTGACGTAGTTGACCATCGCTACCGGATTACGCCTTCGCTGGTCTTGAGCAGCGGAACGAGCAGCTTGTCCGCCGCGGGGTAAGCTTGCCACGTGCGGATCGAAGCACCTGCAACGAAAACCTTCTCTTCTTCGATCGGGCCGACCTTCTCCTTCACGCGCTGCACACCCGCCCCCGTGTCGTCGGCCGTCTTGTCCGAAACGAGAGGCAGACCGGCCGCCGCACGCACCGCGTATTCGACCTGCGCCGCCCGCACTTCATAGGGCACTCCGACAATCGCCTTGCCCTCGGCCGTGAACGCCTGCGTTCGAGGGAACGGCAGCGGCTGCGGACCTTCGTCCTTGCCGCCGGCGAGGAACGCACCCGACACGCTCGCCCCGGTGATCGTGTGCGCCAGTTGGATCAGGTTGCCGTTGTCGCCTTCCGCCGAAGCCGTGAACGTGACTACGGACGCGTCGCGCGTTGCTTCGACTTCGTAGTGCCGAACCGTTAGGTCTTGCACCGCGGCGTCAGACTCCCCGCCGCTGTTGATCGCCGTAACGAGGCTGTCGAGCGTGTCGGCGATCGTAGCCCCGATCAGGATGTCATCTTCTTGCGTGAGCGCCGACACGAACCGGAATACTCGACCGCCGATCGTGACCGTTTCGGCATTCGCAGGCAGGCCGGTCAGCGTCAGCGCGCCGGTTGCTTCGCGGCCAGGGATGATGTCGCGCAACCGAAGGCCCTTCCAACAGCCCTCGAAACGAATCGTGATGTAGTCGGCTGCCTGGATCAGCAGTTGATCCTGCGCAGTTCCGCCGAGCCCTTGCCACCCGTTCTCGTCTTCGCGGCCGCGCTGCTTCAGGTAGCTCAAAGCGAACGCAGCGTTCGTGAAGCTGTTGGCGCCCGGCGTGCCTGCGCCTGTCTCGACGACGAGCGTCATGGCGCTAGTCCTCCGATTCCTGGACGCCCTTCGACAGCGAGTCGCCGAGCAGTTTTTGCTCTTCGTCCGGCGACAGCTCGCCCGACACGCGCTTCACGCCGCGGTCAAAAGCGCCCTCCGGCAACGTCACGCGACTCTGCGAGGACGACGTCGCCGGCAACCGGATAGCCCGACCTGCTCGGCCAGGCGCTCTGCGGATTCGACTTCGGGTCATGTCCGAGAGTCTAACCGCGCGGCAGGTGGGGTAGGCCTCTGTTCTGCTGGTTGAGGTGCTGTGTCCGCACGTCGATAGGCGCGGGCCCCTTCGGGGCTGCCGGTCGCGGCGGCGTTGCCGGCACCCTCCCGAGCCGCACATCGCGTTCGTGCGTCATGCGTTCGAGCACACGCAGCTGCGGCTTGAGGCGTCGAACCTTCTCGGTCAAAGCCGCGATTCGGCGGCTCAGCCTGTCGACATTGCGCTCGACTTCTCCGCGCTGCTGCAGCAAACCGGTTTGCTCTTGCTGCGCGGCTGCCAGCTCCTTCTCGACAGGCTCCCAGGGAAACACTTCACTGTCGGGGATCTCGTCGGCGAGCGGATTGGGTGCCGCCCCCGTGAGGTCTTCCACGGTCGGCGTCGCCGGCGTCGTCGCCGGGGTGGCCGGCGACGACGCAGCCGCTGCCGGCGTGGTTGCCGGCGCTGCCGGCGTCGTAGCGGGAGTCGCCGGAGTAGTGCCGGCGTCCGAATTGTGCTGGTCGGTCATCTGACCAGCGTAACCGGACGCCGGCTCACGACGCTAGACCGTCAGGTCTGCGAGCGACGTGAATCGCGCGAACTTGATCTGCTTGCGTTCCGGGTAGACGCGGTCGAACGTCGCCGCGGCGGAGAGAGCCGAGTTGGCGGGACCGCCGCCGGCCGTCGTAGCGCCACGCCATGCGTGGCCCGTCGGGTGCATCGCCGCACGCCAGCGGCTGTAGAGGATCTCTTGGCCAGCGCCGTTGCCGCCGCCTTCCTTGCGTTCGACTGCCGTGCCGTCCGTGCCGGGGATCAGGCCAAACGACGTCGAGCCCTGGCCGAACAGCCACGTATCGTAGACCGCCAGCGCACCACTGCCGGTAACCGGCATCTGGTCGTCGACGATCAGCTCGCGACCGAGATACGTCGGAATGAGCACCTTGCCGTCCGACTCTTCGACGAACGTAATGAGGTTGTTGATCGCGAGTCGGTTGTAGACACGCGAGTGCACGAACATGACGTTCAGGTCGTTCATGCTGTCGCCGATCGTGTCGATGGCCTGGATGATGCCTTGCGCGTTGATGTTCGCGGCGGAACCGTCGAACGCGAGGTCGCCCGCGGCGTGCGTCGATCCGGCACCCGGCGCGGCCGCGTTCGTAGCAATGACGCCGTTCCACGTAGCGATGAACAGGGCCTGCCAGCGACGCTGCCAGTAGTTCGCGACACGCGAAACGATCGCAGCCATGGCATCCGCGCCGGCGAGTTCGTTCGCCAGGTTCATGGAACTCCAGGACTGGTTGCGCGACAGGCGAATCGCGAGTTCGAGGCTCGTGTCGATGTTCCCGGGATCCGGCTCGGCCGCGCCACCGGTGAACTCGGCGTGCGGGACGTCGTTGCTAACGCGCTCTTCGTCGTCAGCGAGGTCTTGGAACGAGGGGACGTTGAAGGTCATGCCCCCACCGCTCAGGTTCTGGTCGAGGAAGCCGCTACGGATAGCGACTCCGGATTGGATGATGCGCGACTTCTGTTCCGACTCCTGCTGCACGTAGGCGCTGAAGACTTCCGGAACAACAATGTCGCTGATGCGGGTTGTCATGTTCGGTCTCGGGAAAGGGGTTCGTAGGTCCGGCCCCGACCGACCGCGTCACGCTAGGGCGCGGGGCAGCGGCGTCCCGTCACGGTGAGCCGCTACGCGAACCCTAGAAACCCGCCGCGCTTGGCGCAAGTAGCGCCGCGCGTTTCGACGCTACTTCTTCTCCGGCTTGCCACCCGTAAGCGTGGTGCCGGCAGCCTTCGCCCACTTCTCCGCGACGTCCCTGCCGTGTTCCTTGATGAACTTCATTTGGGCCGTGACGTCCCAAGTGTCGTGCTTCCAGGGGTTCTTGCCGACGCCGCCACCGCCGCCCTTGGTGTCGTCGCTGCCTGTGCCGTTGTCCTGCGGGAACCAGTTGCTGCGCATCTTCTTCGCACGGAAATCGCGCAGCACGTCGACAGGCGTCGTGCCGACCGTCAGACCTTCGACGCCGTCGCGAACCACCGCGCGGCCATCTTCGGACAGCTCGAACACCCGCTCGGCGAACAAAAGGCCGTCGGCCATCGCACCCGTGTAGACGTCCGCGACTACGTTCAAATCCTTCTGCTTGCACGCGTCGATGAACTGCGCATGGATCTTACGCGTAGCGTCGGCCGCCTTGTAATCGCCGATCGTCTTGTCGCGCTCGGCGAGCGTCGTCTTGGTGGTGTCCAGCTCACGCTGCACCGGTGCGAGCTTCGCGGCAACCGCCTTGGCTACCGCTTCCTCGAACCTCTTCGGATCCTTCTCGCCGCCGGCTTCGAGCTGAGCCTTGAGCGTGCCGACTTCGTCCAGCAGCGCTTGGACCGCTTCGGGCGACTCGCCGAGCGCCGTCCACTTCGCGAGCGTGGCTGTCGCAGTGCGCGCCGCAGTGCGCTCCTTCGTGACCACGCCCTGCAATGCATCGAGATCTGCTTGCGTCTTCATGCCGGGAATCCCGACGAACACGGGCTTGCCGTCCTGTTCCTCGAACAGATCGGCGATCGTCCCCGTAGGGATGTTGCTGGCGTCGGTGATCGACGCCAAATCGAGTTTGATGACCATTCGTTCTTTCTACTACAATTGCGACGGAACGCGGAAGTCCGACGGCTGAAATCCTGCAGCACGAAACGCGCTGGCGTGCATGTCGGCAAGTTCCGACAGCGTGAATTCGGCCCCGTTCCGATCTACGAATTTGTCGAGAGTCAGGCCGCCTTTGCGAAACAGCTCGGCGCGAGTCTTGCCCAAAACGTCGTTCTGGAACTCTGCGGACTGATTCTGCAGAAACTGTTGGTATGTGGTTTGCGCAGGAACTCGCCCGATCAGCTCACGCGTTCGCCGCCGCGCGAAATCGTCGAACTTGCCTCGCGTGCCGTGCGGCAATCGACCCCGACTCGTCGGCGCCTGGAAGCCTTCGCGCTCGGCGAACTCGCGCAGCAGCATGCGCTCGGTAACGGGCTTCATCGGACGCTCTCCAAGCGACACGGGGTCAGGCTGCAACACTCGAATGCTGCGACACCGCTGGTGTAGGGGCGGGATCGGACCTACGCCGATCGGATAGACGCCGTCGCTGTTCTCCCCGCCAGAGTCGGCCGCGCGGCACACGGGCGTCGTTCGACTATCGAGCGTCGCGAAGAATCGCTCGAAATCTGCGATGTCACGATTTTCCTTCGCCCACATCTGCCGAGCTTGGTTGGCGAAGTGGTTGGTAGACGTCCGCACGATCATGTCAGCTTCGTTTCTGCTGACCTGCGTGATTCCGTCTCGCCCTTTCTGCGCTCGGGTCCCTACGACGTTGCGAACGATTTGCGGGATGCCTTGGCCTTGCACCATGCCAACGCGAATCGTCTGCTCGATCCGACGAAGGTCATGCGCCTCGAAGTCTTTCGACCAGTCCTTCAGTAACGTTCCTCGAACTGGCGACGTCTGCACGAGCGCTCGCAGCGCCGTCGGACTCGGCAACGTCGTGCCCAACTGAACCGGCATCACGGTCCGTAGGATGTTGTCGACGAAAGCTGGCTCATGAATGGCGACGTCGGTGAACGTCTTCGTCCACAGCAACGAGACGTCTTTGTGCGCCGCACGACGAATCGCGACGACTTCCGCCAACAGCCGCTCCATGCGAACGACGTCGGCAGGTCGACCCGTGAAGCGGGATAGCCGCTCTTGGATCTCTCGCCGCAGAGCTACTTCGGTGTCGTCGAGTAGCTCAGCCGTTTCCCGAGACGCTCGGCCTGCCACACGCAGCAAGCCGATCTGATGCCGAATGATCGCCTCGAACCACAGCTCGGAAGCGTTCCGCGGCGGTCCCGGAAAACGATCAGGCCCGGCCACTACTCGTCGCCGCCCTCACTCGTGCCGGGGTTGACGTCCGGACCATCGGGGTCCGAGTCGTCCGGGTTCGTATCGTTCGGCCCCGGGCCGTCCGGATTCTGCGAAGCCGGTCCGCGCTCCGGGTCTTCGTCCATTGCGTCCAGCTCTTCTTGGTAGTCCTTGTTCGTGAGCCCACCCGTTCGCATGTAGTCGTGCACGGTCTCGTCAGAGATCGGCGCGCCCATGTTCTTGGCGCTTTGCAGCTTGACCACTTCGTCGGGCTTCGCTTGCACGTCGCCGAAGTTGAGGTTCGGAGCGACGAGCACTTCCGACGGTTCGTAGCCAGCCCACCGGGCGAGCTTGCGCAGAACTTCCTGCAGCGCGAATGCTGAGGTCTTGGCTACGTCGACCAACGTCGCCGCTCGCGCGCCCTGGCGGCGTCGCAACGCGTCGCCCGACTCGGCCGACTTCATCGGCATCGCGTTGCCGGACAACTCGCGCCCTTCTTCGGCCAAGTCGTTCTGCGCTTCGCGCATCTCGGTCAAACCTTTGCCGTCTACGCCGATCAGCTTCGCGTCGCTGCCTTGCGTTACGTGAATCTTCGCGCCGGCACCCATGCGCGTTTTCTTGCCTTCGTCGCCGTCTACGAAGTTGCCTTGGATTACGAGCGTGTCTTGCCCCTGCATGAACAGCGCTTGGCGATAGTCCGCGTCTCCGCGGTAGCTCGTCAAGGCCAGGTTGGCCAACGGCAGCAACGGCGGTCGGTCAGGCTCGCTCGCAGTGTCTTTCGCGTTGACGAACACGAACGGAATCTCTTGCGCCGTGTTGCCGTTCAAGACCGGTGCTTGCAACGCCGACTCGTTGTAGGTTGCCGTGTCCTCGAAAATCGCGAACTGGTAGGTAGCGTTCGCCCGGTCACTCTCGTTCTCCTGCAGGTCGCCAAGAACGAGCACGCGGTAGCGGTCGCGCCACTCCCAATCGAACTGCGTGCGACGGTTCCCTGATTCGTCAATGACGACTAGGTTGAGGTTGTCTTCCTGGTTGCTGTCGTCCGTGCCCTCATCCCAATTCGGAATGCAGTCACCGGCGATGACCGAGACGTAAAGTTCGCCGGCGCGCGGGCCGCTGCTGATGACGTCGCCGAGAAGGCCGCAGCGTCCGAACCGCAACACCTGGATGTGGATTCGACGTAGCAGCATGTCCATCGGCTCACCGCGTCGCGTCGCACGCTCCAGCATGCCTTCCATCCGCGACGGCAGATCGATCACCGAAGGCTTGTGGTTGAGCTTGCCGACGAGTCTATCGACGCCGTCCCGAACCCACTCGGGAAACCGCGCCCGCTGCTTGTATGCCTGGTAGGCCGCCTGTCCTTCGGTCGTCAGGTCCACACGCGGGACGACGGAAACATGCAGCTTCTTCAACGCGCCAAGCGAGCCGTCGTTGGAGACTGGCACCGTGTGCGGGCTGGCGCCGTCTTCGATCATGCCCGACGTCGGGTGCAAGTAGAGCGGCCCCATTTCCTTTACGGTCTCTTCGCCGTCGTAGGTGTGCCGCATCTTCAAGAACTGCCGCAGGTGTGCGTCGAAGAGCGGGTGTTTCGAGTCTAGGGCCATGGGTTCACCGGGTCAGTAGGTCAGGCCGACAGTTTGCCCGCTACGCGAGACGTTGGAAAGCAAACGCACAGCGTAACGCGTCGTGTCGCCGGCGTGGTCTTCGGCGTCGGTGTTGACGTCGTCGAGGTCTTTGTCATCACGCGGCAGGCTGGGCACGGTTCGGAGCCAATTCGGGCACGCTTCGCCGACCACGAACAGCCCTGGCAGCTCGCGCGGAACGCCTGGGTCCTTGTGCGCTTGCGCCAGCATGACCCTGCACTTCTCCCACCCGGTTTTTCGTGAGCCTGGCGACTTGTCGGCCGGCACAAAGTTGGCACCTGGATAGGGAACGCCGTCGATTGAAACCGGCTTCAGCATGTCGTTGGCGATGCCAACGCCGTTCTCGACGTTGTAGATGGCAGAGTCCGCAGCGCCCGGACGCACTCGCGTTCCGCTGCGTGTCCGCCAACCCCACATGATCTCGCGTTTGATGATGCCTTTGGCGACTTCGGTCGCGAGCATCCGACAGCCTTCGTTCGGCCTACCTGTGCTGCCATACCACTC
>JAAUYI010060085.1_pt1 | contig 23529 bp, 19 predicted proteins | sample 7278041 | NCBI WGS metagenome assembly JAAUYI01 (sample SAMN14350216, study PRJNA611818) | marine sediment metagenome | isolation source: surface marine sediment (0.6m) | place: French Polynesia: Moorea | collected 2018-08
AGCCGCACCCTTTCCCCGGATATCTGCAGATACGCCGCTGGCATCCGGAAATGGGTATGATTGATGAAAAAGAGATGCAGTGAATGAACAAAGCTGATCGATACCTCGACCAACCGAGAAAGGCCTTTCTTGTAGCTTATATATTTCAAGAGTTCAGACGACCTGCTAGCCGAAGAGACTTGGTTAAGGCAATAATTGAAATATGCTTTTACCCAGAGGAGAAGTGGGATAGCGGGTCGTATCGGCTCGTACTCCAAGGGCACTTAGGCACTTATGTGGGGCACCCGAAGGGTGAAAAAATGTAATGCAAATGAAGAATATGAAATGGACAAGGTGTACCTGAAAAATGGTTGCTAATTTTTCTTTTATTCATTTTGAAATAATTCAACAATATTGCCAGTACCATTCATCATGAAATGTTCAGGTTACGGCTATGGCTTGGTTGAAATCACCGGAAACAGCTTGAGTCGAAGTGTCCCCGGCACAGAGCTAATATCAGCAATACGGGTTTGGATGGTAATTGTCTTATCACTTGCCTCGGCAATTATCGGTTTAATATCATGGAGGGCGATTGGAAATTCCCGGCCGTTGAGCAGCATTAGCAGGGCGGCTCCAATATCACCTTCCCGTAAAGCATCTTCGGCCTCCTTATTGCGCGGTCTGGGGCGTATATAGAGCGTTTGTTGTGAGACGCTGTAGCGTAGATCTGCATCACAGTCGAAATTTGCACTGGCAGAACCGAGTTGGAGGCGAATGGCCTGATCGGCAACTCTCGTCTTGACGATCAGGTCATTGCCTTGGAGCTTTATCTGGGCTGAAATGTGCTGATCAGTCAAGCGCAGGTCCGATACTTCTTCAATAGTGATTGTTCCTTCGGTATTTATTGTGGCCGCATCAAGGGTAAGAGGCAATATGTGGGTCAGACTATTTTGAATAACGGCTTCCGGAAGATTGACGGTAATATATTGATTGTCTGCTGCCGCTTGAGAGAAATGCTGGAAGATCAATAGTGTTGAGATGGTCAGGAGAAAACGGCGCACGTGTTTCATGGCTCCCCTTATTTGAGAACAAGGTGTTATTGTCCTCAGTTAATCATTTCTTTGCGTCTAAGCTAAGACGGCTGGTTGAATGAGTATAGTTGTTTGAATTTTTCCAGATTGGAGTATAATTGCTCCCTATTCATTTGCAACAAGAAGATTTCACTTACCCCCTTTCTTGGTTAAAAAAACACCGCGACAACTGGATTCTGATATATGAAGGAAGTTACACTCACGGTGGCGAACGACTGTCTGATTGAGAATATTCCCCTGGATTTTGAGCGTTATCTCAAGGAAAAACTCACCATTGACAACCCAAAGTATATCGCTGCCAAACGCTATGGCAGGTGGGTGGGGAAAAAGCTCAAGCCCCAGCTGAAATATTATGAGCAGGTACCGACAGGGTTGCGTTTTCCCCGAGGTTATTCCAATCAGGCGGTTTTGGGATGCCGTGAACAGCTGGACCTTTCGCCGCGTATCATTGATAAACGACGGCTCCTGGCAGAGGTGCCACTAAATTTCCATGGAGAACTGCGCAACTATCAACAGCGGGCCGTGGACGATGTTGCCAAGCGATCCTTCGGTGTACTGGAGGCAGGAACAGGCAGCGGCAAGACGGTTATGGCCCTGGCGCTCATCGCCCTGCGGCGTCAGCCGACCCTTATTGTCGTCCACACCAAAGAGCTACTCTATCAGTGGGTCGAGCGGATAGAGGAATTTCTGCATGTTGCACCTGGTCGTCTTGGTGATGGTCTCAATGAGCGGGCTGACATTACCGTGGCCATAGTGAATAGCGCCCGTAAAAAGGTTACAGAACTTGTGCCTAAGTTTGGGCAGCTGATCGTCGACGAGTGTCACCGCGTTCCGGCAACCTTGTTTACCGATGTGGTTTCCGCCTTTGACAGCCAATATCTGCTTGGTCTATCCGCCACCGCCTTTCGCAGTGATGATCAAATGACCCGCCTGATTTATTTTTATATGGGCGATCCTGTCCATAAGATTGACCAGGAAGAATTGACGGCCAGTGGTGCTATCGTCAAGCCGCAGGTGATCATCAATCCCACCGATTTTGACTATCGCTATCGGGGCGACTATCAGGCGCTCATAACTGCCTTGACCGCCCATGAAGGCCGCAACCGCCAGATAATTGATGATATCGCCGCGGTTACCGATGAGGGTGGGGAGGCAACCACCTTGGTCGTCTCCGACCGGGTCAGTCACTGTACTGTCTTCGAGCAATCCTTGCGACGTAGAGGATTGAAGGTCTCCCTGCTGACCGGCCAGACACCGGCCGACAAGAGAGCGGCAATTGTGGAGGATGTGCAACAGGGGAAACTTCAAATCCTGGTGGCCACCTTACAGTTAATCAGTGAAGGTTTCGACTGTCCGGGATTGAGCAATCTGTTTTTAACCACGCCGATTACCTTTGAGGGGAGGTTGCTACAGGTCATCGGCCGCATAATGCGCCCAGCCGCGGGAAAGCAGGCAAGAGTTTATGACTACCTCGATCATAATGTTTCTGCACTGCGCAAATCGGCAAATATTCGCCACAAAACCCTGCGCAAAGAATTCACCATGGCAATTTCACCCGGAAAATGAATGACAATAGTCCTGAAAAGTACAGAGAGATAATTGTCGCTGTACGGATTAGATTCCGAGATAGTGGCGCTGGATCTCTGGGCTGTTTATCAGTTCGCTGGTGAGACCGCTCCAGGCAATTTCGCCTTTTTCCATGATGTAGTGGCGGGCCGCTATATCCATCAACGCCTTGATATTTTTATCAACGATAAGGATGGCCAAGCCTTTGGTTTTGAGGATATTCAGACCCCGCCAGATTTCCTGGCGGACGAGAGGGGCAAGACCTTCCGTGGCTTCATCGAGGATGAGCAGCCGGGGGTTGGTCATTAAGGCCCTGCCAATGGCCAACATCTGTTGTTCACCACCGGAGATTTGGTTGCCGAAGTGAGTTAATCTGTCAGCCAAACGTGGAAAAATGGTAAAAATATCATCGAGACTGTAGGGTGAGGTTGATTGAGTATGATTGGCGGCTGTGACTAGAAGGTTTTCCCGGACGGTGAGGTTGGGAAAGATCTGCCTGCCCTCTGGAACAAGGCCAATACCCTTTCTGGCAATACCATAGCTGGGAAGAGCCTGGATTTCTTTACCGCTAAAGGTGATCCGGCCAAGACGGACAGGGACTAAACCCATAATTGAGCGGATGGTGGTGCTTTTACCCATTCCGTTTCTTCCCAGAAGAGTGACCACCTCAGCCTCGCCCACCTTCAGGGAAACATCGAAAAGCGCCTGGCTCTGCCCGTAATATGTCGCTATTTTTTCTACTTCTAGCATTATGCCTCTTCTCCAAGATAGGCGGTCTGCACCTTTGTATCCCGACGAACCTGCTCCGGTGTTGCAGTGATGATCGCTTCGCCATATACCATGACGGTTATCATGTCGGCCAGAGCGAAAACCACGTCCATATCATGCTCGACCAGCAGGATGGTGACGCTGCCCTTTAATGCATTAATTAATTTGGAGAGCTCGACAGTACCTCCTGGACCCATCCCTGCCATGGGCTCATCGAGAATGAGTAGTTCAGGCTCGGCGGCCAGTGCCATGCCGACCTCGAGTTGGCGTTTTTCGCCATGAGAGAGCGCGCCGGCGGGAATTTCTGCCCGAGCAGCTAAGTCAACACGAGCGAGCGCCTCCGGGAGCTTGTCTCGGATGCTGCTGCTGTGCAGACTCTTCTGCCAGAAGCGAAAATTGTGGCCGCTATGGGCAAAAAGGGCAAGAGCCATGTTTTCGGCAACACTGAGATTTTCAAAAATATGAGTAATTTGAAAAGATCTGGCAATACCAAGACGGGCCCGCTGGTAGTCTTTGAGTTGAGTAATGTTGTGTTCTTTGTAGACAATCCTGCCGCTGTCAGAGTCAATGTCACCGGTAAGCTGGTTGACCAGAGTGGTTTTGCCGGCACCATTGGGACCGATGATGGCATGGATATGCCCCTTCTGTACGGAGAAACTCAGGTCTTTGGTGGCCTGGAGAGCACCATAGCTTTTGTTAAGGTTGACTACTTCAAGAAGCCTCTCAGCCATTGTTGTTTTGTTCTCCAGTGAGCAGGCCGAAAAGCCCTCTTTTGGCGAAAATGACGACCAACACGAGAAATGGTCCCATAAAGACCATCCAGTGCTCGGTGTACATGGCCAGGGTCTCTTCCATAAGCAAAAAAACAGCAGCACCCAGAATGGGGCCGAACAGTGTTCCCAGACCACCGAGCAGTACCATGACCATGAGTTCACCCGAAAGGGTCCAATGCATCAAGCCAGGACTGATGTATTCCGTCTGGTTTGCCAGTAATCCGCCCGCAAGGCCCGCTCCAGCACCGGCAATCACAAAACAAACGAGTTTATACCTGTAGATGTTAATACCTAAGGCTTTAAGGCGTCGCTCATTATTACTACCTCCCCTGACTACCAGCCCAAAACGGGAGTCGACCGTTCTTTTTACGAGAAAAAGAAAACCAATGAGCAGAAAAAGACAGAAGTAATAAAAATGCAGATCATTGCTTAAATCGAGTCCTGGCAGTGAAGAGCGGGAGTAGAGGGAAAGTCCGTCATCACCGCCGTATTTTTCCAGGGATACGAAAAAATAATAAATCATCTGAGCAAACGCCAGGGTAATCATGATGAAGTGCATCCCCTTGGTACGCAGGCAAAGAGAGCCGATGACCAGAGCAAAAAAACCGGAAATGATGATAGCAAGCGGCAATACCAGAAGGGCATTTTCACTGCCGTGCATGATAAAAGGAATACTGATGATTGGTTCCATCTCCTGGGCATGGTAAAAAAAAATGCCAACCACGTAGGCACCTATGCCCACATAGGCGGCGTGGCCGAGGCTGATCATACCACCATACCCCAGCAGCAGATCGAGGCTTACGGCGGCAAGACCATAGATAATTATCCGGCTGAACAAGGAAATGAAATAGGTTTCCTCCAGCAGCACAGCTACCAACGGCAGCAGCAGCAAGAGAAGGGCTCCGCCGGCAATTACGGATATTTTTCTGTTCTTTTGATTCATTAGCTGTGAGCAGGGAAGAGTCCTTTGGGTTTCCAGACCAGAATGGCGGCCATGAGAATGTAGATAGCCATCGAGGCGAGTGAGGCTGCTGCCGCATCGGCTGTTGCCGACTGAAATATTAGACGAAACAGGGTTGGTAGGAAGGCACGGCCGAGGGTATCCACCAGGCCGACTAAAAGAGCACCGGCAACCGCCCCACGAATTGAACCAATGCCGCCAATGACAATGACAACGAATGTGAGGATAAGGATATTTTCTCCCATGCCCGCTTCCACGGCGAGAATTGGTCCGGCCATGACTCCGGCCAGACCCGCAAGCAGTGTGCCCAGGCCAAAAACCAATGTATAGAGAAGTTTAATGTTTACCCCAAGAGCGCTGATCATGTCGCGGTTGGAGGCTCCCGCCCGAATCTGCATGCCAAGTCGGGTGCGGGAAAATAAATACCAAAGAGCCAGGGCAACCAGAATTCCTACACCGATAACGGCAAGCCGATAGACTGGATAAATAAGTCCCGGGAGTAGTTCAAGGCTGTCGCTGAGCCAGGGAGGTACATCAAGAAAAAGCGGCTGGCGTCCCCAGATAATCCGAGTTAGCTCATTGAAGAACATGATCAGACCGAAAGTCGCCAGGACCTGGTCAAGGTGTTCACGCTTATAGAGTCTTCGCAAAACGATGAACTCAACCAACATACCGGTAAACGCGGCCGCCGGCAGGGCGGCAGCCAGGCCGAGCAGAAAGGAGCCGGTTCTGGCAGCTACGGTGGCACAGACATAGGCACCGATCATATAGAATGAGCCGTGCGCCAGATTAATCACCTGCATGATGCCAAAAACCAGGGTCAACCCGGCCGACATCAGAAACAGTGTAATTCCCAGCTGAAGACCATTGAGGAACTGTTCGATTACCAGAAGCATAACGGTGGGGGCCGACGATCGACCCCCTTGGTATAACCTAGCTACATTTTACATTCCGATGCATAGGCATCGACGTGATTGGCAAATACTTTCTTGACGGTGGAATTGGTATAGCCGTCTTCTGTCTTGATAACTTCACGAATATAGACATCCTGAACCGGATGCTGGTTGGTACCGAAACTGAAATTACCACGTACCGAAGCAAAGTCGGCCTTTCTGAGAGCAGCCTTGAACTTTTCCAGATCGTCGAGATTGCCAGCAACGGCCTGCAATGCGGAGCCGATCAGGCGGGCGGTGTCATAGCCCTGGCTGGCATAAAGAGTGGGTGTGCGGCCATAAGCCTCCTGGTACGCTTTCACGAATTGGACATTCGCGGGATTATCAAGGTCATGGGTCCATTGGGAACCGTTTTTTACCCCAAGGGCTGCCGGACCAACAGCTTTGAGAATGCGCTCGTCAAAGGAGAACGCCGGGCCATATACCGGGATCTCATCGGCCAGACCTGCCTGGGAATACTGCTTGAGAAAATTTATGCCCATACCACCTGGGAGGAAGAAGAAAACCGCCTCAGGTTGAGCTGCCCGCAGGGTGGCAATTTCTGCTGCATAGTCTGCCTGACCCAACTTGGTGTAGACCTCACCCTTGATCTCACCTTGATAATACCGCTTGAAGCCAGCCAGATGATCCTTGCCGGCGGGGTAATTCGGGGCAATCAGGTAGACGCTTTTATGGCCGGCCTCGGTGACATATTGACCGACAACTTCGTCGAGGTTGTCATTTTGGTAGGAAACGCTGAAATAATTAGGGTTACAGCCTTTGCCAGCCAACTTTGAGGGAGCGGCATTGGTGCTCAGATAGACCACATTATCCCGGACTACTTTCGGAACGACCGCCATGGCGACGTTGGAAAAGACAATGCCGGTGAGAATTTTCGCCTTGTCCCGCTTGATAAATCTCTCGGCGATCTGCTTGCCTTTGCCGGGTTTGCGGCCGTCATCTTCAACCATCAGCTCTACCGGAATGCCTCCGAGTTTGCCATCTTCCTGGGCGATGGCAAGTTTGAAACCGTCTCTAATATCCTCACCGAGATAGCCGGCTTTGGTTGATAGTGTAGTTATCATGCCGATCTTTATCGGTTCCGCAGCGCAGAGATGCGTGGCAATCATTAACAGGAAAACGGTGATCACGATCTTTTTCATACTCTCCTCCCATGGTTGGCTGCCTCGGATTTGTAGAGGCCTGTTCACGTTCTTGCAATAATACTCATGGATTACAGCTGGTTTGTGTTGAGGCGATGCTGCTTAGGGGGGTCTCATTGCCATGAGGGCATAATGAAATAATCCCAATTGCTTCGTCAACCGTAGTGAAATTGAAATTAGAGAAGAATGGCCGATAGGTGGCCAGCTAAGGACTCTTTTTTCACCCCAGAAAAGAAAGACTAGAAAAAGATGGTAAAAGTTGCAATATAAAATTGTTGCAGGAATTTTGCTGGACCTGGCCTTTTTTACCTGAATGTAATCATTTTATACCCAAGTGTTCTACCTCTGAAAAGCAGGGGGAATCAGTCGGCATGCCGGGTTGGTATGCCAAAGAAGGGGAGAGAAGAAATGGCGGTATTCTTCTCTCCTACAAATGTTAAAGGATGTTACTGGCCAGTTCGGCCAGAGCAGACCGTTCGCCTTTTTGCAGATCTATATGGGCGTAGATTGGCTGACCCTGCATCCTGTTGATGAGGTAGCTCAAGCCATTGGAGCGGCTGTTGAGATAGGGGTGGTCAATCTGATGAATATCCCCGGTAAAGACGATTTTTGTACCCTCACCCGCCCTGGTGATAATCGTTTTGACCTCGTGCGGGGTGAGATTCTGGGCCTCGTCAACGATCATATACATCCTTACCAGGCTACGTCCCCGCATGTAGGCAAGCGGCTCTATGCAGAGTTTGCCATCTTCCATCATCCTGTGCAACCGTTGGTGCATCTCGCTTTTTTCAGGAAACTGGCCGCGAATGAAAGCAAGGTTGTCATAGAGCGGCTGCATATAGGGATTCAGTTTAGACTGAATGTCTCCGGGAAGATAGCCGATGTCCTTGTTTGAAAGAGGTACGACAGGACGGGTCAGCATAATCTTGCGATAGCTCTGGCGTATCTCCAGTGCTGCCGCCAGAGCGAGCAGCGTTTTTCCAGTACCTGCTTTGCCGGAAATGGTCACCAGCGGCAGGGCAGAATCTAGCAGGGCGTGGGTGGCAAAGGTCTGTTCTGCATTGCGTGGAGTTACACCGTAGACAATGTTTTTGTCGACCCGGGTAATCTTCTCTCCGGCGCTGTCCAGCATTGCCAGAGCCGAGTTTTTGCCGTTGCGCAGAACCATGAACTCATTGGCATTAGCCTGGGACATATCGGGAAGATTTTCCACCGGAAAATGTGATTCTTCCGAGTAAATCATGTCTATAAGCTCCGAGGGTATGTCTTCTTCATACCGGCAGCCGGAATAGAGCCTGTTCGGGTCGGGAATGTGGTCGGTGGTGTAATCCTCAGCAAGCAGGCCGACGGAGCGAGCCTTCATGCGTAAATTGACGTCTTTGCTTACCAACACTACTTGGGTATCCGGATTTTCCCGTGAGACATAGTAGCCGATATTGAGTATCTGATGATCCTTTTTGGCAAAATCCAGAAAAATAGCTGTGAGATCTTTATGAATATCTCTTTCCAGGCGAATGAACAGTTTACCTTTCCCTGGTCCCAATTTCATGCCACCATTGAGCATTTGTTCTGAGCAGAGGCCATCGAGGGAACGGACAAATTCACGGGCATGATAGTTAATGGTCTGATTACCTTTTTTAAAACTGTCCAGTTCTTCAAGAACAGTGATGGGAAGAATGATGTTGTGTTCTTCAAAGTGGTTTATGCAGGAACTGTCATGGAGAATGACATTGGTATCAAGAATAAAAATTTTACGATTATGAACCATATCAATCCTGGGTGATGATGAAAAAGTTAGTGGTTAATTGTTGATGTGCCTATTTGATCGAGTAAATATCTGGCGGGAACCTCCTTGGGGTGGGTGTTAAAATATTTATAGAAATATAAACCTTAGCAACGCCTTGTCACATCCTTTCTTTCATATGAGCATAATCCTCCTTTCCAGGCATAAAAGAGATGGGTAAATTATTTTCATTATCCGAAATATACACTACATCTGAATCTTTTTCACTAGTGAGATGGGCATCTCTGTCAATCGTGTGGACACGCAGCATATTGGTGGTACCGGGTGTATGCAACGGCAGACCGGCAGTGATGACAATGGTATCTCCTTTGACCAATAAACCATGAAGGAGAGCGGCGGCTAGGCCATTCTTAATCTGCTTCTCCATGCTTGAACCCGACTTACAGAACAGCGGGGTAACCCCTCTGATAAGTTGTAACTTCCTGAGACTTTTCTTGACTGAACTGGCAGCAATTACCGGTGAGGCAGGCCGATACATGGCGACCTTCCGAGATGTTGATCCGGATGAGGTTACGGTAACGATGGCTGCCGCATGCAGGTCAGCAGCGGTGGCGCAGGAAGCGTAAGCGATGGCATCGGCAACAATAGCCCGGTTGCGGCGCAGACCGGCAGAGAGAAACGACTGATAATCTAGAGCAGCTTCTGATATTTCCGTACACCTGGCGATAAATTTTACCGCATCGACGGGATATTTGCCCATCGCGGTTTCGCCGGAGAGCATCACCGCATCCGTGCCATCCATCACTGCATTGGTTACATCCGAGGCTTCCGCTCGAGTTGGAGATGGGTTGGATATCATTGATTCCAACATCTGGGTAGCAGTGATGGCAGGTTTACCAGTAAGATTGGCGGCACAGATGATTTTTTTCTGGATGATCGGCACTTCTTCAGCCGGTACTTCAACACCGAGATCGCCTCTGGCGATCATGACGCCGTCCGAGACCTGAAGAATCTCATCGATGTTAGCCACACCCTGGCGGTTTTCGATCTTGGCGATGATATCCTGGGTTCCGCCGTGCTGCTCGAGTATCTGTCTGATTGCCAGGACGTCTTCGGCTTTGCGGATAAATGATGCGGCAATGAAATCCACCCCCTGTTCTATGCCAAAAAGAATATCATCTTTGTCCTCAATCGATACTGGCGGAAGTCCAATGTCTACACCAGGCAGTGAAACCCGTTTTCTGCTGGTCAACAATCCGCCGACGAGTATACGGACATTCACCACAACATCCTGAACTGATTCCACGCATAGCACCATTTTACCGTCATCAAGAAGGATGCGATCTCCGGCTTTCACTTCTTTCGCTATCCCTGGGTGGTTGACGTTGAGATGCTGGGCGGTTGATTCCTTGGCACCGCCACTAAGCTGAATTGTACGCCCCTCAATCAGCATTATTGGCTCGGCAACCTGACCTATGCGTATTTCAGGTCCTCTGGTGTCAAGGAGAATTGCCGTATGGCTTTTTAGTTTTTTGCGAACCGTTTTGATGTTTTTTATAAGTTCACTGTGACTTGGCCGGTCACCATGGGAAAGATTAATGCGGGCGACATCCATGCCAGCCCTGGTGAGTGCCGCTATCTCTTCTGCAGAACTTGAGCTTGGACCAAGAGTTACGGTGATTTTTGTTTTTTTCAATATTTTCATAGCGTATCATGATGCCTCAAGATAAGTGTCATTTCCTGCGACTAAGGGCAGGGCGCAGGCTAACAAAGAGTAATTCGTTTCTTGATATTAAGAGGGTGAGTGTAAGTCACTATTATATTCCAATTAGGATTGTGTTATGAGTTGAGTCCTGCCAAGATACTACTGTGTAGTAGTAATCGGTCATTGCTGTTTTTGGAAATGATCTGTAAATAGATAGTTCTCTCTGGTAAGCTAAGTTAAAGTGCAGATCTTTTGAAACCAATGAGGAGAATAGCAATTTTAATGCAGAAAAATAAAGAGATGGCCGGCAAGCGTATATTCATAGAGCAGGTGCGTTTGCTCTACGGCAATGCCACGCTTCCCCTTTTGGCCGCTTTATTGATAGGCACCTTTCTCCTATTGGTTGTAAAAGACGCCAACGACGACAACCTCCTGTTTGTCTGGTATTATATCTTCGTGATCATATCCCTTGCCAGGATTGCCCTGGTCTTTGCCTACAACAAAAACATACCGGCAAGTTGGAGCAAGGCCAAATGGCATGGTTGGTTTGTGGCCGGTACTTACTGTGCCGGTGCACTCTGGGGAGCCACATTCTTCCTGCTCTTCCCCGAAGAAAGTCAAGGGCACCAAACCGTCCACTTTCTCATCATCGTTGGTGTTGCCGCTGGCGGTATTGTTTTTCTCTGTCCAAGTTTACCGGCTGTGTGCGGATTTCTAACGTTGATCCTCATACCGATGGCTGTAAAAATTCTGTTTATGGACATTTATCTGGCACCCGTCATCACCGCCCTAACTCTTGTTTTTCTTATGGTGAGTCTGGTTGGTTCAATCAAAATCAATAAAACAATTTCCGAATCCATCCAGTTGCGTCTTCAGGCGGTGGAGAGGGAAAATGTTCTGAAAGAGAGTGAAGAAAGGTATCGTCACATTTTCACCACGGCGCCTCTTGGAATATTCCAATATGATCGTGACAGTGTCATAGTTGATTGTAATGCGGCATTCGTCGACATCCTTGGCTCAACCAAGGAAAAACTTATCGGCATGAATATGCTGACAACCTTGAAGAATCAGGGAGTTCTCCAAAAAATCAAGGAATCTCTTCTTAGCGGTGGCAGCTATTATGAAGGGGAGTATGAATCGGTGACCGGCGGCAAGAAGGCACCGGTGCGCGCATTCTTTACTGCAATTCGCGACGTAAATAACAATATTTCCGGCGGAGTAGGAATTGTCGAAGATTTTACCGAAAAGAGACTCTCGGAACAGCAGATTCAATATCATATGACCTATGACTCCCTGACGGGCTTACCCAACCGTCGACTCCTGAACCATCAGCTACAAAATGAAATCCACCGAGCCCGCCGACACGGCTACTATGGCGCCCTGCTGTTCATTGATATGGATAACTTTAAGAATATCAATGATTCGCTTGGTCACTCGGTGGGAGATGAAATGCTCAAGAAGGTAGCAAAACGTCTCAGCCAAAGCATAAGACATGAGGATACTGCCGCCCGAATGGGAGGCGATGAATTTGTGGTGATTCTCACTGAGATAGACTCCGATATAGAAAGGACAGCCCGTCATGTAAGTGAAGTGGCCGAGGCTATCCAGTATTGTCTCTCCGTACCATGTTCAATCGAAGGCTATGAATTGCAACTGACGCCAAGCATCGGTATCTCCTTGTTCCCCAAAGAAGAGATGGGAGCCGATGATATCCTCAAGCAGGCTGATACGGCAATGTACAGGGCCAAAGAGAAGGGCCGGAATGAAATTCAATTCTTCCTGCCCAGCATGCAGAAGACCGCTGACGAACGTCTGCTAATGCATACGGAGTTGAGGCAGGCTCTGGATAAGGACGGCTTCGTCCTCTATTTTCAGCCCCAGTTCAATGACAAGAAAGAGATGATCGGGGCAGAAGCGCTTATCCGTTGGCAACATCCAAGCAGAGGGTTGGTACCTCCCGGCTATTTCCTTGAAGTTGCTGAAGAAACCGGGATTATGGCTGATATCGGTTACTGGGTGCTTAGCTCAGCCTGTCAAAGCATTCGTCAGTGGGCGGATAACGGCTGGCTGAAGGAGGGCCAGGTTATATCGGTGAACGTAAGCGGCAAAGAACTAAACGATGTCGATTTTATCACTAAAGTGAAGCAGATTTTTGAGGACACCGGCATCAATCCCGCTTTTCTGGGAATTGAAATCACTGAGGGCAGCCTTATCAATACAGGCAAGGAAATTGTCGATAAAATAAGATTATTACGTGACCTGGGAGTCAAGTTTTCCATCGATGATTTTGGTACCGGCTATTCATCCTTGAGCTATTTACGAAGCTTGCCACTGCATACCCTCAAAATAGACCGCTCTTTTGTCAATGACATCGGCAATCGTCTGGAAGGCGTGGTTTTGGTCGATACCATTATTATGATGGCCCAAAATCTCGGTCTGCGGGTAATTGCCGAGGGCGTTGAAAACAAAGAAGAGTATGAATATCTCGGTAAAAAAGGGTGCCGTGAGTATCAAGGCTATTACTTCAGCAGACCGCTCACTCCGGAAAAGTTTACTGAAATGCTCATCGAGAATGGTGGCAAAAACTATGATTTGTCCGATTTGAATTCTCTGAGCGAAAGAAAAGGTTGAACGCGAGGATGAAGCTGATTCAGATTTTCTCCTCGTTCATACTGCTGCTCAGTTGTCTACGTCTCAGTTGTCTACGTTTTTGGCCATAATAACTTCGGCAATTTGTTTAAGAGCAAGTATATAGGCTGCCGTTCGCAACGATTCCACTTTGTACTCTTCCTTGCAGTTCACCACATCTGCAGTTGCTTTCTCTATTTTTTGGCGCAGTCTCTCAAAGACATGTTCCTTCTCCCAATAGTCGCCGGCACGGTTTTGTACCCACTCAAAATAGGAAACGATTACCCCGCCGCTATTGGCCAGTACATCAGGAATTACGACCACACCTTTGTCCTGGAGAATAGTCTCGGCTTCTTCAGTGACCGGTGTGTTGGCAAGTTCAAGAATGACGGAGGCTTTTATTTGATCAGCATTGTCTCCATGTATCTGATCGGCCAGGGCAGCAGGTGCTAAAATATCACAGTCGGCGGTGAGAACATCATCCGGATCAAGAATATCGACTTTATCCTTCTCATAATCGGAAAAACGTTTCCGTTCATCTTTGAAGCGGATCAGGTCCTCTACATCCAGGCCATCACTGTTATAGAGGCAGGCAGAAGAATCACTGACTGCCACGATATGGTGTCCGTCTTCGGCGAGGTAGCGGGCACAAAAGGAGGCAACGTTACCAAAACCCTGGAAGCCTATTTTCAGGGTTTTATCTTCGCAGAGACCTGATTCAATCATTTTTTTAAGCACGTAGTAGCCACCCAAACCGGTTGCTTCTGTACGTCCTTGCGAGCCATTCATCGACAGTGGTTTACCGGTGAGGGCGGCACGATATTTTTTGCCATGAATGCGATCAAACTCATCAGCCATCCAGGCCAGGACTGCGCCACCGGTATACATGTCTGGAGCAGGTATATCCTGGTCCGGTCCGATCATGGAAGCAAAGGCCTTGATGTATGCTCTGGCCAGACGTTCGAGTTCATGCTCGGAAAGTTCTTTGACATTCACACTGACTCCGCCCTTGGCACCCCCAAAAGGAAGCCCTGTTACGGCACATTTAATTGTCATCAAAAAAGCCAGATGCATCACCTCGTCCATGCAGACGGAACGATGGAAACGGATGCCCCCCTTGGTGGGGCCTCTGCTGCTGTCGTACTGACAGCGCCAGGCTTTGAAATTAGCAAATGAACGGTCATCGCGGCGAATAATCAGATTTACCGCCAGCGTTTTTTCCGGATAGTTCAAGCTGTTGAATATATCCTCAGGAATATCAAGATGTTCGACAGCCTGGTTGAGTCGATGGTGGATGGTGTCGAAAATGGAACTCATGCTTTCTCCTCCAATGTCAGCTGAATGGGAATGAGATCGAATTCGTTTGGTAATTAATGAGTGTTTCTAAATCACTGATCTCATAACAAGGTGTAGAACATGAAAATGCAGATGAACATTACCTGCCTATTATTCTTATCACTCATAAGATCTTTGGCGAGCAAATAATATTCCTGAACCGGCTGAACAAATAGCCCTGGCTTTACAACGGTGCCAATTTATTCGTCTTGCCAATATTTTCAAGAAAGAGTAATGTCCGCTGTTTCTTGGCATTATTTTTCATCTGGTAAGCAAACATGCATCTGCTTCATGCGGGTGCATTCTTTATTTTCTGTCATACTTTTTTACGTGACAGTAAAGTTAACACATACCCTGATTCGAGGTTTGGGAAGAAGCAATGGAACAGCAGAAAATTCGCAATGCGGCAATCATTGCCCACGTTGATCATGGTAAGACAACACTGGTCGATCAACTTTTTAAGAACTCCGGAATGTTCCGGGAAAACCAGGACGTCGCTGAACGGCTCATGGATTCCATGGATCTTGAGCGAGAGCGTGGCATCACCATTACTTCGAAAAACGGCTCGTACAAATATGGCGACTATCTGATCAATATTATCGACACCCCGGGGCATGCGGATTTTGGAGGTCAGGTAGAACGCGTTCTGCGCATGGCTGATGGGGCGTTATTATTGGTCGATGCTCAGGAGGGGCCGATGCCCCAGACGTATTTCGTCTTGAAGAAAGCTCTGGAAAACGAACTGCCGGTGATTGTCGTAGTAAACAAAATCGACAAACCGGCAGCCCGTTGTGATTGGGTGGTCGACGAGGTTTTCGATCTTTTTGTCAAGCTCAACGCGCCGGATCATATCCTCGATTTTCCAGTGGTGTATGCCTCTGCAAAGGAGGGGTATTCACTTCTCGATCCTGCTGCCCCTGAAAGAGATCAAGCCATGAGTCATATATCCGAGATGATTATCGAGCACATACCGGCTCCGGACGGATCGCCCGAGGCACCTCTGCAGATGCAGGTGGGCACCATAGATTACTCACCTTACCTTGGCAGATTGGGAATTGGTAAAGTGGTGAATGGTACCATGTCCATCAATCAGCCCATTGTCGTTGCCAGACGGGACGGCTCGATCAAGCCTGTGCGGGTAAGCAAGATTTTTTGTTTTGAAAGCGACGGCAAGGTTGCTGTGGATAGTGCCTCGGTAGGCCAGATTGTGGCTGTTGCCGGCATGGACGATGTAACCGTGGGCGTCACTTTTACCGACCCGGATAATCCCCAGCCCTTGCCGTTAATTGCCATTGACCCCCCAACGATCTCCATGAATTTTTTGCCGAATGACTCACCCTTTGCCGGCAAGGAGGGTAAATTCGTTACTTCCCGTCATATTGAAGAGCGACTGAGCCGCGAGATACTTGCTGATGTCGCTCTGCAATATGAGCCGCTTGCCGATATGGTTGGTTTTAAAGTATCCGGACGAGGTGAGCTGCATCTATCCATTCTGATCGAGAAAATGCGTCGCGAGGGCTATGAATTTCAGGTTACCCGACCCCAAGTTATCTTCCGTGAAGAAGGTGCTACGAAGCTCGAGCCTTATGAGCGTCTGACCGTTGATGTGGATGAGAAATATCAGGGACCGGTCATGGAAAAACTCGGTCAACTCAAAGGCCAGGTCGAAGAGATGAGTAGCGAGAGGGGTATGATTCGCATGGTCTTCAAAATTCCAACGCGCGGTCTGCTGGGCTATCGCTCACAATTCATGACGGATACCAAGGGGATGGGTATGATGAGTTATGTCTTCAGCGAGTATGGGCCCTATGCGGGAGATATCGTCAACCGGGTGAATGGAGTCATGGTTGTCAAAGAGGCCTGCACAGCAGTGGCTTATGCCTTGTTTAACCTCCAGGAACGGGGCAGACTATTTGTTCATCCGGGAGTATCACTCTACCAGGGGCAGATCGTCGGCGAGAATGCCAGATCGGCTGATCTCATTGTCAATCCGGCCAAAGGAAAAAAACTCACCAATGTCCGGGCTTCAGGTACAGATGATGCGGTAATTCTTACACCGCCGGTGGATATGAGCCTTGAGGACTGCATTGCCTACATTAATGATGACGAACTGGTGGAAGTAACCCCGCAGTCCATCAGATTACGCAAAAAAACCGGTGTCCGTGTTCGCGGCTAGCCCCGATTTCTCACCGGCCGAGGTTGCCGAGTATGCGAGGTGCGAAGCAAGGGGCTATAGTTGACTATGCCTCTTGCTTTGGTAACGCTGCAGCTTAGGTGAGATCGGTTGGCCTTTGGTGAACATTGTGTTGACCTGAAAAAGCAGAGAATCTGGAGCTTAGACATTGGAGTCTCAATATCTTTTTTGAAATTCAACACAATGTTCATGAGAAATCCGGGTTAGGGGGAACCATGCAGATATTACTGGTCATAATTTCCGGGGCAATCGGTCTGGGGACATTTTATCTCATTGCCCGCAGGTTCGGCAGCGATTGTATTCCCTGAATGCTGCTCTACGGATCCATAGGCATGGGTCTACTCAGTTACTGGATACTAAACCAGTTGTTCATCTGATTTCAGGATAAGAGGTTATCGCAGCTGTAAAAAAGCAGGTGATATCCTCGTCTTCGCTGGTCCAGATATGAAAAGGAGACCAGCCCGAATATGTCTTTAGAAAAGAGAGGTGGATGATGAACGTTGTTTCCCTGGAAAAGGCTTTGGCAACAATTAACGATTTCTGGAGTCCGGTAATTATCGGAGAACTTAACAACCAGGTCGTCAAAGCGGTCAAGCTTAAAGGCGAATTCGTCATGCATCACCATGACCATGAAGATGAAATGTTCATGGTACTCAAGGGAAAATTACAAATTGCGTTTGCAGAAGAAACGAAAGTAGTAGGCGAGGGTGAATTTCTCATTATCCCCCGAGGAATTCCGCATAAACCGGTGGCAGAAGAAGAGGTCCATGTCCTGCTCTTTGAACCGGTTTCCACGGTCAACACTGGAAATGTGGTCAACGAACGCACAATTGAAAACCCGCCACGAATTGGCTGAATGTGGCTGAATGTGTATATCCCTTTTCTCTTCTTGATGTTCAACTGGGTTGGCTGTCCCGATAGGTGTAATAGTCCTGCAGAATCTTGGCATGATCGAAGGCAAGCTCAGGGAGATTGGTGCGCTCGAAGAGTTCAGCTTCACCGGCATCATCACCTGCTTTTGGTGTTCCGGTTGCCTGGGCAATATATACCGTTGATGCGGTATGGAATCGTGAATCCCTACCCGGTTCAGAGTAGGTGTGGAATTGTTTAAGGTTCAAAACCTGAAGACCTGTTTCTTCCTCTGCTTCCCGTAGTGCTGCTTTTTCGTATGATTCTCCATAATCAACAAAGCCACCGGGCAAAGCCCAGCCATGGGGCGGGTTTTTGCGTTTTATGAGTACGATTTTATCACCTATTTCAATAATCACATCAACGGTCGGCAGGGGATTACGCAGGTTATCGATGGTTTTGTGGCAATACGGACACTGCATTTTTCCTCCCGTATCTAAATGGTTTCTCTTCTTTTGATAAACTCGGCAATCTGCTGCCAGTTGTCGACCACGGTAAAGTCATGCCAGTTGCTGTTCCAGGGCTGTCGATAGAGCAAAGGGTGAAGATTGGCTTGGGCGACCTGAGCGCAAGTTTCGGCTCTGTCATCAACAAAGAAGGTAAGATCATGCTCCTTGATAAAACGTACTTTCTGATCATGATCATGCATGGCGACGAGATCGATCCTTCGACAGACCTCGGCTGGAAGATAGTTGTCGAGCCAGTCGATCACCGGTTGGTCGTGGGAACGGGCGGTGATGATTTTGACCCGGCTGACTTTACTGAGTTCACTGAGAACTTCCAACGATCCGGGTATTGGCAGCAGCCTGGTGGTCAGAGAGTCCTTGAGGATGTCATTAAAAATTTTGGCGACAATAGCTTCCGGAATATGGGTACAGGTTTCCACCTGAAAGCTGGTTATTTCATCAAGGTTTACCAGGTAATTGTGTTCATCTCCGGCAAGTCGTCTGAAAGCCTCGCCAATGTCGGCAATAACTCCATCAAAATCAAAGCCGATCTGATCAGGGGCTATTTGTAGATCATGCATACTGTTTCTCAATATCTTTTACTTTGCGGACAAGTTCAACATTCATCGGTGCCTGCAAACCAAGGCTTGCTGCTAAACGGGCAACCTCACCGTTGATGGCGTCGATCTCGGTTTTTCTTTTTTTGCGCACGTCCTGGAGCATTGAACTGAGATTGTCGGCGGTGGCTCGGCAGACCTCAAGGGTGTCACGCCAGTGCGCATTTACCTTGATGTGCAGGACTTCAGCCACGCACTGAGCTTCTTCGATCGCTTGACGCATCTGGAGTTGAGCCTCGGGAAGTTCCAGAAGTACACCGTTTTTACAATTGTTGATGACGGTCAGTGCATTAATACCAACGTTGATAAAAAGCTTTGCCCAGATCCTATTGAGTATTGATTCGGTGGTGGTTGCATTCATACCTCCAGCTTGTAGGCGCTCAATTACCCGTACTAAACGATGGCTGCTGTCGAGAGTGGGGGGGTGCTGAAAACCAAGGAAAGTCTTGCCAACACCGGCATGATAAATGTGACCAGGCCCATGACAGGTAGCTCCTTCGGTGGTGGTACCGTAAACCGCCACAGCCTCACCTATGTGGCGATCATGGTCGAGATGGGCGATACCATTCTGCATGAAGATAACCAAACATTCTGAATGCAGCAGTGGAGAGCAGTAATGCAAACATTTTTCCACGTCATAGGATTTTACGCAGAGAAAAAGAATATCGGCGTGGTCAATTTCCGTAGGCTTGAAAATAACCTTAATGTTAAAGCACTTATGTTCCCCATCCTTTTCATAACGGAGTCCGTTGCGGTTTATCTCCTCGGCTCTGCTATGGTTGTAATCCAATAGACTGACGCTATCACTGCCGTCATTGCCCATGCTCGTGGTGGCACCGAGTAGCCCGCCTAGAGCTCCCGGTCCGACAATTACAATATGCATATGCGTCTGCCGACTGGATACATGTTCTGATGCTTAGGAAAATGTTTTAAAAAGCAGAACAATTTACTGCTATTCTTCCGTGCTGAAAACAGCCTCTTCGAGCAGTGCGTCATATTTGTAGCCGAAGCCGAAATCCTTGTTTGCAGTCATCTTTCCTTCAACCACAACCACTTGATCAACCTGAGGGATTACCTCACTGGTAGCGACCAGATCGTGACTGTTTTGCATTGGGTCACCGGTACCATCCTGGAGATGAATCCAGTTTGTCCCCATGATGCGGGGGTTGATCTTCACTACCCTTGCCCGCAGACGTACGGTTTTACCGTCTAGTTTTGCCGCTTTGGCAAAGAGCTCTTCAACCGTGTAGCTGTTTTCACCCTCCGCCCGGGTAACGTTGATCTCTTTGAAAGGTACCGTGGCACCGGCACTACCGGGACTTTGCTGCTTCTCGACAGAAACGCTTTGAGGTTGCTGTTGTTCTTTTCTGATAGCATCGGCAAATGAGGAGCCGCTCTTTTCTGCTGGCGTATCATTCAAGACGGTGGATGAATCGGTGCTAACAAGTCCTGGTGAGAAAACAATCGAGGCAAAGGTTCTGCCAAGAGTCCTGGAGGCAAAATTTTCCATGACCATTCCCTGTTTGTAGGTGACCTGCTCACCTTTTTGAACGGGAGTTGCCGGTATGGCAACCCAAGTTTCCTGGCCGTTCGTCTCAACTTTGAGATAAGTGTAGTCCGCGGCATTCATGGTTTCCACCACAACTCCACTTGTGGAGGATGGTTCCGCCATTACAGGAACAACTTGAGCAATCATGATCATGGCAAGAAGAGCAAACCCCAGAAGAGAGGAAGAGCGAAAAGATAAAAACAACATATTTAACTCCGATTAAATAACAATATGGGTTGAAAATTTATGCTGGTGAAGAGTTAATCATCTTCAAGTAGAAAGGCAACATATTCAAGAATCGAACGAGCCCATCGATCATAGGACGCAGGCGTCAGGCAAATGCCATCTTCCTCGAAGAGATCCGGTTGTTTGGCGTTTTTGGTAAAGTTATCCAGATAGCAGCAGCCGGTTTGCCTGGTCATCGTGTTAATGCTTATATTGAGGTGATAAATAGCCTCTTCAACCAGGAAGTTAATCCTGATATTAGGTAAACTGTTGACGATGATTTCAGCATTAGGAAAAGTATTACTCAACCGGATAACGATCCGGCGGATCTGGTCGACAAAGGTATAATCCCCTTCGACGACATTGGAAATCCCGGTCATTATGAGGATGATATCGGGTTTCTCCACGGTCTGCTCAATTTCAGCAATCCTCTGCAAAACACCCTCAACCTTTTCGTTGGCAGTCCCGAGGCTGTGCACCTCAAAGTGGGGCATCCGCTGTTGCCAATCAAAATTGGCAATGAAGCTGTCGCCAATGAAAAGGAAGGTGCCTTGCGCCATACTCGAGATCGTATTCCCGCTGGTTAGAGTGGTGGTCAAAGGTCATGCAGCCTTTTGCCACATTTTTGGGGCCGCATTGCTGGAAGTTGCTTATAACTGCCCGAAGTATATTGGTAATTATGCAAATATTCAAGCATTTCGCGACAAATTCTGAAAATAGTGAGTATTTGTTGGAAGAGCAGAACAACAAGATCTTGAGCAGATTTGTTGTTTTATCCGGCCTGGAGGACGACTACAGCCATCGGTTCTACCGGTAAGGTCGAATCTCCTGCTAAGCAGGTGGCGAAATCCAACTCGGTAAAATCTTCCGGTGATTGGCCTGCCGTATCGATAATTTTATACCATTTTCTTATTTCTCGTGGATCATCAGAGGGGGGATGTGGCAGGGTGAAGGTTACCGAATTTTTTCTGGAGCCATTGAGCATGATGAAGAAATGGCTATCCTGCTGTTTGGTTCCGTCAAGCAAAAAAGCAAGATGATGGCAGGTGGGTGACCAATCGGTGGTGCTAGGTGTCAAAGATTGCCAGGTGATTTCGGGATGCCCCGGGGCATCTATATCGCTGAAAAACCGGGTGCGTTGAAAGACCCTGTGTTCTTTACGAAGGGCGATACACTTTTGCACGAACCGGAGTAAATCGCTGTTTTTTTCAGCAAGAGACCAGTCCAGCCAGGCGGTTTCGTTGTCCTGGCACCAGACATTATTGTTACCTTTCTGAGAAAAGCCAAATTCATCACCGGCGGTGAGCATCGGCACTCCCTGGGAGAGCAGCAAGGTAAGCACCATACTTTTGATACGACGGAGGCGCAGCCGGTTGATTTCTGTCGATGATGTTTCACCCTCTACGCCACTGTTCCAGCTAATGTTGTGGTTTTCTCCGTCCAGGTTATTTTCACCGTTTGCTTCATTATACTTTTGTTCATAGCTGACCAGATCGTAGAGGGTAAAACCGTCATGACTGGTGATGAGATTGATTGAGTTAGATGGTCCCCTGGAACTTGCCTGGTAAAGATCTGAGCTGCCGGCAATTCGGGTAGCCAGCTTCTGGACGGAGTTTTCGTGACCAGCAAAAAAACTGCGCACATCGTCTCTGAATTTGCCGTTCCATTCGCTCCAGCGGCTATCGGTGGAAAAGGAGCCAACCTGATACAGCCCTGCAGCATCCCAAGCCTCGGCGATGATCTTGGTATCCCGCAGAATGGGATCCTCAGCGATGACTTCGAGCATGGGTGGATCAGGCAGTACGTTGCCCTGTTTGTCTCGACCCAGGATTGAGGCGAGGTCAAAGCGAAAACCATCCACGTGCATCTCGATAACCCAATAGCGGAGCACATTCCTGATCAATTCCCGGACAATGGGGTGATTGCAGTTCATGGTATTACCGCATCCGGAAAAATTCATATACTGCCGGCTTTCAGGGTCCAGCAGATAGTAAATCGGGTTGTCAATACCCCGAAAGCTGGTGGTTGGCCCGTTATAATCTCCTTCCCCGGTATGGTTGAAAACAATATCGAGAAAAATCTCAATGCCTGCCTGGTGCAGAGCCAGAACCAGTTCCTTGAATTCTTGCAAAGGATGGGCACTATCTGCAGCATATCCTGATTTGAGTGCAAAAAAATTGAGGGAATTATAACCCCAGAAATCTTTGAGCTTTTCCTTGGTAAAAGGATTGGTAAAAGGATTTTCGTTCTCATTGAACTCTGCTATCGGCATGAGTTCAACCGCAGTTATACCCAGAGACTTTAGGTAGGGGATCTTGTCGATGATTGCTTTGTAGGTCCCAGGGTATTGAGTCTGGGAGGTTGGGCTGCGGGTGAATCCTCTAACATGAAGCTCGTATATGATAGTCTCTTCAAGAGGTATCTTCAGAGGTTTGTCACCCTGCCAGTTAAAGCTGTGGTCAGGAAACTGACAACAAGGTCTTTGGCCATAATCTGCCCGCTCTCCCCACTTTCTCGGGGTAAGCATCTTGGCATAGGGGTCAATCAGGATGTTCTGGTCATTAAAAAGGGTTCCTGACTCTTCAGGTGCAGATTGGCCATTTATACGATAACCGTAGCTGATTTTTTGACGATGGAAGGGCAGGAGGATGTGCCAGATATCACCGGTGCGATTGTAACCGGGTTGCAGTGGGTAGGAGTGCCGCACACGTTCTTGTCCTTCTTCCTGGACATCAATGACCAGCTCAACTTGTTTGGCGTTTCTTGAAAAGATAGCAAAATTGATACCTTCAGGAAGTATCGACGGTCCGAGGGGCAGAGGATAACCGCGTTTACCATCAGCAGTGGAAATAGTATTCGACATCACTGAGAATGGTTCTTATTATTTTGTTTGAATAATTGGTGAAGCATAATGTTTAGTATAATCATTTAGGTGAGGGAGCAA
>JAAUYI010118155.1_pt1 | contig 23458 bp, 16 predicted proteins | sample 7278041 | NCBI WGS metagenome assembly JAAUYI01 (sample SAMN14350216, study PRJNA611818) | marine sediment metagenome | isolation source: surface marine sediment (0.6m) | place: French Polynesia: Moorea | collected 2018-08
GAGCAAGCTTTACGCGCTTTTGATTGAGTAAACTTTATACCGCTGAGTTTTTCATTACTTTACCGTTTGTCCAACAAAAGGTAACTATGGGTAAGTTTTTAGAAGCGGTTAATAATATTCATGGCACGGGATTGGGTAAACTGATTACAAAGAAATCTGACCGCATCACAGCCAAGAATCGTAATCGTGGCAAACTTTGGGCGCTACATCGTAAATTCGAGAAAACAGATCCGGCTAAATCTGCCAGGATATTAGAAAAGAATTTGTCTAGAAAGGCAGAAAATCCTCGTCAACTGAAGGAAGAGGGTTTGAGCGGTTTTATGTTTGTCAGTCCCTTGGAGTGCTTCCAAACTCATAAAGTATAAAGTCGTAAACGACGCTTAACCTATATCCATGAGGAATGAAGAAGAAGGGAAGAAGGAAAATCGTCCTTCAGGATAAGTGCCTTCTTCCTCCTTCCTTCCAAAGGCTTCTGCCTTCGGTCATAACTCAAACAACATAGGGTCCTATGCTATTGCAAATAAGGGAAAATATAACACGGATGTATAATTAGCCCATCTCCATTTAAATAAAACAACGATTAAAATTGGTAAGCTTTTGGTTTTCTCTAGTTGATAAAGGGGCATATGCGACAACAACAAAAAAAAGATAATTCCTTAGTCAGGCTGGCATTATTATTGACATTGGCTGCGACTCCAGTGGCAGGGGTTACTGCCACTTTAGAGTTTGTATGGGCACAATCTAGAGATGATACTTCATCTTTTTCCCTCCCGGAAACTGTTGAGAGTGGTGCTACGGTACGCATTGATGCTTCCAGCAGCATGGGTACAATTAACAACAGCCTCAAGGAAAGTTTTGAAACCAAATTTCCTGGTGCTAAAATTGAGATTGTTGGTGATGAAATTGAAGGTGGTAGTGAAGATTCCCTGCAAGCTTTACTAGATGGGAAAGTAGATTTAGTAGCAATTAGTCGTGATTTAACCCTAGAAGAACAAGCCAAGGGTCTCAAACGAGTCCTCTTGGGAAGAGAAAAAATTGCGATTATTGTGGGTGCAGAAAATCCTTTTAAGGGAGGATTGACCAATCAGCAGTTTGCCCAGATTTTCCGGGGAGAAATTACAGATTGGTCGGAAGTTGGTGGTTCTGGAGGTAAAATTCAGTTTATAGATCGCCCAACAAGCAGCGAGATCCGTGATGCTTTTCGCAAATATCCCGTCTTTAAAAATGGGGAATTTCAGACTGGTTCCACTGCTATCCAAGTACCTGAAGACAGTGTTTCCAGAGTCGTTAAACAACTAGGTAAAGATGGTATTGGCTATGGTCTTTTTCATCAGGTGTCAAAGCTAAAAGATGTGCGAGTCTTGGAAATAGATGACGCATTACCAGATGATGCCAAATATTCTTTCTCCCAGCCTTTAGTATACGTTTACAAAGAAAATCCCACTCAGGCTGTGGAGGATTTTCTCGGTTTTGCTACTAATGAACCCGGACAAGAGGCTATAGAAGCAGCAAAAGCAACAGAAGCAGAGGCGATCGCCCAACAGGTTTCACCAACTGCAACTAGTACTCCCAGTCCTAGGACTGGGGGTAATACAAATAATCTGGTTAGGGATCAAAATAATGAAGGGGAATTACCACCTTGGGTGTGGTGGTTACTAGCACCTTTTCTCGGTATAGGTACGTTATTAGGGCTGTTCCTCGGTAGACGAAGTGGGGGACAACAGCAACCTGAGGATAGTACTAATGCGGATAATCAAACACCAGTTACCGATAAAAATAATCCGAATAATGGCACTACAACCCCCGTCAATGAAGAAGAGGAATTGGATTTAGAAGCACCAGTATCTGTTGTGGATAATGGTGGTAGTAATTTGACTCCAGGAGGTGGGAATGGCAAGGAAGCAGAAGTAACAAGCAATATTGTCCTTGCTCATCGAGATTCTCAATGGGCATATGCACAGTGGGAACTTTCCCCATCCGATCAACAAACCCAACAACAGAAAGGTTTACAATTGGTATTGCGGCTTTATGATGTTACTGATATCGACCTCAGTTACCAAGAACCCAAACTAGTGCAGCAGTATTTATGCGAACAGGTAGCAGGTGATTGTTTAGTGCCAATTCCCTTTAGCGATCGCAATTATATGTTGGAAATTGGCTATCTGACTGATGATGAGGGCTGGTTATTACTGGCACGTTCTAATATTATTCGCGTGTTCACTAGTTATGAGGAAATAGCCCAACAACAAGAAGAAGTGACAACCGAAGCTGCCTTTGGCTATAAGACATCCACCGTAGATACAGAACCTACTATCATTATTTTAGCCGCCCAGGATGCCAATTCAGCCCATGTTGAGTGGGAACTCTCCCCATCTGCTCAAGACAATATGCAACAGCAGCAAGATTTGGAATTGGTATTGCGGTTGTATGATGTCACTGATATTGATCTGAGCTATCAAAATCCTAAATTGGTGAAACAATATGAATGTCAGCATACAACAGGGGAACGCTTAATTCCAGTTCCCTTTAGTGATCACAATTACATGGTAGAAATTGGCTATCTCAATAGTGAAGAGAGTTGGTTTTTACTAGCCCGTTCTAATATTATTCGGGTTTTCAGTACTTACGAAGCCACATCCCACCAAGCAATTACATCCCAGCAAGCAGTAGCAGCAACAGCAACAGCAGCAGTAGCAACAGCAGCAGTAGCAACAACAGCAGCAGCTTCCTTCTTTGCTGCTACACATACCGATAACAAAGCGGAGGTACCAGTAGAAAGTAGCATCGTTCTTACTCCCCGCACTCCTAAATGGGCTTATGCTGCATGGCAAGTTTCTGACACTCGTAAACAGGAACTACGACAGCAGGGTGGCAATCAATTGTTACTGCGGTTGTATGATGTTACTGATATTGACCTCAGCTATGAGAGTCCTAAGCTGGTGCAGCAGTATGAATGTGAAGAAACAGCACGCGATCGCTTTGTAGCTATTCCGGCGACTGAACGTAACTATATGTTAGAAATTGGTTATCTGAGTGAGGACAAGCATTGGTTACCTTTGGTTCGTTCCCCCATTGTTCGTGTTTTTAACCGTCCCCAGTCAGGCTACTGGTTTGTTGCTGATGCTGAGTTAATTATCCACGGTGCTACAGAACCGAATTCCCAAGTTACCATTGGCGGTAGTCCCATCAAAGTTAAGCCTGATGGTACTTTCCACTTACGCGTACCCTTTACAGAGGATGTAATTGACTACGTGATGGTAGCAACTGCTGCCAATGGCAAAGACAGCGTAACTATTCATAAAAAGTTTAGTAACGAAAATCCTTAAATAGAAAAGAAATACTCCTGAATAGAAACCCGGAACATAAAAAGCTTGTGGAGTCGGTCTGACGGGGGTGTTGATTTTTCAGCATCTAGTTAAGAGGGAACCAGCAAAGTTGCAAGAATCTCCCGTCACAATCTTTGATTTGACCGTGAGAGAGTCAAATATGAACAACCGTGTCTCACCTTTGCAGGAGTCGCGGTTTTTTATTGATACCTTTTTTACTTAAATATTACCAATTTGAAAAAAGAATGGGACACATGGTTGGTAGGGGTGCGGAAACCGCGCCCCTACAATGGTATCTGTTGCAAACATTTGTTGATTTGGTATACGGACTACGAAAAAAAACAAAGTTTCATAGTTTTTGACCTAAGCGGAAGATATGCATTTATTAAAATTTGGAATACTTTCTCAATCTTGAGGTTACTGCAACTTTCCGATTCAATGGATAAAATTCCGAAATTTTACTTAAATCTATTTCACAGAAAACTCATAGTTGATCAGCAATTAATTATAGAAAAGTAAATGCACCAGAAATACACGCAATCTAGACTTTCATTTCGGTAACATGTATTTTTTAGATATTTTTTGCCTCAGATATTTTTCCAGTCTATTATCGTCTATTTTACTGATTCGTTTATAAATTAAACGTATTTTTGACAATTATTTTATCTTTAAAAATAGTTTTTTTACGGATTTATCTCTTAAAAGAAAAACATTAATATTATTCTCTAGATATAAAAAAATAATTCATCAAAGACAAGATACTAAAAATTTTGCCTCCCATTTTGGGTGTGACTTCTGGCATCTACCTACCAGAAGAATATTTCAATTGAACTTTAATTAATAATCAGCGGATTAAGCATATGATATTAGCGGGTAACAAAAATAAGACTAAAATTAAAAATAATTTTTTATCAAAAAAGCGAAATACTTTTTTAACTCCTGTCAATATGATTTTCATCGCAAGTTCTGTGATAATTTTATTTGGTTCTGTTGCTGCTACTTCCTCAGTCGTTTTCTCATTTGTGACTTCCAGAGTCGATACTTCTTACCCCACATCACTCCCTTGGGTAGAAGATAAATACCAATGTGAACAATTTGGTAGAACTTGGCGCAATGGTGAGTGTTGGGATAGCGAACACAGTCATACCTTCTAGTAGTGAAAAATTGACCAAATAATTGGTAATTGGTAATTGGTAATTGGTAAAAGATGGGAAGACCAGATTTTGAAGAATTACAAGTTTATAAGTTAGCTGAAAAGCTAGCAAATCAAATTTGGAAGGTTGTTATGGAATGAAATAGTTTCGCTAAAGATACTCTTGGTAAACAGATTGTACTGGTAATAGGTAATTGGTAATAGGTAATTGGTAATGGGTAATTGGTAATTGGTAATTAGTAAAAGATGGGAAGACCAGATTTTGAACAGTTACAAGTTTATAAGTTAACTGAAAAGCTAGCATGTTATTGAATAGAATAGTTTTGCTAAAAATACTCTTGGTAAACAGATTGTACGTTTAGCAGATAGTATTGGAGCAAATATAGCAGAAGCTAGAGGTCGTTATAACTTTCAAGACAATAAGCGTTTTATTAAAATGGCTAGAGGTTCTCTAAATGAAACAATTCATTGGATGCTCTTGGCTTATGCTCGTCATTTATTAACTGTTGAACAGGTAAATACTCTTAAACCGGCGTTGCTGTTAGCGCAATTTGGCGTTAGCCATATCGATGTATGAAAATAATGTTGTGTGTGTAATTCCAAAACCCTTGTTCCAGATTCATACTTCAAATCAGCAACGCCCTTAAACCTATTATTGATGAACTTTCACCAAAGTTAAATGCTTATTTAAATTCTATGGGAAATAATCACGGCTAGTCAGAAATTTTCCAATTACCCATTACCCATTACCCACAAAAATCTATTTGATTCAAGTCAAAGGTGCTATGGCTGTGCTTAGCTGATATTTATAATTCAAACTTATAATTTATAAGACTGAGTTTTAGTATTTTAATACTTAACCATTTTTTGCCCAATTTTTCTGGAAAATCTTTTCAAGATGATTGACGCAATTCCGTTGTTTGATGGTATAGTATGAAAAAGTGTTTTTGGGGCACTTGTGACTATAAATCGCCTCAAACAGCTAGAACCCTACTCACTCCGTAGCAGTTCAACCAAAAGTCAGATTTTCATAATATCAAGAAAGCCCAATTTTCATCGTCCAAATTTACCTCATAAATAACTGCCCTTGACAAACTATAGTTAATATGATATGAATAAGACCCCTACAATAGAGAGAGATTGTAGGGGTTTGTTTGAGTTTCGCTGAATGTGCTAACTCAATTACAGCGATCGCCGCACAGCTAACATCGTAATATCATCAAACTGCGGTGCATCGTCAATGAAGGTGAACAAATGAGTTTTGATGTTGGTAACCAAATCTGAGGCTGATGTTTGTGGCTCCTCTAGAATATCTTGTAATCGCTTGTCAGTAAATAATTCACCATCAGGGTTTTTGCCTTCAGTAACACCATCAGTATAGCCAATTATGATATCACCTGGTTCTAGTTTAATCTGCTGAATTTTAAACTTCATACCGGGTATCATTCCTACTGCTGCTCCGGTAGATTTGAGAGCTTTTTTAATGCCAGATTCACCGATGATAAAAAGTGGTTCATGTCCTCCATTAATGTAAGTGAGTAAACCAGTTGTCGGTTCTAACACTCCGAAAAACAGTGTGGCAAACATACTCATCTGCCAGTGATTTTGGGCTAAGTACTCATTAGTGTGGGAAACGGCTTGGAGAGCGTTAACATGAGCCAAGTTGGTAGCCATAGACTGACCAATCCAACCATCGGGTAGAGGCTTATATTCTTCTAGAACATTTGATGGGATTCCTTGTAATTGGTTTTGAGATGAAAAAATGCGGATTAAACTGCGTATCAGAGCCATAAATAAAGCTGCACCTACGCCTTTATCGCACACATCAGCAATTACCAACCCCACGTGATTATCAGAAAGTTCAAAAGCATCGTAGAAGTCACCAGCGACCTGACGGGCAGGATGGAAACAAGCTGCAATCTCCCAATTTGGCAACTGGAGGATTTCGTAGGGGAGAAAATCTATCTGAATTTGTCGTCCCTTTTCCAACTCAGCATCAAGGGCTTTTGAATATTCATCTAGTTTTGAGTAAAGGCGAGCATTTTCTAATACCAGGGACATTTGGTCAGCAGTCACCTGCATTAAATTAGCTACTTCTTCAGTAAAATGTCCTGGCTGAGAGTGTAGAAGGGTGATAATCCCCAGTAGTTCATTTCTTCTGAGAATGGGAACTGCTAATGCAGAACGTACTTCGTAAGGCTGATTGGGTAAAGTTAGCCAGCGGTCATCGTCTTCGGTGTCAGTAATTAATCCTAACTGGCGATGACGAATTACCCAACCTGCCAGACCTTTATCTAACACATTACCGATTAAAAGCTTCCGCTGTTGGGCAGTCACTTCCGTGCGCGATAGGATTGCTTCAGATACTCTTCCACAAGGTTCTAGCAAAAATAAGCTACCTTTTTCAGAAGCTGTTTGTTCCGTAGCCACATCTAATGTGGTTTGTAATGCTGCTTTCAAGACTTCACCTTGGGATGAAGAGCGTGCCATCTCTACTAACTTCTCCAGCAGTTGGGATTGAGCGTTGAAAGCTGCTTCTTTGTTTCTCAGTGCTGCTTTGAGTCCTGCTACCTCTTGCCGTAAGAGTTCCAATTCTTCGTTATCATTTTCTTTGGATTGATTATACAAATCTATTCTTCCCCTTGCCCAAATTATAAAATGTATTTAAATGATTGATAGGACTTAGGATATTGTCACATTTTTTTGTTCGTAGTTGGGTTTTTTATCCCTCTCCAAATATGGGGTAAAAATCCCACTTGGAAGTTTTATATTGTGCCAGTTGCCTAAGTCCTGGATTGAATTACAAAATACACCTTTGCAGGTGTAGATATTTTTAAAACAAAAACTTTTGGTTCTATGTTTTGGCAATAATTTGATTCAATTTAGGTAAACTATAGGACTCCTATTTGATTTTTGTTGGCGTAGCCTGCGCTTGCGCTTAAAAAGCTCAGTACATTTTCTGTTAAGAGTTCCCCGTTAAGAGTTCCCTATCTTCACGAAGAATTTTACGAATCAAACCGGATTCCTATAATTCAAGTATAAGCGGCTTAAAATCAACGTTTTTATTGACAGCAAACAACAAAAATATTGCGATTGCGATTACCAACTCGTTCATACAAATATTTATCAACTCCTTGAATTGCTAAATATAAACCCAGCCCACCTATAGGTCTTTCTATCAAAGGCTTTTGTAATTCCTCCTCTTCTACAATATTTGTGTAAGGATCGTATTTAGCACCAGTGTCCTCCATGGAAATGGTTAAACTGGACTCATTGATATCACAAGACAAGTCTAACTCTCCCTCTAACCCTGCTTCTTTATAGCCATGAACAATAATATTGGTAGCAATTTCGTCAACTGCTAGACGCAACTTATAAGCTGCTTTTTTATTTAAGCTAGCTGCTTCTGCTGCTTGCATCACATATTTGGCAATTTCGCTTAAGGAATCTAGTGTTCCTGCTACAGTTAAGGTTTTCATAGCCAGTAGTTCTAGTGCTGAATAATCACAAATAAACAGTGGTATTCCCAATTTGATGTAAAAGAGGGAAGTTAGGACGGGCAGGGATGCCCATCCCACTCTTATTGTATTTAATGGGGAACTCTTAACAGGAAATAGGGAACAGGGATTGTCTGTGATGGGGGTGTGAAAATTACTCTTTATAGTGTGTTGGTAAATGGTAAATCATGAATCTATTATTCATTACTTATTACCCATTACCGACCCACACAGACATGGTAACTGTTTAAACAAAGATGAGATGTTATTTACACCTTTTCAATTTCAACCGCGTCATATTCATCTAGTAGAAATACACTGTGGTCGAAGCCAGTCTTTTTGATGGTATCCAGTACCAATTCTTGAGTGCCTACCATATAAATATCAACCTCTTTACCCATTTTTTGTTTGGCGAAAATTAGCACTCGCAGTCCAGCACTAGCCATATATTCTAGCTCTTGCATCATCAGCACCAGACGTTTTGGTTCTTGCTTAGCAGCTTCTTCTACTTTTTCCTTAAATACGGGTGCTGTACTTCCATCCAGTTCCCCAGATAAAGTAATTTTAGCGATGTTATCAATTGTTTCCAGAGTTGCTTCAAAAGCCATAGTTTTGTTGTAGTTGTGAGTTTTTACAGGTTAAAAATTTAATATTGGTAACGGATGAACCTATTTACCAACTAAAATTGCCACAGAGCGATCGCCCATCAGCACTCCCGATTGATCCTCTAGGAGGGGTTCAGATCCAGGTTCCCAGCTATCTTCTGGTGTAGGAATGCCTGTATTGGCAAAGATGTGCCACTTCATTCCCGGTGGTAACTCTGGAAGTTCAAACCAGTGAGTCTCCCAGTGCATATTCATTGCCACATAGATGTAATCATCTTCCATTGTCCCTTGCTTGGCATGTTTGCCACAGAGCATAAAAGCAAGGGTGCGACAAGAATCAGACCAATCAGCATACCAAGCTTTGGTGCCATGCCAAGTAATATCAGCATAGCCACTGCCAACATAGTCCTGATTCTGGAAATGCCCTTGGTTTCTCAGTACTGGCTGGGATTTACGGAAGGCAATGCAATGTTTAAAGAATTTAAACAAATCTGCATTGGTTTCTAATAGACTCCAGTCTAACCAATTTAATTCGTTATCGTGACAATAAGTGTTATTATTACCCTTCTTGGTGCGACCCATCTCATCACCCATGAGAATCATGGGCACTCCCTGACTCACCATTAACAGTGCCACTGCATTTTTAATCTGCCGACGACGCAAAGCATTTATTCCTGGGTCGTCCGTAGCACCTTCCCAGCCACAGTTCCAACTTTCGTTATCGTTGGTGCCATCATTGTTGTTTTCCCCATTAGCTTCGTTATGCTTCCCGTTATAGGAAACCAGATCCATCAAGGTAAAACCATCATGAGCAGTAATAAAATTAATCGATGTCGCTGGCGATCGCCCAGTGCAGGAATAAAGGTCGGGGGAACCTTGGAGACGCTGGGCAAAATCTCCCACGCTGCCATCTCCTTTGAGGAACTTACGAATACTATCCCGGTATTTACCATTCCACTCTGCCCACCGTCCATAAGCGGGGAAAGAACCTACCTGGTATAAACCACCCGCATCCCAAGCTTCAGCAATTAGTTTACACTTAGCCAAAATTGGGTCAAAAGCCAAACTCTCCAACAACGGAGGATTTGCCAAAGGGGCACCCCAGGGATCGCGTCCGAGAATGGAAGCCAAATCAAAGCGGAAACCGTCTATGTGGTATTCGCTTGCCCAATACCGCAGACAGTCTAACACAATATCCCGGACAATGGGGTTATTGCAATTCAGTGTATTTCCGCAGCCACTAAAGTTAAAATAATAACCTTCTGGCGTGAGCATATAGTAAGTTTTATTGTCAATTCCTCGGAAGGAAATTGTCGGACCATGCTCGTTACCTTCAGCGGTGTGGTTGAAAACCACGTCCAGAATTACCTCAATGCCATTTTTGTGTAATTCTTTAATCAGCGCCTTGAGTTCATCTACCTGCATCCCAAATTTGCCCGTGGCTGCATAGCCCGCTTTAGGGGCAAAGAAGCCCACGGTACTGTAACCCCAGTAGTTTAACAGCATTTCCCCGGTTTCGGGGTTAGGACGGCTATTTTCAAACTCGTCGAACTCATAAATGGGCATCAGTTCCACAGCATTGACGCCTAATTCTTTGAGATAAGGAATTTTCTCCCTGAGTCCTGCAAATGTTCCTTGGTGCTTTTCCTTAACTCCAGAAGAGGGATGACGGGTAAAGCTGCGGACATGCATTTCATAAATAATTAGATCCTCTGGAGGAATTTCCAAAGGACGTTCATTTTCCCAGTCAAAGTCGTCTACAGCAATTCTTGCCCGGTGATGGTAAATATCATTCCAGTCCGGGAGTACTCCCCACACATCCCGACCGCCAATAACTTTAGCATAGGGGTCCATCAAGATTTTACTCTTGTCAAACCAGTGACCTTCTTGAAAATTATTTGGTCCATCCATGCGATAGCCGTATTCGATATTTTCGTAATCGAGGTCAAATACAACCATGCAATAGACATTACCAATGCGAAACTCCTCAGGAAAAGGAATTTCTACCATTGGTTTTTCTTTGTGCTTTTCAAATAGCACTAAGGTACAGGATGTGGCATAACTAGAAAATATGGAGAAGTTTACGCCTCCTGGAACTAGAGTTGCACCAAAAGGAAATGGTTTCCCACAGCGCAATTTAAAGTTTTCGTAAGTGTGGGTTGGATGAATATCGATTCGTTGCATTGTTATTTGTGCCTATCTCCCCTACGCTAGTGCTATTAATCCTTCTTCCAGAGTTTCGCTGGTCTGAAAAAAGTCGAGGAATCCGGTCACAGACATGGTATCTTGAATATCCTCAGACAAACCCACCAATACTATCTTGCCTTCTTTAGCAGTTGCTTGTCGATACAAGGATAGCAGCGATCGCAAGCCAGCACTAGACATATAGGGCACCCCGGTCATATCCAGGACAATTTTACTTCCTGGTTCAACCAGAGGTGTAACTTGCTCTGTCACCGATGGTGCTGTTTTCGCATCCACATCACCTACTAAAGCCGCTACCTTTACGTCTTCAATTGTTTTGATATTAATTTCCATGTTGACAAAAGCCCCACTGACTTTTTAATTAAGGATTGGGAGAGGGATTCTCCATCTCCCAATTGTTCCATCAATAGGCTACACAGGAACAATTTGCACCTTAACTTTTACCCGTTCGCATTCACCAGCTGTTGGTAATGTGACGGTTAATCCTTCAGCATCAAAGTTGCTGTAAGGTTCTCCATCAATTTCACATTTGGCAATTTTAATACTTCCAGGAGGCAAGATATCAGGAGATACACGGAGAATGTTGTCGGGGAATCCTCCTGGCATGGGCTTAAAGTAAAAGTCCATGGGTTGCTTAGTAATCAGCAAGTTGGTATAAACAGCAGCCAAGTAACACAATTCAAAGGAGTGGTAACCGCTCATGGAGTGAGAACCTTTACCTCGTTCGTTTCCTCCAGCCAAATAAGGAATACCATTGGCGAGGACGTTAAAATAAACACCACCGTCTTCTAAATCGAGGAACCAAGCGTTATAAAATGCGGATGCTTCTCTGGCTAAACGCTTATAGTCGTTTTCCTTGAGAACCCCCGCTAGGATTAAATAGCCTAGGATTGACTGTTCTTGCTGCCACCAAGCTTTGCGATCGTGCCAAACAAAGCGGTGGGACTTTTCCCCTTCACCGAGGATACGCTCAACTACATCGTACCAACCACCCCGTTGCTGGTCGCTACCAACTGCGGGCATCAGGTCGCCAATTTTTCTTGCTAGTTCTACGTATTTGTCCTTGGGTTTGAGGCTGTGCATCCGCATCAGGTTCCAGGCTATCTTCAAGTTGTGACCGACTACAGCTCGGTTTTGCTGCCATCCCCAGGTGGTATCGTGCGACCAATCTTGGAAAAATCTTTCTTGGACAAAGGGGCTATTTTCATAGTCCGGGAAATATTTCTCAATGGTGTCGAAGGTGTACTCCAACATGTCGGCATATTCCTGCTTGCCTGTAGCCAGCCACAAATTAATCAGGTAAGCTGGAGCATGGTCACCCACAGAGTTCCAGTTTTTTGTCCCCTTATTGCGTCCTAAGGATTCGCTGAGGGGATCGAGCATTACGGGGTCGATGTGGGAGAAATAGCCGCCATATTCGCTTTTATCGAGGAAAAAGTCGTTAAACAGTTTGATGGTTTTCTCGGTATCGTCTAGAATTCGCGGGTCACCAGTACAGCGATAGGTTTGGATCGGACCTGCGAGGGCATAAATTTGTTCATAGGCAGGGATGGCATCATAATCATCACCAAATTCTGAGGCGAAGATTTTTTGCTCCCGTTCACCTTGGACATCAATGCCATGATACCAGTAGACAATACCTTCATCTAAGTCCACAAATCGCATGTGTTCCCGCAGATATTCTGTACCCCTTTCGGCAGCTTTGAGGAAGCTATCATTGCCAGTAAGCATAAAAGCAGTGGCAAAACCGTAGACGAGACGGGAGATGGTATCGGTTTCTTGGCGGAAATTAGTACCTGATTGTGTCCCACTCAGACTGAGAGAGGTGCGATAGTTGCGGTAATTATATTCCTGTTCACCAAACTGAGCTTTGAGGTAAAACTTGCCCAAAGAATTAATTTGATGTACCCACCAATCTTGTTTTTCAAAGACGTAATCATCTTTTTTACGACCAACAAAAACTATTTGTTTGGCATCAAAGATATCGTTATCTGGATAAAATACCCCATAAGTAAATAAATAGCGTCCGGGAACCAGCATCGTTCTCATGGTTCCGGTAGCATCAGGGTAGCCTTCATCAAAATTTTGAATCACTTTGGCATATGCCATGGGACTTAGTTTAACTTTGAATTCTCTGCCATCGGAGGTTTTTAGTCCAAAAATATCGCTATCTGCATCATAGTTGGTAACATAACCAGCGATTAAATCAGAGAAGGAAAAATCTTTCATAATATTCCTTGTGTTGCTCAGAATAAACAGAGTTCGATATCACCGAAAAAATGTAGAATACCAAAAAGATGGGGAACTATCATTTCTGGCTTTGAGTCCAATACTGCTAGGTTAAGGAATATTGTAGGTTGGGTTGACATCAGGAAACCCAACATCAAGGGCTTTTTTGTTGGGTTACGCTGTCGCTTAACCCAACCTACACATAAGGGGTTTGTAGTTCTAACCGAGTAGTATTGGCTTTGAGTCTTCTATCTCAACTCAAGACTAAAACGGGTTTCTAAACTAGAAATAAAGGTTTTGAAAATGATAAATTTGCTCGAAACTTAGTTTTTAGTCCAGGTCGAAGATGTGTGTCTAAAAAATCAGGTTATGTTTGAGAACAAAAATAAACCTTTCATTTCTCATTCAAAGATTCAAAACCTCAAATTAATTGTTTGCCATCAAAAATATTCCAGCTTCTTTATGTTATAACCCAGGACACAGGAAAAAGTCCCGTGTCCCCGGTTTCAACTAAGAATTGACAAAGCCCAGAATTGATTTATTCACAATTGGTTAGTGGTTCATGTCATTAATTCTGATGGTTTGTGGTACAGGCATCCTTGCCTGTGGGTTTGTCAGCCAGGGATGACTGATGGTTTGTGGTACAGTCATCCTTGCCTGTGTGCTTCTCAGCCAGAGATGGCTGACCCACAAATCATTAAATCATTATTTTTACCATCAAAATTAGTGGTCTATGTCACTAATTTTTCTCGATTTCTTTGACAAAAGCTTCCATGAATTCTTCAACCATTCCTGGATGTTTGCCTGTAATCAAGTTACCATCTATGACTAAATCAGCAGTAGCATCCCCTTCATAAACGATTTCTGCTCCGGCATTTTCCACATCACAAATAATGTTGTGAGCACAAGTAACTTTGCGTCCTTTTAACATATCTGTATCAGCGCATAAAAGCCATAAACTATGACAAATAGTGCCGACTTTCACATTATCTGTTGCCATAGCTTTCCGGAGAAAAACTACCGCTGGGGCTTGATTTTTTTGACCCTTTCTCACATTTACCTGATATCTGAGGCGATCCATTGCATAGGCTCCAATGCAAATGATGCCTTTATAATCAGTAGGTTCAACGTCTTTTACTTCTGTGGTAACTGTGACGTGGTATTCTATTTCGTCATTTTCGGGGTTAGAACCGAAACGCAATTCTGGATTGCCCCACAAATGAGAAATGTAATCGACTTCATAGCCCTGTGTTGGGAAATACTCATTGAAACGACGAAATTCCGTGCCATCAAAATGTTCTTCAATAAGTACACCAATTTTCCCTTTCTGGGAAGATTCGGTAGTCATTTTGTTCTCCCTATTTGAGTGGTGATTCTCAATTATTTATCTACGTAATTTAGTCCTAGACCTTGATTAGTTTTAACAATTCAGGTGAAGAGAAAACATCACGGTAGAAGGTTAATTGTTCACTCTTGAAATAACAACCTCCTCTGTGTCCGCGTCTTACCCAACAAACCATTCCTTTAGCAATAGTTTCATGGGTTTCATCATCTAAACATTGCCATTCAAAATGTACAAATTCGCTCCAAAATTGGACGATGGGCCAGCACATTGTGACTCCCGGCTGAGAAATCAATGCCCACCAATGTTGTTCCCTTTCTTGTTGTTCTTCTAAGCCGTAGAAGGGACCATCTTGACAGAAATAAACTAGGTCATTCCGATATTCTGCTGTTAAAATATCTCCTCTACCCTGCCGTAAAGCTTCGCAGTGACTAGGCCACCATTCTTTATTTTCTTTCTCAATTTGCTCTGGGGTATAATCAGCACCCATTTCTGGTTGTTTTTCTTCTTTTAAGGCAATAAACTTCCAGGCATCATCGATGAGTTTCTGTTTCATTTCATCGGATACCAGCCCTGGTGTGGAATAATCAGCAATTAAGTCCTTGTAGTAGTTAATGCGCTTCATTGGCTAAATATCTCCTGTGAATTACCACTAATTAGTTATGACAGAAAAACAAAAAACAAACAATTACTAAACCTTACCAACAATCAGTTCAACAATATCTTCTTTGAGTTGATTTGTTGCACCTATATTCATAATTAGTTCAGCAACTGTGGAACTCCTTTCCCCAGCCAAAGTCATTTTACCTTCATATACAAAGGCATAAGCTGTTCTTTCGGGGAAGGGGCAGATTTGTCTAATAAATTTAGATTGTCCTTGAACCGCTGCTTGATATTCACTAGAAGCAAAGAACATTTCCATATCTAAGCGGTTAGCAAAGGCAATTTCAAATGCACCTTGATACTGTTTTGATTCTGGCTCAAAATGAGATACTCCAGCGGCATCAGGACGGGAATTATCGACTTCATCAAATAGATGTAAGCGTAATTTCAAAAGGTGCTGATTAGTAGCAATTTTGGAGGCAAAAACTTCCCTCATATAGTGGCGAAATTCCTCTACACTCACCCCATCAGCTTTTTTAACCATGACATGGAATTTTTCCACGCCAACTTTGCCATTGGGAGCGCCATTTTCAATCCCATCGACAAAAGTGATGGAATTGCCAGGACTGGTATTGTATCCAATTGCCTTACTAAACAGGTTGTGTTCGTCATCCATGAGGATAGCAGCGGCATTAAACCAAGTCTGACGATCTTCTTTTGACTTAAAGCTTAATTCCGCGATGCCGTCAAACTGATCTTCCTCTGGCAAGACTTGAGTTACACCTTCAACATCCGGAAACACTCCACCTTCGTTGTGGGCAACGTGAAACTGCCAGTACTGGAACTGACCAGGTAATCTCGCACATACTGGACCATGAACATTGCGCCAGTAGTCGTCGAAAAGTTCTAGGGAAATTCCCTTTCTTTTCCATAAGGGTACATAGAAGACTACTTTGCCTTCTTGGTCTCTATCGCCATAGTTGGTTGTTCTCATCTTATTCCTCCATAAGGATGCTATTTAGGGATTAAATCCTGACCTCGGCAGCCTAAATTATCTTCAAGGGCTACAGAGTTAATTCCTAATACTTTCTGGATTATTATCTCGGAAGCCAATAATTGCATGGGCACCATCGCAAAATGGTTTGTTTGCTGAGCCACCGCAACGGCATAGATATGCTGAGGTTCCTTGGAGGGCATCCCGTCCACTAGCAGCCCGCATGGTGAATGCACCAGAGCATTGTAGGGGACCATCCTTGAGGGCTGTTACCCTCAAAGGACCCCCTTGTTCTAGGTTGCCTCCACCATCGCTATTTACAGGTCCAGCATCCCGAAACCCTGCTTTTTCATGGGCACCATCACAGTATGGTTTATTTGCTGATGCACCACAGCGACACAAGGCTAACCGTGTTTGTACTGACTCCTCCTTACCTGCTGCATCTTGGATGATGATTTCACCACGCATATAAAAAGGACCATCCGGTGAAACTACCACCGTGTTACTCTCAGGAATTGGTTCCTGTGGTCCGCCATCAGTACGCTTAAAGTTCAATGCACCTGTTGGACAACGCATTACTACTTTGGCGACTTGATCGGCATTAGCTTTGTCTGGATCTATCCAAGGATCTTTCTTGGCATTGAACACCTCCTTCAGTCCCCGTCCGCACTCAGCAGCATGGATACATAGTTGGCGATTATACCAAACTTCAATATTTTCGCCTGGAAAAATTGTCCGATCTGGTTGAACCTTCAGATTTGGATCGAAGACGGAATAATCTTGGTTAGACATTAGATACTCCTTAGTTTTGATCTGACTGTTCGCGGATTATCTCAAAATCCTATTCCAGACTAGGTTTTACCTAATAGTGTTCTCCCCCATTAACATTGAAGGAATAAAAATCAGGACTGGGGAAGGTGCTAATTAAGTGTGATGTCTAACGACAAGACCCAACAGCCTCTACCCACTTATCGACAAGGGTGCTGTGAGACATATTCCTCTAGATAGAGACATAGTCAATTTTTCACATACCACCTCATTTGTTTTAACATTTTCTTCAAGTATCGTATAGGGTAATCAATACTTTTTATATTACTTATTAGTATGCACATACCACTAACAGTATCAAAGTACTAGCTTATTTTAATTTTAGAGTTTACTCTCAAAAAATATTATTCAGACTTATAGGTATCGATATCATGCTCGACAACTGAATTACGATTATTTTCTTACTTTATGAATCAAGTTAATCAATTTACTTAATATTTTGTTAAATAAATGCAGGAATGGTTGAAAAATCGCTGTATGCCTTATGATGCAAAGCATTGACCCTTTACATGGTAATTGATTTCAAAATTCAATTTAGATGAACTTGTCACAAAGGATTTGTCAGTGTAGACTCGGATGAGTTTCCTATATAGAGATAGTTTGAGGCGCTATATCTTTATATAGTTATTGGAGACTAGAGAATAGTCAATTGCCATAAGACACAGAGAGTGAGCTATCTATGAAATACGAAAATGCCGTTCTAGATGACAAAGAACTTCAAGAAGGTTTAAATAGCATTAACCCTAAATTTGGTGACTTTGTAACTCGGGTAGCGGGTGAAGTTTGGGGACATCCCTTGATTGACCAAAAAACTAAGGCTTTGATTACCATTGCCATTGATGTGGTAAATCAGGATCATACAGGACCTGGTAATCCTTTTGCAGCTCATGTCAATATGGCTCTCAAACAAGGAGCAACTCGTGAGGAAATCGAAGAACTGCTTTTGTTTACATGCGTTTATGCAGGTTTTAATAAAGCAGCTGGTTGCTTTGGTGCCCTCAATGAAGTATTTGAGTCCTAAGCCTAAACACAATTTTCCGAAATTTTTTATACAAAATGGTAAGAAGCGCGAAATCGCTTCATATACCCCAATTGTCAATTAACCGATTGTATCATTCGTAGGGGCGCGGTTTCCGCGCCCTTACAATTTGGAATAATTTAATAGCGGTTTTTACGCTTATGGAATACAAGAGAATTGGTGGAATTCGGACGGGCAGGGATGCCCATCTCACATACAACCGAAAACCCCATTACAAGAGAATTGGTGGAATTCGGACGGGCAGGGATGCCCATCCCACACTCAACCGAAAACCCCATCCTCTCTCCTCTTCCCCCTCTGCCAATGGATGCTGCTGGAGAATAGTGGGTCTGACCCGTTAATACCGAAACTAATACGGATAATTACCTACACTTGAGGGAATCATCCGTTACATCTTTTATAGGGCGCGGAAACCGCTATTGGGCGCGGAAACCGCTATTGGGCGCGGAAACCGCGCCCCTACAGCCATTTCTCTATGAAACTTCGATAAATGCGAAGTTACGGTCTTGCAAATTGTTCGCTTGAATACCTCGTAAAATTGCCAGATCGGTACCTCCAAAGCCAATCAGAGTGTTACCTCCGTCTTGGCTAAAGGTGAGATCATCTTTGGATGACGCGCCAATACCACGAACACCAATCACATCTTCGTCAATGTTAAAGTCAATGATGGTATTGGGTGCATCTGGCAGGTCTCCATTAGCAATCCAGAATTGGTCAGCGCCAGCACCACCAACCAAGATGTTATCGCCACCGGATTGAACATAGAACTTGTCATCACCAGCACCACCTAAAGCGCGATCGCCTGCACCGAGGTAGAAGGTATCATTTCCACCACCACCGGACATGCGGTTACCACCCCGTCCGTTAATGGCATAAAACTCATCATCGCCTTTACCACCAAAGACGCGATCGCGCTCACCAACGAAAAATTCATCACCATCTCTACCACCAAAGATGCGATTTTTACCAACACCAATCGTGGTATCTACGTAATCTTCTCCGCCACCTGCAAAGAGAATATTGTTGTTGCCATCAAAGGAATCGCTAGGATCGGCGGCATCGAAAACATCATTACCAGAAGTGCCAGAGACTACAGTCGCTGGAGGTTTAGGAGGTGGGGCAGTGGCGGTAATATCAATGGAAGTAGGTTTATTCTCTTCCTGCAAGTAAACTAATTGATAATTACCGTCTTCTTGGCGGCTAAATATACTTGATTGACCCCGATCCCCATCTGGAATGTCAGCAAAGGTTCCGGAAATTTCTTTGATGTCACCATCAGGGGTAAATGATGCGTCCAAACGAATGTCATCAGCAGCATCAGAACTTCCATGACCTTCATGACCGGAATCATGAGAACTTCCATGACCTTCATGACCGGAATCATGAGAACTGTCCGTAGAATCACCAGATTCATCAGAACTTCCATGACTTCCATAATGGGCTGATGCAGTATAGGTGAATACCTGTACTTGGTCATACCCATCAGGGGCACCATCTACTGCTAATGTGGTAATGTTGGCGTTTTGGGTTTGCACAGCAGCACCATTGGGTTCATATGGAGTCTGGAGTACATAACCAGATGTGACCTCAACTTCCCCGGTGTAAGAGTCACCGTAGGCTTTAAAGTCTTTAAACAGTACGGTCTCATGGGCTGCTTTACGAGCATCCAGAGCATCTGCTGGATTTTCACGTATTAAAGCATCAATTTCAACGCCACTGTAAACTTCTACTAATCCTTTTCCACCCGCACCTTGACCGACAATGATATCATCGAAGTTATCTCCGTTAACATCACCCGCTGCTAGGTTGATTTTACCTTTGAAGCCTTCGTGGTGATGAAATGCGTCGATTTTGCTGATCAGCTGATAATCTTTACCACTATAAACTTCAATTCGTGGGTTGATTTCACCACCGATACCTACAACTATGTCTGAGAATCCGTCACCATTGATGTCACCGGTTGCCACTGACGCGATGCGTTCAGGGGATACATCCATCCCTTGGAAGACTTGAAACTCTTTAATCAGTAGTTGTGGGTCTCCACCATTAAATAATTTCTTGCCTTCTTCTTGCTCTTCAATCAGCGTCCTACCATCAAAGACTTTAACTGTGAACTTATCCCCTGGTCGATCTACGGAATGCTGGATTGTGACAATATCAGTAACATTATCAGTTACGTTCTGGTTATCAAATGGATTCTTGTAATTAATATCGCCAATGGCGAGATCGATTCCACCTTTGAAGTTTTTGCCGTAGGGGGTTAGCTGGATGCTTTCTTCAATATTGCTAGCCCGAATTAACTCCACATATCCATTGTCATTGGAGCCGAAACCAAGCCAAGTATCCCGTGTATTCAGGATTACTCTGACAGTTGTCATCATTCCTGCATCTTCGTGGAAGAGAATGTGACAATGGTTCACGTAGCTACCAGGGAAATCCTTGAAGTTCATCAGGATTTTGATTTCCGATGGTATGCCATCTACTTGTGGTACACCGTAGGGATTGTCTCGATTAGCTGAATCTGGGGCGTAAGTAGGTGGCATAGCGATAGTATCGCTAAATACCTTATCCAGGTAGGTTCCTTTTATCTCTTCAACTGAGATGCCATTGATTTCTGTGACAATAAACTCATTCTGGTGAATGTGGAATGGGTGCCATTCTACCAAAGGAATATCAGGAACACCTTCTGGAAACTCTTCATCGATGCTTGCATTAGCTATGCTCAAGCCAGATTCGTTGATCAGTGTCCATCTTTCTGTCTCTCCGAGCATTGGTAGAGCGATTGGGGTGGCATTATCAAGAGTAAAATACCCCCCATTAATGGTGTAAGTTCCCTCGAATGTTAGTACTTCTAGGTCATCTGGGTTATTACCTTCTGCGATCGCACCTCCGAGGTTGGCATACCAGACATAGGTACGTTCTTTTAAGGTACCCTCAGCTTCCTCTACTTCTGCACCTTCGACAATTTTATCAGCCTCGTCACTTTTCTTTTCCAGGTATTCATAAGTTTCTGGAAAGTCAGGTTGTTCGACTGTCTCCCCAGTCACTTCAACTGTTGCTAAAACTTGAGATCCCCAAATCAAGTGACCATCGGCAAATCCCTTCTCGATAACGTCTGGTGATGTATCTATTAACGATGAGGTGTCATCACCCAAAATCTCTTCCGTTCCATTGGAAAGGAAGTAATAAGTACCTGCTTCTTCAAATGCGTGCAGCAGAGATATCCGAGTTCCGGGATTGAGTAGTGGGGTTTCTGTGACTAATCTGGCTTTCTCTTCTACTAAGCCAATGGTGTCACCATCAAGTCCCACCACATTAAATTCTTCCAGAGTCAGGTTGCCGTTTCCATCGTCTTTCACCAATTGCACAACGTGGAAGGCATTGGAGGCGAAATTTCCTAAAGAAAAACGATTCCATTCACCAGTCTCAACTTGAATGGTGGGGTTATATTGACCATTGACGGTGTGAATAACGTTTTCTACGGGTTCTTTTAACGGACCACCCCCATATTCAAAGTTACCATTGGGGCGATCGCCTGTGGGTACTTTTGGATCGTAGGGAATTGGTTTGGCGTTAAAACCTACAAATACCGCGTCTGACAGTTCATAAGAACCATCCCCATTGACTTGTAAAGGTGTACCTGCGGGCAACTCTATCTTCAAACTTGGATCTGTTGCATTTAGGGGATCGCTTTCGTCCTTATCCGTTGTTGAGGGATCGTCTATCCTACCAGGTCTATTTGTTTGCTGGATTCCAAAGCTATTAATAGCCATGAAGAACATGTTTTCTTCTTTTGGATTCCAGTTATCTATATCCTCAAGGTCGTGATTGGGGTTAACTACTATGAAACCAGCTAATCCTGCTTCCAACTGTTCAGTCGTTTTTCCGTGCAGGTGGGGATGATACCAGCTAGGTCCAAGGGAATGACCATCTGGGATGTCAATTTCTATATCCCAGCTGTCTTTGGATTCTACGAGGCTAAGAACATTATCCCCATGTCCCATGGGTGATACATGCATACCATGGGCATGAAAGTTGGTTGCTTGCCCTTCTAAATTATTGTTGAGTTTGATTCTAATTTTATCTCCAGGTTCTACAATCAACATTGGTCCTGGAACCAAGCCGTTATAGCCCATGAGAGAATCATAGGGAGTTTCCTTGTTACCAAACCAGGGAATTATGCCATCTCCTGCTTTTAGAGTCCCGAAGCCATCGATTTCGATTTCTTCGAGATCATCCATGTCTAGGGTTAGTTCTAATACCCCGTCTTCACCCCAACTCGAATAGTAGGTTCCTTCAGCTTCATCATTCTGCCAATCTATAAAAGGGTCTTTAAAGATCACCGGATTCTCAGGGTCATGAGTCGGTAATACCTTTAAATAACCTCCTGTACCTTCTGTCTCAATCCCATCACTCCATAAGTCAAAGTTTTCTTGACCGATAATATATGCGTCTTTCAAAGACACCAAATCTTCTGCTAAAGCCACCATAATGGTATTTTCTCCTGGAAAAATAATTAGAAATTAGGCAAAAATCATCTTTAAAGAAGACAAGCCATGAGGCAAGCTTCAAGAAACTCTCCTCACCTTGAAGGTGGGATATTTGAGGTTATCAACATTGAAAATCGATGATTACCAAAATCATCAAGAAATATTAATGCTATCTCTTTAGAAAGTATAACACCGAAATTTTTTCCGTCACTGTACCCTCTGTATTCTATATTTTATACTCTGATTTTGCAGTGTTCAAAAAATAGCTCTATATCATTTTTTCCTGCAAAAACTCTGGTTTTAATGTTTAATTAATCTCAATAAAACCATCTAATAACCTTGATGAATTGTTTTATAGATATATATGAATTCATCATCCTAAACTAATTTTTGTAAATTTGTGCTTAACAGCTGACCGCAAATTATCAGAGGTTGTCAAAATTTAACTTCATAGTATCTTTACTAAATCTTCATTGCATTTTCATGGGGCATTGCTATAATATTAAATCCTTTATTTACTTATTCCTTTTCCCTTTCCTACCCCCAAGGTAGTAGTCTGGAGTAAGTAGTTACTCTGTGTCTGGGCAAGGAGAGGGAAGTCGGTCGGAGGAGGTGAGGTTTTAGTCATAAATAATCATCAGGACTTGATATAACTTCTTCACCGATAACATCAGTTTTTACGGATAACATTAGTTTTTTTTGTTCCATACAATTCATGCTTCTTGAAACAAGCATTGGTTTATACCTTTATCTGGACAAGAAAAATCAATCATGGAGCATAGTCATCGACAAATGGATGAATATTATGTGTAATTAAACTAACAATTTATTCATGGTATATCTACCGTAAAAACTCTTAAAGAGGGCAGTAAGATAAATTGGATGGGGGTTTTTTTGGAACCTCTGATTACTCTCCTTACGGAACCCTGGATTGTAACTAACAACTTGCACCAGTTCCGATAACAGGAGCCAGAGGCTCCAAACCCTGATTACCAGCGTGACGCTGGTAACTAGTGGTTTGTCCCATTAATTATGAGGGGGTTTCCATCACACCCACCTGGGACTATAAGTCCCAGTCTAATAGTCAAAGTCATATAAATATGACTATAAAACTAGCCATCAAAACTAATGGGACAGAACACTAGTA
>JAAUYI010081765.1_pt1 | contig 23307 bp, 18 predicted proteins | sample 7278041 | NCBI WGS metagenome assembly JAAUYI01 (sample SAMN14350216, study PRJNA611818) | marine sediment metagenome | isolation source: surface marine sediment (0.6m) | place: French Polynesia: Moorea | collected 2018-08
GGGTTTCGACTAGACCTGTTTTTGTTTTAAACTGTGAGATGGTTAATTCGATTGGAATAAAGCGCAGAATGGAAATCGGGCAAAAAGTAAAAGTACATCGTTTGAGAGACCGTGTTAATAACAATGTTGCTAATAAATTAGGCAAGGTTGGCATAGTTCGAGAGTATAAAATGACTGACGGTAGTGGGGTTGGTGTTGTTGTGCAGTTTGATGACAAGACAGCAACCTGGTTCTTTGAAGATGAGATTCAACCAGTAGGGTAGTCATAAAATAATAAATAAAAATATAAGCGGTGACAAACAAGAGGAATTAAATTTATATGTCCCTAATTATTACTTTTTTAGGTAAAGGCGGTGTAGGTCGTACTACTATAGCGATCGCTACTGCCAAGAAATTTGCTAGTCGTGGGGAAAAGGTACTCTTGGTGGGGCAAGACCCCAGTCCCGCTTTTGGTTTACATTTAGGTATTACACCCCAACCAGAACCCCAAGAAGTTGCAGCCAATTTTTCAGTAGTTCAGATTCAAGCAACTACTCTACTGGAGGAAAATTGGTCAGAGGTAAAAAAACAAGAAGCTAAGTATTTGCGATCGCCTATACTCAAAGATGTTTACGGTCAAGAGTTGGGTATTCTCCCAGGCATGGATGAAGCATTGGCTCTTAATGCCATTCGTGAATACGATCAAAGCAATCAGTATGATGTAATTGTCTACGATGGTTCGGGAAATATAAATACTTTAAGAATGATGGGTATGCCAGAAATACTAAGCTGGTACATTCGTCGTTTTCGGGGTATTTTTGTCGAATCAGATATAGTAAAAGCTCTATCTCCCTTTGTTCAACCAGTTACTAGTGCCATCCTCAATGTATCTTGGACAGCAGATAATTTTGCTCCTGAACAAACTAATCAAGCTAATCAATTACTAGAAAAGGGAAGAACTGCTTTAAACGATCCCACCAGGGTAATTTCCTATCTGGTAACTACCTCTAAACCTGATGCAGTAGCGACTGCTAAATATCTTTGGGGTAGCGCACAACAAATTGGCATGACAGTAGGTGGTGTTTTGCTCAATCAAGCAGAAACTACCGAATCTCTAGCTACTGAATTTAATCCTTTAAATATTACCTCTCTTCCCACGATTCCTGAAGCTGAGTGGCAACCCCTAGTGGATAGCTTACCTAGTTTTCGAGATGGTAAAGATACACCTAGTCCCACAACGATCGATTTGGCAACTAAGAAAATTAAGATCTTTCTCCCTGGTTTTGCCAAACAGGAAGTTAAACTAACTCAATATGGGCCAGAAATTACCATTGAAGCAGGAAATCAGCGTAGAAATATTAGTCTTCCTCCCGCTTGGAGTGGTCGTGCCGTGACAGGGGCTAAATTTCAGAATGGTTATCTAGAAGTAACTATCGGCTAGTTGAAAATTTACAAGTTTACAAAAAATATAGATTATGTCTGACTCTTCTACCTCTAGTCAAACTAATTCCATCCCAGAAAATCAAGATAATAATAAAGGCTCTAAAGCTCGTCAATTATTAGGGATGAAAGGTGCAGCCGATGGAGAAACCTCCATTTGGAAAATTAGGTTGCAGTTGATGAAACCGATTACCTGGATTCCTTTGATGTGGGGAGTCGTCTGTGGTGCAGCTTCTTCTGGTTCTTACACTTGGTCAGTAGAAAATGTTCTCATAGCAGCAGCCTGTATGTTTATGTCTGGACCTTTGTTGGCTGGATATACTCAAACTATTAATGATTTTTACGATCGCGAAATAGATGCGATTAATGAACCCTATCGTCCTATTCCTTCTGGGGCAATCTCCATACCTCAGGTAGTAACTCAAATTCTCGTGTTACTCTTTGCTGGCATAGGCTTATCCTATCTCCTCGACCTTTGGGCAGGGCATGAATTTCCGATTATGCTTTGTTTAACTTTGGGTGGAGCATTTCTGGCTTATATCTACTCGGCACCTCCTTTAAAGCTAAAACAAAATGGCTGGCTAGGTAATTATGCTCTTGGCTCTAGTTACATTGCCCTACCTTGGTGGGCTGGTCATGCTTTGTTTGGAGAATTAAACTGGACAATAGTTATTCTGACTCTAATCTATAGTTTTGCTGGGTTAGGTATTGCTGTAGTTAACGATTTTAAAAGTGTGGAAGGCGATCGCACTTTGGGGTTAAAATCTCTACCTGTCATGTTTGGGGTGACTACTGCTGCTTGGATTTGCGTCATCGCGATCGATGTTTTTCAAGCTGGCATTGCTGGTTATCTAGTTGCTATTCATGAAAATATCTACGCGCTTATTTTATTGTTATTGGTAGTTCCCCAAATCATTTTTCAGAATGTCTACTTCTTACGAGATCCGCTCAAAAATGATGTGAAATATCAAGCTAGCGCGCAACCTTTCTTAGTTTTAGGGATGTTAGTCGCTGGTTTGGCTTTAGGACACGCTGGAGTTTAAATCAGTTAACAGTGACAAGTATATGGTCAAAATTGAAACCTAGTGTTTCAATAGGACTTGTTTGCGTTTGCACCTGCTGATAACTGATATGACCGAACTTTTACAAACTATTTTCCAAAGCTTACAAGAGCTTATTGGTACTGCCATCAAAAATGTACCAGGGTTAGTGGGCGGATTAGTGATTTTATTTTTGACGCGCTATTTCGCTCAAATTTGCCAAAAAGTAGCTAATAAAGCTGGAGAAACAGCTTTACGCAGTCAATCTTTACAAATACTGCTTAATAAAACTACCTATGTCGGTACTTGGGCAGTAGGAATACTATTTGCTTGTGTAGTAGCTTTTCCTGGTTTAGACTTAGGCGATATTATTGCTACCTTGGGTATTGGTTCTGTTGCGATCGGTTTTGCTTTTCAGGATATTGTTAAAAACTTTCTCGCTGGAATTATCTTGTTAGTTGAAGAACCTTTCCGTATTGGTGATGAAGTGGTGATCGGTGATTATCAAGGTAGGGTTGAAAATATTAGCATCCGCACTACGCAAATTCGTACCTACGAGGGAGAAAAAATCCTCTTGCCTAATGCCACAGTATTCACTGATGCTGTTAAAGTGAGGACTGCTTATGTTTCTCGACGTACAGATTTAGGAGTGGGAGTTGACTATAACACTCCCCTGTCAGAAGCTGCTGAAATTTTAAATAAAACTATTCAACGAGTAGAAGGTGTACTAAGTAATCCTCTTCCTGAAATAGATCTAGTTAATTTTGGTGATAGCTCGATCGATTTTGTGGTTCGTTATTGGACTTATCCAGCCCAAAAAGAAGTACGCCATGTGCAAACTAGGGCAATAATCGCTATCAAAAAAGCTTTGGATGAGGCAGATATTAATATTCCCTATCCTATTCGTACTCTCTACCATTATGACCAGGATAAGTATAATGACTACCTGCCTAAATCCCCTCATGAAAACAATAATGATTTTAACTAGTTCCAGGTGAGCGAATCTCTTGCCATAATGACAAATATTGTTTTTCTAGATTGGGAGAAAGATTTTCCAGAAAATCACTTTGAGGCACAACTTCTAAACTAGATTTAACAAAATAGTTATTTTGCAGATTTTTGGGTAAGTTTGCCGATCTGTTTTTTGCTAATACTGGAGAAATAGCATTGGTAAATAAAGATATTTGATTCGCTGCTTTTGCCTGCCAACAAAAATCTATCCAGCGATCGCCCAAAGGTGATTTGTCTTCATCGATAGAAACTGATAAATAGTTAGGTTGAACCCATAAATCTGTCCAGAGAGAAGTTCCCGACTTGGGTACAACAATTTTGATATCAGAGTAACGTTTGAGTAACGGTAAAATATCTGTAGACCAACCCACAGCCACCCAGGTATCTCCTAAAATTAGAGGCTGTAAATAATTAGTAGAACTGTAAAATTTGACTTGTTTGTGTAATTCTTCCAGTTCAGATTTTAACTTAGATACTTGAGTTAAGTCACTAGTATTGTAGGAGTATCCTAGTTTTTTCAGAGTTAAGCCAATTACCTCTCTTGGCTCATCTAATAAAGAGATAAGTCCTTGTAATTCTGTTCTCCACAAATCCGACCAATCCTGTGGTGTCCAACCTAAGGCTTTAAACTTATCACGACGATAGGCAATAATCGTATTCCCCCAGCGATAGGGCGCACCATATATTTTTCCCTCACAGTCTATTTCCCCTTCAGAGTTTCTCCTTACTAATGTTTGCCAAGCAGAAGGTAGTTGATGCCAATTTTTGAACTTAGAAAGGTCAAAAGGTTGAATCAATCCTTGTTTAACAGCACTGGATAATTGATAATCACTCAAAGTTACTAAATCTGCAATTGTTTCCGTTCTTTTGAGCATATTTAGGAAAATATTTGGCTCCTCATTTTGATTCTCATTTTCTTGCTGCCAACTTGCTAGTAAATCAAACAATTTATTTAATTGACTTTTTGGTGCAAAATTAAGTTTTGTTCCATTAGTGAGAGTTTTGCGAAAATCATTTAGTAATTGAGGTGGAATTGAACCCTGGAGCAAAAGGACTTTAAGAATATTCTGTTGATTGCTACAACCAGAAATAAATTGTCCTGCCATTAAACTTGCAGCACTTCTTAACAAAAAAGAACGGCGATTAAGCATAAATTGAATTGGGTTGAAGAATTAAATTGTATAGCTGATAGTCTTTTTTCGATCGATTAAAGATGTTTGAATAGATATTCAAATCATAAAAAAATCATTGTTTTTTTAATTTTTTCTTGATGGAAAATAATTTATTTTTCACTTTGCTCAATTAATAAATTTTAAGTAAAAGAGGAATTGTTAAATGAATCAGGAATAGTACAGGGTTTTTGTTTATAGCTTCTAGCATAAGAGGTAAGACAAAATTAAACCCTTGCTAATCCCATGGATGCACTACAAATACAAATCAGTGAATTGAATCAAAAAGTCGATCAATTACACAAATTAATCGAAAGAATTAGCGCACAAGTAAATGCTCTAACAGCAGAGAACGGAAATCGTCCCGAAAAATCTGCTTATTCTTCATTGTCAGTTATTTCTCCTATGATGTCTCATTCTTCCTCAATTTATGGAGAAAGAGCAAATTCTTTTACTCACAAAGACATTTTAGTAGATGATGGCAGCGAGCAAACTCATATGAATTCTACTAAAGAGCAAGATTTATCCCCAGATATACAGATTCGTAGGTTAACAGCCCAACTGACTGCTGCTTATAATCGCATTGCTTCTTTAGAAGAACAATTGCTAGCTTGCAGAATTAAATCTTAAGTGGCAATAACGAGAAAAAAGTGTTTCAACAGCCATTAACAATTGTGTAGGAGTCCATTCCTGCTTTAGATAAGCAGCAATAGCGCATCCTCCAGCACCGACTCCCTCTTTCACATACCCTCGTTCATAAGCACAGAAACTGGAATAGCTAGAAGTAGAAAAATTGAGTTTTGCTGCTAAGAGAGAAACTCCATCTATTAGCTCAGCCAGTCCGACAGTATCTCCTGTCGAGTCTTCTGCTACCCAAGAAGTAGTCCCTACTACAATTTGCTCTAATTGAGCGGGGAGAGAAAAATAATTAACAATTGCTTGGATTAGTGCATACACTGCCAACATTTGTGTACCCCCTGCTAACATTACACCAGTGGTTTTACTAGCAGCGATCGCCATTCCTGCAACTACAATTTGCATGGGATCACCTACTGCTGCTACTAATCTCATAGGGTCTACTCTTTCAATCCTTGACCAAGAAAGTAATTCAGCTTGTTGTAATCCTGCCGTCACCACAGACCATTTTTGAGTATGATTACATTGCGGATGGCTACTATTAACTTTGCCCACAGCTTTTATGCCTAAACCCGTCAAAATGGCTAAGGCAGTTGTTGTTCCACCAACAACACATTCTCCAATAATTAGATATTCTTGAGTTTTGGCTAACTTTTCTCCCCATTGTAAACCTTGCTCAAATAGATATCTTACGGTAGAGTAAGGCAAAGCCTGTCCACTAGTAAGACATTGGGCAGGAAGACCACCCAAGTCAATATTTGGTACTGTAAGTGGGTGAGGTAAACCAGCATTGAACAAATGTACTGGTATAGCCAAAGATTCAACAATAGCGCGGGAGATAAAGGCTGGAGAAGCTCCTGCTTTGAGGATAGGCAAAGGATGCTTGGGATGGGATCTAGCTCCACAATACAAAAATTCAGCATCAGCAACTGCTGTATACTCCCTATCTTGAGGAGTAGCTCCGGCTGCGGAAATCCCAGGAATCAAACCAGTAGCCGTAAATCCTAAAACGCAAGCAAAGGTAGGAGAACAACCCTGATATTGCTGTAACCATTTATTTCCTGAGCTAACCCGAGTATAAACTTGAATCATGATCACTAAATCGCTACTTACTACTTTTTATGACCGGTGACCGAATAGAGACAAGGCATGCCTTGTCTCTACTTACTAACCACCCAAATTAATAACCCAATAGCACTTGTACCCATTGAGGAGGACGAGAAATAGGATTACCAAGACGGTCTAAAAGTATTAAAGCTACTAGATGTACTGCAAACAAATAAATCAAATTATTAATGATAATCATGATTAAAGCGAGTATCTGAATTAAAACAAAACTAGGTTGAGTTAACAAACCTAGCTTGATAAAAATCCAATCTGTCAATTCTGTAATTTGAGTAATTACATAAATCCAAAGGTCTTCACCTAAAAGAATAGAGAATAGCCAAAAGCGAAAAAATAAACCTAGAGTCCCAATTATAGTGCCTACTGCAATGGAAAATTCCCAATTAACGCCTCTACGCCAAAAAGTCCCCAACTGTACACCCATCAGACCATAGGGCATAAGAAAAACAATACTACGAGTAGGTCCCATCAAAACAGATAAAAGTAATCCAGATACCAATGCGGACATCCAAGAAGCACGAATACCCCGCCTAAGATAGACTAAAGCAATGGGAATAGGAAAAAAAATCTTGAGTACAGGCCCTAAAGGAAAATAATAATCTATTAACCAAATTAAACTGGCAGTACTCGCTAAAAAGGCAGTCTCAACTAAAATAATGGTGTTAGTCTTACTTGAAATCGATCTCTGAGTATTCGTCTGGAGAGTAACTGTTTTTTTAGATGAGTTTAAATTAAAATCATCCTCGTCAATCCAATTAGTTTCTTCTTCCCAAGAATCAGAAATTGAAGCTGGTAATTTATTTTTTTTGTCATCTGTAGACATAAGGCAATTATGTGAGCAGTAAAAATATTTAACTTCATCCCTTAAGTAATTGTATTCTCTAAAGCAAGTACATCAGGAATACGAAGTAAATCCGCATCTCTTTTAATTAATCCTTTCTTTTCCAGCTTGGTTAAAACTCTAGTTACAGTTTCCCTGGCTAATCCACTCAGACTACTTATTTCCCGATGAGGTAAATTAGGGATTTCTGTACCTTTCTCTCCTTGTTTGCCTTGTCCTTCTACTAAAAATAAAATTGCATCTGCCACACGGGAAATGCTACTTGCCTCCCGTAATTGTAATCTGCGGTTAACTTGACGTAATCTTTTGGCCATTAACTGTGCTAAACGCATTCCCGCTAAAGGCTCTGTAGTAATCAAATCGACGAAATCTTGAGAAGGGATACGACCTATTTCCGTATCAGTCAAAGTAATGGCATCTGTGGAGCGAGGCATTTTATCTATGGCAGCCATCTCGCCAAAAATTTCTCCTTTGCCAATAATATTGAGCGTAACTTCTTTGCCGTCTAGATTGTAAGTTCTAATTTTTACCCAGCCTTCGATAATAAAATAGACAGACCCTCCCCAATCATTTTCCAGAAGAATTATTTGATTAGCAGGATGAGTCAACGTTACAAAATGATTTCCCGCCTTTTGCAATTTTTCTGCTGGTAATCCTTCCAGAAAAGGAACAGATTGAAGAATTGGATCGAGTTCAATATTTTGTTCGATTTGTCTGAGTTGCTCTTCCATAACATATCTTAAGTAGAGAGAATATCCCCTTTTTGGCATTAGTCAAGTTAAGTTCTGCCAGAGTATATTCTTGAGAGTTTATTAGCTTTATTCCCAATCATAATCAATCAAAATGCTAAATAGTGAAAAGCCATAAGATACGAAGCCTGCGATCGAATTATAAGTAGCTGAATATATATTTAACTCAATTAATTACATCTACCTACCTAAGTCTCTAGACATAACTGTTTAAACTCTGCACTCCCTTCTTCCCTCTTTCTTCCTTTTTCTGCCTTAGTCTTGACAGGGCAATTAATTTTGTTCAATTGCTTTCTCATTTTCTAGAGAATCCGTATTAACCTCATCCAAGACACAAAAACTTCATATCCAAATTGTTCTGCTTAAAGATTTAATAAAGTGTGCTTCTAAGACTTTCTTAGGGTAATTGGTATTGCGTAAAATTACCCTTAATAAATGCCTATCTTTTTGTCCAAAATAAATCACCAATAATCTATATATATATTAAATATAAAGTTTATGACTTTTTCTTCTAATGCTCAGATGATGCCTGCTCAAGCCATGAATGTTAATCAAGAATGGCAAGTTCACCCTTCAGTATTAAGTAAAACAAAACGCTTAATTGATATTTCTGGTGCTTTACTAGGTTTGACTGTAACTACTATTCTTGCTGTTCCCATTGCTCTGATTATGCAGTTAGATAGTCCTGGGCCCGTTTTATATAGTCAACTGCGTTGTGGTCTTAATGGTAAACCCTTCCGTATTTGGAAATTTCGCTCTATGGTTGTAGGAGCAGATAAAAAACAACATTTAGTTAAAAACCAAGCAAAAGGTCACATTTTCAAAAACGAAAAAGATCCCCGTATTACTAGGTTTGGCAGTTTTTTGCGTCGGACTAGCTTAGATGAATTTCCTCAATTTTGGAATGTGTTGAAAGGAGACATGAGCTTAGTGGGAACTCGCCCTCCTACCCTTGAAGAAGTTTCCCGATATGAAAAACACCACTTTCAGCGTCTTCAGGTTAAACCAGGTCTTACTGGAGAATGGCAAGTAAAAGGGCGTTCTAGTATTATAGATTTTGAAGAAATAGTCAGAATGGATCTAGATTACCAGCAACAATGGTCTAGATTATATGATTTATACCTTATTTTTCAGACAATTAAGGTTGTATTAGCTAGAAAAGGAGCTTATTAAAACTCTTTGTTAGTCTTTAGCTCTAAGTGTTATGTGCTTTAATGGTATCTCTTACGATACCATTTTTTTATTTTCTGAGAACGATATTATAAAAATGCTTAATTTTACTAGAACTACTGTAGATTTCATAATATTATCTTAATTTAATTGTTGAGTGACTATTCAAGCCTTCATAATTTTAGTAATAAAACTATGGAGAAATTGGAAATATTTTACTCAATTAAATGAGGACTGCTACCTTTGCCATTACAATAGGCTACTGCGGACAGATATTTTCGTATTTTTGGAAACCCACGGGACTTAACTTACAGCAAAACTTGAGCTAGACAGTTTAACACTGTTATTATTGGCAATCTGGCTGTCACTTACTATTTAGTCCTGACTTCTCAAGCAAAACTGAACAAATCAAACACAGCGATTAAATTACTAGATGATTATGGCAAAGGTTCTTGTATCTGATTCAATTGACCAAAGTGGGATTGATGTACTTTCTCAAGTTGCTCAAGTGGATGTGAAAACTGGTCTACCACCAGAAGAATTAGTTAAAATTATTCCCAATTATGATGCTTTAATGCTTCGTTCTGGTACTAAAGTCACTAAAGAAGTTATCGAAGCTGGTACTCAATTAAAGATTATTGGTCGTGCTGGGGTAGGAGTAGATAATATAGATGTTCCCGCAGCAACTCGTCAGGGGATCGTAGTAGTCAATTCTCCAGAAGGTAATACGATCGCAGCAGCAGAACATGCTTTAGCGATGATGTTATCTTTATCTCGTCAAATTCCTGATGCCAATCAATCTCTTAAACAGGGCAAATGGGAACGTAAGCGTTTTATGGGCTCAGAAGTCTATAAAAAAACCTTGGGAGTTGTTGGCTTGGGTAAAATTGGTTCCCATGTGGCTACAGTAGCGCGATCGATGGGAATGAAAATCCTCGCTTACGATCCCTTTATCTCTACCGAAAGAGCAGATCAACTGGGCTGTCGTTTAGTAGATTTAGATTTATTATTTAGTGAATCAGATTATATAACTCTCCATATTCCCAAAACACCAGAAACTGCTAATCTGATCGATGCCGAGGCTCTAGCCAAAATGAAGCCTACTACCAGAATTATTAACTGTGCTCGTGGTGGCATTATTGATGAATCCGCTTTAGCTTCCGCGATCGCAGAAGGGAAAATTGCTGGTGCAGCGATCGATGTTTTTGCTAATGAACCTTTGGGAGAGTCTCCTTTAACCGAACTAGGTTCTAACTTAGTGCTTACTCCTCATTTAGGAGCATCTACCGCAGAAGCACAAGTAAATGTAGCAGTGGATGTAGCCGAACAAATTAGAGATGTTCTTTTGGGTTTACCAGCAAGATCTGCGGTTAATATTCCTGGCTTAAATCCAGATGTCATGGAAAAACTAAGACCTTATCTTCAGTTAGCAGAAACTTTGGGAACTATGGTAGCTCAAGTAGCTGGAGGCAGAATTGAACAGTTAAATATTCGTTTGCAGGGAGAATTAGCCAGTAATAATAGCCAACCCATAGTTGTTGGGGCATTAAAAGGTCTGCTTTCTCAAGCTTTGAGAGAGCGAGTTAACTATGTCAATGCCAGCATTGAAGCAAAAGAAAGAGGTATTCGAGTTATTGAGACTAAAGATACTTCTATTCGTGATTATTCTGGTGGTTCATTACATGTAGAAGCTAAAGGTGCCAACGGAACACATTCAGTTACAGGAGCATTACTTGGTGATGGGGAAATTAGAATTACCAATTTAGATGAATTCCCGATCAATGTTCCTCCTAGTGAATATATGCTATTTACTCTTCACCGAGACATGCCTGGCATTATTGGCAAAATTGGGTCATTATTAGGTAGCTATAATGTCAATATCGCTAGTATGCAAGTAGGTCGCAAAATTGTTCGGGGCGATGCAGTAATGGTACTTAGTCTAGATGATCCTCTTCCAGAGGGAATCCTAAACGAAATTACCAAAGTTGCTGGCATTCGGGATGCTTATACAGTTAAGCTCTCATAAATAGCATCTGGTTAACTCTTAATTGGAAGTAAACAATGTCCAATCGCTGGTGGGAAATAGTTATATTCTGCGATCCAGTTCTGGAAGAATCTGTTTTCTGGCGACTAGAAAAGTTTGGTTGTTCGGGAACGGCTACCCAGATCAAGGAAAATTGTCCTTTGATCAAAGCCTATATTCCTGAAATTGCAGTACGGTTGCTTGATTTAGCAGCTTTATCTTTGTGGTTGAATCAAGATGCGATTTTAATGGAAGCTTCATCTCCTCAAATTCAATGGCATTTGATTGATGAAGAAGATTGGGCAAGTAGTTGGAAACAATATTGGCAACCAACCAAAATAGGCGATCGCTTTTTGGTTTATCCTGCTTGGCTAGAAATGCCAACAGAAGAGGAAAGACTAATACTACGTCTAGACCCAGGAACAGCTTTTGGAACAGGTTCTCATCCTACAACGCAACTGTGTCTAGAATCTTTAGAAATGCGTTTATACGAGAACGCAGAAGCTCAAACCATTGCAGATATTGGCTGTGGTTCTGGTATTTTGTCTATAGGTTCGGTTCTTTTGGGGGCTAAAAAAGTATACGGAGTAGATACCGATCCCCTGGCAGTAAAAGCTAGTCGTAGTAATTGTCAACTTAATCAAATAGACCGCCAGCGTTTAGTGATCACTCAGGGTAGTATCGAGGAGTTAATGGAAGAATCTGGACATCAGGCTTTTGATGGGGTTATCTGTAATATTTTGGCAGAAACCGTTATTGATTTATTTCCCCTCTTCGATCTCTGTACTCATGAGGATAGTTGGGCAATCTTGAGTGGGATACTCCTTGACCAGGCACAGGCGATCGCCGATATAGTAGAAGGGCAAGGCTGGACTGTTGCTGCTTTATGGAAAAGAAAAGATTGGTGTTGTTTTAATGTTCGCCGTTCAGAACATGTGGGTAAGCGAGTTCGACCAACGTAATGTAGGGGCGAACGGCCGTTCGCCCCTACTAATCTGGTAAGGTTAAAATTTGTACACCATCTTTAGTTACCGCGATCGTATGCTCAAATTGGGCAGAAAGCTTACCATCTTTAGTAATTGCTGTCCAACCATCTTCTAGGATGACAGCTTCCCAAGTACCCTCATTAATCATTGGCTCAATGGTAAATACCATGCCAGGTTTGAGCTTTTTGCCTTTACCTGCCCTACCATAATGAGGAATTTGGGGCGCGGTATGAAAAATATGACTCACACCATGTCCAACAAAATCTCTAACCACGGAAAAACCATTGGCTTCAGCATATTCTTGGATAGCAGCACCAATATCACCGATTCTATTGCCTGGCTTAACTGCAGCAATACCCCGATGTAAACATTCCTTGGTTACTTCTACCAGTTTTTTAGCAGTAGGAGAAGGAGTCCCGACAAAAAAAGTTCTTGATGTATCACCATGATAACCATCTAAGATAGGGGTTACATCAATATTGATAATATCTCCTGATTGTAGAATCTGTTTCGCATTAGGAATACCGTGGCAAACTACTTCATTCACACTAGTACAAAGAGATTTAGGAAAAGGATTATTTTTAGGTCCATAGCCTAAAGGGGCACTCACTGCACCATGGGCTTGCGTCCATTTTTCTGCTTCATCATTGATTTCTAGGGTACTTACTCCTGGTTTCACCATTGGTTCTAAATGATCTAGAAGTTTGGCAGCTAAACTGCCTGCACGACGCATTTTATCTATTTCTCGACTGGAGAGTAAAGTAATCCTTTCGCTTCCCATAAATACCTAATCTTCTATTAATCAACCTTCAACACCTTGTGAAGAGCTTTAATCTTGTAATTAAACTTTAATTGTCATTTGATTAGCTTAACAGTTTTTTCTATCTAAATCATATGTTTTTTAGCTTAGTAGCAGGTTTATTTTTCTTGGTTACAATTTTTCAATAATATTTTCAAATATTTTCAGCAAATTTAGGCAAATTACTTTTTAACCAAAGAGTATCAGATTTTCGATTAGTTTGTAACTCTAATAACCTAATTCCTTGTTGGGGTAAAGGATTAATTAATTGCTGAAGCTGTTGCCAATTTTTGATTAGTTGATATCCAATTGTATGGGTGAGACATAATTTTTCAAAATTAATTGCTTGAGGAGTAGCAAAGTAATCTTCAAAGGGGGGATCGAACTGAGAAATAGGAAGCATTTCAAAAATGCCCCCACCATTATTATTAATCAGAATAATAGTTAAATGTCCCTGAAAGTGATTATTAATTAAGAAACCATTAGTATCGTGGAGTAAAGCCAAGTCTCCAGTTAAGAGCACTGAACTCTGATGGCGATGAGCTATACCCAAGGCAGTAGATAAAGTGCCATCTATTCCATTAGCCCCACGATTAAAATAAGGAATTACTTGACCATCATTGGGTTGCCAAAAAAACTCCGCATTGCGTACTGACATACTATTGGCAATAAACAATGGTGTGTTCGGAGGTAAGTACTGAGATAGTAACCAAGCAGTTTTGCCTTCATATAAGAATGACAAAGAATCCATATTATTTCTAATAGCTTGGATTACACTATTTTCTGCTTTAAGCCATTGTTTTAAATAATTTGTTGAAGATTTATTGGGTAAAAATTCCTTGGCTGAATAAGTAGATAATTCCTCGACAGAAAATCGTAAATGAATAGCATTGCCATGAAGAGAATCAAAATTTTCCGAAGTTGGTTCAATAATCCATCGTTGAGCTTTGATTTTACCTAACCATGAGCGTAACTGTTTACTGGTAGGTAGTTCACCAATTTGAATGACTATTTCTGGGATTAATTGTTCGGCTAGAGAAGTATTCCTGAGAATTAAATCGTAGGTAGAAACTAGATAGGGATTGAGGGAAGCATAGTTTCTGAGCGGAGAAAGAGCTTCTGCTAAAACAGGAAATTGGAGAATTTGACTAAGATAAGCGATCGCCTGACAATAAGTTTCGGCTTTGTTTGGTTGGGCTAAACCAGCGATAATGATTCCCTTTTGTTTCGATCTCCATTGATTAATATCGAGGTGTAGGGGCGGTTCGCCCTTGGGGTTCGACAGTTTGCTCAACGGGGGAAACCCCCGCAACGCAACTATCTCACGAACCGCCCCTACAATAGGTGTAGAAATATGGCTAAAAAATTCTTGTATAGGGAATTTGGCTTTAAAATCTGCTATTTCTGGTTGAATTATGGGGGCAAGAGGTTCATCAAAAGGTAAATTGAGATGAACCACTCCTCTAATAGGAAAGGATGCTCGCTCCCAAGCATGAATAATATTTTGCCTTAGATAGCGCAGCATAGCTAAATCTGCTACTGGTAAAGCTAATTCTGCTTGCCAGTTGGGATAATTGCCATAGAGTTTGAGTTGATCGATAGTTTGCCCTGCATGACAATTCCTCAATTGAGGCGGGCGATCGGCAGTTAAAATGATTAACGGTACATGACTTTCTTTAGCTTCTATAACTGCAGGGTAAAAATTAGCTCCTGCCGTACCCGAAGTACACACTAACACTATTGGTTGACCAAGTTTTTTACCTATACCCAAAGCAAAAAAAGCAGCAGAACGTTCATCGAGAATGGGAATTGTCTCAAGATAAGAATGTTGGGCAAAAGCAACAGTTAAAGGAGTAGAACGAGAGCCAGGACAAATAATAGCTGTAGTCAATCCTAGACGATGAAAAGTTTCGACTAAAACCGATCCCCACAGAGTGTTAACATTGCGAAAGTCGAGCATTAAACTAACGCTTTGAGTAAAGATTGCAATTTGAGTTGAATTTCGGCAAATTCCTTATCAGGATTAGAACCAGAAACAATCCCTGCTCCAGCATACAGTCTAGCGCGATCGCCATCAATTAAAGCCGAACGGATTCCCACAATAAATTCACAATTACTTTGATGATCTACCCAGCCCAAAGGCGCAGCATATAAAGAGCGATCAAATTTTTCATAACAACGAATTCGTTCACAAGCAATTTCTGTAGATACACCAGCAACCGCAGGAGTAGGATGTAAATGAGCAACAATGTCTAGGGGATCGATATCCTTAGGTAAGTGAGCATAAATTGGTGTCCATAAATGCTGAATATTAGATAATTGTAATAATTGTAGTGGTAGTTGTTGTGGTTTTAAATCTAGTTGACGTAAGCGTTTTAGTAAGAAATCACTAACTGCTTGATGCTCTCGTTTTTCTTTGCGACTCTTAAGCAGTAAATTAGCTAACTGAACATCTTCCGCCGTTGTTTTGCCTCTAGGGGCAGAACCTGCTAAGGCATCGGTTACTAATTGTTGATTTTGGATGCTAATTAAGCGTTCAGGGCTAGCACCGATAAAATTCTGTCCCTTGCCATTGCTAGTAGAAAAAATGTAGCAGTCTGGATGGCGTTGGCGTAAATTATTAAGAGATTCAATTATCCTAAAAGGAACTGGAGAATGGACATCAGTGGTATGAGCAATTACAATTTTGCTCAACTCGTCCACGGCGATCGAGTTTAATGCCGAAGTAACTACTGACTTAAAATAGTTGGGATTATCTTGTGATGAGTTATTACTTTTTTGAAATTTGTTATCTAAATTTAGATCTATCTTAATTTCTTCTTGATTTGACCAATCAAATACAGCTATTTTTTGCCTGATTTCTTCCGTGATAGTTTGAGTTTTTTCATTACTATTAACGGGTAAATTAACAATAAAGATACAGCTTTTATTTTTCTTGACTACTTGAAAACGAGGTAAGAAAATTGTTGCTGCTGGGAAAGGGGAATAACTTTTATTGCATTCAGGAAAAAAAGTAAAGCTACAAAAAATATAAGGTCCAGAACCAGTTATATTATGCTCACCTTTTCTGATTGTTTGTTTCAAACAAGTTTGAATAAAATCTTTGGCTATAGTAAATCTATCCCGCGACTTAATAGTGATTTTTTTTGTAACTCCACAAGCAGCAATAGCTTCCTGTTTAGCAGGATTTTCCCAGTAAAAATGAAGAGAATTAGGTTGAGCAAATTGCTGTAAAAAAGCCAGGGGATCGATCAGTGGAATCTTCTGAGAAAAACTAACAATTCTAGTTTTATCTGTTACCTGAAATTGTTCCTGGTGATCGAAATTGGACTTTAATTCTCTAGTGTTTTGAATAAAATCATTTGTCTGAAAGATGACGGGCATGGATATTTTTGATTGTGTCATGCTAAAAGAAAGCTAACAGAAGTATAAAATGTGTTTAAAAATTACTTTTTAATTAGTTTCTACTAAGCCAAAATAGGTAATATTGATTATAAGTCATTCCCAAAAATATTCCTAACGGCAACAAGCAATTAAGTTAAAGCAGTCTGGAAGAGTAGTCCAAGCTCAACACACTATTGTCCAGCCTATCAGAAATTCACCTAAAAAATGAATCATCCTCAGTATCATAAACTTTCATGAAACAATGTCAACACAATTGTTTAAGACCTGTTAGGGTACAAAATAGTCTCTAATTACTACTCAAGGCTGGTAGCCTCTTGTCCAGTAACGCGATCGACAACAAAATATATCTATCAATGACTACTAAGCTAATTAAGGAAGAAAATCGGCAACTTTGGCTCGCTGCTATCAAACCACCTATGTATAGCGTGGCGGTTATTCCCATCACAGTAGGTACAGCCATAGCTTTTGCTCAAACTCATATTTTTAATTCCCAAATATTTTTTACTTTTTTAGGTGCAGCTATTCTGATTATTGCTTGGTTAAATCTCAGTAATGATGTTTTTGATTCCGATACAGGTATTGATATTAATAAGGCTCATTCGGTTGTAAACCTAACAGGTAACCGAGATTTAGTGTTTTGGTTGAGTAATTTGTCTCTTTTTCTCGGTATTTTAGGAATTATTACTATTTGCTGGTGGCAAAAAGACTGGACAGTAATAGGTATTGTAATCTTGTGTTGTATGTTGGGCTATAGTTATCAAGGGCCACCTTTCCGTTTAGGTTATTTAGGATTGGGAGAGATAATTTGTTTTTTTGCTTTTGGTCCTGGTGCAGTCTCAGCAGCTTATTACTCCCAAGCTCAATCTTTTTCTTTATCAGCTTTAATTACTTCGAGTATTATCGGGGTCAGCACTTCAATCATCTTATTTTGTTCCCATTTTCATCAAGTAGAAGATGATCTTGCTGCGGGAAAGCGATCGCCTATTGTTCGTTTGGGGACAGCTAGAGGAGTAACTGTCTTAAACTGGTTGACTGGTAGTATTTATGCTGTGACTCTTATTTTAGTAGTCTTGAACTACTTATCTTGGCTTACCCTCTTAATATTTGCTAGTCTTCCCCTGGCTTATCAATTGAGCAATCATGTCAAGCAGTATCACGATCAGCCCAATAAAGTTAATAATTGTAAATTTATTGCCGTTAATCTCCACTTTTTTAGTGGATTGCTACTGAGTTTAGGGTTATTTTTATCTGTTTTCATTACTAGATAGCAGGATGAACTTGTAAAAACCAAACCAAAATTTGCAAGGTTAAGAATTCTGATGATGGTAAATACGCTTTGAGATAATCAAGATAAACCAAAAGTCTTGGAAAAAAGGGACAAGGAGGACAAGGAGGACACGGTAGACAAGGAAGAAATTACCTTGCTCCTTTCTTGGTGCGCTTTCCTATGGCGAGGAAACCTCGCCTCTCTTGGGCAGCATTCCCAAGCCAGTCCGTTGGGCGGGTTTCCCTCGGTGCGCATTCCCTTGCTAGGTGCGCGTTCCTTTGCGCCCTCAGGTGGCGCAGGGTCGCACCTCTTGCGCCGACGCGGTGAAGCAGTCCGTTGGGCGGGTTCCCAAGGTAGCGCGTTGCGGGGGTTCCCCCCGTTGTAGCGACTACCGCCGACTTGAAGGAACTGCTAAATCCACTTCTGCTTTAGATAATGAAACCGAAGCTATCGTCTTGGATAATATTAACCAAGATGTTAACGATTAGCAAAGCTGGCAGGCTGCGCCTAATCGTACTATCTTTACTGTTGCTCAACAACTTTCAAAAATACTTGAAGCAGACCTCATCGTCGTATTCGATCGCGTTAATATTTTAGAAATGGGCACTCACGAGCGACTTATGGTAAACCGTAATCTCTATTATTATCTCAGTACTCAGCAATTAAATCTTTGATTAGGGCAGTGTCTACAAAAACTTAACTCTAACGAAAATAAACTTTGTAGGTAAAATGCTGCGTAATAATCAAACCTCACTGCAATCTAATCAAACTAAACTGCAATCTCAAGTCCCTGTTTCCCCGAAAATTAAGATTCTGCTAGTTGATGACCAGAAAATTATCCAGTATAAATTACAGCAGGTTTTGTCTTCTCAGAGCAATATCCAAGTTGTGGGAACTGCCAGTGACGGTCAGAAAGCGATCGCTTTAGTAGAATTTTTAAAACCAGATGTAATCTCCATCGACATCGAAATGCCCAAAATGAATGGCATTAAAGCTACATCAATTATCAAGCAGCGATTTCCCGACTGTAAAGTTTTAGTATTGAGCAGTCACGAAAACCAAGAATACGTGCAGCAAATTATGGCAGCAGGAGCAGATGGTTATGTTCTCAAAAATACTCCTATTGAGGATTTAATAACGGCAATTAACTCTGTTTATAAAGGATATTCTTATTTTGGCAGTAAGTTATTAAAAAAAGTTCAGCTTGCCGATAATACTAAAAAATTATCTAGATTAGAGCCAGCAAAGCCAACCAAGATAGAGCTTAAGAAAAAATCAGATATATTACCAGTACCTAAGAAAAAGTATCGTTCTGGAGCTAAATTCTTAGTTTGGTCGGGTTTTTTGGCAATATTAGCTATTGGAGGGTGGTTTGGCTATAGCTATTATCTGAGACAGCCAACCGAACCAATAACAGTTAGCTTAATGCCAGTACAGAAAGGTGATGTAGAGATTACCGTTTCCGAAAGTGGCACAATCGAGTTGGGTGGACAGCAGACCCTAAAATCTCCAGGGGAGAACGCAACTGTTGAACAGGTTAAAGTAACCGAAGGGGAGAAAGTAAGGGCTGGCGAAACTCTACTAATCTTACGCGATCGCGATGCTCAAGCTCAAGAGCAAGACCAGGAGTTAGAAAATACTAAAAATAAACTTTCTTTAGAGAGAAGTAAAGAAAAAGTAGCTGAAGCACGACAAAAGGTCAGAAATAGAGAAGCTAGAGTCCAAGAATCGGTAGAATTACTGGAAAGAGGTTTTATTTCTGAATCTGAACTCGAACAAGATCGCGAACAGCTAGATACAACTAAATCAGAATTAAGTGATGCTCTAGTAGAACTAAAAAAAGCCGAACTAGATTGGCAACATGGTCTAGATAAGTTAGAGAATATCCAACAAAAATTGAGAGACCGCTTAGTCACTTCTCCCATTAACGGGGTAGTTTTAGATGTTCAGGTCAAAAACGGAGATGGGATTACAACAGACACTGAGTTACTGACTCTGGGAGATCCCGAACAAGAAATGGTTAAACTACAGTTAACTACCCTTAATGCTGCTAAAGTAAATCTCAATCAGGTTGCCCGTGTTAGTGTGATTGGGCCCAATCCTCAGCTTTTTATGGGAAGAGTTATTAGTTTGTCTCCCCAAGCAACAACTGATTCTAACAATTCTTCTTCTTTTGGTGGAAGATCGGGTAATCAGGCAAAAGTAGATGCTTTGGTAGTGCTGGATAAACCCAGTGAAACCTTGATTCCTGGTAGTCAAGTAAATGTAGAAATTGTTTTAGAGCAGAGAAAAAATGTAGTTACTTTACCCCTAGAAGCATTACAAAATACCGACCCTCAACCCTTTGTTTGGGTCAAAGATGCTAAGGGTCAGGCAAAAAAACAGCCAGTCACCCTTGGTTTAGAAGGCTTACGATTAGTTGAGGTGACTTCTGGATTGCAAGCAGGAGAACAGATTGTTCTACCTTCACCCGACCAACCTCTAACCCCTGGCACTCCCTTACAAACAAATCCCTAAGTTTAAGTAGGGAGTAGGGAGTAGGGAGTAGGGGCGCAAGCCTTGCACCCTAGTAATCAGTAATCAGTAATCAGTAATTATGACCATTTCTCTTCACGATCTAGTTACCATCACTTGTAAATCTCTTTATGGTAATCCTCTACGTTCTGGGCTGACAATGTTGGGGGTGTTTATGGGTGTTGCTGCGGTTAGTGCTACTTTAAATATCGGTGGTATTACCAATGCCCAAATTCGAGCCAAGTTAGCAGAGCGAGATAAGCCCTATGTAGTACCTTATTTACGCTCTCAAGGAAGTTTTGGCATGGAACGTTTAGATGAAGAAGATGAACAAGCACTCAAAAAAAATATTCCGAGTATTCGCTCTATTAGTTCTCTGAGTCAAGTATTTCTCAATTCAGTGCAATTTGAGGATAAAGAGGCAACTGAGCTTCAGTTTATGGGAGTTTCTGCTAATTATATTGAGACAACTGGAAGGAGAATGTTGCAAGGACGGTTTTTTAGTTCTGCTGATTTTGATCAATATCGTCCTGTAGCCATAATCGACCAGAAACTAGCAACTCTTCTGTTTCAGGGACAGAATCCTATTGGCAAGGCTATTTATAGTAATGGTACGCGCCTAACCGTAATTGGGGTGACAGAATCTAAATCTAGTGGCACAGATTTTGAATCTTCTGGTACTGTTTGGTTGCCCGAAACTTTTGCTGAGGTTGTGGGAGGAGGATTTACTTTTAACGTGCTTCAGATTAGCTCTTATCAATTAGAAGAAATACCCCAGATGAAAGAGCAGATAGAAAAGTTGCTAAATCAACGTCATCCCAAAGCAATTATATATATGCAAGACAATACCGACGATTTATTGAGAGAAAAAGAACTACAAGAAACGGCAGCAGCAGCCCTTACCCTAGTAGCACTGGTTGCTTTATCCATCGGTGGGGTGGGAATTGCCAATATCTCGATCGCCTCAGTAACGGAACGTATTTCAGAAATTGGTTTGCGCAGGGCAATTGGTGCAACACGCTCGGAAGTAATGCTCCAGTTTATTCTCGAAGCAACTATACTTAGTCTGGTAGGAGGAGCTATTGCGATCGCCACAGTCCATAGTTTAACAGTTACCGCTACCACCAAATTCATTGAAGCTCCTTATCAGTTTTCTAAGCAACGGGCTACTCTTTCTCTAAGTTCCGCTTTATTAGTAGGAGTAGGAGCAAGTTTTCTGCCCGCACTTAAAGCTAGTCGAGTCGATGTCATTCAAGCATTAAGGACTAATTAACGTGAAGTAAGAGGTCAGGGTTTTGGTTTTTAAAAGATTATGCCAATTTATTGATTAGATGTGTATTAGATTAATCAGCAATTTATGAGCGAAAAGTTAGTAAATCGAGCTATTTTTAATTTAAAGTGCGATCGCTATTTTTCACCAGGTCGATCGTTTGCTCTGAAAATCTTACTCTTGCTCACATGGGGGGTTATGGGAGGCTTTCCCTTTGCTAAAGCTATCCTGGCACAGAATACCAACGATCCTCCAACTCCCCAGAGCGATCGACTTAACACTAGAACAGTAGAACTAAGGCTAAACGATATTGTCCAACTGGTAGTAGAAAATAACCGTACCCTGAAAAACAACCGCCTCAACCGAATTATTGAAAGACAACAGTTAATCGAAGCTGAAAGTAAGTTTACCCCAACTGTAACGCCTAACTTTTCCGTCTCAGTGCGAGAAAACTTAACTTCTAGTGATAGTTTTGATTTTGGGACAGATCGTTCAAGCAATAATTCTGCTCTAAGCTTTGATGATGACTCCGATGAAGATAATGTCGACTCTAGTTTAGAGGTTGGTGCTAGTTTACTAACTCCCCTTGGTACAAATATTACTCTTACCGCAGACCCTCTAGCTGACTTCAATTCAGTTAGATTAGAAATTAGACAACCATTTATACGAGGAGCAGGAACTAAAGTAAATCGAGCTTCGGTTATATCGGCTCGTTTGACTGATACTAACCGTATTTTGGAGCTAAAACAGTCCTTAATCGACGAAATTACCCAAGCAATCAGAGCTTATCGTAGTCTAGTTGAGGCTCAGGAAGGAGTAAAAATTCAGCAAAATTCTTTGAACTCTAGACTCAGAGATTTAGAGATACAGAGAGCTTTAGTGGAAGCAGGGAGAAGATCGAGAGCAGACTTGGTACAGCAAGAAGCTTCTGTTGCAGCAGCAGAAGAACAGTTGTTAAATGCACTCAACACTTTATCCCAAGCTAATTCCGATGTACTGGAGATTATCGATACCGATGAAAACCTAAATATCGTAGTGCCTCAAGAAAGTATAGAGGCTTTGCGAGATGAGAATTTACTTCGTCAGGTCGCTCTAAATCGAGAAGGATTACTACAAATAGCTTACAGTCAAAGACCAGACTACTTACAAGCTAAGCGAGATGTGGATATTGCTCAACTCAATCTGCTCGAACCAAAAGATAATCGCAGATTGAGCCTAGATTTAGTTAGCGATCTCAGTTTAGGAGATAATGCTCAAGCAACTGCTGGTTTAGAATTGACTCGCACCTTTGAAGACCAATCTCTCAAAACTGCTTTTGAAAGTGGGCGTGTCCAGCTATTACAAAGTCAGAATACTTTAGAAGATGTCACAGAAACAATCAAAATTGAGATAACAGATAGGGTAAATGACGTGAATTCCAATTTTGCTGCCATTCCCAAAGCACGACAGGCAAGAGAACTAGCCCAACAAAGATTAGAAATTGTTCAGGAGCTATACCGACTAGGTAGAGATGGAGTAGATATCTTTCAGGTTACATCCCAGCAAGATGCAGTGGTAGCAGCCCAAAATACTGAACTCAATGCCATAATTAACTATCTCAACGCTAGAACTGATTTAGAGCAATCCCTTGGCACTACCTTGGATACTTGGCAAGAATTTATCGATGAGAGTGAATTTTTGGAGATTGATGACCAGTTGAAAGACAACATCCTGGATTGAAAGGGGTAAAAAGACAACCTTATTTTTGACCTTTGATAAAAACAAAAACATCGTTAAAATCAAGAGTTAATTGCTCTGAATATTTTTCTTTCATCTCTTTTATTCCCTGACTAATTTCTTCATCACTAAACATAGAAAGTAAAGACATATATCGATTTTCTACC